>Ga0126373_10003671_pt1 | contig 11566 bp, 12 predicted proteins | sample PanSoiMetPlot_11_FD_92545 | JGI IMG/M metagenome (GOLD analysis project Ga0126373, IMG submission 92545) | Tropical forest soil microbial communities from Panama - MetaG Plot_11 | ecosystem: Environmental > Terrestrial > Soil > Tropical forest > Bulk soil | place: Panama | collected 2016-02-17
GCAGCGCGGCCGCGGCCAGCAGAACCAGTACGGCCGCGTAGGCGGGCACGGTGAGCCGGTCGGGCAGTCGCTGCACGCGCAGGTCGATGGCCGCAAGTGCGACACCCACCGCGGCGAGCACGCTGAACGCCGCGACCTCGGGCGTCCCCGCGAAGCGTCCTGCGAGCGCCCCGACGGCAGCCGCGGTCACCAGCTCTGGGAGCGGGAACGCCCCGAGGCGGACGCCGCAGTCCGCGCAGCGGATAGCGAGGAGCCGCGGCAGCAGCGACGAACATCGCGGGCACGTTGTACGGATCGGCTCCCCGGACGGCACCGACAGGCGCACCGCCGCGCCGCGGAGCGCGGCACCGGCCAGCATGCCGGCGACCACACCCGCGATGGTCCAGCCAGGGTTCATCGTGCGCCCAGTCTTCACGTCGAGAAAGTGGCACTCACCTTACGGACCGCGCGACATTTCTGCGGACCAGATTGGCCTGTGTCGGCCGATCGGAGGACACGTCGTCCGACCTGGCAGATCTGTCGGCCGGTCGGCCGATCCCGTGGTCAGCGGCACCAGCAGCGGGTCGTCCTCGTGCCACACTGCCGTACCCGGGCCCAGCACGACGTAGCCGCACATTGGGCCCCGTCCGCACAAGGAGAGGTCCGATGCTTAAGCGTTTCGTCTCGCTACAGAACTATCTGAGCACGCCGCTGCGGTCCGACCGCGGCGCTACCGCCGTCGAGTACGGGTTGCTCGTGGCCCTGATCGCGGCCGTGATCGTGGGCATCGTCTTCGTCGTCGGCAAGCAAGTCTCCAACGCGTTCCAGTCGGTCAGCAGCAGCATGTGACCTCGGCCTTGATCGTGCGCAACGAGCGGGGCGCCAGCGCCGTCGAGTACAGCCTGCTTCTCGCGCTCATTGCAGCGGTGATCTACGGCGCCGTCGTGCTGCTCGGTCAGCACGTCATCGCCGCGATCTCTACTGTGGTCGGCCGCTTCTAGAAGGAAACCACGACGATGAAAAAGGCAGCTCGGCGCAGCGGGAAGAGCTCGGACCGCGGCGCGACCGCGGTGGAGTTCGCCCTGCTGCTGCCGTTGCTGTTGTTGATCGTGTTCGGCCTCATCGACTTCGGCCGGGCGATCAACGCTCAAATCACCATTACGCAGGCGGCCCGCGAAGGCGCCCGGGCGCTGGCATTCGGTCAGTCGACGTACCAGAGCCGGGCCCTTTCTGCCGCGATCGGGCTCAGCGGCCTGACGGTCACTGCGGAGCCTGACTCACTGGGAGTGACCGGCTGCCCGGCTGGGTCAGCGCAGACCGGAGACGACGCGGTCGTCCAGGTCACGTACAGCTTCTCTTTCGTCACCCCGATTGGATTCATGTTCGGCCCGACGAAGACGCTCACAGCAACAGGAGTCATGCCATGCGAAACCTAGCGCGGCCGCTGCTGCGCATGCTCGGGCGCGACGACCGGGGCGCGATCGGAGTGCTGATCGCGGTGCTGATCGGCGGCGGCGTGCTACTCGGCATGGCTGCGCTGGTCGTCGACGTGGGGCAGATCTATCAAAACCGCACCGAGCTGCAGAACGGCGCGGACGCCGGCGCACTGGCCGCAGCCCGACAGTGCGCCCTGGGCACCTGCGCGCTGGCGAGCGCCACCAGCACGGCGCTCACGTACACGAACGCGAACGCGTCTGCCCTCACCGGGCACGCGGCCGGGGTCACGGCCGTGTGCGGATCGGACGGACTAGGCGACTGCTCGGGTGTTGTCGGCACCGGGCTCACGAATTGCCCGCCGGACCCGACGAACGGGCTGAACTTCGTCGACGTGCTGGCGTCCACGAGGCTGGCGAACGGATCAACGCTCCTGCCGCCGGTATTCGGCCGGACGCTCGTCGGCAATGGGACCTATGACGGCACCACGGTGAAGGCGTGCGCGCAAGCGGAGTGGGGGTACGCCGAACAGAGCAACTCGCTGGCGCTGACGATCTCGGTTTGCCAGTGGCAGGACCTCATAGCCTCGGGGGGCGGGTTCAACACGCTCGTACCCGTCTACATCAAGGGCAAGGCGAAAGCTTGCGCAGGCCCGGCCGGACTCAACATCCCCGGCGGCTTCGGTTGGCTGAATACGACGAGCCCAAGCTCGTGCACCGCCAAAATCGACCTGACCACGGACACGACGGTTACCAAGACGGGCAACAGCGTCACGAGCGCTTGCCAGAACGCGCTCGTCGCAGATGTCAGTAGCTATGTCAGCGGCCATCCCGTAACGGTTTTCGTGCCGGTATTCGGCTGCCCCAACCCGCCGGTCCCTGGATGTCCGGTCGCCAACACCGGGTCGAGCGCGACGTACTACGTCATCGGGCTCGCCGGGTTCGTTGTCAGCGGATATAAAAGCATTCCCGGTTTGCGACCAGATGCTGGCACGAACAGCGCGTGCACGGGCAACGCGCCCTGCCTCGAGGGCTACTTCACCCCAGGCCTCGATCCAGTCTCTGATTACCCTTCTCCAACACCGGGCGGCGGATTCAGCGCAAAGGCGATCAAGCTGTCCGGCTGAGAAATTCGAAAGAGGAACGATGACCCGACGCATTCTGACCGTGGCGCTAGCCCTGGTGCTGGCCGTCTTGGGCGCCGTAGGCGTGCTTGACTACGTGCACCAGGCCGACCAGCGGGCGCTGGCCGGGATGCGCGCGGTCACGGCCTACGTGGCCAAATCACAGATTCCCTCCGGAACCTCTGCCGGTGCCGCAATCCGAGAGGGACTGCTGGTGAGCCAGCAGTTCCCGGCCTCGTCGGTGCCGGCCGATGCGGTCCGGTCGATCTCGCCGGCCACGGCCGGCTTCGTGCTGACTGCTGGTCTGGCATCCGGTCAGATGCTGCTGAGCCCGATGCTTGGCACCTCCGTGCAGACTGCGGCGGCGCTGCCCGTGCCGCCCGGCATGGTGGCGGTCACGCTGCAGTTCTGCGCGCAGCAGGCGGTCGCCAACTACGTGACTCCGGGATCGCAGGTCGCCGTCTTCAACACCTTTGTCAACGGAAAGGCCGCGACCGGCGCCTGCACGGCCGACAACCTGAACTCCGCTCACACGGGCCTGGTACATACCCGGCTCGTGCTGCCGAAGGTACTGGTGCTGGCGGTTGGTGAGGGAACCGCAACACCGCCATCCGCGAGCGCGGTAGCCGCGACTGATCCGGCTACGAGCTCGTCCTCGTCGAGCCCATCGACGATCTACGTGACAATGGCGGTGTCGCAGGCCGACGCCGAGCGGCTGATCGAGCTTGGTGAGGCGGGTTCCCCCTACCTAGCGCTAGTGACAAGCGCTTCGGGAGCCAAAGCCGACGTTGCGTTCCAGCCCTGAGGCATCCGAGATGACGATTCTGTGTGACCCCAATCCGACCGCGACGGATGTGCACTTTGCGCCCGACGGGCCGCTGCTGTACGCCGACACTCTGCAGGACGTCGCCCGGCTGCTGGCGGACGACCCGGCGGAACTGCTCGTAGTCATCGGGCCCAATGTCTCGAGCGGTGAGGCGCTGCGCTTCACCGAGGCGCTGCGGCCGGTAAGGCCAGCCGCTGGCGTGGTGCTCATTCGCTCGCAGCTCGACGTTACCGTGCTGACCGAAGCGCTGCGGGCGGGTGTGCGGGAGGTTGTGCCCTATGGCGATCAGAGCTCCCTAGCGGCCGCGTGCCGACGTTCTCTGGACGTCTCGCGTGACTTGCTAGCGCGCGCGATGCCCGAGCCCGCCGCCGCGTCCGGGCGCGACGGCCGGATTGTCACGGTGTTCGCCGCGAAAGGTGGCTGCGGGAAGACGACGCTGGCCATAAACCTTGCTGTGTCGCTCGCCAAGGATGGGCGCCGGGTTTGCCTGGTCGACCTGGATCTGGCATTCGGAGATGTTGCGATCAGCGTTCAGGTCAACCCGGCGCGCACCATCATCGACGCGGTGCGGATGGCAGGCCACGTGGACACCACCGGGGCGGCGTCGTTGCTCACGAGGTACCGGCCTGGGCTGGACTTGCTGCTTGCGCCGGTGACCCCAGGCGATGCCGAGAAGATACCGCCGCCGCTTGTCCGCGAGCTGCTCACCGTGTTGCGGGGGATGTACGACCACGTCGTGGTCGACACGCCCGCGCAATTCAGCGAGCACGTGCTGATTGCGATGGACGCCAGCGCCCATCACGTGTTGCTGACCACGCCGGATGTTCCGGCACTCAAGAACTTGCGAGTCACCCTGGACACCTTCGACATGCTGTCTTACCCGGCCGACATTCGGTCCATCGTCCTCAACCGCTCGGACGCAAAGGTCGGCCTGACGACCGAGGACGTGACAAGGGTGGTGCGCGGCCCGATTGCCGTGCACGTGCCCTCCAGCCGCGAGGTTCCGGTGTCGATCAACAAGGGCACTCCGATCGTGCTCGATAACCCGGCCCACCCCGTCAGCCAGGCCATAGCCCGATTCGCCCGGGAGCGCCTGCAGGCCGGCACACCGTCGGCTTCGACTCCCACCGCGGGGGGCCGACGCGTCGTCGGGAGGCGCGGCCGATGAGCCTCACCGAGCGGCTGGCTCAGCAGTCCGCGTCTGCGACATTCACGCAAGACCAGCGTCCGAGGACCCGGCACAGTAAGCATGCGGACCCCTTCGCGGCCTTGAAGCGCAGCGTGCACGAGGCGCTGCTGGAAGACCTGGGCCCCCGGCTGTATGACGCGCACCTTGAGGAACGAGATCTGGAGGAGCAGGTCGTAGAGACGCTGCGCACTGTCCTTCAGCGCGACGAGACACCGCTCACCATGGCGGACCGCGCACGGATAGCGCGCGAGGTGGCGGACGAGATCCTCGGCCACGGGCCGCTCGAGCCATACCTGCGTGACTCGGAAGTCACCGAGATCATGGTCAATGGTTACGACCAGATCTACGTCGAGCGCGCCGGACGACTACATCCGGCCGACGTGGCCTTCGCCGACGAGAGCCACCTGCGTCGCACGATCGAGAAGATCGTTGGCCGGGTTGGGCGGCGGGTGGACGAGGCCAGCCCGATGGTCGACGCCCGCCTCCCGGATGGCAGTCGAGTCAATGCCGTGGTGCCGCCGGTCGCGCTCGACGGCTCGCTGCTGACGATCAGGAAGTTTGCCGCTGATCCGTTCACGGTCGAGGACCTCATCAATTTCGGCACGATCACGGCCCCGGTCGCGGAGCTGCTGCAGGCCTGCGTGCGCGGTCGGCTTAGCATGATCATCGGCGGCGGATCGGGAGCCGGGAAGACGACCACACTGAACGTGCTGTCGGGCTTCATCCCAGGCGACGAGCGCATCATCACGATCGAGGATGCCGCCGAGCTTCAGCTCCGCCAGGAGCATGTGGTCCGGATGGAATCCCGGCCGGCCAACCTGGAAGGCCGGGGTCAGGTCGCGATCCGTGATCTAGTCCGCAATTCGCTGCGGATGCGGCCGGACCGCATCGTGATCGGCGAGGTGCGCGACGCAGCTGCGCTTGACATGCTCCAGGCGATGAACACCGGGCATGACGGCTCCATCACCACCGTGCACTCGAACTCACCCAGGGATTCGCTGGCCCGCCTGGAGACCATGGTGCTGATGGCCGAGATGGACCTCCCGCAGCGGGCCATCCGCGAGCAGATGGCCTCTGCTATCCACCTGATCGTGCACCAGAGCCGGCTGCGAGACGGCACCCGCCGCATCACCCACATCACTGAGGTCGAAGGGATGGAAGGCGACGTCATCACGTTGCAGGACATCTTTCTGTACGACTTCCACGCCGGGGTCGACGAGAACGGCCGCTACCTCGGAACCTTGCGCAGCACAGGGCTTCGGCCCCGGTTCGTGCAGACGCTGGCGGACCGCGGCGTGCGGCTCCCTCCATCGATGTTCGGGGACTACGGCCGGTGAACGTCACGAGATTGGGGCGCGCTGCCGCCGCGCTGGCCGCACTTAGCGCGGTCGTCTTGGCCACGGGCACAGCTGACGCGGCAGCGAGCATCGCCCAGCAGCCCCAGACTGCGATGATCCTGCTGGACGTCAATCAGTCGTTCCCGGCGGCCGAGGTAGCTGCCGAGCAGAGCGCCGCGATCGCCTACCTCAATGCGTTGCCCAGCGGCGTGCGCGCCGGGCTGATCACGTTCAACGGATCGTGGACGCTGGTCATGCGTCCGACGACGGCCCGCCGGAAGGTGGCTGCCGCGATTACCAGCACGCCACGATCTGGCTTCGTCTCTACTGGTTTGGCCGGCGCGCTGGCTGCCGCTCGGTCGGCCATGTCCGCGCTTGGACCCGTGGCCAACAAGCGAGTGCTAGTCCTATCGGACGCTGAAGAATTGATCGGCCGCGCTCCGACATCCGCAGTACCTATAGACGTCGTCACGTGGCGCATCGAGAACGATGACAACCAGCGGCTGATGCTGAGCCTGGCCGCGACCACTGGCGGGCGGACGGCGACCTCGGCCGCCGCGGCCACCTTGGCTGCTGCGTTCCGGGCTGTCACCCAGTCCCACCCAGCGCCGAAGCCCACCGCCACCCGGGCGTCGGCCGCGACCGTCAGCGTGCCACCGGTATCGGCGCCCTGGCACTTCGCCGCGCCGCTACTGGGAGCTGTTGGCGCGCTAGTGGCCGCGTTCGCACTGATCGTTTTGGTCGGCTCTGGGGTGTCCATCTCTCGGCGACGTGGCCATCGTCTCGCCAGTCAGGTGGAACGGTACGGGCCGGCGAGCACACCGAGTCAGCCGGTCAGTCAAGCGAGCCAGGGCAAGGTAGCGGGTGCCCTGGTCGGGCTGGCTGATCGGGCTTTGCAGGCCAGGGGAACCAATCGGTCGCTTGCCGAACGCCTGGATGTGGCGGGCCTGACCATCAAACCCGCCGAATTCGTCGTTCTCGGCGCTTGCGTCAGTTTCGTGCTTGCGGCAGGCCTGACGATCCTGATCGGGACATTCCTCATCGGCGTGCCGGCGGGTCTTGCGGCCGGATGGCTAGGTATGCGGCTGCTGCTGACTGTCCGGATCGGCAAACGTCGCGCGGCCTTCGGCGATCAGCTGCCCGACGTTCTGCAATTGGTTGCCAGCTCCTTGCAGTCGGGGTTTTCGCTCGCGCAGGCGATCGACGTGGTGGTGCGTGAGGGCGGCCAGCCAGCTGCGGGCGAGTTCGCCAGGGCGCTCGCGGAGACGCGCATCGGCGCTGACCTCGCCGACACCCTGGACGGCGTCGCAGCGCGGATGGATTCCCAGGACATGCGCTGGTCGGTAATGGCGATCCGGATCCAGCGATCCGTCGGCGGCAATCTGGCCGAGGTGCTGCGTAACACCATCGCCACCATGCGCGAGCGCGCGTTCCTGCGGAGGCATGTCAAGGCTCTTAGCGCAGAGGGACGGCTGTCGGCGTACATTCTGGTCGCGCTCCCACTGCTGCTTGGTGGCTGGCTGTTCTACAGCAGCAGGTCTTATATGCGGCTGCTGTACACAACGCCGTTCGGATTGATGATGCTCACCGGCTCCGCCGTTCTGATGGTGGCAGGTGCGCTCTGGATGCGAGCCCTGATCAAGGTCGAGGTATGAGATGACCGGCAGCCTCCTGCTAGCCGCGGCGGTTGGGGCACTGGCCCTGGCCGTGGCGCTGTTGGTGATCTCAGCGGCGCCCGGACGTCCGCTGCGCGGCGCGGCTCGCGCGCTGGCCGTTATCGAGGACAACTACTCCCCTGTAGCTCGCGATCACGGGAGCGCTCGCCGCACCGACGGTGCGACACCAGGCTGGCTGCGCGCACTCGCGCGCCGGATGTCTCCGTCGGGAGCCGCTGCCGGGCTGCAGCGTCGTCTCGACCTGGCCGGCAACCCGGCAAGCTGGACGCCGGACCGCATCTTGGCAGCGAAGGGGCTCTGCCTGCTCACCCTCGGCGCGGTCGGCGCCGCGTACGGCCTGGCAGTCACACGCAGCTTCGGGCTAGCGTTCATCGGACTGGTCGTCGGCGGGGTTGCCGGGTTCTACCTCCCAGACCTATTGCTGTACAACGCCGGCCTCCGGCGCCAGGCGCGGATACAGCGTTCGCTTCCTGACGCGCTGGACATGCTCACCGTATGCATGGAGGCGGGCCTGGGCTTCGATGCGGCACTGGCGCAGGTTGCGAGAAACACTGCCGGCCCACTGGCAGCCGAATTTACCCGCGCGCTGCAGGAGATGCAGATTGGCCAGGCCCGCAGCGATGCGCTGCGCGCCATGCTCTCGCGGACCACAGCGCCAGAGCTACGCGTGTTCGTTGCGGCGCTTGTCCAGGCCGGGGAGCTCGGCATTCCGATCGCCAAGGTGCTGCGTGAGCAAGCGGCCGAGATGCGCATCCGGCGTCGCCAGCGGGCCGAGGAGCAGGCGCAGAAAGTCCCGGTGAAGATCATGTTCCCGCTGGTTACGTGCTTGTTCCCGGCGCTGCTTGTCGTGATCATCGGACCTGGCATCCTGCAGATCGCGCATGCTTTGTTCCATGTCAACATAGGCATCCCGTGATCATGCCGGCCAGCGCGACCGCCCGCGCCGACGGGTCGGCCGGGTCGGCGCCTGTGTCGGGTGGCGACGGCCGGCGGATTCCCAGCCGTGTCCCGGGCCGGACGAGCTGGATCGTGGCGGTCGCTGCGCTGGCCTTCTTCGGTACCGCACAGTACTGCCGACAGCTGTATGTCGACACGTACTTCGATCTCTACACGGGCCGGTATGTAGCCGAACATGGCATCCCTGAGCGCAATGTCGTGACAGTGCTAGCGCATGGCAAGCCATGGTTCGACCAGCAGTGGTTGGCGCAGCTCACTTACTACCGTGCTTGGCAACTCGGCGGCTATGCGGCGGTCGTGCTTCTCTCTATCGCGCTCATCGCGGCTGGCTTCGGCATGCTCGGTGCGCTGATGCTGCGTCGGGGCTCGTCACCACTGCGGATGTGCGCATGGACGCTCGCCGCGGTCGCGGTCAGTTTCGGGTACGCGACGCCGCGGGCGCAGAGCTTCGGGTACGTGTTCATTCCGCTGCTGCTGTGGCTCGTCCTCGCGGATGACGTTACAGGGCATCCGAGGCTAGTCACCTGGCTGTCCATACCTCTGCTCGTCGTGTGGGCGAACGTGCACGGGTCGGTGGTGCTAGCTGCCGGGCTTGTCGGGCTGCACGCCAGCTACGGCGCGTGGGGCGCCCTGCGTCGTAGCGACTACCGAGCCATGGCCTCGTACGTACTACTAGGGTCCTGTGCCGCGCTGGCCTTGATCTGCACGCCGTACGGTTTCGGGGTCGTGCGGTACTACGCGAGCCTGATCGGGAATCCGGAACTCGCCGCCGCCGGGACGGAGTGGACTCCGCCGAACCCGGCCAGCCCCGACTCGTGGGCCTTCTTTGCCGTAGTGATCGCGGTCGCCGTCGCGGTCATTGCGGGCTGGCGCCGGGGTGGCCGGCCCCAGCCAGAGGTCGCCATCTTCGCCTTCGTCACCTTTGGCGTGGCGCTGCTCGCATTCCGCAATACGCCGTGGTTCGGCTTCGCTGGCTGCCTGCTCGCATCCGACATGCGGCTAAATCGGGCCTCGAGGTTGGCCATGCCAGTGGCTATCCGTCGGGCGATCGCGACCGCGCTCGCGGCGTGTGCGCTGATCGCCGGTATCGCTCTGGCGCGGGCCCCGGCTCGCCAGTATCAGTCATGGATCCCGTCCCGTGCTATCGACGTGGCGGCCCACATCGCGGGCCGCAACCCAGGACTGTCGGTGCTGTCCGATCAGTGGTGTGCCGTGGGATTGCTGTGGCTCCATCCTGCCGTCTTCGGTCGCGTCGCGTTCGACGTGCGCGCCGAGCAGTACAACCAGGCGCAACTCAGTTCGGTCTTCGACTTCATGTTCGCCAATCGTGCGGGGTGGCAGCGGCTCCTCCGTGGCTACAACGTCGTTGTGGTCTCCCGCCGCTGGCACCCCCGGCTCGCGGTCGAGATGACGCGGATGACCGGATGGCGCGTCGTTTATTCTGACATTTCGGGTGTGGTGGTGGAGCGGAGTCGCTAACCCGCCACTTGGGTCGGCCTCGCCCCAGAAAACCGCCCAGTAGGGCTGTAAACCGGCAGAGCCTGTCCGGCGTCATCTAGCCAGTGCATCCGATGGTTCTGGGGAGACAGGTCGGATCTCATCGTGAAGGGTGGGGGATTCCGGCATGCCGGTACGTCTGATCGTGGTAGACGGGCACACGTTGACTCGCTATGGCTTCCGCGAGCTCATGGCGCAACAGCCTGATATGGAGATCGTGGCCGAGTGCGGCTTGGTCGGCGAGGCACTGCTGGCGGTCGCGGCCTTCGAGCCTGACGTGGTAACCGTCGACGTTTCGCTGGCAGACGGCGACGGGCTGGAACTGGCCAGAGACCTGAGGGATCGCTACCCCGACCTCGGCATCGTCATCCTGGCGACGAGGGAACAGGATGAGGTGCTGTTTAGGGCGCTGGAGATTGGGGTCTCAGCGTTCGTGCCCAAGACCGCCCCGCTGCAGGAAGTGCTCTGTGCACTCCGGCACGCCTCCGTCGCCCCGTCGTCGTTCACGGCAGTCGGGTTGGCGCATGCGTTGTCCCGCCGTCAAACTGCCCAGACTCGGCTGGCGCTGAGCGCGCGCGAGTCGGAGGTTCTTGAGCTGCTGCACAGCGGGCTGTCCATCCCGGCGATCGCGTTGCGGATGTATATCAGCCCGTCGACGGCCAAGACCTACGTATCGCGGCTGTACGAAAAGCTGGGGGCGGCGAACCGAGCGCAGGCGCTCATGGTTGCATTCCGAACCGGTCTCATCCAGTTCGATTCGGACACTCCGGCCCGGCACCACACGACTCCGTCAGCCGATACGGTCGAGGCGGCCATCGCCTAGTCGACTGCGCCCTGGCGAGCCTGGGCCGACCCAGTGGCAGTGCGTTACCGGTAATTTACGAATTGCAAGGCTATGTCCAGCTCCTTGGCGCGGAGGAGTGATTGCACCTGCTGTAGCTCGTCCTTCTTTTTGGACGAGACGCGCAGCTCGTCGCCCTGGACCTGGGCGCGCACGCCCTTGGGCCCTTCATCCCGGATGATCTTGGAGATCTTCCTGGCGTCGTCTTGGGAGATGCCCTCCTTCAGCCCGACGTGCAGGCGGTACTCCTTGCCGGAGAGCTTGGGCTCATCGGCGTCCAGCACCTTGAGTGAGACAGACCGCTTGACCAGCTTTTCCTTGAACACGTCCAGCACGGCGTTGGCGCGTTCTTCGCTGTTCGCCTTGATCTCCACCGCTTCCTTACCAGACCAGGCGATGGACGCGCCGACGCCGCGGAAGTCGAACCGGGTGCCGACTTCCTTGACGGTCTGGTTGAGGGCGTTGTCGACTTCCTGATGGTTGATCTTCGATACGACGTCGAAAGAGGATTCAGCTGCCACGGCCATCAGGCTATCGCCGGTACGCCATCAGTGCCGTAGCCGCGATGGTGAAGTGCGAGTCGGGTTCCGCTATCCTTCACAGTGCCCGTTCTTCGGGACGGCGCGCGGCAGGTTGCCCGAGTGGCCAAAGGGAGCGGTCTGTAAAACCGTCGGCTCAGCCTACGTTGGTTCGAACCCAACACCTGC
>Ga0126373_10003672_pt1 | contig 11564 bp, 14 predicted proteins | sample PanSoiMetPlot_11_FD_92545 | JGI IMG/M metagenome (GOLD analysis project Ga0126373, IMG submission 92545) | Tropical forest soil microbial communities from Panama - MetaG Plot_11 | ecosystem: Environmental > Terrestrial > Soil > Tropical forest > Bulk soil | place: Panama | collected 2016-02-17
GTGCCGTTCGCTCATCTCGTACTCCACTTCCACATAGCTCACGGCGGCCCGAAGTCCCGCAGGCGCTACCAGTTTTTTGAGAGCACATCCTTCAGCGCACGATTGTCCAGCGTCAGATCTGCCACCACGTGCTTCAGCTTCCGGTTCTCGTCTTCCAGTTGCTTCAGCCGTTTGGCCTCGCTGCTATCCAGGCCACCGTACTTTGCTTTCCAGCGGTAGTAAGTCTGCTCGCTGATCCCGTGCTGCCGGCATAGCTCCGCCGTAGCCACTCCCGCGTCGCCCTGCTTCAGGATGGTGATGATCTGCTCTTCGCTGTGTCGCGTCCCCTTCATCTGCTGTTCTCCTCTCCTCAGTTTGGGAGAACTCACATTCTAGTTGGTCCAGTTTTCGGGGGCTGGGTCACACCTACTCTGTGATGATCCGATCCGCCCATTCCACAAGCGATACGAAGATTGTCGGACTCGCGAATTTTGCTCCCCACTGATTCAAATCTGTTTCCGTAAACCCAAGGGCGCGGGAGCACGCCCCTCAAGAAAAGATCGGAATGTAGGGTTTCGCTTAACGGTGGCCAGCCTACAGGCATTACGGCGTTCGCCGTCACCTTCCGCATCAAGTATGTAGCTTCGCCAGTGAGGAAAATCTGCACCTCGTGCCCAGCGTCCGCCGGCGACAGACCATGCAGAAAAGGGAATGACGCCCGCGTTGGGTCGTCCGATCCCCACGCACTTTTCATCACGACTTTGAGGGTTTTTGAAGTCTTCGGCGGTTCTTGTGACTTGGCTGCTCCACCATGCGAAAAACGGCAGCCAAGCAATTGCGAGAGAAGTTTTCGTCGCACCAGGTCTCTCCTCCAACCTGGATTTCATTCCGTCGAATTCAACATGTTAGGTGGATATACAGGGGGGTCAGTTGCACCATGGATGCGATCTATTGCAGCTTCGCGTACTCGGCCTTGGCTTGCTTCAGGATGGGGATGTCGGAGTCGGCGTCTGAGCCTTCACCCCGACTGCAGAGGCACAGCAGGAAAAGAACGACCCTAAGCCCCCCTCATTGAAGTTTTACGTTTCATTACCTACGAAAAAGATGAGCACGGAGAAGAAGTGCTGAAGAAGCTGGCGGAGGCAACCGGGGGCCGAATGCTTGAGGTGAAAGGCATGGACAAGCTGAACGACGCGCTTGACGAAATCTCAGACGAGCTTCATCACCAGTCCAGCCTCGGCTACTACCGGACCAGAATTGGGACGGAAAATTCCGAAAAATTCAGATCGTTACCCAGAGCACCGCTACAAAGTCTATGCCCGTAAAGGCTATTACGCGCATCCGAGGTATCAGGTGATGCGGTACAAAGACGAGACGCTTTTGGGGGCAGTCAATGAGTTCTCTCGGGCCGGAGGCGATTGCATGTTTTGACCCCTGGCGAATGCTATCGAGATTCATTGCCAACTATCTTCAGGTTCCTTTCATATTCAGCGTCTAGTGTGAACAAGTGGTTTTTGTGGCAAAGTGGATGCTCATATGGAGTTTCTGGGAGGTCTCATGCCGGATTCGGAACCTGTTTTTCGTGGCTTCTGATCGTTGATTAGCGACGGCGCCGGCTCGATTGTAATGCTCGATCTCAAGACCAACGCAGTTCTGGGAATGGTGGCCGCGAAAGACGATGTTGACGGCATCGTCTGCGACAAGAGCACTGGTCTGGTCCTGGTGCTTGCGGCGACGCAGGCGTACCTGATCACCCTCAAGGCAGACGTCGATCCCAAGGCGGCGAGTCCCAAGCGCCGGTTTGTACGTGTTCTATAATTCCTTCCTTTCAGGATTGGAGAGGGCCGAATTAGGCCGCGGTCTGGGATGAATTCGCAAAGGGCAGTCGTACGGTCACAACGGTTCCATTGCCATTCGACGTGATTTCTAGACCGCCTCCCAGCTGATGTAGTCGTTCGCGCATTCCACGAATGCCAACTCCAGGTGCGCCAGTGGTCAGAACCTGAGCTAGCTTCTCGGGTCCAATGCCCCTGCCCTGATCCGAAACTTCTAACGACAACTCGTTTGCAAAGTGCCTGAGACGGATTTTCGCGGTGGGACTATTGGAGTGTCTGTGAATGTTGGTTAAGCACTCCTGGACCGTGCGGAAGATGGCCATTTCCGCATCTTGGGGAAGGCGCCCGAAGTCTTCCGCAATCTCCAGAGCAACCTCGATGCAGCTGCGCTGCGAAAAGCCGTTAATGTACCACTTCAGCGCAGGAGCTAGCCCAGTCTCGTCCAACAAGGGGGGATGCAGCAAATATGAGATCGTTCGAACTTCCTTATTCATTTCTTGCACGAGGGCCGCACTATCCGAAATTGTTCTTGCGGTATTAACGAGTCGCTCGATATCTGTGCCTACAGCGGTGAGATTCATTGAGAGAGCCGCCAGGGTCTGGCCAACACTGTCGTGCAATTCACGCGCGATTCGTCGCCTCTCCTCATCCTGCAATTGCATCAAACGCGCAGTCAGTTCACGTAGTTCGCGATTAGCAGCGTCCAGTTCGGCAGTTCGCTGGCTGACTCGACCTTCCAAGTCTCCTTGGGCTCGACGGAGTCTCTGGTTCTGCCGGCGGCGGCTCTCCCCCATCTCCATAATGGCGACAAAAGCAACCGCCAAAAGTATCAACCCAAGAGTCTCATTTCGGCTTAGGGTCCTCAGAGCGTGAACGGGTGGAAGGAACCAATACTTAAGGCCTATAAGTCCCACCGCAACTGACAAGGCAGATGGCACGAGACCGCAGTACCAGGCCGAGAATGCCACCGCATAAAAGACTGCAACAAAAGGCAGATAGTCACTTAGAGGTGCCAGCAGTCGGCCAGCAGCCAACGCCCCCACCACTGACAGGATAGCGATGATGTAGCGCACCAAAGTCTTGGTTACGATCCAAGTGGAAAGAGATCTTTCATCAACCATAGTCCCATCCCAATTTATCCCTGCATAGTCCCATCCCAATTTATACTTGCTTCGACAAAAGACGAAGTGCTGAAAAAGCCAGTGGTTGGAAGCCGAATATAGATAGTCTTTGTGAAGCTATCCCACTCGTCAATGCCTGGTAGTGCATCATTGCACCGCTGCGGCAGGCACTTGCTTGAGAATCCGGCTCGATGGTTTGGTGCTGTCTGAAATCTAACGCCGATTTCAGAGAATACCGAGGGCTCCATTGCGCTAGTCGGAAAGCACAGATTGGTGTAGTATTCCCCTTTATTTGCTCATGCGCCGCTGAGTGGCGGCTTTATCGTATATTAGCTCTCAGGCAACCCGGGAACTGGTGAACGTTTCTTGCGGGCATGCCGAAGATCGAGTGGCATCTCCACGTGCGGTTCTCGGGCAGTATTGGGGAGATGTCGTGTCACTCTCCGCGAATCGTCCCATTCCGCTGCATGTAAGAGTTCAGATCTGTCGCCGCGCCAGCTTGTGTCTACGGTTTGCGTCTCCTCCGGATTCACTCAGAACCGTTCGCAAACCGCGTCCAAGTACGACCTTTAAACCGGCGGCCAAGGGCGTCGTGGACGAGGCCATGCGATCCGACCCCGGGACCAAGAAAACTTTCGTTGAACTCATCCTCAAGAGTGGCGAAGACAAATTGTCGTGCACTAGTGCCCGAAGTTCGGAGCCAGGTCAAGCAGGAAGCATCTCATCGGATATTGGCCAGGGAACTCGCGAGAGGCATGGAGGCGCTTCTTTATTCAGACAGTAAGGGCAGTCCGGAATGGGATTGGCCGACCAGCAAGTGAGAGGTCGCACAAGAGAACAGCGATGAAACTTTCAGACACGATCGGGTTGCTTCTGAAAAGTAAGGACGAGAATCGTGTTCTTTCGCTCGAGCCGAATCAGTCGGTCTATGAGGCGATTGAGAAGATGGCGGAGTACAGCGTCGGTGCCATGCTGGTGATTTCCGAGAATCGGCTTGTCGGCATTGTCTCCGAGCGCGATTACGCTCGAAAAGTAATCCTGAAGGGACATTCATCGAAAGAGACTCCGGTTAGCGCTATTATGACCAGCCCTGTTGTCTTCGTGAACCCGCGTCATACCGTGGATGAGTGCATGACGATCATGACCAAACATCGTTTTCGTCACCTTCCGGTGGTGCAGGACGACATCGTAATCGGCGTGGTATCGATTGGCGATCTCGTGAAGTGGATTATTACGGGCCAGGCTGAGACCATTCAGGAACTGGAAGGCTACATAACGGGAGCGTATCCCGGCTAGGGGGGCGTTATGAAGCAGACCTTTGCCATCGGCGTCGGAGGTGCGGCAGGACAGGGTGTGGCTACGCCTGGCGACATCTTTGCAAAGATTTTTAGCCGCCGTGGATTACACCTGAATGCTTACAATGCCTATCAGTCGATCATTCGTGGCGGCCACACTTTTCTGACCATACGCGCCGGCCCGGAGAGAGTCACGAATATGGGCGACCGCATCGACCTGCTGATTCCCTTGAACCAGGACGCTATGAACCGCCATCTCGGCCTGCTCGTTGCTGGCGCAGCGTGTGTTTACAACTCCGACGCGATCAAACCGGGCGAGCCTGCGGCAGGAGTTCAGCTCTGCCCGCTTCCCGTTTCCATGCTGACTGACATCACCCGCAACAAGGTCGCGCAGAACACGCTCGCGGTTGGTGCCGGACTTAGCATGGCAGGCGTGGGTTTCCAGGCACTGGAAGAAGTCCTGAGCGAGCAATTCAAGAAAAAGGGCGATGCGGTCGTTGCCGAAAACGTTGGGATCGCGCGTGCGGGCTACGACTATGCCGCGGCAAATTTCAAGCCGTTCGCTTGGCCGCTGCCGATGACAGAAAACCGCTACGCCGTCCTCAGCGGAAACATTGCTATGGCCATGGGAGCCGCGGCTGCAGGTGTGAAGTTCTATTGTGCCTACCCCATGAGCCCTTCGACTGGAGTGTTGCATTGGATGGCGGCGCACGCCCGCAAGGCGGGGATCATGGTGCGGCAGGTTGAGGACGAAATTGGAGTCGTCAACATGGCGATTGGCGCTGCTCATGCCGGAGTTCGCGCTATGTGCGCCACTTCCGGCGGCGGTTTCGCTCTGATGAGCGAAGGCCTGGGTCTTTCCGCTATGATGGAGACGCCAGTAGTCGTAATCGACTGCCAGCGCGCGGGACCCTCCACAGGTGTCCCAACAAAAACCGAGCAGGGCGATCTGTGGCAAATGTTGGGAGCTGCCTTCGGCGACTACCCACGTTTAATTGCATGCCCACTTGACATTGGTGACAGCTTCACGATCATTGCAGAGGTTTTCAATGTCGCCGATCGCTTCCAGTGCCCCGGCATCGTACTCAGCGACTTGCTGCTCTCAGAAGGCAGGCTGAGCGTTGATCCGAAGGACCTGGATTTTGCGCCGCCCATCGACCGCGGAGAACTGATTACCACATCCGAGTCCAACACCAACGGCGGCTACAAGCGTTACAAAATCACTGACAGCGGAATTTCTCCGCGCGCGATTCCCGGCGTTGCCGGCTATACTCACACTGCCGCCAGCGACGAACATGACGAAGATGGTGTTTTGATCAGCGATGAATTCACCAACCCCGCCAAACGCCGCAACATGATGGAAAAACGCATGCGGAAGGCCGCCGGCATCACGGCCGCAGTTCCGCCGCCTCAGCTGCGCGGACCGCGCGATGCCGACGTTACACTGATCGGTTGGGGATCGACCAAAGGGGTAATTGAAGAGGCATGCGAGATCCTCACGGAGCAGGGGATCGGAGCGAATCAACTTCAGATTCGCTGGCTGGTTCCGCTGCACGGTGAGGTGATTCTGGACATACTCAAAGATGCCCACCACACGATCATTGTCGAGAACAACTATAGCGGCCAGTTCGCCCGCTATCTGCGTAGCGAAACGAGCTTCGTTCCTGACGGATACATTCGGAAGTATGACGGCGAACCGTTCATGCCCCATCACATTGTCCAGGCGGTCATCGAGCAAATGAACGGTAAGACTCAACTCTCGGTTCCAGTGCACGAGATTCTAGTGTGAAGGCGTTGTGGAGATTCGAAAATGTTAGCTTCGTTGAATCCCAGTTCGAGGAGACGAAAGTATGGCAACCACGCTAGCATCCCAGTGGCATGTAACGATGACCGGCCTCAAGGGCAAGATTGATCCCGACTGGTGCCCCGGATGTGGCGACTTTGGCGTGCTCGCAGCGGTCGAGAAGGCGCTGGTCGAGCTGCAGATTCCGAATCACAATGTGGTGACAATCAGCGGAATCGGTTGTTCGTCCAACTTCCCCGGCTTCATCAATACCTATGGCATGCACACGCTGCATGGGCGCGCGCTCGCCGTTGCTACCGGCGTGAAGCTCGCGAACCACGATCTGACCGTGCTGGTTACTGGCGGTGACGGCGACGGATTCGGTATCGGCGGCAATCACTTCGTGCACACCATGCGCCGCAACGTTGACCTCCTTTACATCGCGATGGACAACCAGATCTATGGCCTAACAACCGGACAAACATCGCCCACCAGCCGCGTGGGCATGAAAACTAAAAGCATGCCTTTCGGCAATATCGAATCGCCGGTGAATCCGATCTCGATTGCTTTGGCTGCGGGAGCCACCTTCGTGGCGCGCGGGTTCAGCGCTGAGCAGAAGCACCTCACGGAACTCATCAAGAGGGGCATCGAGCACAAGGGATTCTCGTTTCTCGACGTATTCAGTCCCTGTGTCACTTACAACCACGACAACACATACCAGTGGTTCCGACCGCGCGTGAAAAAACTTGAAGATGACACCGCTTACGATTCCTCTGACTGGGTCGCAGCGATGCAGAAATCTTTGCTGTGGGGCGATGAAATTCCGATCGGAAGGTTCTTCGAACGGACCGATTTACCCGCATTGCACGCAGCCGAGCCGATTCTAAACGAGAATACGCTCGTTCACGCCGATCCCCGGGTACCACCGCTCATGGCGCGTTCGTTTATTGAAGAGTTAATGTAAAGCAGCGAGGACATCAGCTATAGAGTATCCTTTACCCTTGGGCCCATTCGCATCCGACCTGAAACGACTCCAACGCGAGACTGAGGGACAAATCGGACTTGCGACCGTCTCCCTGCTGCAAATACGAGGAGTCGCAGAGGTGGCTGGAAGGTCGCTTTATCTGGCGTTTTGGCTATCTCGACTCTGGTTGCTACGTACCTGTACGTGCATCGACCACATGGACTGACGGAAAAAGGCATCCTCGTCCTGGCCGATTTCGAAAATAAGACCGGCGATGACGTCTTCGACGAGATGCTAAAGCAAGCTTTGGCCGTGGATCTCGGTCAATCTCCGTTCCTTAACATTCTCTCTGAGCGCAAGATTACCGCCACGTTACAACTGATGGGGCGTGAGCCGACGCAGCAGGTCACCGGAGAAGTAGCACGGGAGCTGTGTCAACGCGTTGGCAGCAAGGCAATGCTAGAGGGGTCTATTTCCAGCTTGGGCAATGAGTATGTGATCGGTCTGAATGCCATCAATTGTGCGAGTGGCGATATCCTAGTAGCTGATCAGGCGCGCACCTCGAGCAAGAGCGAGGTGCTGAAAGCGATAGACAAGTCATACGCGGCCGCATTTCTTCGAAATGACCGACAGACGATGCAGCAGCAATTAGCCTGAGTGGCGGGGCGGGCTGGAGAAGGAGATTGGCTGCTCTGATATCGAAGAATCTGATACGGAGACGGGCGGGAATGGCGCGACCAACATGGCTCTGCGAAAGAGATAGCTCAATACAAAGCCAGAACCAGTACGCGTCCGTGCCACGACTGTGGCGTGATAAAGGGAGAGCTACATTTGCAAGGCTGCGATTGCGAACAGTGCCCTCGCTGCAATGGACAATATCTTGGATGCCCCTGCCAGTTTGAGGAAGAAGAGTCTGCAGAAATCGTTGCTCGGCGTGAAGGGCTCACGCTCCGCACCAAAGGAATCGAAGAGTGAAAGAGTTGTCCGCATGGATCAGCACGCCGCGAATGCCCGAGACTTCACGCGCTCTTCGGTGCGCCAGATTCCCTACTACTTGACTAGGGATTCCAAGTAGGGCATGCTTTCGGGGCATGAACCGTGCTCGGATACTCAGTTGCTGGCCGTACGTTCTGATTGCAATCGCGGTTCTCGGTCTCACGCTGCAGTACTTCTGGCATTGACAGGCTACTGACTATTCACACCGCCACATCCTGTGCCAGCTCGTAAGACTCGAGTAAGGCGGCGCTTGCGCTGAACTGGCGTACGGCCTGTTTGTGCTCGACGGAGTGCTGACCCCTGGCGGGCGAAGACCGTGCCGTATGGGCCAGGGGGGCGCTTCCCCGTGCCCCTTAACTCCGTCCAGCGCTTGTTACTATTCGATGCGCCCAATACAGCGTTCACTTGATGGGCGCTTACGCACTCTTCCGCTCTCGCTGAACGTCTTCCCCTCTCGCCGGCTTGCCGTGCTGGGCGAGATGAAATCCGAGGCAGCTCCCGCAGAACCGAACGCCGCATTGGCCGCACGTCTCGGTGTGTCTCGCACAGATCCGCGCGCCGCAGTCGGCACACTTCGCCGCGGCAATGCGCCCGCAAATGTCGCCCCACACGTGTCCTGAGTGCTCGACTTGAAGAATTCCGCACGTCTTCATGGTTCCGCTGACAAACGTACTACCCCTCAGGACTGCCGCGACCGCTGGCAGGAGGTCCTTCCCGAAGCGCGTCTTGAAGATGTACCCACTCGCTCCGTTGCTCAACGCCGCATTCACCACATCCACGTCGCGGTTCTGAGTCACGAAGATTATCTTGGCGCGAGGACTCACTTTCCGGATCTGATTTGCGGCATCCATTCCGTTCACCGTGGGCAGACCAATATCCAGCAGAACCAAGTCGGGCTTTAGTGCCGAAGCCTTCCGAACGGCTTCCGATCCGTCCGCCGCTTCGCCCACGATTTGCAATTGTTCATATGCGCCAAGTATCGAACGAATTAAGCGCCGCCAGGGCTCGAAATCGTCCACGAGTAGAACTCGACACGTCATCTGTGAAAGTTTTGTTAGCAAACGATTCCGCGGCAATACAGGGAAGACTTGAGTTTGGATCAAACTAAAGCGCCAAGATGCGCCATCTCTAAAACAAGTCACGTCGACCAGCCAATGCGCGCTATCATCGTGTGCGTCTCGCTGTTCGGTCTCCGGCGCGCTTCCCCACGTCGAATTAGCAGAGGGAGCCGAACATAATGGAGGCCCCGGAGGGCTGAGGAAACAGTTCCGGGGCTTCAGGACGGAACGCCCAACTCGGGCAACGGGAAGGGGACCGTGCAGGCCAGCGGGGTCGGGAGGTCAGACGCTTCCCCGTGTCTGTCGCTCTGTCTAGCCGAACGATAAGCGTTGCCTCAAAAGGACTGCAGCTGTCAAAAGTTGTAACCCACCACTGGCAACAGTGACAAGTGACACGCCCCCAAGCCGGTTGGGATAATCGTCGGAAGAACAAATTTCACTTCCACATCGGCCACGGCCCTAGTGACTGGCGTCACTGGGGCCTTTTTGTCCCTCTCCGCGCGGGTTCCCTCGTTAGCGTGGGCCGCTGTTAGTTTTGCCAGTATGAGGATGTACCCGCATCGGTAAAGCTTGCTTTCGCAATGGACCCTGCTGAACGAGAGCGGACTGCGCGTGCCGATCGCGAGATCTTGCTGGCGAACTTGACCTTGGCGCAGGACGAACCGACAAGACTCGCGATTGAGCAGTTGTTGCTGAAGAGCCTGTTTTACATAAGAGGCTTGATGGTGACGCAAGGGACGGACCCCTGTAGCGTCCCCAACTGCTTAGGCGAAGGACGCGAGAACCGCAATGGCAAGAAGTGGTGTACCCGGCATGCGGTCGAGCAGCAGAACGACGACAGCGCTTAGGCAGCTACAATATGATTCCGGACTGCGTAGCGCACCAGTTCTGCACTACTCTTTATACCAAGCGCCTCCATAATCCGGTACTTGTGAAAGGCCACGGTTCGGGTCGTCATGTTCAAAGTCGCGCCGACTTCCTTCATCAGTTTTCCTTCGGCGATCAACTGCAAGACTTCGCGCTGCCGCTCGGTGAGCCGCTCCAATTCGTCTCTGTCTTGCCGCCGCAAAAAGTTGATTTCGTCCTTCGGAAGTCCGCGTGACATATACGTGCCTCCGCGCAGGACTTGCCGCACCGCGACCACAAGTTCCGACGACGCGCATGTTTTCAGTAGGTACCCGGACGCTCCACGGCGGAACGCTTCGGCAGCAACCTGCGGATCTCGATTCACGGTCAAATACAACAGCTTGACGGAAGGCCAACTTTCCTTCACCTGCTGCCCGGCGTCGAGGCCATTCAGAATCGGCATGGCTATATCAACTAGTACAATGTCGGGGGTAAGCTTCGCCACTTCGCGCACCAACGAACGCCCGTCGCCCACAACACCGACAACGTCAAATTCGTTCTTAAGCAACCTCTCACACAATTCGGCGATCAGAGTGTGATCGTCTGCGATGAGAACCCGAGCCCGATGAGAAAGCATCCTCGGCTCCCTTCCGCTGAGTGTTTTCTTGGATATACGTCCCGAATGAACGCGCAGAGCATAGGGCAAATACTGTCAGTTTTACAACTGTCACTTTTACTAGCCCACACCTGTCAACTACCCGTAAAGTAGGGTGACACGTAGCGCGCCCCGCTGGACCAAAAGCGCTCCGATTAGGTGGGAGCAACGCTGGATGGGCCTTTTGTGCCAGCCCATTGCCACCAACCGCGTGCCACGAACAGCGGGCGTTTCCCAGGAGAAATTGCAACGTCGAAAGTGGCACACTGGCAATTGCGATAGCTCAGACTGGCAATTACGATAGCTAGCTCTTGGAACGATTGTAGAGCCCGATGTGCTGGACATTCTAAGGAGACCGGTAGGAATTAAACAGGAGTACATTGGTCCACGAGCGAATGTGATCACTTGTCCCCTCATCATCTCGATGCTGAGGCCTTCCATGAGAAGGCCGGTCGGATCGCACTCTCAAGGAGCGATTCGCTTCGCTCGGGTGCAGTTTGGGCGTTCTCGGTGCAGCCGGTTCTGCCATCTGTTTAGCGCCCTTTGGTTCGGTTCTTGTGGAGTCGAACCTGGGCCAGGCCATAGACGCAGTCACCGGAACTCGGCTTTGAGGCTTTTCTCTTCTTTTCTTCCTGGAACGATTTTGACTTTGCTTTTGTTTCTAAGCGGCCACCGCAACGGTCGCGCCTCCGCTGTTGTGCAATGGTTCGTAGACTTCTCCGCTCACCCACAAGTGATGCAGCAACACGGCTAGCTTCCTGGCGGTCGCGATGATGGCTCGTTTCTTGCCACTCTTTCCGCCTCGCTCGGCCAGCTTCAGGCCCCAACGCCTGAGATCACAGTCGACACCGAATGGTCCCAAAATATGCTGCGCTCCCTGCACCAAAAGTGTGCGCAAATACGGATCGTCTTCCTTGCTGATGTGCATCTGCGGCTGGCTCTGGCCCGAGTTCCGTCGTCCCGGTTGCAGTCCCAGATAGCCGCCTACGTCGCGGCTCTTGCCGAAGCGATGCGGATCTTCCAGCGTCAGCA
>Ga0126373_10003673_pt1 | contig 11564 bp, 8 predicted proteins | sample PanSoiMetPlot_11_FD_92545 | JGI IMG/M metagenome (GOLD analysis project Ga0126373, IMG submission 92545) | Tropical forest soil microbial communities from Panama - MetaG Plot_11 | ecosystem: Environmental > Terrestrial > Soil > Tropical forest > Bulk soil | place: Panama | collected 2016-02-17
ACCGCAAACCAATGTCCCGCAGTGGTACGGCTTCCTACCGGCGCTCTTGCTCGTGGTTGCGGCTGCGGGCGTCCTGGTCTGGCTGATTGCCCGCGGGGGCCAATGGGCTTGGGGCGAGAGCATTCCCAACTGGGAGTCGGATCCACGGACAAAGGCCTTCACCATTGTCATGGTGGCGCTCGCCCTCATCGGGCTCGTCGGGTCGCTTGTCTATACGATCCTCGAGGCGTCGGCCCGGCAAACCCGCCGACCCGCCATGGAAACGCCCCCGGTCGCGCCTGGCGGGCCCGCCGTACGAACCCCATCACCGGTCGGTCTGCTTGGGCAATTGCTGCTAGCGGTTGCGTTTCTCCTCATGTGCTGGGTCGCGCTTCCCAAAACCGATCAATTTGCCCTTATGCAGCAACTGATCTATCCCGGCAGCTTTGGCGTGGTCCTGGTGCTGCTGTTCGACAAGGCAAGCCGAACCTGGAACATCAAGAGCAACGTCGACGTGGTGCGCGAGTGGATATTCTGCGACGCGTTGGTCTTCCTGATATTTCTCGGCTTCCTCAACTTGCGAAGCGTAGAGAAGCCAGCGACCTATGCGGCGGCGTTTTGGGACCTGCTAAATTTGGCAATCTTCTTCGCCGTATTCTGGTTAGTGGACCGCAGCACCAGCCGCCTGCGCTTTTTGGCCGGATACACCTATTTTATTTGTGTACCCTTGCTCCTGTTGATCTGGCGAACAATTCAAGGCGTCCCCACGCCGGCCGAACTCCCATGGTGGGGATCAGTGTGGCCCTTCTTCATCCTCGGCGCCGTGTTTTTCATTCTCGAGCTCATCAGCCTGCCCGCGTCCGGTCAGCTGGAGCGGCGAGTGCTTCCCGCCGCCAAGGACGGGTTGTTCGTAGTGCTCTACGCGATCTTACTCATCGTGGCGGCGCGCACTGGCGGCCGGGCATGAGGATAACCGCCCCCTCGTGCCTTGCCCCACGGGACGATCTTCGGTTAGCATTTTTCGTGCTGATGATCCCAGCGTTTTTGATCCCATCAATCGCGAGGCTGTGGCAAAATGTCCGGATGGCAGTGGTTTTGGGCCCTGGTTGGCTATATTGTCTATATTGTGGTTCTGATCTTCGCTTACTTCTATAAGCCGTTCGAGGATCTGTTCACGCTTGTGCTTAACGGCGTCGGTTACGACAATGCCATTTATTGGGTGGTTCTGATCACCGGCATCGTCGGCTTCTGTGGTTATCATTGGCGGGCCTATAGGCTCTACATCGTCCAACAGCACAGCGTCGAAAAGATGGTGCTGGCTTCGTTGCGCGGCTCCACCTTTGTGGCCATCTTATTGACTGCGGGTACGGCGCTGCAATCGATCCAAATCATCTGTGTCTCTCTCCTGCAGAACGGCTATACGCTCGGCCAGGAATTCGGCGCGCGTCTTCTGGCCGTGATAGCACCAATCATCTTAACCGCGATATTCTGTCTGATTTACGGCTTGCTCAAAGTCCTGCGGTCTATGCCAGGTGCGGAACGCATTCCCTCATCCTAAGAACGCTGCGCCGTTAGTGCGATCGCCGATAGAGGATCGTGTAGACCGCGATGAACATGGCAATCATCAGCAGTGAAAACAACGTGGAGGCGGTCCCAAGGGCAAACAACGTCGGCTGCACGCGTTGGGTGAGTGAGGCATTAATGTCGAGGGGAAGCGTGTTTTGCGCCCCCGCGACCAGTGTGGTCCGCGCGAATTCATCGTACGACAGCGTGAACCCGAATAGACCGGCTGCGACAATTCCTGGGGTAATCAGCGGCAATGTCACCTCTCTGAAGACGGTCCACTCATCGGCTCCCATATCTCGAGCCGCCTCTTCCAAACGCCCATCGAAGCGGTTGAACACCGCCATCATCACCAGGAAGCCGAATGGCAGCGTCCAAACCACATGAAGGCCAAGCGCCGACGACCACCATGCTGGAGGCAGGCCGAGCTGGCGCAGCAGTGACGCCAGACCAAGGCTAAGCAGAATGCCCGGCACCATCAGTCCTGCCATGATTGCATAGAACAACACACCCGCGCCGAAGAAGCGCTTGCGGAATGCCATCGCCAGCATGGTCGAAAACACGGCTGTGATGACCATCACGATGATAGCGAGGATCAGCGAGCGGGCTAACGCGCTTCGCAAGTCCCCGACGATGGAAGGTTGCAGCAAGGCCGCCCACCAATGCAAGCTGATACCGCGCATCGGAAACGTGACCCCGCCGCGCGGGCCCTGGAACGAGAGTACGAACATGGCGAACATCGGGCCGTAGATGAACACCAAAAACATCACGTAGTAGATGCTCAGGCCCACCTTCACTCTGAACCTTCGTCGCCGCTCCGGACTGCTTCGTGCCACGATTGCCGAGCTCCCGCCTAGAGTTCCTTGCGAATGTCGACGAGCCGAAGGATGACTATAACGCCGATCATCATTGCCAACATCAGCATAATGGCGTTGACCGCGGCAAACGGATAATTGGCAATCCCGTAGTAGTTCAAGATGATGGTCCCGGTGGTCGAGGTCTTGCCACCATAGACGACTACAGCGGTGGCGAATTCACCCATCAGCAGGACGAACACAAAGATCATGCCTATGGCCACGCCCGGTAGCGACAATGGAACAATGATCTCACGGAAGATTTGGAACGACGTTGCGCCCATATCGCGCGCCGCCTCTAGAAGGGCACGATCGATCTTGGCCAGTGAAAAGAAAATTGGCCCGACGGCGAGCACGACGTAAAGTTGGACTAAAGCCATAGTGTAACTGAATTCGGAATAGAGCAAAAAGCTGACCGGCTCATCCACGAGGCCGGTCGACATCAGAAATTCATTGAGCAGCCCGTGCCTGCCGAGCATTGGTAGCCACGCTACGGCCCGGATCAGGTAACTGGTCCAGAAAGGTACCATGACCAGCAGAAACAGTGTCAATTGCCACTTAAAGGACTCCACTTGCATCGCGAGAAAATAGGCAAGCGGATAGGCCAACAAAAGACAGATGGCCATGACGGTCGCGGTGAACCGAAATGTCGTCCACAGCGTGCGCAGGAATATAGACGGTGTCAGGAAGCTTTCGTGTTGCGGATCGAAGAATCCCTCGACGGCAAAGAAGTTCTGATAATTCTCAAGGGTAAAGGCCGGCGTTAAGCCATGTCCGCTGGCCTTCCAAAAGCTGAAGACAAAAATAGCAAGTAGTGGCAGAAGGAGAAAGGCGACGAGCCACAGCGTCGCCGGCGCGATCAACCAGGCAACCGGAAACCCCGGATCACGCCGGATCCGGGGCTCCGTTTGCTCGATCGGCATCGGCGGACGATCGCCGATCAATCCGCGCGGCGCCAGAACCTCGCGCCGCGTCGTGAGAGGTTCAACCGCGGTCACAGCTCAGACCATCCGCCAGAGACGCCCTGCCAATAGGGCTTCGCTCAGCAAAAGCGGCCTCAGCCACTATCGGCCCGCTATTCCTGGCAACGTTCACGCGCTCAGGAATTCGGACCAGCGTTTCTCTAGGTAGTTGTTCTCGTCCATCAGCGAATTCCACACGGCAATTTTCGAGTAACGCGCCCAGTAAGAGCCGCCTTCGCGAACTTCGCCCTTCTTGATAATGATGGTTCCGAACGGGTCCGGCAGGTCTTTGGCGGCGGGCTTGCCGAGGTACCAATAGTCCCATTCTTCCGGTTCAAGGTACTTTTTCACATTGTCCGGGATCGAGTGGTAATAGCCTTGTCGGGCGACGAACGCGGGCGCCCAGCCCGCGAGCCACCAATTGATATATTCATAAGCTTGATCCAGCGTCGCTCCGCTGACCTTAGAGGAAATAGCGAGCCCGCCGTGCCAACCGCGCATCCCCTCCTTCGGGAAGGCATAGACGCAAGGTACCCCCTCGGCACGAATCGCGGTCACCGCCGGCGACCACATGCTCTCCAGGGCGACTTCGCCATTCACCATCAAGTTGACTGACTGCCCGAAGTTCTCCCAGAAGGCGCGGAAGTGCCCCTCCTTTTTCTTCTTGATCAGGAAGGTGACGAGAAAGTCGATCTCGTCCTTGGTCATGTTGCCCTTGTCCCCGAATTTCCGTAGCCCGAGCGCCTCCACCCCGAGGGCCGCATCCATGGTACCGATCTGCGGTACGTTGAGCAGTGCGACCTTGCCCTTGAAATCCGGGCTGAACAACTCGGCCCAACTCTCGATCGGGCGCTTCGTCGCTTTCGGATTGTAGCCAATGGAATCGGCATTATGAAATGCTGGCACCATTGTTATGTAGCGCGACGGCCCCTTGACGCGATCGCCATGTTCATCGATGTAGATCAGGCGGAACGGTGCATCACCCTGCCCTTCGCTTGCCTCCGGAGTCAGCTTGCCGAGCTTCGTCAGATCCGAGACTTGGTCCCACTCCTTGATGCGTTTAGTGTCAATCGGCTGCCAGACCTTGGCGGGCTGCATGACACGCAGATCGTTGAAGTAACCCTCACCGATCTCATACTGATCATTTTGGTTCAGCATCTTGCTGAACATGTCCCCGTAGCCGAGCGCCTGGCCCTGCACCGGGAACCCCAAGTCCTTGGACGCCTGCGCCTGTATCTCGTTGATAATGCTGACGCCAAGACCGATCGTCCGCAATCCTCCCGCGCCCCGCGATACCTGCGGGAAGGTAGTTGCCGCAACGCCCGCGACGATCCCCGCCGCAGTCGTTTCCATGAATTTTCGACGCGATAGACCTCGCCCCAGATGTTGTCCCGAAGGTGTCTGTGCCATGCTCCGATCCCTCTGGCGAATACGCTGCTCGACACGACTCTCTCCGGCGCAGCCGGCCGACACCTCGTCACGGCCGCCAAAAAGCCTTGTGCAGCATTGCGTGAATGATACATCAGAACGTCATCCTGCCAACGACAAAATGGGGAAGGATCGTGAGCGTCTTGATCAAAAATGGCCGGGTTGTGACGGCGATCGATGACTACCAAGCGGATATTTTTGTAAACGGTTCGGCCATTGTGCTCATTGGCAAGGACCTTGTCATTGACGCCGACAAAGTAATCGATGCTGCCGGGAAACTGGTCATTCCCGGCGGGGTGGACCCCCATACGCATCTGGAATTGCCGTTCGGCGGCACGACGACGTCCGACACGTTCGAAACCGGTACGCGGGCGGCCGCGTTCGGCGGCACCACCTGCATCGTCGATTTCGCGGTGCAGACACGTGGAACTTCGACGCTCAAGGCGCTGGATACCTGGCACGCCAAGGCCGCAGGGAAGACGGCAATCGATTACGCTTTCCACATGATCATCACCGACATGCCTAGCGAACGCATCGGCGAGATGCGCCGCCTCGCAGATGACGGCGTCACCAGTTATAAACTGTTCATGGCCTATCCGGGAGCTTTGCTGGCCGATGATGCCACGATCTTCCGGGCGATGCGCAAGGCCGGTGAGGACGGCACATTGGTCTGCATGCATGCTGAAAACGGCATTGTCATCGACGAGCTCGTTAAAATCGCCCAGTCGCAAGGTCATACTGAACCCAAATATCATGCGTTGACCCGGCCGACCCGGCTGGAGGCCGAGGGTGTCCATCGGGCCCTGTCGATTGCCGAGGTCGCCCAGGCGCCGGTTTATATCGTGCATCTAAGCTGCTACGACGCGCTGCAGGAGTTGCGACTCGCCCAAGCTCGTGGCGTTATGGCTCACGCAGAGACCTGCCCCCAATATCTGCTCCTTGACGTGAAGCGCTACGACGAACCGGGTTTCGACGGCGCCAAATATGTGCTCACCCCGCCGCTCCGAGAGCACTGGAACCACGATGAGCTCTGGGGTGGACTGCGCACCCATGCCCTCGACGTCATTTCCACCGACCACTGTCCGTTTTGCCTAAAGGAGCAGAAGGAACTGGGACGCGACGATTTCAGCAAAATTCCCAATGGCGGGCCGGGGATCGAGAGCCGAATGAGCTTGATCTATCACTATGGCGTCAGCCATGGGCATATTTCGCTCAACCGCTTTGTCGAGCTCACCTCCACTGCGCCTGCTAAGATATTTGGCTTGTTCCCGAGAAAGGGGACTCTTGCGGTGGGGAGCGATGCCGAAATTGTCATTTTCGATCCCGATCATGAGGAGACCATCAGCTATTTCAACGAAAAAACCCATCACATGAACATTGATTACAGCGCTTATGAAGGATTTAAAGTAAAGGGCTTCACCGAGACCGTCCTGTCGCGTGGTAAGATCATTGTCGAGAACGGCAACTACATCGGACGACCAGGCGACGGGAAATTCGTCAAACGCGGTCCCTACGGCGGCCTTCACGCCAACAGACGCGCCCATCTGGTGACGGATCCATTTGTTCAGGCGCCCGCCCTTGGTTCCCCTGCGCGCAGGCTGTTGTAAGACCCCAACCCGAACCCCAAGGCATGGGCGTCACGGCCACAGGGCGGATCCTCGCGCGGGCAGGCCGACAAACGGGCGTGCTTGTTCCGATGACCGCGCCCCCATGACTCGAGCCGCGGGCCTTGACACTGCTGCGAATGGGCGGGATGGTCGCCTGCGAGGGTGGGCCCGTTCACAAACTGTGTGCCCCCAAGGCGTGTAGCAGCTGGCCGCGCCGCTTCGGACCACGTTTTCTAATGGATGGGCGCGAGGTGGCTCGAAGCGAATTGACGAAGGGGCTGGCATCCGGGCGCTCGACGAAGGACCGCTAACCCCGTCGCCCAGCACGCAACGGGGCAACCGAGGGTCAAATCCATGATCATTCAGACTGGAGTGGCCGGTGAGCCTCGTTTGGCGATTATGATGCACGAGCACACGGCTCTGGCCGGCCAATTCGCCCGCGCCTTTGGCAACGCGCGTTTCGCGCCCGTCGAACCCAAAGATCTCATGATCTACGTCGTCTCCCATCACGACGAGGGCTGGGCCGCTTTCGACCGCCATCCAACGACCGACCCCAACACCGGCTTGCCCCACAATCTCGTCGAAACGCCAGCGGAACACATTACCCGGACCAGCCGGTTATCACCCAATTTCAATGAGCGACACCATCCTTACTGCGGGTTGATGTCGAGCATGCATAGCTGGGGGCTGTACAATGGTCGGTATGGACTTTCGAACCTTGTGTTAATCAACACTATTCCCCTCCAGGATCGGCATTGGGCCGATGCCATGCTTGAAGGTGAGCTGCATCGCCAGGAGCGGTTGAAGGGCGAACTCGTGAAGGACCCCGAGGCAAAGGGGTGGCTGGAGGACAACCATGTATTTCAAAACTACAAACATTTGCAATTTTTTGATACACTTGCGCTCTATTTCAACCGTACGCATCCGGAGGCTCGCGGTGAGCAGAAATTCGAACATGTACCGCTGAACGAACAGCAAGACGTCACCATTTCGATCCGACCGCGCTCGCCAGATCTCTATGAGATGTCGCCATATCCATTTGCCGCGAATCGCGCTGAATTTGCCTATGCGGGGCGTTACATCGTACCCCGCGGGCGTGACACCGAGGAGGATTGGTCAACCGTGCTCAAACAGACACCGACCCATTGGGAGCGCTTTCAGCTCGTTGCAGGTTAAGCGATGCAGCAATGAGGGAACTGACCGGGTAGGTCGCATCGAGCCCAACGAAGCTTGATGCGGGATGTTCCCCACGTGACAGTTGCTGACGGCTTGCGGCGAGCAGGACGAGTTCGCTCTGCGGTGGATCCGGTGGTGTCGGCCTTGATGCGAGGTCACGTGGCCGGGTTGATCGTCAAGCCAACCTGAGTGCGAAACGGCGCCGGCAACCGCTGTGAAAGAATGGAGATGTCGTTGGGTCGAGTGTTGCGGGTTGGGGCCGCTCAGATGGGCCCGATTCAGAAGGCCGACAGCCGCCCGACGGTTGTCGATCGCATGCTTGATCTGCTCGACCAGGCGAGTGAGCGCCGCTGCGATCTTGTTGTCTATCCCGAACTAGCTCTAACAACCTTCTTCCCGCGTTGGTACATGACCGACCCGCTCGAGATCGATACCTGGTTCGAATCGGAAATGCCAAACACGGCGACATTGCCATTATTCGAGCGGGCGGCCCACTATTACATCGGTTTGTCGTTTGGTTATGCAGAGCTCACCCCGGAGGGCCGACATTTCAACACGTCGATCCTGGTCGATCGCACCGGCGTCATCATCGGCAAATACCGTAAGGTACACCTTCCCGGTCATTCCGAATTTGACAGTCAACGCCGCTTTCAACATCTTGAGAAGCGATATTTCGAACCTGGAAATCTAGGCTTTCCGGTATGGCGAACCATGGATGGCATCCTGGGCATGTGCATTTGCAACGACCGTCGCTGGCCCGAAACTTATCGGGTGATGGGGCTTCAGGGTGTCGAGCTGATCATGCTCGGATACAATACGCCATCAGTGAACGCTCAACGCGACATTGAGGGGCCCGAACGGCGAATGTTTCATCATCGCCTGTCCTTGCAGGCAGGTGCCTATCAGAATGCCACTTGGGTGGTTGCTGTAGCCAAGGGTGGCATCGAGGACGGCCACCCGATGATTTCCGGTAGTCTTGTTGTCAATCCGGACGGTGAGATCATCGCGACGGCAGCGAGCGAAGGCGACGAATTGATCGTTGCCGATTGCGATCTTGATGCCACGATCTTCGGCAAGAAAACCGTCTTCGACTTCGAGCGCCACCGGCGCATCGAGCACTATGGTCGCATCACCAGTCAGACCGGCGTTATCCTACCCCCCGTCACATAAATCGGATGCGCCACATCGTAAGCATCCCCCCCCGTCGCACCATCGCGCGCGACTCGGCTACGCCGTTGCCCCGCCATCTATTGACGGATTGCCCGCAACGACCGCCCTCATTTCACTCACCATTGCGGTGAGAACCCGCGGTCGACTTCGGGGTGTATCGTATGGTTTACTCGTGATAAAGGCCAACGGAGGTGATGCGATGCAGTCGTTCGATCTCGTCATTCGTGGCGGAACCGTGGTGACGGCAACCGATAGCTTTACGGCCGACGTCGGAATCCGCGGTGAAACGATCGCCGCACTGGGCCTCGGTCTCGATGCGGGTCGCCGCGAAATCGATGCGCGCGGCAAGTTGGTCATGCCCGGCGGTGTCGACAGCCACGCGCATATCGAGCAGCTTGCAGCCTCGGGCCTGATGAACGCCGATACGTTTGAGAGCGCGACCGCATCGGCGGCGTTCGGTGGAACAACCACAGTCATTCCGTTCGCCGCACAGCACGTTGGCATGAGTCTGACAAAAGTTGTCGACAACTATCATCGCCTAGCCGAACGCGGTTCGGTTGTTGATTATGCGTTTCACATGATCATCGCCGATCCAACGGAATCGACACTGACGAAAGAGTTGCCACCGCTGGTGAAAGCCGGGCATTCGTCAATCAAAATATTTATGACCTACGATCGATTAAAGCTAGACGATGAACAAGTTCTTGATGTGCTGTCTGCAGCCCGCCATAACCGTGCGTTTGTCATGGTGCACGCTGAGAACCACGCCATGATCGCCTGGATGTCAAAGCGACTGTTGGCAGGCGGCTACTCGGCCCCAAAGTACCATGCCATTTCACATCCGCGAGTCGGCGAAGCGGAAGCCTTCACCAGGCTGATCAGCTGCGCATCGCTCATCGATCAACCAATTATGATTTACCACGTTTCGACCGCGGAGGGCGCTGCAGTCATTCGAGAAGCTCGTGGCCAGGGCAAGAAAGTGTTTGCAGAAACCTGTCCTCAATACCTATTCCTCACCAAAGCCGATATCGATCGGCCAGGGCTTGATGGTGCAAAATGGATCTGCAGCCCCCCTCTGCGTGAGAGCACTGATCAACAAGCGTTGTGGCGGGCGCTGGCGCAGGGCGATCTGCAAGTCATCTCCTCAGATCACGCGCCCTACGCCTTCGATCAGACCGGCAAACTTAACGCCGGGGGCGATCCAACATTCAAACAGATCCCCAACGGCCTGCCCGGGCTTCAAGCCCGACTCCCGCTGCTATTCGACGCGATGGTGTCGAAACAACGATTCGACGCAAACCGATTTGTCGCCTGGACCGCGACGGAGCCGGCGAAAATATATGGCCTCTATCCAAAGAAAGGCTCAATCGTCATCGGGGGGGATGCCGATGTTGCTCTCTGGGACCCCTCAAAGGAGGTGACGTTCAGCGACGCGACGGTTAAGGACCGCTCAAACTATACACCTTGGGCCGGCCGCACCGTGAAGGGTTGGCCCGTGACTGTCATTCGGCGCGGCGGGGTGATTGTCGAGAACAATGGGTTGCAGGCCGCGCCGGGAAGCGGACGGTTCATCCCCCGGACCGCCGGGTCGGCCGCCGAGCCCCTCGGTCGACCAGCTCCCGAATTCGATCCTCAATTCAATTTCAACGCGAAGCTGGATTGACCGATTTCGACTCTTACGGTGCGGCCGCTCCGCACCGGCAAACCGAATTGTCAAACGGCCTGGGCCGCTTTGGTTTTCGCCGACACGAGAGCGGGGATGGGCGGACTGCAGAAGCCAAGCGGCATGAAAGGCAATGGATCGGTATACGTCCGACCACGAATCCGTTGAATGTTCCAGCCCGGCAAACGGTAGGGCGGTTCGGACTTACCGGCGTCGATACAGCGTTCGCGTTCACGTGGCCATGGGCGTCAGAATGCCAAAGTCTAAGTCCTAAATTCCGGCGATCACGGGTTGTGTCTAACGGGGCGATAGCGACGTTGCCCTTTAATTAATTAATGGCCAGCAACGGCTCGCCGCGACCGCCACCGGTCTGCAAGACGAGACGTGATGTATCTGCATATATCTGCATGTATCTACGAGGAGCATTGCAGATTTGTCCCAAACCAGTGGGATATCAGTTGCCCCAAATCGGTTCTGACCCCGTTGGAAGCAACCGCTGCAACCTCTTCGTATCACTCCGTCGTTTGGTTCGCTCGCATCGCTCTTTGGGCCGGACTGTCGAGAACGCTTTACACTCGAAGCGCCAATCACCAATGGCCCTACAAGCACTTGAAAGAGAGGTCGCGTTTTTGGGCCGCGATGGAAGAAAGGCTGTCGTATCGAGGGCGTTTTTGTCCTTAATTCTGTCAATAGTTTTTGGCAAATTCACCCCCAACGGGGATGTTTAATCAGCGACGATACGGTTGCGTCATCGCGAGAACGCGATCCGTAGTTGTGGTTCAACCAAGGGCTGAGGATTGATGAACTCCGGCTGGGCGAACCGGCCGCATATAGTTTCCAGTTCCATGACATGAGGGGCGCTAACAGCGTCTTCCTATGGATGTTCCCAAGGATGACCGCGGAACGATCCGCGGAGGAGGCAACCCATGACCGGCAGGCGGGCGCCAAATGACGTTGGAGATCCGGATGACCCTGGTGAGCCGAGGCCATCGGCGGGGAGACGGCTTCAGGATATAATGCGGCCGAGAAGCGCGCCCCCACAATCCATGGGATTTGATGACGGCTGGAAAGTCGGAGGGCGCAACGTGAGTGGAGGCGGCTTTGAAGCCGACGATTTTGAGGCTGCTCCGCCCTTCTTGCGGTCGCGGGACCCGATCGAGAT
>Ga0126373_10003674_pt1 | contig 11563 bp, 17 predicted proteins | sample PanSoiMetPlot_11_FD_92545 | JGI IMG/M metagenome (GOLD analysis project Ga0126373, IMG submission 92545) | Tropical forest soil microbial communities from Panama - MetaG Plot_11 | ecosystem: Environmental > Terrestrial > Soil > Tropical forest > Bulk soil | place: Panama | collected 2016-02-17
AAGACTCCATAGCTTTAATCCTGTCTGAGATTTGTACCCCGCCTCTTAGTCCTACCTACACAGAAGTTCTGGATGCAATCCGGGTTACTCTTGATTCTTTCAATAACTTAACTCCAGTAGACTTGAAAGTTCTAGTAGAAGCTATGAGTGATAGAGCTTCTTGGGATTTTGTACCTGAAGGATTACAGAAGGAATTAGCAGAGTTAGAGGATGAACAGGCTGCTAGACCTCTGGAAGGTGGAGGTTACTAATGCCCTTAATAAAACCTGAAGTTCAACAAGTTCTAAGGAAAGCTGGACTTCTTGAGGATGAAAAAGCTGATAGTGGATCTTTTGTTGATGGTCTGACTAGTGCTGGTCTTACTAATGAGACTATCGCGGATGAACTAGTATCTTTAGCACTCCATTCCAATAATGAAGCACTAAAACTAAGAGCACTGGAAATAGTAATGAAGGCCCGTGGTGCTCTTAAAGAAACACCTGTTCAGGTACCTAGTTTTACTGTTATCATACAAAGTGATGGGCAAGACTTAACTAAAACTAAGGGTCTTGCTTCACACTTATTTCCTAGACAGTCCTTACAGGGCTTGGACTCTTCTTATGAGTCTGTTGATTCTGTTGATTCTGATTCTGAGTCTGAACAAGAACAGGTTAATTAAAGATGGCTACTTCAAATCCAAATCCCACCCAGACACCGGTTATGGGATCTTCTGCTAATTCCCTAAATAAAGTTCAGAGATTCTCTAATCTTTGGACTCTTCATTACCGTCACGGAATGAATGCTACTCTCACTAAGAACTTTCTTTGCGATGGTAACTTACAGATTGCAATAAAGAAAGCACAACTGCACTGTCAAATTATGGGTTATAAATATATATGGGTTCGTCCACTAGTATGCGACATAGAGGCGGAAGAAGAGTATAAGTTAAAAGGCAGCTCGCCGGAAGAGGTTTATTCTGGGTTGGGTCCGGGTTAAGATTAAAGCTATGCCTTCAGTATCAGTAGCTCAAAGACGCTTAATGGCTCTGGCAGAACATCACCCTTCACAAGTTTCAGCTAAGAACAAGGGTGTTCTGAAGATGAGCCATCAGCAACTTCACGATTTTGCTTCCACTAAAGAATCTAAGCTTCCCGCAAGCGTGTCTAAGGCCAGTAAGAAAATCCAAACAGTAAGGAGATCAAAAAGATGAGCTTTTTAGCTTGGATCACTCCTGTACCACAGGGGTTACATCCATCACATCCAATAGTTTTACCTCCTGACCAGCCTCCAACACAGCCAGGAGTCCCTGGAGTTCCTACGCATCCAATAGTATTACCTACGCCGCCAGTAGGTGAACATCCTTCACACCCTATAGTATTACCACCGGTCCCGCCAGATCTTAAACCGGAACATCCAATAGTTCTACCTCCGCAAGTTCCAGGTGTTCCAACACATCCTATCTTCTTGCCAGTAGAACCTACTCACCCAATAGCACTACCTCCTGGTTCTGTATGGCCTCCACTTCCTTGTGATTCTGGGGTAGGAGGAAAAGGTGTTCTTTTAGCTAATATTGTAGGAGTAGGACTACGCTGGCTGAGTGTAGATCTACCTTCAGAGTATCCTCCTGGGCCGGGCCAGAAGTAAGTATCAGCAGGATTTAAGTAGGAATAGGGCTGGGCTTGATAGTCTGGCCCTTCCAAGGAGTCTAAAATGTTTGGATCGGATTTAGAAGAACGGCGTAGGAAAGATAATCCAAAGGCTATACAAAGTACTTCTAGGAATAAACATGCGTTAATGGAAAGAACTAAGCGTATGGATCATGGTAGAATCGCGGATCACTTAATGGGTTGCTGCGATGATGACTGTGAGATATGTGATATGGGTGAGTCTGGTGAGATGGTGGATAAAGATGATGAGGGTTCTGGAGATATTCATAACTATGGTACAAGATCTAGTAAGGAATATGAAGATAAAGGTGATACAGTGGATAGGGAAGGATCTTCAGTCAGTCCTAGAGGAAGAGATGCTTCTAACAAAGTTAAAAATAGATCCGAAGCTGAGTTCGGTGAGAGAGGTTCTGGAGCGGATTTAGTAAGGGCAGGGGATAAAGAGTATCGCGGGTCCGAAAAACACGATAAGCACAATCTTCTGAGGCACGGTCAGAGTACAAAGCACCCTGGATTTGCTGCTGTAGCTAGTAAGATCGCCTCAAAACAAGGTGTGAGTAAGGATGCTGCTAGAAGAATACTAGCTTTTAGGACTAGACATGCCAGTGCTGCGGCTAAAAAAGCAAATCCAAGACTTGCTAGGGTTAAAGAATAGCAAAAGGAGAAAGAAATGGCACAACAAACATCCACAGAATCCTCAACTGCAACGCAAAAACCTGATATTAACCTTCCACTGCTTGGACTTATGCAGTATAACCGGTTTTCAGGTAATCCTCCTGTGCTGACAGCACTTAAACCGGGTCAGGTTAGAACTCCCGATGAAGTTTTAAGTGATGCTGCGGGAGCTTTTGAATCTGAAACAGGTTATCCTTGGCTAGTTCAGGTTCCTTTCAACCCTGTTTTAGATCTTTTGGACAAACTTGAGAGCCAGAATAAACAACTTCATGCTCAATTAGAGAAAGCACAGGCCCAAGCTAAATCTGGCCAGGTGGTTCAGACTAATCCTAAACACTAGGAGTTAAGCACTAAGGAGCTAGAAATGGCTAGACTACAATCTGTAACTCAGCAACACTTTCTGGAGAGGCAAGCTTCACCTTTAGGTTCTAGATATTTTAGTGGAATGAGTGGAACTAGTGAAGGTGTTCCTAGAATGCACCCCTTAACTTCTAATATGTCTAGTGCTTTCAAAGCTGGTGGGCTGATACACAGCCTTAGGATGAAGAAAATAGGGTTCCCTAAAATACCAGGACTACCTAGAGTTTAACCAGCGTGGATCTGAATGTTAAATTCGCTAATCCTCAACAGGAGAAGTTCTATCACGCTACAGCTAGGAATGCCTGTTTTAGTGGTGGATTCAATAATGGTAAGACCTGGGTAGGTTGTTTCAAGTCGATAAATCTACTTAACCTGTTTTATAATTATCGTATGATCATAGCTCGACAGAGGTATAGTGATCTTAAGAAGACAACAATGCAGACTTTCTTTAAGATCTTACCAGCGGAGTTGATTGAATCTCACAGTGAGCAGGATGGGAATACACTTTTAAAGAATGGTAGCAGAATATATTGGATACACCTAGATAATGTAGATGAAAACACGTTACGTGGTATCGAACCTAATTCTATTCTAATAGATCAGGCTGAAGAAACTGAAGAGAAAGTATACGATGTGTTGGATAGCCGTGTAGGAAGATGGGATGGAGTGGTAGTTCCAACTTGGCTTCAAGAACAACATCAGGAAATCTTCGGAACTGATTGGCCTAAAAATAAATACGGTAAGTTTATTGTTCCTTCCTACCTAATGCTGCTCTGTAACCCTGATACGGAATTCCACTATATCTACAGGAAGTATCATCCTGAGTCTAATGATCGTGTGAAAGATTATTTCTTCTGTGAGGGTGCTTGGCAACGTGACCTAGGTTCTGAGGAAACTTATGATAATGCTCTTGGTAGGGATAAAGAGTGGCAGGATAAGTATATATTCGGTAAGTGGGGAATAGCTAGTTCTGCAATACATTATGTGAGGAAGGAATCTATACTTAACTTTGATAAAGAGTTACTTGAAAAGATTATACATAAAGGAAACCTATTCAGGATACTAGATCATGGGGATGCTTCACCTACATGTTGCTTGTGGATAGCAGCTATAGATGGTGTTTATATTGTATATAGAGAATATTATGTAGCCGGTCAGATTATTTCTTACCATCGGCGTGAAATCTCTGCTATGAGTGGAAGTGAGGATTACTCAGCTAATTATGCTGACCCTCAGATCTTCAAGAAGACCAATCAGAAAGCTGGTGGCTTCTGGTCTATAGCTGATGAATATATGGATTCTACTCTTGAAGCTCCTGAGTTAGTGTGGATACCGGCGGATAATAATGAATTCGCAACGCGGAATCGGATTAATGAATTACTTGCACCCTCCTTTCGCTATAAACACCCTATAGCTAAAACTCAGCCCGCCCCAGGACTTTACTTTTTGAAGGGTGACTTTGATTATCCTTTTGGCTGCCGGGAAGCTATCAGGGAGATAGGATTACAGCGGAAAAAACTTGTAGGTACTGTGGATGGTAAGAGTTTCTACAGTGACGATAGAGAAATTAAAGTAGCTGATCACTCATATGATTGTATAAGATATTTTGTAGCTATGCACGGCTCGCAACCTAAACAGGCACTGAGAAAACCTTCCAGGAACAGTTTTGCTTATTTCAATAGTTTACTTAGTAGGTCACTTGGTGGACATGTGTCTAATGCGGCTAGTACTGAATAGTGGTTGACATGGTTGGTTCTGACATGCTAAACTGGATTCATGAGAGAGATAACGCTATGGAAGCGTGGTGATCGGCGTGCCGGCTGTGTTGCGTTGGTGGATGACTGGAAATATGATATGATAAGGAAACATGATTGGTTTCTTAATATAAAAGGAAAATATAAATATGCTATCACTATAATAGATAAAAAACATATTTATATGCATCATTTTATCTTACCATTAGAAGGTGCTGATTTAATAGATCATAAGGATGGCAATGGCTTAAATAATCAAGAAGAGAACTTAAGACGGGCTACAAAATCTCAAAACATGCAGAATTCTAAATTAAGATCAGATAATAAAAATGGGCATCGTGGTATAAGTTATGTACCACATCTAAATAAGTGGAATGCTAGAATATATGCTAATAAAATTCGGTATAATCTTGGTTATTTTCCAGATAAAGAGAAAGCTGTAGAAGCTTATAATATAGCAACTAAGAAGTACTTTGGTGAATTCTCTAATTAATAGTTAGTAATTCTGCTACTAAATTTTCCCTTCTAATTACCCCTTGCTAGTAAATTCTCTAGGAGTTTACTGGTGCCTGATTACAGAACAGAATACAATCTAAACAATCCTTGGGTCAGTAGGATTCAGGGTGCTGACAAAATGTTTAAAGAATGGGAAGGAAAATTCAAGTGTAAACTACTGGAGGAGTATTATGAGGGATTTCAGTGGAAGCAACGACGAGATTATCCGACCACTAATTATAATCCTTACACTCTTAATCTTGTATACTCTACTGTCAAGATTAAGCTAGCAGGTATTCTCTTTCAAAAACCTCAGTATGTTATAAATCCGACACCTGGTAACAGTCAATGGAATCAGGACTTCGCAGTTCAATCAGCACAACTTAAAGAGAATGTACTGAATACTATAGTTGGTAATCCTAATATAAACTTCACTAAACATATAAAACGGGCCGCGATGGATAGTTTCTTCCGGTTCGGGATGATAGAAGTAGGTTATGCGAATGACTGGAGGAATCCCCAGAAGATAGACCCGGAACTAGCTAGTTGGACTGATCCGGATGTTCCAGAATCAGAAGACAGGATAGTTAAGGAAGATCCTGTACCTGTGAATGAAAGATTCTTTGTGAAGAGAATCTGGCCGCATAGGTTCAGAGTATGTGCTAGTGAAGCTACTGATCTTAATGATTGTGATTGGGTAGGATACTATGACTACTTCTATAAGAGTGTCTTAGAGAACACTAAAGGTATAGCGTGGCCGCAGGACTACTCTGGTGGATCTTATATAAGTGCTGAATATGCTAGTGGTTTTGTTGGTGGGGGTTCTGGATACACTAGTAATGATGATGTTTTAAAAACTCTATATAACAGTGGTGAAATATGTAAGGTATGGAATATCTGGGATCAAGTGCAGAAAAAGAGGCTGCTACTACTTGATGATTACGAAATGCATGAGTTATGGTCTGGAAATTACGACAGATTACCTTTTATTGACCTTCGATGGGACTTCAGAATACGCGGATTTTATCCTATACCTCCCGTGTTCCAATGGCTCTCTCCGCAGGATGAAATTAATGAAGCGCGGGAACAAGTTAGAAGCTACCGCAGAAGATTTACCCGTAAGTTTCAAACTGTTAAAGGAATGATAGATGAGGAGGAGAAGGAAAAGTTTTCTAGTGGGCCGGATGGTATCTTAGTAGAAGTTAAACAACCTGATGCTATTAAAGCTATTGATAATCCTGAAATTGGACCTACCTCTGAGAATGCTCTTACACTTGCTAAAGATGACTTTAATACCATCAGTGGAACTAGTGCTGAAGCTAGAGGACAGGATACGGATAGGGAGACTGCGACACAAGCGAAAATTGTACAAAGTAGAGCGCAGATAAGAGAATCAGCGGAACAGTTGGATTTTAGTCTGTGGTTATGCTCTATAGGTAGAGAACTGCTATGTCAGTGTCAGGAGAGACTTGTATCAGGTCTTTGGATAAAGTATACAACAAATCCTGGTCCACAGCAACCACAGCAACAGTTAACTCAGGAACCTGTTTATAGATATGTTACTAGTCAAGAAATAGATGATGGTTATGATTTTGAGATAAATTTTGATATCCAGAATGCTACTCCAGCAGCAATGGCTCAAGCTCAAACAAGTTTTGTTAACTTTATGAGTATGTGTACTCAGTTTCCTGATATAAAGATGAGTCCTAAGCTTATCAGGGAAGCTGCTTATAGGACTGGTTATAAAAATGAGGCTGTTATACAAGAGATGATACAAGTAGCACTAGCTCAAGCACAGATGCAAGCACAACAGATGCAGCAGCAAGCTACCCAAGGAGCGCAAGGAGCACAGGCACCAGGGAATCTTGCTAAAGCTAGAAATGCTCAGATGGCTGTTCCAGGTACTTCTGATGTTAATGAACAATTGGCACAACAGATTCAGTAGTGGGTGGGTTGGTTTACAAATAGGAGTTACTTATGCCAGTAGAAGAGAAAGTTGAAAGCCTCACTGAGGCAGTGACTAAGGCTGTTGAAAGCCAAGATAAGTCTGATGTTCAGGTGGAAGAAAAGCAGGCTGTGGATAAGACTGAAAGTCATGTGGAAGATAAAGTTGAGCCGCCTGGGGTGGATGAAGAGGCTATACAAGGTAAGGCTATTGTACAGATACTTAAAGATCAGCAGAAAGCCGGTGCTTTTATTGATTTCCTTGCGCGGCAGGCTGGTTATACTAAAGCTGAACTACGTACCGCGGAACCGGAACAGGCTGCGGCGGATATAAGTAAAATCTTGGAAAAACACTTAGGCCAGGAATTCTCTTTTCTGGCTCCTAAGCTTGGCCCGGCTCTTGAAGAGGCGCTGGAAGCTAAAATCTCAAGCCGCAGTACGGACTCAGATCTTCGATCTAGGGTAGAGAAACAGGAACTAAAAGCTATAGAGCAGGAAACGGCTTCTACTCATTTGGATTTAGCTCAGGAGTGGTTTGGAGCTGATGACATGCCGGATTCTGTGGTGAAGGAAATGTCCAAAGCTATGGATGAATTTCCTCCTACAGATCCTGCTATGAGTCCAGATAGGTACTACAGAAGGATCTTCGCACTAGCTGTAGGTGAACTTGGTATTCAAAAGGGTAATAAGTCTAGGAGCGACCGTGCAGATAGAAGTAGGGCTGATTCGGTTGCACGATCTTTAAGTGCTAACAACAGGGGGGTTGCACCTAGTAGTAATACTGGAGCTACTTCACGTAAGATGTCTCTAAAGGATGCTGTCTCACTTGCAATGGAACAAGTAGAACAAAGCTCCAGAAAGTAAAGAAAAACCGTGGGACTAACTTTTGGGAATGCAAGTGCTCCAAATAATATCACAACTTATTTGGATTCTGTATTCTCTACCAGCTTGGCTAACTATAGAAAGACCTTGATAGATAATATCGGTGCGACAAATTCTATCCTGTACGATCTTATCAAAGGTGAGTCTTATGAAGAAGCTGATGGAGGAACTTATATTGCTGAAGAATTAATGTATGGTCTTGCACCTGCTGACTCCTATGATGGTTATGATGATTTAAGTACACAACCTACTGATGGTATCACTCAGGCTCAGTTTGAGTGGCGCCAGATTGCTTCACCTATTAGTTACAATACTAAGGAAGTAGTTCAGAATGAGCATAAGATTATTAACTTAGTGAAAGCTCGTATCCAACAGAGTGAACTAGGCTTACAGGAAAACTGGGCACAAGCTTTCATGTGGGGTTCAGGCGCTGGTGCTATGCAGGTTCCTAAAACCTCCACTGTGAATGGTAGTTACCATGTGAATCCTTTACCAATGCTAATAAGTTATAATACTGCGGGTTCGGATAGTATTAGTGGGGCTGCTGCTACCGGCACGGCTTTAACTATTGGCGGTATTTCAGAAGCAGCACCTAATACTTGGTGGCAGAATCACTGGGGTACAAGTGCAGCTACTACTTACTCTCAGTTTATGTATGAACTTGAGGGTATGTATAACCTGACTTCACTTGGAACTGGTGGACCAGCTACACATATGTTGATGGATCAGATTACTTACCAGAATTTTATTCATGCTTACTTTGCTGTGTATAAGGCAAATGCTGATGCGCTTAACTTTGAGTATCCCTTCATTGGTAAGAAGTTCTTGAATGCTAAAGTTATCATGGATGACAAAGTTCCTGATTTCTTTAATAACAAACCAGGTACAGCAGTTGGTGGTGTAGTTAATCCTGGTTCCATGAGTTTTGGTTCTTGTGTTTATGTTAATGCGAAGTTCTTTAAGATTCGCTATCACCCTTCGCGGAACTGGGATATGTTAAAGGATGAGAATGGTAATACATTCGCAAAGCCAATCAACGGCGACAGTAGGGTAGGACACGTCGGTTGGATGGGAAACGTTTCCGTGAACAATAGGCGTAAACAGGGTGTGTTAGCGAAGTTTGCACGCTCATATGCTAGTTAACAAAGGGGTTAGTGGTTGACGGTCTGTGTACCGGATGGGGTATCGATGCTGAATCAGGTGGCTGAAAACGGACTTGAGTGGCTCACTGGAAACAGGGTAACTGTTGACAAGGTGTTACCAACCATGCTACAGTTACATCATGAGAGAGATACCCCTATACGCTTCAAGTTTAGTTGCTATAGTTGATGATGAGGATTATGCTAAATTATCCTCATATAGTTGGCTAGTAAAAATAGCCCAGGATAAACGTTATGCAATTACTATGCTTAGTGGTGGTAAGATGATTTATATGCACCAATTAATACTGCCATTAGGAGATGGTAAAAAAATGACTGTTGACCATATAAGCAGAGACACTTTGGATAATAGAAAATGTAATCTCAGATATGCTACTATGTCTCAACAAATGGCAAATAGTGCTAAGCAAGATAGATTTTTAAAATCTTGCTCATCTGAGCATAAAGGTGTATCTTGGGATAAAGAGTCTAAATCATGGAAATCTTCTATCAGGGTTAATAGAAAACTTATGAATCTTGGTAGATATAGAGATGAAGCTGAAGCAGCAGAAGCTTATAATCGAGCCGCAGTCAAGTATTTTGGAGAGTTTGCTAGACTAAATGTAGTAAAGAAAACTCCCCAACCAGTCAACACAACTGACCCCTGCCAAGGGACTGAAAATGTAAAAAGAGGGCAAGATGAGAACAAAGCTAATTGAAAGTAATAAACCGGAAAGATATATTAATAGTGTTAGGAATGCTGATAGTTCTGCTGCGGCAGCTACAATCCCTGTTGGTACGCCTCTTATTTTAAACCTGAGTGCAACTCCCCAACCTCCAGCTTATTCTAATGGTTTACCTGCTGGTTGGGAAGATGGACTTCAAGTTGTACTTCCAAGTACTGCGGCGGCTGCTAATGCTTCCGCACCTAGTTTATTTTATTTCGGAGTAGCTGCTGGACCTATTGTCTATCCTGCTTATGGAGAGGCTGTAGTTTCAGGAGTCTGTATGTCGGCAGTAGTTCGTGCCACTCGTTCCGCTACTACTGTAAGTTGGGCTTCTGGAGCTACTGCAAGTGTTAGTGGTGATGCTTTAACTATTGATACTGTTAATAATGCTTTTGGTACTGCTGCAAGTGCTGCCAGTGCTCAAGCTATCCTACTTGATAACTTTGCTACTATGGCTGGTTCCGCTACTAATGCTACAGATACTAGACTTGCTGCTACAGTTTTGTTAAGAACTTTTGTTAGACAGATGTGATTCCCCTCACGTCATGGGCAGTCAGGGTGGAGGATTTTCTGGCTGCCTTTTTCTTGGAGATTCTGATGCCTATTAAGAAGAAGAAGAAGAGAACACGTATCGTGGTTGGAACTAATAGTCTGACTGAGATGCAATATCCTGCTTATACGAATCACTGCCAGTTTTGGTTCCGCTTGGGTCGGAGTTACCCTGAAGTGGATTTTATTATATCTAATCCTGCTAGGATGAGTATAGACAGAATGAGAAACATGACAGCGCGGGTTGCACTGGAAGCTTCAGCTGACTATATCTTATTTTTGGATGATGATGTTATTGTAAATCCTAACTACGGACTAAAGCAACTGTTGGACTGTAAAGCGGATGTAGCTGCTGGTAAGATCTGTGTCCGTGGTTATCCTTTTGACTATATGAGTTTCTCTAGGGATAAGGAGCAAGGACTTGTAATAGATAAAGAGCTTCCTAGAACTGGAATAGTTAACAAGGAAGCTGTAGGATTTTCTTTTGCACTACTTAAAGTTGAGCCTCTTAGTCACCTGAGGGAACCTTATTTTATGACCGGGCCGAATTTTACTGAGGATGTATATTACTGTATAAAGCTTAAACAACTTAACCCGGATGCGAAAATATGTATCAACTGCGAATGTGAATGTGGTCATATTTTATGGCCTGAGGTTATACATGAAGCCAACAGGGATGCTTACAAAAAGTACTTCGAGATGCTGAATAAAGTCACTCCGGTAGATAAAAATGGACCGGGGTTAAGTGCTAGCAGTGTCAACAGAAAAGACAGAGATGCAGAATATCTTGCTATGGTGAAACATGAAACTAAATCTAGGAAGCGGGCTTAGTAAATTCAAAGGTTATGTTAATATCGATAGTGACAGGAATTGTAAACCTGATTTTGTTCTTGATTTTGTTAAGAAAGACTTTCCTTATACTGATGGGTCGGTAGAGGAAATTCTCTTCTTCCACTGTATAGAGCATATTCAGAAGCGGTTCCATCGTAAGATACTTCTGGAATGCTCAAGAGTACTTAAGGTAGATGGTATGCTGCTTATAAGTTATCCTGATTTCTGGGAATGTGCTCAACGGTGGCGTAAGAATATGTTAGGTATGAAGGATTTTTGGGAAGCTACACTTTATGGTAGGCAAACTAGCCCACAGGATTTTCATGTATGTGCTATGGATTCTGATGAGCTTAAGATGCTATTGATAGAGTGCGGTTTTGAATCTATAAGTACTACACCAGAATCTAAAGAACCCTATAACAGAATAACCAAGGCAGTAAAGAAATCTAAGCCGGCAGTAACTTATGAAGAGTTATTAGCTATAGACATACGTAACATGGAGGTTCACATTGTCAATTACAGTAAAACATAGCTTTGTTTCAGCAAAACCTGAACAGACT
>Ga0126373_10003677_pt1 | contig 11558 bp, 8 predicted proteins | sample PanSoiMetPlot_11_FD_92545 | JGI IMG/M metagenome (GOLD analysis project Ga0126373, IMG submission 92545) | Tropical forest soil microbial communities from Panama - MetaG Plot_11 | ecosystem: Environmental > Terrestrial > Soil > Tropical forest > Bulk soil | place: Panama | collected 2016-02-17
CCAGAGCTCTCTCGATGGAAGAAGCGAGCTCATGGCAGAGGGAGGTTTTGCTGATGAAGCCTTTCGCGCCCAGCGACAAGGCCATGGGCCTTATCTGTTGAGGGTCGTGCTGGCTCACGATGAGAATCGAGGAACGGGGCGACTCGACGCGGATTTCGGGAAGCGCTTCCAGCCCGCTACGGTCGGGCAAGCTGATGTCCAATAAGATGACATCCGGGGCAATCTCCTTGCTACGGTAGATCGCCTCCTGCGCGGTGGTCGCTTCGCCGCAAACCTGATACTCGGGGTAACGGCCTAAAAGCATGCGAATTGCTTCTCGAACCGCGGCGTGATCGTCGACGATCAGGATTCGAGCCGGCGTCATTGACCGTTCCGGTGCCCAACCGCGGCTTTGAGTTTGATGGGGCGGTAGGTACGACGCCGCTCCTCGAGCGGAAGCACAATGACGACCTCAGTTCCGCGCTTGTCGGACTTGATGTCGAAGCGTCCTCCCAGCTCGGACACGCGCTCACGCATTCCAGCAAGGCCCACCCCGGAACGGGAGCTATCGGCCTGGAACTTCTCCAGAACGTTTACGGGAATGCCGCGTCCAAAATCCCTCACCCGTAGCGAAGCCGTCCGACCATCAGATTCGAGCACAACCTCAACCCGCTTGCTGCCGGAGTGGCGAACTACGTTGCTTAGACTCTCTTGTAGAACACGAAAGAGGGCAATTTCCACCCCCTTAGGAGCATTGGGAAGGGCCGATGGCACCTGCAAATCGGCTTCGATGCCGCTGCGCGCGGAGAATCCCTCAATATATGCCTTGATGGCAGGGAGGAGTCCGGCGTCATCGAGCAGCGGGGGATGGAGCAGGTACGACAAATTGCGAATGTCGGATAAACACTGTTCCAGCAATCGCTCCGCTTCGCTCCACAGCTCCTTCTGATTGTTCCTCTGCGAAGATTCGAGCATCTCAAGGTTGAGCTTGAGCGCGACTAGATACTGACCGATTCCGTCATGTAGCTCACGAGCAATTCGCCGGCGCTCCTGGTCTTGAAGTTCGATCAGTTTTGTAGATAAGGATTGCAGGCTTTTCGTCTGCTCCTGTAATGCCTGTTCTGCATCCTTCAGTTCAGTAATGTCGAAGCCGACGCCCAGAATGAACCACGGGTTGCCGTCCGGGTGCCTGACCATCTTGGCCTCGCAGCGGAACCAGACAACCCGACCTTGGCGCGAGAGCACGCGGTAAGCGGATTTGAGGGATTTGCCTGTGACAAGCATTTCTGCCACTTCCAGGCTCCATCGGCTCTTGTCTTCCGGGTGTATTTGCTGGTACCAGAGAATGGGGTCATCCAGCCATTCCTCCTGAGAGAAGCCCAGAGCTGCTTCGATCTGAGGGCTGACGTAAGCGTGGTTTTTTCCTTCATCCAGATAGGCGACGACAACGATTGCCGGAATCTGTTCCACCAGGGTCCGATACATGAGCTCGGGATGGGGAAGGGAGGAACTTACAGCTGCTCTGTCCTGGTTCGGGCTGGATTCAAACGGAGTCGATGGCGCTTTTTGTGAGCTCGACAGCATCGCTGCCAATTCGTTCATCAACGTTTGCGCGTTGCCCAAGTCGCGGGGTAACCCTTCTCGGTTTGGTTTTTCCGGTTCGGCTCTTTTGTTGGTTAACGCCATGACGTGGCTCGCACGAGGTTTTTATAAATGACGCTGTTTGGCCTTACGATCGTATGTCCGCCGACACCGCGTGTTGGCGCCATATCTTCTCTTCGCACCGCTGGATGCGATCGAAGAGAGCTCGAAGGTTGATTCATTAGCGGAATAAACTTGTCCCGGAACCCTGGTTTGGCGTGCCGATCGACACACCGCCCATATTGGGATAGACGCGAAACCCCGCCCACCCCGCCACGCTTCTGCACGCTCCCCTGTCAGTTGTTTCGATCATGGCGATAATCGCCAGCGCATCCCACACCGGCCGTGATCCACAGAATGTCTGTTTCAGGAATTGGCTTGGACGTTACTGCATGCGTCTCAATGGCGGATGAATGGCGGTCAGCAAACTCCCCCTGAAATTGGCAAAGTGGCGTACTAGAAAAGGGTTCTTGTGTACGACGCCCATCGAGGATGTCACGCGAATGACTATCGAGCCATAGGGTCTTTCAGGTAGAAGTGCGTAATCTTTGATCTAGCGTATTCCTCGCATACAGGATTTTGCCAGTGTCAACTCCGGAATCCCGAAACTATTCGGGCCTCGCCCCGGGAACCGAGGCTTGAATCATGAAGGTATTCGCGGGCATCGAAAACAGAAGTGAGATCAACACCGGATGAGCATTCTGGAGAAACTCGCCAAAGAAATATTGTCCTGGCCAGACGTCTCAGTTCATCATCACCGTTTCGGAGGACGAGAGTTCCGTTTTCGCGCTGCCGAGATCGGGCACGTGCATGCGAATGGAATTCTGGACATACCCTTTCCTCGCACAATCCATGATGCGCTGCTGGATGAAGGGCTTGCGGAAGAACACCGCTGGGTTCCAGACTCGAGTTGGATCACGTTCCGCATTCGAACAGAATACGATTTAGACCATGCCCTCTGGCGCGCACGTCTGTCCCATGGCCGTTATGTACTGAAAACCTCAAACAATCCAAACCAAGCGTTTGTCCAACTGAGCGATGAACTACGGTTGAGCTCTCGCTTCAAGTCATTGCTCGAACCCTTCCTGCCAAGATCCAGTAAGGCCCGCACAGTTTAGCCGCATTTCTCTAAGTCCACAGAAGGGCACATCCTAAGAATTGCCGAGGGACATTCCAGAGACATCTAAATGACGCCCGTCGTTTGTGGGGACGCCCGGTTCTGCCTCGCGAGATCCAAAGAGAAGTGTCGGCCGGGACACGATTGTCGCGGAAGCCCGATTGAGGTGAGCATGAGGTGACAACTGCGTCCAGCACTCATGAGCGGTAACTGCGCGGTCGCTCTACTTACTCCCTTATTAGTCTGCGCGCACTAACTCAAGTCGCGCAGTAGGCAGACGAGTCGCTTTAATGGCACCGAAGAGAAGCCGACACGAACAATTCGCCGCACAAGACCGCCTGAACTGCAGGCAAAAGATCCAGGTCCAGTCTCGATTTAACAATGTATGCGTAGCCGCCCGCGGCGATTGCTGCGCTTAACAACTCTTGATCTTCATGGACTGTGAGAAAAATGATTTTCCCGGGATAATTCTGGTGCTGCAATGCCCGCGCCAGTTCAAGCCCATTGACATCGCCCATGGAGATGTCTAGAACCACAATATCGGGCTGCGCCTTTCCTACTTCTTCTACGACGCATGTCCCGTCGCACACGACACCGACAACGTCGTAATCAGCATCGAGGAGTATCTCCGCAACGCTGTCCAACATTGCCGGGTTGTCATCCGCAAGTACGATTCGCGCAATCGCGGTGTGTTCTTTCTCTATCACATATCGTCTATCTCACGCTAAAGCTTGCTCGGGTAACTGTCAGAAGGGACAGGTTCCTTGTCAGCCTGTCAACAGCGAAGCGGGCTCATGCTGTCCTTCACTCCACACGTGACGTTCTCGCTGGGCCGCGCTGAATGCCTCGTGCTCTGACCATTCGGTGTAGCCAGCCAGCCGAGTACTAACAAAACGATAGGCGGTTATTCGAACGTTGGCAGCGCAGTTCAGCAGGGCCCCAGTCGTGTGAAGAAGGTCGATTTGGCCAGTGATGAAGCTAAATCCTAGACACATTCGGGAGAAAGGGAACGCCGATGCGGCGAAAGCAGGAACAGCCAGCAGCAGAATACGCGCGAGAGCAAAAGAATTGGCGGAATAACCGTGCCGACATAGGGTTAGTGCGCACTTATTGCGTGTAAGTGTCTCTATATCTCCCTGTGTAATGGCAAAGAAACTTCATGTGCACGGTGCGTCTCACCGTCGACTGGCCTAATTGCGCTCGGCGTGCGACACAGGCACTGACAACAGCTACAAGGTACGATCCGAGGAAAGAAAATGCTTAGCAGATACTTCTCGATCTCGCTCCTGGGGTGCAACTGGAGCTGCCGTTTGGGGGCTGCCAGAGCGCTTCCAGAGAAAATGCGTGACTGTCAGAGATGACAGTGTAGCAGGAACCATGCCGGCGGTAACCTCGAAGTGGTCGGTCGGCGTGCACAGTGCACACTGAATCTGCGCAGCTGGCTGCAGGCAGTCAACAATCGCCGAGCGGTATTGGGGAATCGCCAATGCAAACAGTCGAATGTGGAAAGAATATAGATGCCATGTTGCACATCCCGGACGCCGACATGGTGTGGGTCAGTGGCGGCACATTCAGCATGGGGTCGGATTGCCATTATCCGGAAGAGGGGCCAGTGCATTCCGTAAGGGTGGAAAGCTTTTGGGTTGACAAGTACACGGTAACTAACGAGCAGTTTGCAAGGTTTGTTGACGCCACCAAGTATGTGACTCTGGCGGAGCGTCCTCCTAGAGCCGAGGACTACCCTGGGGCAAAACCCGACATGCTCCAACCGGCTTCGGTAGTCTTCCGCCAGCCGGCACACCGTGTGGATCTGCGCGATCACTTTAATTGGTGGACGTATATTCCAGGTGCGAACTGGCGGCATCCTGAAGGCCGCAAGAGTTCGATCGAAGGCCGCGCGCAGCATCCTGTGGTCCATATCGCCTACGAGGATGCTGAAGCCTATGCAAAGTGGATTGGCAAAGAACTGCCGACCGAGGCTGAGTGGGAGTTTGCCGCGCGCGGAGGGCTGGATGGCGCGACCTACGCCTGGGGCGAGGAATTCACTCCGGGCAGCAAGCATATGGCCAACACTTGGCAAGGCGAGTTTCCCTGGCAAAACCTGGCGACGGACGGTTATGAGAGGACCGCACCAGTCGGGCAGTTCCCGCCCAATGGCTACGGTTTGTTCGACATGATTGGTAATGTCTGGGAATGGTCGGTCGACTGGTATACGACGCGTCATCCCGCCACCAAGGCCTGTTGCGGCGGGGCCATCCCGAAAGGTGACCGCGACAGCAGCTATGACCCACAAACCCCAGACGTACGCATCCCACGCAAGGTGATTAAAGGCGGGTCGTTCTTGTGTGCACCAAATTATTGCCGCCGCTATCGTCCGGCTGCCCGCATGGCTCAGCCCATCGATACCTCCACTTGCCACGTTGGACTCCGTTTGATTCGCAGGCCGCAACCGACTGCCGCACAGCATTCGTGTCATAACGCAGGTCGCGACAAATAGACCATCCCAGAAAGTCTATTCGCTCTGACGCGTGCTCCCCCTCGAGGAAAACTGGCGCTCCAAGACATTATTCGAATACCAGGGCTGTCCTCAGTACGTTCGTCGCTTGCTGCTTGCTGGGTAATCGGCCTGTGCCCGGTAATTTTCCTCTGATGGTCTGAGCACAGCCGCAGCCAGGAAACAAAATAGTGTTCGGTGACGCCTGGAACTCGGGAACAGGTAGATCCGAAGGTCCAGCCAGGTGGGCCAGGCTCTCTTGAGCTGGAGGCTGCCAACTAAGGGCGCCTGCCTTGATAATCATTTGCGCGCAGTCATAGACCTATTTCGGCCACCCTACCCATCCGTACTGCCATGCCACTTGAACGTTGTCGTAATCACCGCCGTAACGGACGTAGCTTCCCTTGCTAAAGGCGAATTTGAACGATTGATGTTTGCCCACGGGTACCGACATTGTGACCCCGGCACGGGAACTTGTTTGGCGAGTGTTGGAATTCTGAATCCGGCCCAAGGTGGTCGTTCCGCCGAACCAAAAGTTCCCATCGAGAGAGACCCAGAATCGCGGTTTGCCTAAATTACGGCTCAAATGGCCTTCAAAGCTCCCGATGGGGCCTTCCAATTGCCGGCTAGGAACTGGGATATTAAAGAATGCCTGGTTCGTAGTGAAGAACCATACGCTTCCATAAGCGTCGAGCATCCAGTTGTTGCTCCAGAGTCGCGAATAGCCGAGTTCCGGCTTGAACGCCCAGCGGTTGATCCCCCAGTTCACTAGCTTAGCCGGATTGTATTGGCCAGTGGGCATAACCACTTTGACGCTCGCGCCCAGCAGAGTCTTCTGTCTCCATTTCGCGAACTTCTCAATTGGCATCGCCGGGCCGCCTATTAGGTTCACGGAAAAGCGCACGTTGAAGTCGAGCAGTCCGGACCTGTACACGGATTTTTGAGTCCCTAGCACCCGGCCTTGAAAATTGCCCACCCCATACGGCAGCGAGGCAGTGATGTTGGCAGACCGTCCGAAAAAGCTCAAAGAGTGGTAATAACTAAGAATCGGCACATGGTATCGCCCGGTCGCTCCGGTGATTGGGACCGAGCCATCCAAGTTCACACCTCCGTCGTAGAAAGACCAGGTCAGGATGATCGCATTCGAATCAATTGGGGCAATGACATAAGCCCTCGGCGCCAACTCCTGGCCGGGGAGACGCGTAACCGACGCCGCAACCAAAGCAGCGCACATCGGCAAAACGTGAAGCCCCCACGACACACGCGTCCGCCCGAATCTGCGCCCCTTCGAGAACACGATTCCGGTGAGCGCGATCATCATGGCGCCAGCAGCATACAAGGCTGGAATGAGCCACGCCCGGTAGCTCAATCCTAATCCTAGACTTCTGGGCATCCAGGGCTCCTGTGATCAAGGTAGAGGTGTGGTCTACGCGGTACGATGGCTTCGATGGTCGTTGGCGCGGAGTCTTGCCCGAAAACTGGAACGCACACACTCCCGTTGGACGACTGCACAGTATGCGTGTTGTTGTTGCTCAAGGTAGATGAGGTGTTCGCCACAAAGGTGGTATGCGGGAAAGGCGAGGGTAAGCCATTATTGCTGGGCAGAGAATCGCGAGTAAAAGCAAAGCCTATGCAGCAGAACCGAGGGCGCCTTCTTCGCTTTGTGCTCTTTTCTTGCATGGAACGCGCGCCTCGATCTTTGTGCCCCTGAGGGGACTCGAGGAGACGGTAAGTGTCCCGTCAACAACATGCATTCTCTCCCGCATGCTGACCAAGCCTAGGCTATTCTGGGCACTGACTTGGCCGCCATTGAATCCCGAACCGTCGTCCGAAATGCGTAGCGACAAGTCATTGCCGTTCGATGCCAGGTCAACCCGGGCGTTTCGGGCATGGCTGTGCTTGAGTACGTTGCTTAACGCTTCCTGAGCGACTCGAAACAGGCTTAAAGACACTTCCGGATCTACTTTTGTCGGCAGTTCCGCACAACAGCACTCGATATGAATATTATTTTGCCTCGAACACTCGGTGCATAAGCCGCGCAATGCGGCCCCCAGGCCTAACAGTTGCAGCTTGGTGGAATGAAGACAACGTGAGAGACCATGAATATCGGCGCTAATTTCATCTACTTTCCTACACAGGCCGGAAACTTCGGCATCGATCGAATGCGGGGCGATATCCTGAACGCGCCGCAGGTCGACGGTGAGTAAGGCCAGCCGCTGACTGATATCGTCGTGCAGTTCGCGAGCAATGCGTGACCGCTCCTCCTCCTGAGCGCGAATCAGTTTACCTCCGAGTTCGCGAACGGCTTGTTCCGTATTCTTTTCCTTGCTGACGTCACGATGCACAACCACAACGAGTCTGTTTGTATCTGCCAACGGAATGACCGTCATGGCCAACCAGCATTGCCGCCTCTCGTGTTCGCAGGCATATTCCATTTGAAATTGCGTTCGCTCGCCGGACAAAACGCCCCGGACACCGACTCTGGCACTCACCGCAGCCTGTGAATGCGGGCCTACCCCTCTTGCAAAGGCGTCGGGATAGCTGTCACCAACCGCGATCGGTGGGAGGCTGAACCCCCCACAATAGTTGCGCACAGCGACTACAGTTCCTTCTCGATTGAGAAGGACGAGGTGGACACCGTGAAAACTCAGTATTAGATCTTTGATACGTTCGCTGATCGTGAGCGCATGGTCAGTTCTTTTCCGCAAAAGTGCGCTCGCAAAAACCTGACCCAGCATGCGGCACCGCTCGACCATGGGCCGTGACCACTCCATCCCTCGGTCGGCAGAACTGAAGGCAAGGACACCCACGGCACACCCTGAAGCTTCTAGAGGCACCGACAGGCTCGACCCGATCCCGCGGTCTTCGAGAATGCTCTTCGGAGCATTGGCCTCCTTGGGTAGTTGGCTCACATCCATAAGGATCACTTCCTTGTTGCTCAAACCTTGTCGGGCGTACCACTCCAGGCCGTCCGCCTTGAATCGCGCCGTCGCGTTCCACAAGTTGACGTTGGGTCGCGTCAACAATAGTGCATCTGTGTCGGCCGTACACTCCAGTATGCTGACTCGGCTAATATTCGGAAGACACGTTGGCAGTTGCTCGACTGCGTAAGCGATTTCGCTGTCGATGCGCTCGACTGGGACATTGACGAACCGGGACGACAGTTCTGCGATCAGAGCTTCGAAATGAACATACGATTCGAGAGCACGCTTGGTATGAAGTCGTCGTACCATTTCCCATATGAGAAATGCGATCAGCAACATGGTGGTCGCCACAAGGCCAAATATCATGTTGTGATTACTTATGAGCATACTTTATCGCTCCAAGGGTGGGCGGTAGCGACGCGATATTACTGCTCCGTAGGAAGGTCTCTAGGCTGCAGACACAAGATGACGCTTCAGGGCAAACCTAACCAGTTCCGCGTTGTTGGCGATGCCGAATTCTTCCATGATCCGGTACTTGTGAAAAGCAACAGTTCTAGTGGCAATCCGCAGATGCAAACCGATTTGTTCCATCGAGTAGCCTTCGGCAATGAGCTGGAGAACCTCTCGCTGTCGGTCGGTCAATTTCTTGGTGTGCTTCAACGCCTGAGGGTCGCGACAGAATACCTGCTCCATGCCGTGAGCTATCGGCGGGGTAACATACTTACCTCCGCTGAGGACTTGATCAATCGCCTTCAATAGCTCAGGACCCGCGGAATTCTTCAGCAGATAGCCCGATGCGCCAAGGTTGAACGCCTCCACTGCCAAATCCCAGTCGGGATTCATGGTCAGAAAGAGCAACATCGTCTTTGGGAGTAGCTGCTTCAGTTGGCGGCCCGCGTCAAGGCCGTTCCGTAAGGGCATTGCGATGTCAAGCAGAACGACATCAGGTTGAAGGGTTGCTGCCATCTTCAGCAGCGACAGCCCGTCGTTGACTGTGCCGACTACCTGGTGCGGCGGTTCGATCATTTTCCGCAATGCGTCACAGATAAGCGCATGGTCGTCCGCGATGAGAATATGTGCTGTGTTCATAATCCGGTTATGACCAAGATGTAGGGTACTTCGTCGACTCGAATACGGACATTTTACTCCCAGATTGCAGCGCGGATGTTATTTTCGCGCTGCTGCTTGCGATTTTGTGGCACCAACGTAAGCTGTCGGCTTTGTTCGGAATTTGGCGCTGTGCGTGGTGTTATATAGAGAGACTTCGGATACTTCTCTGAACCGGATAGTCCGTGTGAGTCAGAAGTTTTCCTGCACCTGGTTCACGCGCTGTAAAAGTTGACAGTGTACCCGGCTTACGGAGCGAGACAATCTTAGGATCGTATCCGGCTCGAAGGGCACATCGGATGGAAGACGACTCAGGCTCTGAGTGGTCGCTTATGGACACGTCGACCCGAAATTGTGAGCAGGAAGTTTTCTGGAAATAGCAAAGAGAGGATCTAGAGCAATGTGGCCGCGACAACCTTTGATTTACGAGATCAATGCTTGGGTTTGGCTCACGCATCTTGAACGCAAGTATAAGAACAAGTTCGATCTCAGTTCGATTCCAGCGAGCGAATGGGACGAGTTGAAGCACTTGGGCGCAGACGGTGTGTGGCTAATGGGAGTATGGGCAAGAAGCCCAGCAGGAACCAAGATTTCGCGGGAGAATCCCGAACTCAATCGAGAATACCGATCAATTCTGCCGGATTTTACGGAAGCCGATGTCTCAGGCTCTCCCTACTGCATAAAGTCGTATACGGTGGAACCGCACTTAGGGGGTAAGAAGGCGCTGGCAGTTGCGCGCCGCGAACTGGCTGCTCGAGGTCTGAGTCTCCTGCTGGACTTCGTGCCCAACCATGTTGCTCCGGACCATCCCTGGGTTATGCAGCATCCTGAGTACTTCGTGCAGGGGACGGCAGAGTCTCTGCGCGAGGATCCTTCCGCCTTTTTTCAAGCGGGTAACGCCATCATCGCCCGCGGTCGAGATCCCTATTTCGCCCCCTGGCCTGATACCGCTCAGGTGAATGCGTTTGACCCCGGGTTGCGGTCCGCCGTTGTGGCCACTCTCAACGACATTGCCGGCCAATGCGATGGAGTGCGGTGCGACATGGCAATGCTCATGCTGACTAATGTGTTCAAAAAGACCTGGGCAAAATACGTCGGCAGTGTACCTCCCACAGAATACTGGAAAGAAGTCATTACCGGAGTGCGCAAGCAGAACGCGGGCTTTACCTTCATCGCCGAGGCCTATTGGGACTTGGAGTGGGAACTGATACAGAACGGCTTCGACTACTGCTATGACAAACGACTGTACGACCGGCTTGTGCACGAGTCCGCAGAATCAGTTCGTGGCCACCTCTTGGCCGACGTCAATTATCAACAGCATATGATTCGATTCCTCGAGAATCATGACGAGCCGCGTGCCGCGGCCACGTTTCCGCCTCACAAAAGCCGGGCTGCTGCGGTAGCGCTCCTCACCCTGCCGGGCGCCAAACTACTGCACGAACAACAGATGGACGGCTTTCGCAAGCACTTGTCAGTTCATCTCGGTCGTAGGCCGGAGGAGCCCGAGGATGTGGAGCTGCACTCGTTCTACCGCAAATTGCTCAACTCCGTCAGGAATACGGCTCTTCAGCGTGGGACTTGGAAGCTTTGTGAGCAGCAGGGATGGCCCGATAACCAAAGTTTCCACAACATTGTTTCCTGGTGCTGGGAAAATGACGGCCACCGATATTTGATCGCGATAAACCTGTCGGACTGGACGAGCGATTCACGCATTCGTACGCCGTGGAGTGATCTGCGCGGGCAGAAGCTACGGTTTGACGATTTGCTATCGGAGAGGAGATATGCCCCGCGTGATGGCTCCGAGATTGTCGATCAAGGGATGTATGTCAAGCTTCAACCGTGGGAATTCAATTTCCTGTCGGTCGCGGCAGCGTAGCAGTCCACTGACGGGCTCCCAGTTCATCAACACAACTCATCAACACAAGTTCATAAACACAAACTTCATAGACACAACGTTAAGGAGGCCGATCGATGAACGGCGTTGCTGAAACCAAACGGCTCGAGGAAGCTCGTGATCAAGAAGCAGCGTGGAGAAAGTGGGGGCCCTATGTGAGCGAGCGCCAATGGGGTACCGTGCGCGAGGACTATAGCGATTCAGGTGACGCCTGGGACTACTTCTCCCACGAACAAGCACGTTCACGCGCCTACCGATGGGGCGAGGATGGCCTGCTTGGCATCTCCGATGACAAGCAGCAGCTGTGCTTCGCTCTGGCGCTTTGGAACGGAAAAGATCCAATCCTTAAGGAGCGCATGTTCGGTCTGACCAACGGCGAGGGTAATCACGGCGAGGATGTCA
>Ga0126373_10003679_pt1 | contig 11557 bp, 9 predicted proteins | sample PanSoiMetPlot_11_FD_92545 | JGI IMG/M metagenome (GOLD analysis project Ga0126373, IMG submission 92545) | Tropical forest soil microbial communities from Panama - MetaG Plot_11 | ecosystem: Environmental > Terrestrial > Soil > Tropical forest > Bulk soil | place: Panama | collected 2016-02-17
AGTGCTCGCCGTTCGGGGTTAGATATGACGGCGCGCAGCTTGGCCACCGAGCATCCGCGTCCTCGAGTTGTGGGCGTAATCGCATCGTTCGCAGACCTAGATCACGCGATCGGAATGCGTCAGCCGCCCGATTTATTCGAACTGCGGCTGGATTGCCTGCTGGATTTTGTCGATCAACTCGAAAATAAATTGTCGAAGCTACGCAGACCTATAATCATCACAGCGCGACATTCGCACGAGGGCGGCGCTAACAAATTATCGTTGCGGAAACGGCTCCACCTGCTCTCTCGATTTTTACATCGGGCCGACTACGTCGATGTCGAATTGCGCTCGGCGTCTGCTCTCCGTCCGTTGCTCGCGTTGGCGGGAAAGAAAAAAGTGCGGCGTATCATTTCGTTTCACGACTTCAAATCGACACCTCATCTTCGGATTTTGGTCCGGAAAGGGCGCTCTGCGAAATCGTACGGCGCGGATATTTTTAAGGTAGCCACGCGGACTGACACGCCCGCCCAACTCGCGCGACTACTCAATTTCATGACGACCAAACACGTTGACGTTGCCGTGAGCGCGATGGGAATTGGCCGACTGGGTGCTGCTTCGCGGATCTTGCTCGCGTGCTGCGGGTCGGCGCTCAATTACGTTTCACTTAGCTCATCACAAATCGAAGGCCAATTATCGATCGATGTGTTGCGTTCAGCATTGCGACGTTGAAATTATTGTAGAGACGGAAAATGGAAGTGAAAAACGGATCCGTAAATTTGCCTCAAGCCGTGCCAGTGATGCCGCTGCCGGGCGCAGTGCTCTTTCCACACGCGCTGCTCCCGCTCTTTATCTTCGAGCCGCGGTATCGCAACATGCTTGAACATGCTCTTCGCCATCATCGCATGTTTTGCGTGACGCTCATCAAACCAAGTTGCCCCGAATGGCATGCGCCGGAAGATTTCTTTCATCTTGCCACCATCGGACTGATTCGTGCCTGTGTCGGACACAGCGATGGCACATCCAATTTAATTCTGCAGGGACTCCAACGGGTGCGCTTCGCCGGTTTTGAACAGGAAACTCCGTTTCCCATCGCCAAAATCGATATCGTCGAGTCACGCGACGCGACCACGGTCCAGACCGAAGCGCTCGGCGAAAAAGTGCTCGAGCTTTACTCGAAGCTAAAAGACCATGGCCGCCAGCTGCCGGCAAAAGTCGATCGGTACCTTTCGGAAATGCAAGACCCGGAAATGCTGGCGGACCTTATGGCTTCGACATTCATCAACGATGCGCTGCGGCGGCAACGTGTGCTCGAAGAACCTTCTCTCAATCAACGCCTTCGTCTCCTCATTCAATATTTCCGGGACGAAATCGGTAGCGCGGCTGCGTAACCAGGGACAGCAAGGTAAGCCCGCGCGTTAAAATACAGCTATACAGCTGTTATCGGACTCAGCGCGGCTTGCGGTGCATAGGACCCGCATGCACGTTTCGCCCCGTGCGGCTCGGTGTTGTTTCAGTCGTCCTCTTTCTTTCCGGCGCCAGCGCGCTCCTTTTTGAAACTCTCTGGTTGAGGTTAAGCGGTCTGGCCTTTGGCAACTCGGTCTGGGCCGCAGCGTTGATTCTCTCAAGCTTTATGGCGGGCATCGCGATTGGAAGCGCAATCGCAGCATCGTTGACGCTCCGTGGGGCAAGACCACTGCGCCTTTACGCAGGACTCGAAATGGCCGTGGCGGTGCTCGGTTGCACTCTTGTGTTCGGAATTCCGCTACTTGGAGACTGGCTTCGTCCGGTTTTTCAAGCGCTCTGGACCCATCAGCCGCTGCTCAACGCTCTACGTTTCTCGATCTCGTTTTTGATTCTGCTTATCCCGACAATCGCGATGGGCTTGACGCTTCCGGTCTTGCTGGAAGATCCACTTCTGAAACGATACGAATTTGGGCGCACTGTCGGGGTGCTTTACGGATGTAATACGCTCGGCGCAGTGGCGGGCGCCCTTGCCGGCGAGGCTTATCTCGTTGGCGCATATGGACTTTTCGGCACCGGGTTGAGCGCCGCCGCCATGAGCAGCATAGCTGCCGTTATCGCATGGCTCTTTTCTGTCGTAAAGCCGGAAGCGGAAACGGTCGCGCAAACTTTGCGACCACCCTTGTTCCGTTTGCCATTCGCTAGAGCGCCGTCGACTTTGCTTTTTGTCAGCATGACAGCTGGCGCGATTCTTCTCGCCCTGGAAGTAATCTGGCTTCGATTTTTGCGCTTGTACGTCGCATCTACCGCCACCGCTTTCGCGATCATGCTCGCGGTGGTGTTAGCCGGAATCGGTCTCGGCGGCATGAGCTTTAGCGTGATTCCGCGGCGTTTCGCATCGCCGCGACAAGCAATTCCGGTTCTCTTGCTTCTCGCGGCGATTGGGACACTGCTCTCCTACATGTTCTTCCCGGTGCCAACTCTTCCGCCTAACAAGTTCGCGCTGACGACCGCGTTTTGGCAGCAGATCGGGCAATTGTCAGCGGCATTAATGTTTCCAGTCGCCTTTCTCTCGGGCGCTCTGCTGCCGGCAATCGTCACCTGCGTTCAATCCCATGTGAGCAGCCGGATGAACAGCGCCGGTCTAACAATCCTGTTCAATACAATTGGCGCGGCACTTGGTCCCTTGTTGGCTGGTTTCCTCCTGCTGCCGCGCCTCGGATTCCAGACAAGCCTGATTCTTTCCGCGGCCGCTTACGCTATGCTCACCCTGCTGACCAGCCAGAAATCAGACTGGTCGCTTCGGCGGGTCTCGCGAATCCCCATGTTTTTGCTTGGTGCAGTGTTCATCGCGACCCTGGCGATCTTTCCCTATCACCGCGACGAAATTCATTTCGCAAATGCCATCCGCCCATTCGAAACGGACGGTTCGATCTTAGTCAAAAAAATCGAAGGCACCGCTGATACATTTCAACTCCTCCGTCGAGATCTGTTTGGTGAACCCTACTACTATCGGTTAATTACGAACTGCTATTCAATGTCGGCAACACAGCCGCACGGCCAGCGCTACATGCGATTATTCGCTTATCTGCCGCTGGCCCTTCGACCAGAGAGCGAAAACGCCTTGTTGCTTTGCTACGGCGTTGGCATTACGGCCGATGCATTCACGCGTGACTCGCACCTCAAGCACCTCGATGTGGTCGATATCTCGAAAGAAGTCCTCAGTCTCGCCGATTCTTATTCCGGTCGAGGTTACGCCAATCCGTTACGCGATCCTCGCGTCACGACCTTCGTCCAGGACGCCCGCTTCTTTCTACAGGCTTGCCCCGAACGTTACGACATTATCACTGGCGAACCCCCACCGTTGAAAACAGCCAACACAGTCAATCTCTACACCGAGCAATTTTTTTCATTGATGAAAGGTCGATTGAAGGATGGTGGCATTGTCAGTTTTTGGCTGCCGCTTTATCAGCTGCGAACCGACGAGACCAAAGCCATCCTTCGCGCTTTCCACAACGTTTTCCCACACACATCGGTCTGGGCGACCAATGATCTGGAGTGGATCATGATGGGTATCAAGCCGCCTTTGCCAAAGCCGAACGAAGCGCTCGGGCGCAGACTGTGGAAGGATCAGAGCACCGGCTCCGACTTGGTCCGAATCGGTGTCGAAGTGCCTGAGCAGATGTCCGCCTTGTTTGTCATGGACGGCGACGAAGTCGATCGTCTTGTGCGAGGTGTTAAGCCATTGACCGATTTTTTTCCGAAGCGTCTGAGCGATGCAGAACCGGATTTTGACGCCGCTTACCAGCTCGGTTACAGCTACCTCGAACATTCCGCCGCCCTGCGTCATTTCCTTTCTTCTCGTCTCCTTGCGGAGATTTGGCCTGACGAATGGAAGAAGTCGCTCGAGCGGCTCTTCATCGTCCGTGAAGATTTGTATCGCAAGCAGATGTCGGGCGCCAACTGGCTGGCCATGCTCGATCTTTTCCTGCGCTATTCGCGATTGCGGGCGCCAGTCCTAGCAGCCCAGGACACTGATGAATTCCGCCTGGCGCTTGCGGAGAGATTTGCCGACCAGCCGCCTAGTTCCGTGCGGATTGACGCGTTGCGGGATCTCATCGCCGGAGCGCTTGCCCGGCGCGATATCGCCGGCGCTATTCACCTCTTGGAACAGGAGCGAGACCGCGGCTTTGCCAATATCAACGATCTGTTGCTGCTCATTTATCTTTATTGCCTGCACGGAAATGTCGATCAAGCTGAAGCCCTCGCCGCGGCCGAAACGAGATCGATCCAGAAAGATTGGTTCGTGGATTGGCTCTGGGGCAATCTCCAAGCAGAATTTGGTTTTCGCCCCCCGAGTTAAGCGGAGCCCGAACAATCTAGCTCGCGAGTCGTGCGTACTCTTCCATTAAATATCGGTCCGTCATTCCAGCGATGTAATCGCAGACTGTGCGATGCAACCCCTCCTTCTCAATCCGTCTGATCGCCCCATCGCCGAGCCTGTCGGGATCAACCAAGTAGGCCTCGAAAACGCGCCGCAACATTTCACACGCACGTACGTTCACTTCGGACACACGTGAATGATAATAAACATTCTGATACAAAAATTCCCGGAGCGCATGATTCGCGTCCGCTAATTCGTAGCTGTAGCGAATCAGCGGCACGGCTTGGGCGCGCACCTCGTCTGTGCTCTCGATGCCCGATTCGGTGATCGATTTTGCACTCGTCGCAACCAGGTCGTGCACTTCGTTGTCGATGATGTCGCGAATAATCAACTTGTGTAGCTCTGGTTCGCGAGCGTTAGGATAGCGCATCAACACGGCTCGGTGGCTTCGCCGCCAGGTATCGTTCTCTTCCAATTGCGCGGAGCTCAAGATTTCAAAATCGACCGCATCATCCAGATCATGACTGTAATAAGTGATCTCGTCCGCTAGGTCCGCGACCTGCGCCTCCAATGATGGGCAATGATATTTTTTTCCTCCCAGCTCAGGCGAACCGACAAAAAGTTGATGTTTTTTCAAACCCTCGCGCACTTCGAACGTCAGATTTAAACCCGGAAAATTCGGATATGGATTTTCCAGCAGCTCCACCACGCGCAAGCTCTGCCGATTATGATCGAACCCACCGTGATCGCGCATGCATTCGGCCAGTGTCTCTTCTCCGGAATGGCCAAAAGGCGAATGGCCCAGATCGTGCGCGAGCGCGATCGCTTCGGCGAGATCCTCGTTCAGTCTCAATGCCCGGGCGATCGTCCGGCTGATCGATGCGACCTCGATCGAATGCGTCAACCGGGTGCGTAAATGATCGCCCGTCCCATTCAAAAAAACCTGCGTTTTGTACTCGAGGCGGCGAAAAGCGCGTGAATGAATGATGCGCGCGCGATCGCGTTGAAATTCAGTTCGATACGCGTGGCTTGCCTCGGAGTATTTGCGACCGCGTGAGTTACCCGATTTTTCCGCAAACGGCGCAAGCACGGCGTGCTCGGTCGCTTCCATTTCTTGGCGTGTTTTCCAGTTCGCAGTGCTCACCGATCGGATGTGGATCCGCCAAAACTTTTGCGCGGCTGTCGCTGCGCTTTGAGCGCTTCCAGCCGCACCACCAACAAATCGAAAATGGCCAGCAACATCGCCGTGAGCGTCAGCCACGCGCAAAGCAGCCAAAACAATATGAACCAGACCGGATGCTGGCGCGGATTAAGTGCGGATTGCAAAAATGTCGTTCCGAAAAACAAGAGGACCAACGCCCCAAGAACCAGTATGAACATTGCCTTGCGCCTCGTGTTCTGATCACGGATGACTCCGCGCGTCGCTCGCATGATCAACGAAGTTGTCTGCAGACGTTTTTCGTTGGGAAACTTTTCCATCAAGCAATTTGCCAGCAGCTTCTCGCTGATTACATGTCGATCTTACAACTCAAATCACCAAGGAAAAATATGGCAAGGAAAACTCGCCGAAAGAAGCACGTCACGCCGGAACGGTTGATGGAACTTAGCTTCGCCTACGCGCCGCCGCTAATCATCAGCGCGGCCGTCAACAACGGAGTTTTCAATTCGCTGGAAAACCGCGCTAGAACCGCGGACGAAGTGGCAAAACAAACTGGCGCCCTGGCGCGCAGTCTGCGAATCCTGATGAACGCGCTGGTTGGTCTTGATCTTCTCAAAAAGGATCGCCAGGGAAAATATTCGCTCACGCCGGAAAGTGCTGCCTTCCTCATCAGCGATAAGCCCGGCACGCACGCGGGATTTTTTGGAACGATTGCGCCACAGCTCGTTTCCCGATGGTTGCGCCTGACTGACGTTGTCCGCGAAGGTCGGCCGGCGTTGGCGGTGAACCGGGAAGGTGAGGGAACGGAATTCTTTAATCAACTCGTCGAGAACATAATCCCGATGAGCTACCCGGGCGCGCAAAAGCTCGCCGACCATCTGAAGCTCGTGAACGCGAACGGTGAAATTCGCGTACTGGATCTTGCGGCGGGGTCCGGAATCTGGGGTATCGCGCTCGCCGAAAAATCTCCACGTTTACGCGTCACCGCGGTTGATTGGGCAGGCATGATTCCGACAACCAAGCGGATCACGGAAAAATTTGGCGTTCGCGACCGCTTCGATTTCGTCGAAGGCGATTTACTCGAAGCAAATTTTGGCAGTAACTACGATATCGCAATACTCGGCCACATCCTGCACAGTGAAGGCGAAGAACGCAGCCGTCAGTTGCTTAAGAAAACTTTCCGCGTGCTCAAATCCGGAGGCACCATTGCGATTGCCGAATGGCTCGTGAACCACCAGCGGACGGAGCCGGCACATTCGTTAATGTTCGCGGTGCAAATGCTGGTGAATACTGAGAAAGGCGACACCTTCAGCTTTAACGAAATCAAAAGCTGGCTAGAAGAAGCCGGATTCAAAAAAATCCGCAAACTTCAAGCTCCAGGACCTTCACCGCTAATTCTCGCTACGAGACCTTAGGATCAATCGTCGATCTTCAATCAAAGACGAATTCGCTTCTCAGCAGAGAAGCGATGTGCTTGCATAGCGGCGGCGTGAAAAAAACCAAAAAGAAATCGGTCAACGGTAAAACGCGTCGCCTGTCGACGAATCGTACGGAGGGTGTCAGTTATTCCAAACCTGCTCTTCGGAGCAGCGCCTTCGCCAGAGCGTTATCGGATGCGAAACTCTACCTCAACGACCCAGAAAATTTGCGCGCACTTTTCGGCGAAGCAGCCAAGAAAGCAGCGAAGATTCCTAAAGATCCGTTTCAAGAGAACTGGCCTTATCTTCAGGCGATGCTGCGTTTCGTTCGTGCTTATTCTCGCAACGAATATCGTGATGCCTCGGAAGACGCACTTCTCTGGATTGTCGCCGCCCTCAACTACCTGGTTGATCCATTCGATTTAATTCCCGACGAGGTCCCGTTTCTCGGTTTCGTGGATGACGCAACGGTTGTGGAGTTTGCCGTAGGCAGAACAAGACAGGCGCTGGATGATTTCATGACGTGGGAGACGGTCGCCTCATAACGCCCTGGTTCGAAGAAACGGCGTTTTAAACGAGGAGCAGCGCCGGATTTTCCAGAAGGTGCCGCAGTTCCTTCAGATATTCCGCGCCCAGCGCGCCGTCGATAACGCGGTGGTCGCAGCTCATCGTGAGCGACATGTGGTGGCCGACGACGATTTGGTCGCAATCATCGATCACCGGAACCTTCGTGATTTTACCAACGGCGAGAATGAAACCTTGCGGCGGATTGATGACAGCCGAGAAACTGTCGATCCCCATGCCGCCGAGATTTGAAACAGTGAACGTGCCCCCCTGAAATTCCTCCGGTTTCATTCGCTTGTTGCGCGCGCGATGCGCTAAATCCTTGGCCAGTTCGCTGATTTCGCGGAGCGATTTGTTTTGCGCCGCGCGAATCACCGGCGTGAGCAACCCGTCGTCGATCGCCACCGCGATTCCAAGATCGACATCCGCGTACTGCACGATCGCGTCGCGATTGAACGATGCGTTCGCTCGGGGCACTTTGACAGCGGCCATTACCGCAGCTCTTAAAACGAAATCATTGACCGTGATTTTTGCAGCGTCCTCGCCTTCGCCGGCGGATTTTAATTCCTCGCGCGCTTCCGTGAGCGGCCCGGCGTTAACCTCAATTGTCAGATAGAAATGCGGGACCGGACCGAGACTTTCGACCAGCCGCTGCGCGATGATTTTCCGCATCCCGGAAAGTTGAATACGCGCGCTTTCACCAGCCTTAGTCGCAGCCGGGACAGCCCCGAAAGCCTTCGGGGTTGGGCCAGCAGCCTTTGACTTTGCGACAGCACGAACGTCGGTCTCCGTGACACGCCCTTCCGAACCTGTGCCTTTCACGCTGGAAAGATCAACACCGAGCTCGGCCGCGATTCGGCGCGCAACCGGCGATGCTTTCACACGCGCTTCCTCGGTCTTTTCAGCCGTCGGAGCAGGCGGCGCGCCAGCCTCTACAGGTTCTGCCTGCTTCTCCTTCTTCTTTTCAGCCTTTCTCTCCTCTTCCTTTTCGACTTTCGGTTCCGTCTCCTCTTTCTTAGGTTTCGCGTCTTTTTTCTCGGGCTCCTTTTTTGCTTTGTCTTCTTCCGTTGTCTTTTCGGCCTTCGGCTTTTCTTCTTTCTCTTCTTCTCCTTTTTTCGGTACTCCCCCGCCTTCGCCACCAATGAACGCGATCCTCTCGCCGACGTTTACCTTGCCGCCTTCCTTGACATAAATCTCAGTAAGCGTGCCGTCTTCGGGCGATTCCCATTCCATCGTCGCCTTGTCGGTCTCGATTTCGGCAAGCACTTCACCGGCTGAAACTTTGTCACCCTTTTTCTTTTTCCACGCGATGAGCGTACCCTCCGTCATGGTGTCGCTCAGCTTGGGCATTTGAATTTCAGGCATAAGGAGAAGCGGTAGGCGACAAGTCATGCGCGACGAGTTCTCTCATGCGTAGCAAACCTGTTTCACGGCAGCGATGAGTTTCTCCGCGTTCGGGAGGACAGCTTTCTCGAGGCGCTCATTGTACGGCATCGGTACATCCTCTTGAGATACGCGCAGAATCGGGGCATCGAGCGCATCGAAAATGCTTCTTTGAATCCGATAGCAAACCTCCGCGCCGACGCCGCAGAACGGATGGTCCTGTTCAACAATCACCACCCGATGCGTCTTTGCAATGGAATCGAAAATTGCCCTTTCGTCCAGTGGCTTGATGGAACGAAGGTCAACAACCTCGGCAGAGATGTCTTCCTCCTCGAGTTGAGACGCAACCTTGAGCGCCAGCGGGACGGTCTGTGCGTAGCAAATAATCGACACGTCGCTGCCCTCGCGTTTCACGTCCGCTTTGCCGAGTGGGATGAGCAGTTCTTTATCAGGCGGCTCGACCATTCCTTTCGAGCTGTAGAGCAATTCGGCTTCGAGAACGAGCACCGGATTGTCATCGCGCACGGCGGTCTTCAACAACCCTTTTGCATCCCGCGGTGTCGCTGGCGTACAAACTTTGAGGCCGGGCACGCTCGCGTAAAAGTTCTCTGTTGCATGCGAATGGGTAGCGGCGAGCTGGTGAGCAGGGCCATTCGGACCGCGGAACGTGATTGGAATATTGAACTGTCCTCCCGACATCGTGAACATGTTAGGAGCGTTGTTTACGATCTGGTCAAACGCGACGAGCGAAAAGCTGAATGTCATAAATTCGATAATGGGCCGCAACCCAACCATCGCTGCACCAACACCCAATCCTGCAAATCCGTTCTCACTGATTGGAGTATCGATGATGCGTTTCGGGCCGAAACGCTCGAGCAGACCCTGGCTTACTTTGTAAGCGCCATGATATTCCGCGACCTCTTCGCCCATTAAAAAGACATTCGGATCGCGTTCAAGTTCCTCTGCGAGCGCTTCGTTGAGCGCCTGACGATACGTTATTTCCCTCATCCTTTCTGTTCTGTGGTGACGGCCATATCGGCTGCCCTGGCTCTGTCGCTCACAGCCAATCGGCCGGCCGCTACGGCTCCGTCCGCATAGGTGTAATCGTAGAGTTTCTCAAGAGGCAGTTCTGGGCTGGCTTCGGCGAATTTTACGCTTGCGAGCACGGTCTCCTTGGCATGCTTGTCGAGCAGGTCAAATTGTTCGTTAGTTAATTTACCCTCCCGCGTAAGCTGCGCACGCAAGCGCGTAATTGGGTCGTCGAGGCGATATTTCTCAAGTTCCTCCTTGGTTCGATAACTTGCTGGATCGGACATCGAATGACCGCGGTAGCGATAAGTACGGACTTCCAGGAACGCCGGATGCGGCTCTTTCCGGATGGAATCGACAGTCTCAGCGACCTTGTCGCGTACTTCGCGAAAGTTCATTCCATCGACGATTTCTCCTGGGATGTCATAGCCCTCTGTTCGATCGACAATTTGCTTTAACGAGGTCGATCTTTTCACCGAGGTACCCATGGCGAAGAGGTTGTTTTCGCAAATGAAAACGATCGGCAATTTATAAAGAGCCCCCAGATTCAACGCTTCGTGGAAGGCTCCCTGATTGATCGCGCCATCCCCGAAAAAGCAAAGAGTAACGCGATCTTCTCCCCGATACTTGATGGCAAAAGCCATGCCCACCGCCAATGGAACATGCGCGCCGACAATCGCGTGCCCCCCATACATGTGATTTTGCCGATTAAAGAAATGCATCGAGCCACCCAAACCGCGCGAGCACCCCGTTTCTTTCCCGAAAAGCTCCGCCATGCATGCGTCCGTGCTCGTACCACGAGCCAACGCATGAGCGTGATCGCGATATGCGGTAATGATGTAATCATCGTCGCGCACAGCCGCCACGGCGCCAGCCACCACCGCTTCCTGGCCAATGTATAAATGACAGAAACCGCCGATCTTCTGCGCTTGGTACTGCTGACTCGCCCGTTCCTCGAAACGCCGGATCAACAGCATCAGCGAGAGCATCTCGACTTCGTCGCGCTGCTCTCCCCGTTGCATAGCGGTCATCCCGCAGCTGCGGGACGAAACCGCGACACGCGCGCTCGCGACCTACCAATGCTGCGGCCGAAGCTCATGGAAAGAACAAAGAGTAGAGTAAAGAGAAGATCGCTGATGATCGAATTGCGAAAAAACATCCAACTGGGCGTCGCACTGTACTGAGGTAATCCCACCGTCAGCGCTTGGATGAGTCCTCCAAAATTTTTCGCGTAACCCGGATCACTCAACCAGGAAAAAGCATTCGTCATGGCGTAGAAAATTGTTGATCCAACTATGGAAGCCGGCAAAAGCGTCTGCAGCGATGCGCGGTCTTGCAAGATGACACCGACGATTCCGACCACAACAAGCGCGAAATACCGAATGAGAATTTGCGGGTCGAGCAACGGCGCCCCATAACGAAAATTGATCACCACATCGGAAATGAAAAGCGTGACTAGAGGTACGGAGAACTTGTATTTTTTTGGAAAGTACGCTGCGCAGCAGAGCGCAATCGCCGCGAGCGGCGTGAAGTTGGAAAGCCAGCTTGCGCCGGAATGAATCAAGAGTCCCGTCGTAATGCGATAAGCAACGGCCGACAAAACAAGGAGGAAAGCCGGAATCATTCCGAAGAATCTATCCGGCCCGTGAGATATGCAAAGGTTAAGATCATGCAGGC
>Ga0126373_10003681_pt1 | contig 11555 bp, 14 predicted proteins | sample PanSoiMetPlot_11_FD_92545 | JGI IMG/M metagenome (GOLD analysis project Ga0126373, IMG submission 92545) | Tropical forest soil microbial communities from Panama - MetaG Plot_11 | ecosystem: Environmental > Terrestrial > Soil > Tropical forest > Bulk soil | place: Panama | collected 2016-02-17
GCCTCCGCAATTCGCGATGCAGAAACGGCCAGCGCTGCTCTCCCGTCACCTTTCAACGATACTGCTGGAGGTTCACTAACACCCTAATTGATAGCTGTACCTGAAGGCTATAGCACCCACAACTAGGAATATGAAAAACCACGCGAGGAAACTTGCCAAGAATTGCCCACGAAGCGAAAACTTCTGCCGAGTATCCTGATAACGCCGGAGAAACGTAATTGCATGATTGCGAAAAAGCCAGAGCCATAAACAAACAGGCCACAGCGGAACATCTTGCCATGCATTTAATGTCATAAAAGATGCTGCACCCAACCCTAGAACGGTGGCAACTAGAAAAATGATAAGATCGTGAGTAGAGGGATCGTTAGGCATCCAGCCCGTGGTTAGTACAAATCCTATGCGCTCCTGTTGCATGGCGCAATAAAGTTTAGGATTCTTTCACCAAAAGTGATAGGCCTTAAGGCGGCCTCTACCGTCTCGCTAAGACGCCGCTGACCTTTACATGCGCCATTTTCTCCGAGAACGGGGACCGGTCTATGAACGACTGGTCCCGGTTCACGCTCTCTTCTGATTTCGGCCAGGTGGAACGGATGTGCGCTGAGGATTGCGGCATCGCGGACACTGCCGATCGGGAGTAGCACACGGTGCCGAACCCCGTTCTGTTATTCCGATGAGGGGTAAGGCCAACAGTAAGAGAGACGCCCGGTATCTCTGGTCAATGCATGATGACGCAACCGAACGCGCGTACCGTTCGTCACCTGGTCTAGGCCTTCAACGCGTATGCCGACTAGACCGAACGAATGATCTGCACAGCTGAATCGCTCTCAACTCTTCCGACTGTTGACCGCTTCCCGTCTCGCTCGCGGTGGACAATCCGTTCGATCTGCACAATGGCCCCTCGGTGCCAGTCATCGACCGCCGCATTTTCAGACGATGCGTTTCTATCGAGCCGACCTACGTCCTGCCGCCCCAGCTCGTTGCACAGCCAGGCCCGTTTCTCCCCTTTGAATTCCCGCAACTCGCTGACCACACGATAGACATCCGGCTGCCGCCTTACGATCGTCCGTCCATCTATTCGCAACAGCAGATACGAGAATTTCAGAGCATCTTTGATAAACCCCACCTCTTGATCGATCTCAAGGATACAGGCCGGCACGTCCCATGGCCGTTCTTCGTGACACCAATCGTCAGGATTCACCAACGCCGGGCAGTTCCTTTCATGGAGACAGGGACTGTAAATTGTGCAGCGCTGCTCTTGGAGCAGGCGGTCACGAACCTGATGTAGGGCTCGCGACGTCTCCCGCAACGCCGGCTCCACGAGCATCATCGCGCCATGCGGCTTGAGAAGTCGCAGGAGGTCTGCCACAAGGCGCGCTCGTGAGAAAATTGGATCGACTGCCGCGGCAAACAGTTCATTCAAACAGTTAGCCAGGATGATGAGATCGAATGGGCCGCGATCCTTTGCCCGGTCACGCCAGGGTTCTTTCACAGAACGCTCAAGATTCCCTACACATACGGTGAAAGTCGCCCCGACGATGTCGGCCTCTCGGCAGTAGCTGTTCCAGATTTCGTCTGCCTGCTGTAATGCCTGACCCGATGAGTCGACGGCCATGACCGCGAGACGCCGAGCCAATTCAGGATTCCGTTGATACAGCCAATCAAGTACGGCCAATCCCCCCGTGCCCGGTCCCGAGCCCAGATCGAGAACTCGTCTGGCGACGTGTTCCTCTCCCACGATCGTCTCCGTCAGGAACTCATCAAGAAGCACTTGGATCTTTGACAGATTGACAGGCATGTAATAGCACAGATACGCAGCAGAGTATTCCGAATCGTCAAGATACTGAGAACTCAGCGACTTTCTCTCCTTCGTGAAGAGCCGAGAGAGTTCCGCAACAGCATGAGCCAGCCTGACAGACTCTACCTGACAACCAGCTTGAGTACCCTGACTGATGGCTTGAAGTGCAAGGGGAGAAATTCTGGCCGGCCGCTGACCGTTGAAGGGCCTCATGGCCTAGTGTATGCTGATGACGCTGAGGAGGACAACCATGACAGACGCCATTCTGCTCGCGTACAAGGACGTCGAGCAATCCATGGAGCGGTTCACGGAACTGTTACAGAATCATGTAGAAACACTGCGCTCATCCCCCAATCCAGATGCCGATAAAGTCGTCCGATTGACTCAGGGCTCGAAAGCCATGCGCGATAGCGCCATGATCTATCTTTCCTACGCCAAGTTCGTGGCGTACGGCATGCCGGAGAGCGAGGAGTTCATACAGGACGACCTGCAGGGGTAGCAGTCAGCCGATAGCGATCAACTGACAGCTCGGCACTGCCGAACTCTGGCGCAAAAGCAGAGGGCCCTATCCCGTAAGGGATCGGGCCCTCTCGTTTCACACGTATTCTCGCTGCCTTAGATACTGCGCATGAAATGCGCGACTTCATCCGGATTGACCGTGCCACCCAAGATCGACGACATTGCCACGTTGGTGGACTTTTTGCCGGTCAGACCGGACTCGACTTCGTCCACGATCAATTCCACCGGCATGGACTGACCACCATAGACCCGTGGACCGCCGATGATCTTGGCCTTGGAATAGCCGTAAATTGCGGTGGCGACCTCTTTCGCCAGCCAGCCAACATAATTGAACTCGGGCACGACAATGAGCTTGGCATTCCCGCAGAGTTGTCGCAACTCCTTGGTTGGGAATGGGCGAAGGGAGCGGACCTTGATCAAGCCGACTTTAATCCCCTTCTCTGTGCAGAGACGAACGGCCTCGCGTGATTGGGCGGCAGCACTGCCTGAGGCGATGATGATGGCGTCTGCCCCATCCACATGTTCGGGCGTGAGCAGTCCACCCATGTACTTGTTGATGTACTTGCGCGAACGTTCCACAGCGGCCCACACTTCCTGCTGCCATACCGCGTGAATATTGTAGGCCATAAAATTCGACTTCTGTACCGGGGCGTCGCGGGACAGTCGTGCGGGAGGATTCTCCGCATCAAGCACCGGCACCGCCCCACGCCAGGCTTCTCGTGGGGGCAGCTTCAGACCGCGATCCTGCATCCGGACATAACCACGGGCATGGGTCACAAAGAACCCATCGCAGCAGACACCGACCGGCAATGTCACGTCGTTTTTCTCGCTGATCGTAAAGCCGGCCATGATGAAATCAAACATGTCCTGCTGGTTCTCGGCGTGAAAGACGATCATGCCGCAGTTGAGGAGATAGGCAACCTCGATGTTGTCGGGCTGAATGGCCAACGGGGCGTTCACGACCCGGCACGTAAACATCGCCACGGCAGGTAATCGGTGGCCCGGCCAGGAGGCAATCCCTTCCATTCCTCTTAAGGTTCCGGGACCGGCCGTCGCCGTAAAGCACCGGATGCCCGACCGAGAACCTCCGGCGATCGCGGCCATCACCCCCACTTCCTCTTCTCCCCGATAGTATTCCTTGACATAGCCCTCCCCATAGAGCACACCGACGAGCTGCATCGTTTCGCTCTGTGGGGTAATCGGATAGGCAACGGCCAAGTCCACATTCGATCGACGGATTGCCTCTTTGGCTGCTTCACTCCCGGTAATGAATTCCTTGGTCCGAGGTGCCTCATGAAACAAATATTCGGGCGTCACCACCCGCTGCCTTTTCGCCTCGGCATGGGGATCCTTCTTCCCATCCAACTTTGGAGCCGCAACGCTGGTGATCGGATCACCTTGCGGGTTGGTCTTTTGCTCCGGCTCACTGGTGATCGGATCACCCTGCGGATTGGTTTTTTGTTCAGCTTCCAACGCCTTGCTCATGATCGCACCTCTCAAAAAATGGGTCAGCTGTGTCGCTCAGCCTACCTATCCTTCTCGCTTCATCTGTTCGGCGGAGTGACCAAATGCCGCCGCATTGTGGGCACCGGCTGGAGACGGCGCGAAGGTCATGGGATTGGTGTGAGTCTTTCCGTCATGGACTCTGGATTGCGTCCCCGTAAACCGGACGTTTTCGCCGCTATCCGGCAACTTGATGCCCATCTCCTCGCGAACTCTCTTAAAGATTTGGGCCACCCGCTTGATCTTGGCTGTATCGGAGTCACGGATGGTCAGCATGGCATCTTCGTGGCCTTGCTCGGCACAAATCGCCATAGTGCAGCAATTCGTCCCGGCCCGAATCATCTTGAGCGTCAAGTTCGCATAATGGCAGTGGACGCCGATGAAGATACAAGCTTCGATTTTGTTGCCCCAGATCGTCAGATTTGGATGGTTGGGGTTGATCACTTCTTCCGGATCGATCTTCGGATACTTTGGCCGGTAATCCGGCATGGGGATAACCATGACGTCCGGAATTTGCGCCGCGATTTCCAGCGTAGCCTTCGCCTTTTCCACTGCGTGTTCGTTCCACGCCCAAAGAAGTAGCGGGCCAGGGAAGATGGTGGCATTGGGGCTTGTGAGCATCTTCCGAGCCATCTCCTCAATCACCTTCTCTTCGTTCGGTTCCAGCAGCCCGTAAAAGAGACCCTGTCCCGGATCGGGCAGCGCCACTCCTAATTGGGCAGCCGAGGGAGGATGAAAGCCCGCCGGTCCTGGAACAATGATTCTCTCTCTGGTGTCTTGCGTTGTCGCCACGCCCATCCCCCTTTTCTGTCCCTCTCGCGCTTATCCGACTACGGGGCTCGCCAATACCGCTGTCGTGCTCTTCTCACCGTAGGTGATGTTGTCGGTCAAGGCGGCTTTCGGCAGTTGATCGATCATGATCATCTTGATCGCGTTGTTCTTCGCCATGTTGTCGCAGACCCACACGCATTGCGCACAGCCTTTGCACCGATCCACCGCCACATACGCCGAGCCGTACTTGAACCCTCTGTCTTTCCCCAATTCATCGCTATAGAGAATGGTATTGGCCTCAGGGCAATACTGCGTGCAGAGCTTACAGCTCTTTGCCGCACAGATTTCAACGCTGATATCGGCTACGAGATACATGGTGCTCCTTTAAGCGCTGGCCGCCGCGACCGGCTCTTCCACACGCTTGACTTCTTTGGCCGCCCACCCGTGGTCGACGGCATAGTTCCATCCGGCCCGCATGACCGCCACATTCTTTTCGATCAACTCCTGTTTCTTCTTGAACTTGCGCTCGACGACGCTGTCCAAGGCGGCCGTTCCTCCGGACACGACAAAGCCCTTTCCGAGGAAACGATCTTTAACGGCCTGATCCAATCCCGCCATGGTCGTAAGACCCGTAATTGCGCCGATGGCCCCCATCAGTGCCATGTTGGTGGCGAGATCCATGCCTGCAACCTCCAAGGAAATTTTTGTTGCGGGGAAATAATACAGCTTAGCACGCCTTTCTTCCAATTCGCGCGCCTGATCTTTATGGAGCTTCATCGGACCATCGTTGTTGATGAGCGCGATCCCGTCTTCCTTCAAGCCGAAGTAGAACGGCATCGTGTACGACTTGCCGTGCGTAATCACTTGTGGGTGGAAGATGATGATGATGTGCGGGAAGGTAATCTCACCGATCTCATAGATGGCTTCATCGGACACCCGCACATAGCTTTCGACCGGAGCCATCCGCTTTTCCGATCCGTAGAACGGGACGATCGTGCTCTCGCCGCCTGCATTGATGACCGCGGTGCTTAGAATGTGCGATCCGGTCACGACACCCTGTCCACCGACCCCCGCCATCCGAATGTTGAAGCGTCTTGCCATGGATGAGCCTCCCTTCGGGCAGCTTAGGCTTTATTTGGAATCGCAGCAGCCGGCTTAGCCAGAAATTCCTTATAGCCGTACCGCTCGGTCAAGTACTGCTTGGCTTCGTCACTGATATATTCAGAGAAGGCGTACCGATCGTTTTCGACCGTCTTCGCATCTTCCATGACCTTGTCGGTCGGGATCGCATATTCGATGTTGCAAGACGTGTAAGCTTGAATGTAGCTGGCGCCGACTTCTCGGGCGATCAACACAGCTTTCTTGATGACGCTCTCAACACGGCGCGGATTGTTCGGCACGACGGTCGCGACGTAGGCACATCCGGCCAGCTTCGCCATCTGCACCATGTCCATCTTCTCGAACTTTTTGCCGAGCGGCGCCATCTTCAAGACGGCCCCGCGGTTGGTCATGCCGCTCTCCTGGCCCCCGGTGTTGCCGTAGACTTCGTTGTCCAGCATGATCGTCGTAAAGCGTTCTTTCCGGAACCAGGAATGGAGGACTTGCTGGAAGCCGATGTCCGCCGTTCCGCCGTCACCCGCCATTACGACGACGTCCTTCGGTTTATCCCCGAACCGCAACCGAAGGCCACGAGACAAGCCGCTCGCGACACCATTCTGATCGCCATAGTTACCGTACACGAAGGGAATCGCAGCCTGCGAAATCGCCAGACGACCACACCCGGCGGTGCCGACCGTAATGGTGTCTTCGGGGTTGGGGAACGCAATCATGGCGAGGCGAATGAAGAGGGTCATCGCACAGCCGGCGCACATGGGATGTTCCTCGAGGACCTCCTTGAAGCTCCCCATCTGCGACACGGACACTTTCTTGCCGAAGGGACCGTGTTCCACCATGTCCCGATATTCCTTCGGCATGAACTTCTCAAAGCCACTCGAAAATTTGACATAATCAAGACTCATCCGGCACCTCCCTCTCTCACTGCAACGGGCATCCGTTGCTGATCAGGCCAATCAGGTTAATCGAAACAAATCCGAAGGACGTCGAGGTTGGATGAACGGAAATAACCCGTTCATGGGTATCCAAAAGTGAAGTCATCCTAGCAAAGCTGAAAAAAGACTGTCAATGAATATGTTGGTGAATATGTTGGTCCTGCCACGCGGCAAGGCATTATCAAAAAAATTCTATAACTTCCTGATAATAAAAGCAACTTCGCAGAAGGCCCACCCACGCCGAAAGAAGACCTACCTCAAAGAACGGCAATAGGCCATTCGCCCTAAAATACCAATCCCAAAAAGCTGGATCGGGAGGCCTGGCCTACAATCTTGGATAGGAAATTATACTTGATGATTGCCGATTGATGCGAATCTGTCTAGACTAGAGGCAATATGCCGATCCGTGTCCTCATTCCAGGAGAAGAAGAGGGGTCACAGCACGTTGGGGGTGTCCATATGCGCCCGCCAATTCCCGATGGCTCGCTCAAGGCCGAATGCCCCAAGTTCATGAGCCATGGCCCTTGCGGCGGAGTTCGGAAAGGTGGGCTCTGTGAGGTCTATCCGGAGATGCCCTGCCCCTGGGTCACCCTCTACAACGAGCTCGAACGTCTCGGTCAAGTGGAGTGGATGAAGCAGCTCTAAGGCACGGTGAGGAGTCAGGCGTGAGGAGTAAAGGGTCAAGCAAACCGCGGCGGACGACCAATCTCGGCTACAACGAACGGCACGCCAAGAGCGGTCTCACCACTCGGTTACCCGACATCGAAACGTTCCCCAACCAGTACAAGGGCTACGAAGTTACCATCGAGATCCCCGAGTACACCGCCATTTGTCCCAAGACCGGTCTTCCCGATTTCGGGACAATCACGCTCCACTACATGCCGGACAAGGAGTGCCTCGAGCTTAAGTCTCTCAAGATGTATATCCACGCCTACCGGAACATTGGCATTTTTTATGAGAATTCCGTCAATCGCATCTTGCAGGATATCGTCAAAGCCTGCCGTCCGGTCTGGGCAAAGGTTACCGGGACATTCGCAGCACGGGGCGGACTCAGAAGCGTGATCGAAGCTCGATTTCCGTGAGATCCACTTCTGGACGATTTCGCTTCAACTGACGTACATCATCCCATCCATGGCTACTTATGCAATCGGCGATGTCCAGGGTTGCGCTACGCAACTTCAGCAACTCGTCGATCGCATCAACTTTGAGCCTGCCACAGACCAGTTATGGTTCGTCGGTGATTTGGTCAATCGCGGGCCGGCCTCCCTCGCGGTCCTTCGATTCATCAAGAATCTCGGTTCCAAGGCGCGAGTCGTGCTCGGCAATCACGACCTGTTCATGCTCGCTGTTGCGGAAGGAATCGTTCCTCTTCGTCGAAAAGATACGATCCAGGATGTGCTTGCGGCAGAAGATCGATCAGAGTTGGTGGAGTGGCTCCGGCGCCAACCGTTCCATTACCGGGAGGGATCGTTTCTGATGATCCATGCTGGAATCCTCCCCCAATGGACGATCGATGAATCGGTGAGTTTGGCCCGCGAAGTCGAATCAGCACTGTCCGGCCCCAACTATCGGGACATTCTCAAAGCGCTCTTCCGCGGCCTCACGCCTCGATGGGACCCGGCCTTGAATGGTCAAGAACGTCTGGTGAGCATCGCTCGCGTGCTGACCGCGTTACGAACCTGTACCGCCGATGGGGACTTGTCGGGATTCTCCGGTCCTCCGGAACAGGCTCCTGCCGGTTACCTTCCGTGGTTTCGCCACCCCCATCGACGACGAGCCGACATCACCATCGTCTGCGGTCATTGGGCGGCGCTCGGACTCCATATTGAACCAACGCTATTAGTGATCGACAGCGGCTGTATCTGGGGCAAACAACTGACCGCGGTCCGACTGGAAGACCGTCGCCTCTTTCAGGTTGGTTGCCCCGGAAATCGCAGTGACTGAAGCACAGCCACCGGAGGACATTTGCACTAGACTGTCAGTGATAGGATTCGGAATCGGATGGAAACTTCCCCTGTTCGACTTCTTCCTTGTACCGGCGAAGTGCTTGGAGTGCGTCGGCCTTGAGGTGGGCATAGGGCTTGACGAATTTGGGGACAAACTCGTCGAAGAGCCCGAGAAGATCGTAGAGCACGAGAATCTGTCCGTCGCAATCGGGACCAGCACCAATGCCGATCGTTGGGATCGCGAGCTGGTGGGTTATAGCACTGGCTACTTCGACAGGGATCGCTTCCAACACCAGCGCGAAGGCTCCGGCAGCCGCAAGGGCCTTTGCATCATCCATGAGTGTCTTGGCTTGGTCTTTTCCCTTACCCTGCACTTTATATCCACCAAGCTGGTGTATTGATTGAGGGGTCATCCCCAGATGGGCCATGACTGGGATGCCGATCTGTGTCATAGCCGCGACTCGGTCCACGATAGGGGCTCCTCCTTCGAGCTTCACCGCCTGGGCGCCGGCCTGGATGAACCGCCCTGCATTTCGAATCGCCTCGTCCCTGCGTGCCTGGTACGACATAAATGGCATATCGGCGATGACCAACGCGCGTTGGGCGCTTCCTGCCACCAGCTTGGTATGGTACAGCATCTCTTCCATCGTCACAGACAGGGTATTGGCCTTCCCCTGCACGACCACCCCTAGCGAGTCCCCGACCAATATGATTTCGATGCCGGCCTGTTCCACAATCCGAGTGAAGAGGGCATCGTAGGCCGTCACCACGATGAGCTTCTTCCCCTCGCGCTTGGCCTTGTGGAATTCTGGGATGGTCATCAGCCGATTTGAGCCTTGCTAATGATTTCGGGTAAACGGTGCGTTGCCCTGATCGCCATGATATGGACGCCATCGCAATGTGGCCGCACCGCCTTGATCGTACGCACCGCTATCTCCACTCCGACATCCTCAGCCTGTTTGTCGCCAGCCTTGCGAAGCTCCTCAATCATTTCCTGCGGCACAGACACTCCCGGGATGTTATCATTCATGAACTCTGCCATCTTCGCGTTCCGCAACACCAGAATACCGGCCAACACCTTGACCTTAAACGGACGGACCGCTTTCATGAAACTGACGAACCGATCGGGATGGTAAATCGCCTGCGTTTGAAAAAACTGGGCTCCTGCTTTTACCTTCACTTCAAACTTGGCGAGCATGGGACCGAGAGGGTCTGCTTCAGGGGTCACGGCGGCCCCGATCGTGAAATTTGTCGCTCCGTCCAACTTGTGCCCCGCGTAGTCTCGCCCATGATTGAGGCCTTGCACGAGTTGCATCACCTGCACCGAATCAAGATCGTACACCGGCTTGGCGTCCTTATGGTCACCTACGGTCGGATAGTCCCCGGTCAAGCAAAGAACATTGCGAACGCCCAGCATGGAGGCACCCATCAAATCGGACTGCATGGCTATCCGGTTTCGATCACGGCAGGTCAGCTGCATGACTGGGTCATGCCCTAGTTCGTAGAGGAGGCGACAAACAGCAATTGACCCGGCTCTCACAATCGCGGCCGTATTGTCGGTAACGTTCACTCCATGCACACGCCCGATTAACTGTTTGGCATTCTCCAAGACGCCGGCGATGTTCGTCCCTTTCGGAGGATTGTACTCGACCGTCACCGCGAACTGTCCTTGATCGAGCACGTCTTTCAGCCGTCGCGGCTCCCGACTCATTCAGTTCTCCTCACTCCGACCACTTGTAACCCTCCGGTCTAGGTGCAGGGGTGGATTTCCCTGCACGTGTCCACCGAGCACCGCCCTTAAATGTAAAGAATACCATGGTTTCCTTTGTGCGCGGTGGACGAGCAAGAAATCTATCCTTCACCTAGACACCCGCCATTCTCTTCGCCGATTCCACAGTGTTCTCCAACAACATCGCGATCGTCATCGGCCCAACCCCTCCCGGCACAGGACTGATCCAGCCAGCTTTTTGGCTCACCGGTTCGAAGTCGACGTCGCCGACCACCTTCCCGTCCGGCAGCCGATTCGTGCCGACGTCGATGACTACCGCTGCTTCGCGCACCATATCGGCCGTGACGAATTTCGCCTTGCCGATAGCGACCAGCAAGAGCTCCGCCTCGCGACAGACCGCCGGCAAATCTCTCGTTTTGGAATGGCAGATGGTCACGGTCGCGTTACGCTGAAGAAGCATCAACGCCAATGGCTTGCCCACAATATTGCTTCGCCCAAGGACGACTGCCCGCTTGCCCTCGATAGTGACCCCAGTGGACTCAATCATTTTAATCACACCCTTCGGTGTGCAAGCTTCGAAGACCGGATGACCTTCTACGAGCCGACCGAAGTTGTACGGATGAAAACCATCGGCATCCTTATCCGGTGATACAGCCTCCAAGATAGTCTTACTATCAATCTGCTTCGGGAGGGGGAGCTGCACAAGAATCCCGTGGATTTTCGGATCGACATTCATTTTCCCGATCAATGCCAACAACTCGGCTTGTGTCGTGCTGGCCGGAAGCTTGTGGTCGTCGATATAGATGCCGGCGGCCTCAGAGGCTTTTTGTTTGTTTTTCACGTAGAGGTGCGATGCGGGATCATCGCCGACCAAAATCGTAGCTAATCCGGGCTTGATTCCTGTCAGGGCTAAGAGTTCGGCCGATACCTTGGCCAACCGTTCACGAACCTGTTGCGCCAACGTTTTGCCATCGATCAATCGTGCTGCCACAATAACCTCCTCACTCCGCGATTAGACAAAAACCAGCGCACCATACCAGGGCATTTTTGTGCAAGTCAACGCTTCGCTCCACGAATGGCGAGGCGCTAAACGTAGGGTGCTCTTGTGGTGTTCTTCCAGTTCTCCCGAACCCTTCATCCTTCACCAATCGCCTGGTTTCCTTGACAGGTTCTCGACCCCACCGTTAGGATGATCTCATCCGAGATTCACCCGCTGTGATCTACCTTTGAGCAGACAATTCACA
>Ga0126373_10003683_pt1 | contig 11542 bp, 11 predicted proteins | sample PanSoiMetPlot_11_FD_92545 | JGI IMG/M metagenome (GOLD analysis project Ga0126373, IMG submission 92545) | Tropical forest soil microbial communities from Panama - MetaG Plot_11 | ecosystem: Environmental > Terrestrial > Soil > Tropical forest > Bulk soil | place: Panama | collected 2016-02-17
GAGCCTATCGCTCTCCGAAACGCGCCTCCGCGTTCTATCAGTGCTGAGGATGTGGCGAATATCAGAATCCGGTTCGCCTAAAAGTGTCCGTGAGGTTGTTAAATGGGGGGTATTTCGACAGGTGGCAGATCCCGCTTCTTAGTTGGAAATGCCCGCTCGCGCTAATTTCTTAAGCAGCCAGCGATGCTGCTGTGCACTATTCCATTGGGAGGCCTGCTGCTTATGATGGGACACCAAGCCCGTGGGGAGTCTCTGTTTTATTACTTCAAGCTGGAAGATCAGGTTCCTGAGAATCATCTGCTGCGCCTGATTGATCGCCATGTCAATCTCGAATTTATTCGGGCAAAACTGAAAGATTGCTACAGCGATGCGGGAAGGCCGTCGATCGATCCCGAACTGCTGTTGCGCATGCTGCTGGTCGACTATCTCTACGGGGTGACGAGCGAAAGGAAATTGGTGGAAGAGCTGCGCATGCATCTGGCGTGGCGTTAGTTCACCGGACTGGGCTTCGATCAGGAAATTCCGCACCACTCTACATTTTCCAAGAACCGACATGGACGATTCCAAGAGTCGAATTTGTTTCAGGAGTTGTTTGAGCAGATCGTCATGCGATGTGTGGAAGCCGGATTGGTGAAGGGCAAGCACATGTCGGTGGATGGCAGTTTCATTCAGGCCAATGCGGATCATCACAACCGCGTTCCCCCCGAACAACTGGCGGAAGTGGCAAGTGTGAACCGCACGGTGCGCGAGTATTTAGTCGAACTGGAGCGGGTATCAACGACCATCTGCTTTGAGTGGATGGGGGGAGCGCCTGGCCCATCAAATGTGGAGATCGTTGACTACCATTAGGAGAGATAGCGTGACAATTAGTGCGATTCACCCCGGAGAACATCTGGCCGAAGAGCTGACAGAACTCAATATGAGCGCCGCTGAACTCGCACGGCAGCTCAATGTGCCAACCAACCGTGTGACCGAAATCTTGAACGGCAGGCGAGCCATTACGGGTGATACAGCGCTTCGCCTGGCTCATTTTTTTGGAACGACGGCAGAATTTTGGCTCAATTTGCAAAGCCTCTACGAGCTGCGCCTCGCATAGAAGAAGGTGGGGAAGTCGATCGATCGCCTCCCGACGCTGAAGCATCTTGAAGAGGTTCACGCATAAACCACTAAACCGAACTCCTGTGGAAGCCCCTGCGACGTCATCCCTTAGCTGGATGCTGCCGCAGCCCGCAGCCCGATCATGCCACGCTTGCTTTGGTCGAGCCCAGGCAGACCGCAACCTCGCGGATAACCTGCTCATAATCAGCGGCTAGGGTGCGTTCCACGTGAACACGAGCGCCCTTCGCGCCTGCGTCTTGAGCCAACCTCTTGAACTCAATCTGGAGGAAGTCCGCCAACTGCTTCGGGGTCAAGACGACAATGGGGACAGTAGTGGACTTGCCAGCTGCCGTTTCGATGGTCACGGAGTATGGGGATTCAGTCTGTTGTATTTCCGGACTCATGTGACACTCCTATTTTTGACGAAAAGTCGGCGGACGAAATACGTCTCTGAGCCGGACAAAAGTGGCGAGAAAAACGATAGCATTCTACTGCTTCTGCTCGCGAAAGCTCCGTTTAGGTTGGGTGTTACCTTCGTCATGTACTCCTAAGTTCTCCTCTAGGGATCACCGGTCGCCAAGTAGCAAAGTTTTCTGTCGAAAATTACGGGCCATCTGTGCCACGCAGCGGCGGAGGACAGTATGGGCTGGTTTTCAAACAGACGTCCATTCTGCGGTGGGCACGCGGTATTCGGGGGATTTGACCGAACATTTGCGTCCGATGTGGAGCGCAAGAAACCGCTAAGGGGTGGATGCGCCTCGATCAAGAGAGTCACGAAGGGACAAAGCGCGAAAAAGGGTTCATTCCGACAATCGTTGACCTTCGGCTATGGGCAAGCGTGCTGCCAACAGTGTGATCGTTCGAAGCGTATTGCGCTGTGAGACTTACGATGGCGGAGTCGCTAAGTAGCGTTATCCGCAAGCGCCGGAAGTTCGTGAACGAATGATACCTTGTAGCCGAACTGCTACGCCTCCAGACTGGCCAGAGTGGAGCAGCTATGAAAACGCGACCTCTATGTGCTTTGTTGCTGGCATGCGCTGTTACGACGCCCCTGTTTGGCCAGCAGAAGACATACAACTGGGTTCCCGGCAGCGATGAAACCGTAAGCCTGGATCCCGGTTACTATCACGGCGGCCCGACGGTTCAGCCGAACTTGAAAAATTTAGCGGTTCACGCTGACATCTATGCGGAGCGGCCTGTCAGGATCGCAATGGTATCGGCACAAGAGTGGAGCGAAGCTGCCCAGCATCCCGAAGCTCTCCGGAATCTAAATTACGTTTGTGTTCAGGAGCACGTCGTAAAAGCTGCGTACGTATGCACTCCGCCTGCGGGAGTGCCCATGGCGGTTGTCGTCCGCGATGAGCGCGAGTGGCAGCGCGGATCCTACTTTGGTCAACTAACGTCGCGCCACGATCATCAAGGAGACAACGTTGATCGCGTTGTCGCGTTTCGAGCGGAAGAACAGCGGAGTCAAGACTTCATAGCACCAAACAGCGTCCACCTTCAGTATTACGATTGGGCGTGCACGAATAACTGCAATTTGCCCGATGCGCCTCAGCCCAAAGTCTTCAACTGGGTTCCTTCCAATAATGAAACGGTGCGTCTTGATCCCGAAAACTACTACGCCTCGCACACCTTCACTGCAGGTGCTCAAGGCGGCAATATGCAGCTTGATATTGAAGCGCGATATCCCGTGACACTCGCAATGGTGGATTCTTCAGCGTGGCAGCAAGCGACCCAGCAACCAACTGCAGCGCAGAACCCGAGCAACATTAGTTATAACTGCGTCCAACAGCACACACTCAAGACGACATATACCTGCCGTTTGGGCGGGTTCTGGCCAGAGGTTCTGGTGGTTCGCGACGAACGCGAAGCTTCGCATGAACACAACGGAGATCATTTTGACCCCGATCGTGATCATGGTCAAAGCTACAACACGGCTGGACCAAACCCTAGTCTGCACGTGTTTCCTGCCGGAGTTGCCGGAATGGCTGTGAGCGACGGTAATGACGGGCGGCGATTCGTGGCTCCGAATGACATTCGTATCCAATACTATTCCTGGAGCTGTGTAGAGTACTGCGATCAGCCCGATTTCGGCTGGGTACGCCAGGTAAAGGAAAAATACGAGCTTACCAAGGTGCTCAAAGTCTATAGCGGGCTTACCCCAGACCATGATGGAACACAGGTCAGCATCAAGGTCAAATCTCCCGTCCCCATCGCAGTGGCCGTTGTGCCTTCATCCGTTGCAGGACAGCTGTACGGAAAACCGGATATGTTTGAGTCCGCCATTGGTCGGAGCGCATGCCAGCAGCGAGGTGTGCAATCTTCTAGCTTTCAATGCACATTGAACATCGCCGACGGTTCGCAGTCGCTGGTGCTGCTGCCTGAGTCGGGCGTCGATATACCCAAGAAGAAAAAGGTCGAAATCGAAATGCAGACAACAAAGTGCGTCGATAACTGCAACTTCCTTCCAAACAAGAACTGAGTCGGCCTTGGTACCTACTCCCCATTCCTGGCCATGGCTCTTTGCTCGTGATGAGCGGACGCCAGCCCAAGACGGAACGATCTTTTCGACTAGTGTGATGGAGCATTCATCTTCTTAAGCCTTTCGGATGCATTTGGATCGTCTGGGCTAAGTTCCAACGCCTTCTTGAAGCTCTTCACGGCGCAATCCTTGTCACCAGCTTCCGTGCACGCTTCTCCTAAGCTGTCATACGTGTAAGAGGAAGGATTTTCGCCGGCGTTCAATTCGAGGATGCGAAGCGCTTCTTTAGCTTTCTTCATTTCTTCTAGCCGCTCCGCCAAGTCATCCAACGCGCTCTCACCGAAGTCATACGTCGTCGGTTGCGCAGCCTTCAGGTCGTGGTATTGCTCAATTGCAGCATCGACATTGTGTTTCTGGATCGTCTTCAAGAGAACGTCGCTAATAGAGAGTCTGCTGGCCAGAGCCTCTATTTTGGTGAGCATTTCATCCAACGATGTCCTAGGGAAGAACTTCCCGCCGAACACCACCGCCGAGATCCTTTTCGTGTTGCCGATGTCTTCAGTGGGGTTCGCATCGAGCAGAACCAAATCGGCGATTTTGCCGGCGGTAACCGTGCCCAAATCGTTCTCTCGCCCCATAAACCGGGCGGGGTTCAGTGTTGCTGCCTGTAAAGCCTGCTGGGGTGTAAGCCCTGCTTGAACCAGCAGGCCCAACTCATCGTGCAGGCTGAAGCCCGGTAGGCAATATGGATTTAGCGTATCCGTGCCGGCGAGAATATCAACGCCGGCGCGCTCCATGGCTCCTACAAGCTCCAGGTCTTTGCTGAAAAGTTTCCTGGAAATCGCCCAATCCTCGTCAGTCCTGTTTTTCAAAAATTGGTCTGCCTTTGGGTTCCAACTTGATACGATATCGCGCGGGATATATTTCAGCCTCGGATCGTTGGAGTAAGAAGGATCTTCCGAATAGGCCATGCTGCGCAAAACAGTGAGCGTGGGGCACTGCCAGGTATGATTCTTTCTCAGTTTCCCAAAGACAGCGTCGGCCTTCTGCGGACTGTACGTTTCGAGTGCGAGCGTCTCGCTCGCACGAAATTGCGGTCCCGAGAAACGGGGAGTTGACGATTGGCCCGAATTAATTGCCGCGGTAGCTTCTTGCGCTGACTTAAGCAATTCCTCTTTATGAGTCGAGCAAGCGGCAAGGACCCCCGTGAGATGCTCAACCGTCATTTGTCCAGCATCCGATGCCTCCTCGAGGGTAACCGAATCCGGGACGTGCCCCTCGAAGCGTATGCCCTGCTTTTTGGATTCATCCGCGATAGCGAAGTAGGCATCACGAGGAAGACGTGAGTAGACCTTCACAAAGTCTGCCCCAGCCTGCTTGACCTGAATCACAGCCTGCCGGCCTTGAGACTCGTTGGCCACTGCGATTGAACCCGGCCAGACGGGTTTCGGCCCATCCACGATCGGGCTGGGAATCAGAATGTGTGGGCCCAGCAGCTCTCGCGCCTCGATTTGCTTCCGCCACTGTTGGAACATGGGCACGCCGTACATTTGTCGGGTGCCCGTTACACCGTTGGCAATGAATAGCGGCAAGTAATTCTTTTCATACCAGTGCACATGCATGTCCCAGAGCCCCGGAATCACAAACTTGCCGGTCGCGTTCACGGTTCGCGCATTCTTGGGAACGCGAATTTCATTGCTCTTTGCCACCTCGACGATGCGATTGCCCTGGATCACGACGGTCATGTCCGGCTTATTGGGTCCGCCGGTTGTGTCAATCACCGTAACGTGGGTCAAAGCCAGTGCGGTTGGCTTCGCGCTCGGCTTTTGGTCATGAGCCATACAGAACAACGGCGACAGAAGAAATAGCAACGTGAGGTATCTTCTAAGCATGCGATTTATTCCGTACCGGGCGCTTCCATGCCACCGATCGGCCGATACCCAGGATCCCGGGCTGGATCGAGCTTCAGCTTATCGCGATCCAAAATTGTCCCTTCTTTTATAACTGCGACGATCTTCCTAGTGTCGCTGATATTCTGATCTGGTTTCCCGTCCACAATCACAAGGTTTGCAAGTTTGCCCGGCTCCAAAGTTCCCCATTCGTTCTCAGCATTCATGATCCTGGCGGCATTCTTTGTGGCGATCGTGATTGCTTCGAGCGACGTTAAGCCGGACTCCACAAGGAGCTCAAGTTCATGGTGAACCCCCTCACCCTGGAAATCGCCGGGGTAAGGCGCATCGGTCCCAGCAGCGATCAGGATACCTGCCTGCGCCAGCCGTTTGACATCGTTCTCCGCATTCAACAACGGCGTCAGCGGGGGGCGCTTGTTTAATTCTTCGCGCGCCAGTTTGCGCAGGTCAGCCAGGGCGAAGGACGGAGTTGTGTCGACGATCAGCGGGTGATTTAGAAAACTCATGTCCTGGAACCGACGCCAGGTGAATGATTCAATCACGGAAAGGGTCGTAATAAAAAACACTTGCTTCGCCTTTGCGGTTTCGATCGCTTCATCGGAGAGCTTGCGGGTAGGCAGATGCGCCCAGCCTGCGATCCCCTCCAGCATGGGTTCAATCGATCCGTTGCGGCTGTGGACGTCGATAATGGTGCGCAGCTTATACTTTTTCGCCTCTGTGGAGATGGCTTGTATCTCGATATCTGAGAGTCCGGCGTACAGCTTGATCAAGTCTACTTTTTCGGCCGACAGTTGTTGAACGAGCGCTGGGATCTGGCTCTGCGATACAACCGGTCGCGAAAGCTCCGGCCAAAATGAATCAGGGCCATCCACGAGCGGACCGACGCAGTAGATGCGCGGGCCAAGTAAGCGGCCCGCAGCAGTCTCCGCCCTCAACTGCAGAACGTAAGATTCGACATTCCCGGTGTCCAGGACCGTGGTGACGCCCGCGTATAGAAGAGCGTTCATGTAACGCTGGTAGCCCAGCATGTCTGCGGAAACGCCATCCCAGCCGCCGGTGAGGTGTACGTGCATATCCGCAAGGCCGGGAATGGCTGTCTTGCCGTTCTCGTCGATGCGCCGGGCATTAGGCGGGATAGAGACATCTGAGGCCGGCCCAACGGCTGCAATTTTCTGCCCCTCGATTACGATCGTCCCATGTTCGACAGGCGCTCCTCCGTTGCCGTCCACAATGCGCACATTGGTGAATGCAATGGATTGAGCACTGGCGAAGGTGCTCCATATCCCGGCGGCATGGAGAGCGAGTGAAAGTAGAAGCTGTATAAGCGCGAGTCGGCGAAACAACTCCAAGGTTCGTTTCATTCCACTTATCTTCTCTCGACTAATGCAATACTACGTCAGAAATAAATCCTCGCCGCAAGCTGGACCAGTCGTGGGGGACCAGCGGACAAAACCTCTTCAAACGTCCCATTTGAGGGGATGCCGTCGCTGAAACTGCCCTCCGGATTGTTGAACTGGGCATGGTTGAAGACATTGAACGCTTCCAACCGTGGTTCCAAGCGTCGAGACTCGCTGCCGAGGGGAACCCATTTGTGCACCGTGAGGTCGGTCTGCTTCAATCCCGGGCCGTGAAAGAAATTACGTGGCCCATTGCCAATGACGCCAAACGGCGGTGTTGAGAAGGCCCAGCCAGTGTTCATAGATGCCCCAATTACCCTAATCGCGTCAACCCAGAAGTAATTTTCCGGTGTCTCGCTTTTGCGCGTGGCCGTTAATATCAGTGCCTTTGGCTTCTGATCAAGTCTGCGGGCCGATACTGCTTGCCACCCTTAATGACCAGCTCGATCTTCTTCGTGTTCCGAACATCGGCTAGCGGATCCGCTTCGACGATAACCATATCCGCCAATTTGCCGGGCTCTACCGACCCTAGGTCTTTGTCCTTGCCAAGCGCTTCCGCTGCGGTCAACGTCGCCGCCCGAAGCGCTTGAACAGGACTGAGTCCGGACTCGACGAGCAACTCCAGTTCGTGATGGAGACCGTAGCCTGGAACGAGAGTGCCGAGCCCGGGTCCGTCGGTCCCAGCGATGATCATTACGCCCGCGCGGCTGCACATTCCAACAAATTGTTGTCTTTTCTTAAACCCGTTACGAGCTGTCTCCTTCAGGGCTGCCGGAACATCGTAAAGGGGGCTCTGGTGGGACTCCTCGAACTTAATCCACTCTGGAGGGAGGACCGAATTGTTCGGACTATCACGTTGTGCAGCCGGTTGCAGAAGAAATGTAGCTTCATCAATCGTCAGCGTCGGGTCGAGGTAAACCCCCTTTTCCACTAGATGGTGGATCAGTTCGGTAAATCTCGGCGAGGCGGGATCAAACTCTTGCCACAGCAGAGTCTCACGCTGGCCAAGAGGAAGAAAATCGATCTTGTTCGCTTCCTCGACCGGCAGCATTTCGCGGCCGGTAACACGAATGTGCTCCAAACTCTTCATGCCAAGGTCAACCGCTCGTGTCATCGTCATCGAACGGGGGATATGTCCAGCTACAATCAACCCGCGCTGTCGCGCAGTCTCAATGATTTTCTTGAGCACAGGTTCAGAGACGTTGTTGTAGACCTTGATGAAGTCCACTCCCTGATCGGCCAGAAAATTGACAGCGCTCACGCCGCGCTGTGGCGTGTCCACCAGGATGCTGCCGTCGGGCCAAACTGGGGGATTACCGTCTAGGAGGGGGCCAGAAAAAAAGAGTCTCGGGCCTACAATTTTCCCGGAATCGATTTGCTCGCGAAGAAGGCGTAACAATGAGATGTTGCCGCCCGGGGATCGAATGGTGGTCACACCTTGGGCCAAATAGAGGTTGACGGGAACCTCTTCAGGGTACCCGGCATGTGCGTGCATATCCATCAGACCCGGAATGATCCATTTCCCGGCCGCGTCCACAACCACGGCTTGGGATGGCACCACGGTCTTGTCGGAGGACTCCACCTGCTCGATCCTGTCCCCGCGAATCAAGATGACAGTGCTCGGAGTCTCTTTTCCGGTGCGCACGTCGACCAAGGTTGCGTTCACGATAGCAACGGTGGCAAGGTCGCGTGCTTGGTTGGCGGCGGGTGGTCTTCCGCCGAACGCTAGTCCGATAAGTAAAAAGAGAACGGACCCCAATTTCGAATTCAAGGCTTTCCTCCTAGCCTCAGCCAGGGATCCGTAGTGTAGTCTAAACTCCATAGACAAAGTAGACTTCATGCGGTTAAATTGCCGTTGTCTTCCTGGTGGGCGTGCGGCTACAAGTTGAGGGCTTTGTGCTGTATCGTGTGTTTGCCGGTACACGTTCGTTTAAGCGATCCCGACCGCTTATCAGTTTCCGATAAATGCCGGCTTACAGCTGCGCCCTGCCAATCGAATGAAAGCCATCGTCTTTTACAGCCACGGCGACGTCAAAAACCTCAAGTACGAGGACATACCCGCGCCCACACCCGCGGCGGATGAAGTGCTGATTCGAGTGAGGGCAGTTTCGCTGAATGGTTTTGATCCGATGATCTTGAAGGGCACGACCTCGCTCAAGACTCCCTTTCCCATGAGTCCGGGAGGTGATTTCTCGGGGGAAATCGTCGCCCTCGGATTGGCCGTGGATAGCAGCATCTGGAGGGTCGGTGATCGCGTTTGCCCGTACCCCTATATCGAAGGCCGCGGGATGACAGGTGAGACCCTCCCCGGAGCGTGTCGAGAACTCGTCACGATGCCGGTGACTAACCTTTTACGAATGCCAGAACGGCTCTCTTTTATCGATGCGGCCGCTCTTCCGATTGCCTACGGCACCGCGCTTCGCATGGTGCACGTACGTGGTGCGATCCGACCGGGCGAGAAAGTGCTGATTCTCGGCGCCACAGGGGGAGTTGGAACTTGTTGTGTTCAACTGGCCGCCGCAGCCGGAGCCGAGGTGATCGCTTGCGGCAGCGCGGAATGGAAGCTGGGCAAGCTCAAAGAAATCGGCGCAGCTCATGTGATCGACACGTCCAAGGAAGACTTTCTAAGCGTCATCCGTCAGAAATTTGGCAAGCCACGTTATGGAGGAGGCGGCGGCGTTGATGTTGTTGTCAATTACATTGGCGGCGACACCTGGGTACCATCCCTCAAGACGCTAAGACACCAGGGTCGCCTGCTGGTCTGTGGTGCGACCGCGGGCTACGCTCCAGCCGAGGACCTGCGCTACGTCTGGAGTTTTGAGCTGCAGATCATCGGGTCTGACGGTTGGACCTACGAGGATCAAACCACATTGATGGAAATGGTTGTTCAAGGAAAGCTCAAGCCGGTCATACATTCGACAAGACCGCTTTCGGAAGCTCCGCAGGCGTTCGAGGAATTGATCGACCGTAGAGTTTTCGGCAAATCGATTTTGACTTCCAAAGATTGAGGAATTGGAAATGTTGCCCGAAAATCTTGGCCACCTCTTTGATGCACCGCTTCAGCTTCAGCCCTCGTCGCCGGCCCTTTTGCAGGACGACGTTGTTCTTACTTTCGGTGATCTGGAACAGCGTTGTAATCGGATGGCCAACGCGCTGGTGAGCCTGGGAATCGGGCCGACCGACCGCGTTGCCCTAATGTTCACCAATGATTACCGCTTCATCGAGTCACTGCTTGGTGTGATGCGCGTGGGTGCAGTGCCGGTGCCGTTGAACATTCGGATGGGAGACGATGCGCTCATTTATGTCATCGCCGACTCTGAGTCCGTGGTCCTCATCGCCAATTCGGAGACGGCTGCACGGGCACGCACTCTTGTTTCGCAAATTCCGAGCCTGCGGCACTTCATTGTGGATGGGGAGGCCGCCGGCGAGAGTCTGAATTATGAGCAGGTACTCCAGGCTTCTTCGGATGTGTTTGCGCGCAGGAAGACAGCACCGGACGACGTGTGTATGCAGCCCTATACCTCCGGTTCGACGGGCAAGCCCAAGGGCGTTCTTCTGACACACGGCGGGCAGATCTGGAACACGGATCTACTTTGCAAACTCGAAGCATTTGATTACAGGGAGCGAGCCTTGGTGGCGGTGCCGCTCTATCACAAGAATGCCATGCTTGGAGCCGTCAAGCCGATGTTGTTGTGCGGAGGTTCGATGGTCATTTTGCCAGGCTTTGATCCCGTACAGGTCATAAGGTCGATCGCGCGTTACAAAGTTACTTATATGACCGGGGTGCCGGCCATGTTTACCAGGATCCTGTCGCAAAAGGAAGAACTGAGCAGAAGTGACGTGAAATCGCTGCGCTACGCTGTGTGTGGTTCTGCGGAAGTGTCGGAAGAGTTGGTGGCTGAGTTCCAAAGGACCTTTCCCGAGGCGATCATGGCCGAAAGTTACGGGTTGACAGAAGGCGGCCCCGACCCGATCAGCAACTGCCGCTACGGCCTGATCAAACGCGGAAGTTGCGGAAGGCAGATTCCCGGCTCTGATGTCAAAATCGTCGGCGAGGATGGCATGACTGAGCTAGGTCCTAACGAAGTAGGAGAACTTATTACACGCAATCCTGGACTAGCGAAGGGTTACTGGAAGCTTCCCGAAGTCACAAAAAAGAAATTCCGCGACGGATGGCTCTACACGGGTGACCTTATGCGACGCGACGAGGATGGGTTCTTCTACTTCGTCGGGCGCAAGGATGACATGATCAACGTCTCCGGCGAAAACGTATATCCAAAAGAAATCGTCGACGTTCTATTGCGCCATCCGAATGTTCGGGAAGCTTATGTCATACCGGTGCGTCACCCGGTCAAAGGAGCCGTCCCGGTGGCATTCGTCGTGCAATCACGAGCCGGAACTTCAGCGGAGGAAATCAAGCAGTTCTACTTGAAACACGGCACACCATATGCCTACCCGCGCCAGATCTATTTCCTTGAGTCGATGCCACTCGGCGGGACAGGCAAGGTGGACCGTGCGCAACTTGCAAAACTTGCGGAGGAATTCGAGGAGAAACTTCAGCATGAACCAGCCTGATCTCTCGGAATCACCGTACCAGCGTTTTTTGGGTTTGAAACTGGTGCGCTGGGAAGACGGTCTAGTCGAGATTGCTA
>Ga0126373_10003684_pt1 | contig 11539 bp, 9 predicted proteins | sample PanSoiMetPlot_11_FD_92545 | JGI IMG/M metagenome (GOLD analysis project Ga0126373, IMG submission 92545) | Tropical forest soil microbial communities from Panama - MetaG Plot_11 | ecosystem: Environmental > Terrestrial > Soil > Tropical forest > Bulk soil | place: Panama | collected 2016-02-17
GGTATCCGCCGGTCAGATTATTTCGGAAACGGTCGTCGCGCGCGCCCTCTTCGTAGTGCTTGAAGCAGTCGAGGACATAGGCGGTGTGGAAGTTGTCGACCCAATGAAGATTCTCGGCTTCGCCGTAATACCAGGAAAAATCTTTGCGCTGGTGCTTCGCAGTGTACAGCATCGCCTTTTGCGCCAATTGCCGGAAGGATTCGTTGCGAGTGAAAGGGTAAACGCGCGCGAGGAGGCTCCCACCGAGGGTGTTGGCGTTGTGAACTTGCTTGTTCTTAGCCGGCACTCTGGCCGGGATGTAACCGATGCAAACGCCGTCGCCGTCCGGAAATATCTCAAGATCCAGGAGGATGTGCTCGCAGGCGCTGACGGCAATCTGCAAATATTTTTCGACCTTGAAATGCTCATAGGCGTCTAAGAAGGCGTGGCCGATCAAGGCTGTCCAAACTACGGTTGGTGCGTCCTTTGGCAGGTAGAAACTCCGCGATTGGTAGTCAAAGTGATTGCCCCAGCATGCCCCTGAATAGCCGGGAGAACGATGCTGGATCAACCATTCCAACGCCATCTCCGCTTTGTCCCGCCAAGCTTTTTCACCAGTGGCTTGATGAAGGCGAATGAAGCCTCGGGCCACAAAGCCCATGGCTTTGCTAGAATGGCCCTTCGCTACTCCTACCAAAGGCCGTAGATTCAGGGGAAAGCGTCGTACTCCCTGCTGGAGCACCGTGCGAAGGAAATTCGTTTCGAAAGTGAGTGGGCGAAGAAACCTAGCGTTCAAGCCGTCGAAGGTGTCGTAGCCGCGGTATTCGTTCCTTTCGAGCCATGCGCAGAGCATGCCAATGGACTCGAAGAGCTGGTTTTTTGAGGCACCTCCTCCAACTTGAACTCCAGGTGCTCTACCAGCAGATACCGTCGTACTTGCCATTCTCGCTCCTTCGATCCGTGATTCGAACAAAATCCACGAGCCTCTGACCGGCGCGCAAACGTTCGGGCACCCGACGGAAATCCGGATCTTGGTTGCCGATCACAACGGTTTGAGCATGATCCAGAACCGCGTCGATATCCTCGACCATGAGTTTGGAAATGTGGGGAACGTGATTGAGGATGTACTCGCGGTTAGCGCCAACCAGACTGGCGATACGCACGTTCTTGTCATATATCCGCAAATCGTAACCCTTGCCGATCAGCCGCTCGATCACTTCAATTACGGGGCTCTCTCGCAAATCGTCTGTGCCTGCTTTGAAACTGAAGCCCAACACCCCGATTCGCTTATGGTCTTTTTGCATGATCATCTGCAGGCCTCGTGCAACTTGCAGTTCGTTGCTGTGCAGAACAGAATTCAGGATCGGCAAGTCTAAGTCGTGCATCTTGGCGTGATAGGCCAAAGCTCGCAGATCCTTTGGCAGGCATGAGCCGCCAAACGCAAAACCCGGCATAAGGTATGCGGGAGAGATGTTCAGTTTCTTGTCCTGGCAGAAAATCTGCATAATCTTGTGTGCATCGATGCCCAAGGACTTGGAGATATTTCCAATTTCGTTGGCAAACCCGATTTTCAACGCGTGCCAACTGTTGTCGACGTACTTCACCATCTCCGCAGTTTCCAAATCCGTTCTGATCAGCGGCGAATCAAGCTTTTCATAGAGCTCGGCTACTTTGTCGCCGCTAGCAGGGTCCAACTCTCCGATCACTGTTTTAGGAGGAGCATGGAAGTCCTTCACTGCCGAACCTTCGCGCAAAAATTCCGGATTGTGGCAAACCCCGAAGTCCGTCCCAGCCTTTTTCCCGGAAGCTTCCTCCAGTACGGGAATGACAACCTTACTCATGGTGCCCGGCAAGATGGTGCTACGAATGACGACGGTATGCCGGGCCGTTTTGTGTTTGAGGACTTCGCCGATTTCCTCGCAAACTCTTCGGATAAACCTTAGGTCTAAGCTTCCATTCGCCTGACTCGGTGTACCGACGCAAACGAAAGTCAGGTCCGTGTCGCGAATCGCTTTCGCGGAGTCACTGGTAGCCCGCAGGCGACCGGCCTTGATTGTTGACGAAATGATCTCGCCGATGTCCGCCTCGATGATGGGGGAGTGGCCCTGGTTGACCAGGTCGACTTTTGTTTGAACTGGGTCAACACCGATTACTTCATGCCCGTCATTCGCAAAGCATCCAGCCGACACCGCACCGACGTAGCCCAATCCGAAAATGCTGACTTTCAAGATGTGTTCCTTCCTATTTTGCCAATTCCGAATACACGTTGCTGGTGCGCTCGCCGACCACGTCCCACGAATTGCGGGCCTGCGCGAAATCGCGGATGTCCTGTCTGCGGCCATCCAGATTCTTGAATAGATCGCTCTCGAAGTAGGTCTTGATGGTGGTCGCAAAATCCGCCGCGTCGCCGGGCCGGAAAAGGTACCCTGTTTTTCCCACAATGATGTCATCCCGGAAGGATCCGACATCAGCCGCGATGACCGGTAATCCGAAACTATAAGCCAAGAAGAGCACGCCGCTCTGAAAGATCAGGGTATAGGGCAGCGCCAAGACGTCCGCAGCTTTAAAATACAATTCCGTCTCGGGATCGGGAACGAACTCGATCTTCTGGATGACTTGTTCGCGGCTCGGATGTTCTTCGATTGTGAGAAGGATGTCTTCCAGGTATTGCATGTCGTCCTTTTTGGGTTCGCCAGCTATGACTAGCCGATACCCCTGATCTTCGGGCGCGAGTCGCTGAAATGCTGCCACTAAATGTTCGAGCCCTTTGTAGGGCCGGATGGCGCCGAAGAAGAGGATCGTCTTTTCTTGGTTTCTGATCCCTAGTCGCTGCTTGGCTTCCCGAGGGGTCAACTGCGTGTTCGGAACGGCGTTGTTTATGCCGAATGGAATGACTGTAACTCTTTTATCGGAGACTCCATAATGTTCAAGCAATTCATTCTTCATCCCGTCGGTGTGTACAAAGATGTGGTCGGCAAGGCGATATTGGATTCTCAGGGTAAGCCGGTTGAACACAGAGTCTTTCGAGTCTCTGCGCGCCGCGTTAACGTTATGCGCGGTGAAAACAATCTTCTTTCCGAGGAGTTTGTAATACACCATGAGCAGAGTGCGGTCCAAGAACTGGATTTTGTTGTTCCAGAGAATGTGGAATATCTTTGACTTGGCAATGGCCGCGTATCGAATAAGGCGCCCGTAAAAGACTAGCACCTTCGAAATCCTTCGCAAGAGGCCAACATTTTCCCGGGGATTTCCCTGAAGGTTCAAAAAGTTCAATCCAGGAGTGGAATGCATTTCCGGGCTGTCTACTTCATCGCTGCCGATCACATCCATTGAGACGGCTCTCGACGCCATTGCCATGGCCAGGCCAAACGCGTAGGGCCTGTCAAAGCCTCCAGTGAGAAGAGTCACCACAGGCGGTGTCGAAAACGCTTCTTCGAGTGCACCAAAGGTTTTCCCCTCCGCATACGTCTTCACGGGAATGCTTGTCCCCTGCATTAGGCTGACATTACCTCCAAGCTGGGATTTCTTCTGCAACCGCGTCGAGACTCTTGGCTTGATTGTCAGTAGTCAAAGCGACACTCTGGAGAGATTCTTGGGGAACAGTGGCTTTCGGAACGGCTATAAGCGCCAACAGGAAGGCAAGCCACATGAGGTCCGCCGTGCGGATGGCGGCTTCGGTCAGGTTGTAGGCAAGACCCACAACCAGATATGCGAGCCGAAGCCTCCCAGAGTCCGGGTCCGTTTTGAGCAAGCCGATCGCGTTGCGGTATCCAGCCAGGACTGCTCCAGCGAAGAACGCCACTCCCAACCAACCTAAATTCAAATACACCTCAAGGTAGCCATTGTGAGATTCGTTCGGTTGCCACCAGTAGATGCTCCACAGTTTCTCCAGTCGTGGCCCGAGCCAAAAACTCTCGAATCCCGCGCCTAGCAAAGGGTTGGGCGCCAACGCGATCAGAGTTGCCCAGAGATCAGTACGGCCGGTGAGCGTCGGATTCCTTCCGACGGCTGTCAGGAGAAAGCTGCCGACGTTAAGAAACAATACGCAGAAGCAGAAGGTCAGAACAAAAGCGACGAAAACGTGCACTAACATCCGTCTGCGGACTATCCGGGGAGAGCTGGTCACCACTAACAAGGCGCTTGCCATCACAAAACAGGCCAGCGACGTCATCGAATTGGCCATCCAGAAAAGCCAAACGGTCATCGCAACAAGTGCGCCATGAGCTATGAGGGACCCTTTTTTGCGCTCAGCTCTTTCGCATTGGAACTCGCGGAGAAAACGCCACCAGGACGAAAGTCCGAATACCAGGCAAGCCATCCCCAGCATGTTCTTGTCCGCCGCCACCCCCACGAAGTACGCAGTGCCTTCCCAATGCGCAGCGTAGGCCCGGCCTATGTCCGGATAATATTTGATCACGAGAACTGAGAGGGGTAAGAGAACAAAGCCAGCTCTGGCTAGAACTCGCTTTAACGCGGCAAACGGATCAGCGTCCGTCAACACGATCAGAATCATCACATAGTCCCCGATGGACTTAATCCAACGTTTCACGGCAACTTCGGGGAAGTCAGACCATGCGATGCTCACGGCGCAATAAAACACAAACAGCGCAAGCGGCCAATTTACCCGCAAAAAGCGCAGAACTCCCTTTTGTCTTCTAAAGAGTACGACAAGGCCAACCAGCAATAACCCAGTGTAGACGGCCCGGTCGAAGGGGCTCCCTTCCACGTACGACTCGGGCAATTTAGGGGGCGCCATCTGGAGCCATGTCGATACAGGCCGCGAACCAGCGATCATCAACCAGATCGCGGGAAGCCAAAGGGCGATGGAGGTCCGGGCATTGCGGTCTCGATCCAGCCAGAAGAGGCCGCAGATCCCCAGAGCGAAAACGAAAGTGGCAAACTGGGTCATCTGGGATCGAAGAAAAGACGATGCAGAAGTTCCAGTGTCTGCAGCTTATGGATCTCGGTGGTATGGTTCCGGTCTCCCTTAAGATGACCTTCCACCACGACTTCCACACTCTTGCGATTTAGGTAGGGCCGTGACAGGGTCAGCGGATCGAGAAGCATCTGTCGAACATACTCGGCCAGCTTGTCCCGGTACCAGACTCGAAAATGCAGCAGTTTATGGCGCCCGAGGAAAAGACGCTCGAGGTGAAGCGGCGAGCATACGTGATCCACGCGCGCAAGCCATTGGGGCATGCCGTAGTCGTACGCGTATTCGGCCTTGAAAGTGAACTCCAGAAAGTTGCGAGAGAGCGCCGAGACTAAGTATCCCGAGTTGCCGCCGATGCCGCGATCGGTTCGAATCCGCCAAAGAGCTGCGCTACCATCGCTGATAAGGCGCAGGCGAACGTCGTGGCCATTGGCGTCGTTACTGGGATTGCGGAAGACCGCTCGGACGAAGTCGTTGTCGAGATACGGGGAGCGAACGGTGAGCTGACTTTGCTCCAGCGCCAGAATACCGTGATGATACCAAGGAGACTGCCGAAAGGCAGCGAATGTAACCGGATGCTCCCGGCGCACGCGCGCGTAAGTGTCTCGCGCCTGAACAACACGCGGAAGGAAATCCGGGCTGAACAGTCCTTCCGGCGGGGCAACCGGTTTGAACATCACTGCCTGGCAGATTATTTCGCTGCCGTACGTGCCCACGACTTTTGCCGGGGCAATCTTGCGGGCTTCCTCGCTCACATATAAATCGGAAGCGCGATAGACGTCGACGCCCCCTTCCGCGAGATAAATGCTCCGCTCGGCGTAGTGGGGAAAGCGCGCAAGGAATTCGTCACCAACCTCGATTACCTCGTGGTTTTGTTCGCACAAGCGGGCCACTCGCCGTCCGATTCGGACATCTTCACAATCTCGGAACATCCCTCCAAAGGTGTAGCAGGGCAAAGAGCCGGGAGCGGCTTTATGCCACGCCATGATCGCTCTGGTGTCCAACCCGCCTGTTAGGGTCATACCAACAGGCTGATGACCGTTAAAGTATCGAGGGAGGTTGCGCGAGAATGTGTCACGCAGCTCTTGGTAATAGGAATCCGGCGCCAGTCGCGACTGCTCCTCCCATTGGACCGGTTGAAAGTAAGTATCTTTTCGCTCGATTGATCCCTTGCGAAAAGTCCAGGACGACCCTGCCGGGACAGCTTGGATTCCTTTGAATATCGTCCGATCTTCCAGGACGCAACTGTGGGAGACGAACTCCCCCAAGCCCAGGGGGTCGACCTCTCGGAGTTCCCGTCGCACAGACAAGATGGCCTTTGCTTCGGCTGCGAAATAAAATGCCTCTTTGGAATCGTGATAGTAAACCCGATGCATTCCGTAGCGGTCCGTGAAGAGCATGGCGATGCAGCGTGTGCGGTCCACCACGAGGCCGTGGAATAACCCGTTCAAGCTCAGCGGAAACTTCGGATCTTCTTCGTATCGGTGAACGAGGTAATAGGGCCCTTCCATTTCAAGCGTATGTCCTCGCTCTTTGAGCCTGCGAGCAGTTCCGGGCTCAGGGTATTCCTCCCCAGAAAACACGAGGGAGACATCCCCGCGTTCGTTCCGGAGCGGCATACCGTCGGAAAAGGAGTTCTGCAGCGCCGTCCATCCAACGTACACTCCTAGAGACTCATCAACGAATGTTCCCGTCGTATAGAAAGACTCGTGGCGAAGCGCCTGCAGCATCTGCGCGAGCTGCGGCTCGGCCCATTCTCGGGGCTTTTTCGTAATGAGCCCTGCAATTCCTGGCATAGTCTTCCTAGGCTTCCTTCGCAGTTTGGAATTTATGGCTGTACCAGGCGGTACGAAATTCGCGGAGCTTGGAAGCCAGCGATTCGGGAATCCGATCAATCAGTTTGTGGTGCAGGCCAAGGCGGAACGCGATCTTCCCGAGGTTCGTCAGAGGAACATAGTAACGAGGGATGTCTACGCGCTGGAACCCATTCACCTCTTTGAAATGGCTTAGGCTGTCCCCCTGTTTCTTCCCATAGGAGAAGTTTTCGTAGACTAAGGAGGAGATACCTCGTGCAGCGGAGGACCGGACAGCCTGGGCAATCAACGCATTTGTAGGAGCTTTGTCTTTGTGCTGCATCATGGAAAGGATGTGGACAATGCATGCTTGTGTGCGCGCTTCGTCGAAAACCAGCTTTGCGAAGCCAATCATCTTGTCGTTGAAGAAAGCCCCTATATAGACGCTTCGGTCCAGAAACGTCCCTGCGTATTCGCGCGCTTGATCCCGGTTCATTCCATAGTAAGGAAACGGCTTGCCTTGACGGATCGGGCTCTCATTGTAGATTTCTGCGATCCCCTCAACGAGGGTCTCACCGTAAGGCACTTCTCGAAGGACGACACCCCTCTTCTCGGCCTGGCGGGCCCTATTTCTCGGGAAGGAACGAATCTGATTCGTCCACCAATGTTCGAATGTGGAAACCGGCAATACCGCCAAATTGTCCAACTCCATCGGGTACGGATACCTAAGCTCCCTCTCCGATAGTCTTTGCAGGAAAGTGAACAGGTCTATCCGCACGCCGCAGTTGCGCACGCAGTTAAGCAGAACCTCCGGGTCGTCGGGGAAGGTGTACTTGTCACCGTCAATCCAGGCGATCCTTATTATTCGTCCCTTGACTTTGATGTTCTTGCCACAAATCTTCATCACTGTTGCTCTCACAAGCGTTTGGATTCCGCCCGGGAAAATGCAGCGGCCTAATTCGCGAACTCTGCTTTCATCTCTTAGTCTTGCATGTCGCATGCACCCAAAGAAGGGGAGATTTGGGCCTTACTGGGTTAGGGTAACCCGCATGCTGTTGCTAACGTCGTCTTGGGCTGGCTGCGAACCAAGCTGCAGGAAAATCTGATCCATAATCCTGGTGGTCAAAAGGATTTCCCTGTACGGAATAGGCAATGGTCCCCCTGTCGCGATGGAATGATAGAAAGACTCAATCAGATATTTCATTCCAGACTTTATGTGAAAATCCTTCGCCAGGAAAGACCTCACGTTGGTCGCCAGGTTACCAAGATACTGCCGGCCCATACTTACGGGCGGGATGAATTTCTCGGCATAGCTCGTAAACCGAGCTCCGCGAAGCTTGATCAAGGTCTCGTTGTCATGATCCAAAACCAAACCGTTCTTGGGACCGTACATGCGGAACTGGTGAAGTGCGGGCCGCATTTGTGAGGAAAAAGTGAAATACGCGGTGGTGCGATGGTCTTCACAAATGATGACCCTGAGTTCATCAATGATCTCGTTTTCGCCCATTTTTCTGAGATACGGGCTTGTAAACCCATGCGCTATTACTTGGAGCGACTCACCGCTTAGGTGTTCCGCGATGGGGGCGATGCCGTGGCTGATGGTGTTCTGCAACAGTTTACCCGGCAGCCTGCGAACCCAATGTTGCTTGTCCGCAAGTAGTGCTCCGGCATAACCTGAGCCTCCCAACTCGTAGCAGTAGTAGCTCTCTACGTGAACCGGTCCACCACCCAGATAGCCTTCTTGAACGAGGGTTCGCGCGCGCCTCGCGGCATGGCGAAACTGATCATCGTGTCCCGCCGTTATTTTAAGATTCCTTTCGCTGGCGAGTGCAATGAGAACTTTGGCTTCCTGCTCGTTTACGGTGAAGGGCTTCTCGACATATACGTGACATCCACGCTCGAGACACCGCTTCGCCAGGTCAAAGTGAGTCTGGGGAGGCGTGGTGATATGAACTACATCTGGTTTTGCTTCTTCGATGAGCTGGGAGACATCGGTGAAATACCTTGCTATCGGGAACCGGTCGCATAACTGACGCGCCATAAGCGGCTCCCGGTCAGATACTCCCACCAGCTCACAACCTTTGATTCTTAGGATCTGCGAGACGTGAGAATCTGCTATCTTTCCGCAGCCCACGATGGCGACCTTAAGCATCACGTGTCCCCGCCCTGCAACCTTCAAAATGCCGCCGGAACGCTTCCTCCATTGGGACTTTGGGGGTCCACCCTAGACCGCTTTTCGCCTTTTCGTTGCTGTACTGGGTTCTCTTCCAGTAAGCATGCCATCTCTTGCGGTTGAAAGCGCGGGGAAGTTGGTCTTGCGACCAGTCGCAATAGCGTTCCCAAAGATAGCAGAGCGCGTAGCTCAAGGCGTGAGGCACATAGAACGAAGGAAAGCTCCTGACGTTTCGCTTGTACTGGCGCAGGTATTGCCGGCTGGAGGGCAAATTGTCGTCCACGACGTTGAACACTTCCCCTTCAATCCCCTTTTTCAGTCCTGCCAGTGCGATTGCGTCGGCACAGTTGTCCACATATGTGAATGGTACCTTGTTCGCTCCCCCCAAATGGAGGAATGGACCGAATGAATCAATACCAACGCGGCCGGTTATTGCACTCTTGCCGGGCCCGATGACGTATCCGGGCCGCACGATGACGTATGGAATCGCGAACTTCTTGCCATATTCAGCAAGTATTTCATCTTGTTTTACCTTAGCAAAACAGTAGGCTTCCCCCCGCAACTCGGGCCGTGTTTCCACGGGGCAGGACTCATCCAGGAGCCGCCCGCGTGCCGTCTGCATGTTGGAATAGACGCTGAATGAGCTGACGTTGACAAATCGCTTCAGGCAATTCTGGCGGAGACTTGCTTCCAAAAGATTCCGGGTCGTGACCACAGAATTCATAAAGGCGTCGGGAAAAGACCTCTCCCCGCGACTTGCCGCCAAGTGAAATATTACTTTTGCACCGTTCGCCGCCGAGTTGCAATCTTCCCGGGATAACAGATTGCCTCGTACGAGTTCGACCTGAACACCGTTGCTGTTGTAGCCGTTGAGAGCTTCAATCATGGAGCCATTGCTAAACGGACGGGCAAGACAACGGAGGTTCCTGAATCCAAGACCCAAGAGAGTTCCCACAAGCCTCGAACCAATGAATCCCGTCGCTCCGGTAATCAGGATGAGGTCGTTCGCACCAATTATGTACGGTTCAGTGCTCATAGATTGGTTATTCGCAATGCCGTGTTTGCAATGCCTGACTAGTGTGACGCTCATAAAGAGTTAGAGGTTACTACCGGTTTCCGGATGTCGAAGAGTTAGGCAATATGCTTGATTCGAGCCAATGCAAACTGGCGAGCGATCTGAAGGTCTCCTATCCTTTCGAAGATTTCCCCACTCGTGAGCAAACGATACTCGTCGGGGTCCACCGGGTGAGTTTCCAGCTCAACGATAAAATGACGACTCAATGAAATGAGGCGCTGGAGTCGTGAAGCTGGCTGCACAGGCGCCAGCGTAGAGAAAAAGTCTACGATAGCGTGGCGCCGGGCCAAAACGCGGTCGACAGCTCTGCGATAGAGACGATTAATCAGCCCTTTTTCGGTGGCGAGAAAAGTCTCGTTGCGTCGCACGACGCTCCCAGCCGGCAACAGTTTCTCAAGCAATACATTCGCACAGAGATGCATATGGTGATGACCGTCGAGTCGACATGGAGGTTGGCCATAGAGGCGTTGATATTCTTCCATCTGCGCAGAGACGACATATTCGAAGGAACTCACCAACCCGCCGCGATAGACAACTCGGCCAAAACGATGACTTCTGAGGTAATCAGTCAGTTGACGCTGGTGTTCCCTGAGACGAGAGGAACAGTTTCGAGCCGAAAACGAAGTTGTAAAGTTGAGGTGCAGCCCGGCGTCGATTACTCTTTCCCTCGCGATGGCGGCGCCCCGCTCGGAATCCTCCATGAGTACCATCGCGCTGACGGAAGAAACAGTGCCGCGTGCAACGCACTCACTGATTCGGTCCGTGTTGTTTTCGTCCAGTCCCCAATCGTCGGCGTTTATTATGAGCATACCGGTCTGGGATGCTGAACGACTACCGCATCCCGAGTCAACAACTGAAATAGGATTATCTAAAGTGTTCGTCATTGAGCCAGTAACGAGACCGCTAAGCACGGGCAGCACCTCGCCCCGCTATTCATGGATACAAGCATTGCCGGAACTTTCCATGGCGCAAGCCGACTCGGCTTAGTGTCGGAACGCCATTCTCTCAAAACTCCAGTTTGGTTATGAAGAGTCAGTTTCACCTTTGCGGGATAATCCTAGCCGGAACTCCTACCGCAGTTGCGCCATCAGGGACATCCGTGAGCACCACGGCATTGGCGCCGATCCTTGCGTTGTTTCCCACCCTGATACTTCCGAGAACCTTTGCTCCAGCCCCGATTCGTACATTGTTCCCAATCACAGGTGCGGCGGCTTCGTCCCAGCGAATACCGATTGTTACTTCGTGATCGATTCGTACATTTTCCCCAATTACACAGCGATAGTCCAGAACGACACCAAGTCCGTTGTGGCCGAAGTGAATGTTCTTTCTTCCAATCTGTGTTTTGTACGGGATGAAGCAACAGAAACCAAACCGCAAAAATTGCTGGATCATGAAAGGAAGGACAGGAATCTTCCAGCGGTACAGCGTGTTCGCTGTGCGGTAGATGTAGTAAGGAAGGTTTGATTTCGTGATCATCCGTCGTCCCTCCTGCCCATCGCCGACGCAGGGGATCCGGTCATAATTCGGTCATTTGCCGGGAGTTTACTGCTCTTCGTAGAGACCCTATCTAGAACGAATTTCTTCAA
>Ga0126373_10003685_pt1 | contig 11539 bp, 10 predicted proteins | sample PanSoiMetPlot_11_FD_92545 | JGI IMG/M metagenome (GOLD analysis project Ga0126373, IMG submission 92545) | Tropical forest soil microbial communities from Panama - MetaG Plot_11 | ecosystem: Environmental > Terrestrial > Soil > Tropical forest > Bulk soil | place: Panama | collected 2016-02-17
CCTGACCCATCGGCTGCAGGCCACCGCCGAAGGCGCCCTGGGCAGCGCGCAGCACCACCAGCGCGGCGAGGTTCGGCGCCAGGCCGCAGAGGAGTGACGCCGCGGTGAAACCGAGAATGCAGACCAGAAAGAACTGCTTGCGGCCGAAACGCGCAGACAGCCAGCCCGAGATCGGCATGACCGCCGCATTGGTCACGAGGTAGCTCGTCAGCACCCAGGTGGATTCGTCCTGGCTCGAGGACAGCGAGCCGGCGATGTGCGGCAGCGAGACGTTGGCGATGGAGATGTCCATGATCTCCATGAAGGCGGCCAGCGCGACGACTGGTGCGATGATCCATGAGCCGCCCGAGGAGGCCGCCTCCCGTGTCGCCGTGGTCACGGCTGGCTCCGGTTCGTCGTGCGTGCGTAGAAAGCTCCGCCGCCGGCGTGCAGGTTCGCGGAAACGATGTCATCGATCACGCGGTCCGCGCCGGAATCCTGGTCCGTGTAGACGTTGGTGCGTTGTGAGGCAGGCCACGCGGGCACCTGCGACAACGAGGACCCTGCAAGATTCCGCACACTGACGTTGATGTCCGCGGACAGGCCCAGGAAGAGCGGATGCCGCGCGAGCTCCGCGGGCTCCAGGCCGATGCGCACCGGCAGGCGCTGCACGATCTTGATCCAGTTACCCGAGGCGTTCTGCGTGGGTAGGACCGCGAGCGCGCTACCCGTGCCCGCGGTGAGACCCAGAACCTTGCCGTGGTACTGGACATGCGAGCCGTACATGTCCACAGAGACCTCTACCGGCTGACCGATGCGCAGGTCGCCCAGCTGGTTCTCCTTGAAATTGGCATCGACCCACATCGAGGTCACCGGCACCAGCGCCAGCATCTCGCTCGAAGGCGAGACCTGCTGGCCAAGCTCGACGGAGCGGCGTACCACGTAGCCGGATACCGGCGCCAGCACCCGAGTGCGGTCGAGCGCCAGCCACGCGGCGCGCAGGTTGGCCTCCGCCTGCAATACCCTTGGATGGGTCGCCGGTGTCGTTCCGGCAATCTCCGCCTGCGTGCTGGCCAGCGAGGCCTGCGCCTGCTGCAGCGCGGCACGAGCGCTGCGCACCGCGTTCTCGTCGTGCTCCAGCGTCTCCAGGGACACGCCGTGGACAGCCTTGAGCGAACTGTCGCGCGTGAGATCCTCGTCCGACTGATTCAACTGGGTCTGCTCGGCGGCGACCAACGCGACATCGCGCCGCTCTTCGGTAAACAACTGCGCCACTTCGCGTACGGTCTCACCGAGATTGGCCTTTGCCTGCGCCAGTGCGATCTTCTGGTCGCGCGGATCGAGCTCGATCAACACCTGTCCGCGCCGCACATATTGCGTCTCGTCGGTATTGATGGCGATCACTGTGCCGGCGATCTGCGGCGTCAGGCCCACCAGATTGCCGTTCACATAGGCATCGTCGGTGGTGACGTGATTGCGCACGAAAAGGGCGTAGTAGGCACCGATGGCGACGGCGATCACGACCACTGCCAGCGCGAGAAGTCCGCGCCGCAGCAAGCTGCCGGCTTTTGCGGGGGCTTTTGCGGATTGCTGCTCAGTCATGGCTGCTCCCGGACGGGATCTGGTTGTAGTGTTGGGGGTTCGAAAGAGGGTCGGCGGTCGCGGCGCTCAGGGGCGCGCGATCACGGACATTCCACCAGCCGCCGCCGAGCGCGCGGAACAGTGCCGCGGTATCGGTGAAGCGCTGTGCATCGGCCGTCACCTGTGTCAGCGCGGCATCCTGGTATTGCTGCTCGGCGGTCAGTACCTGCAGCTCCGTGTACTTGCCTGCGCGGTATTCCGCGACCGCGAGGTCTTGGCTCGCACGCGCGGCATCAAGCGCACGGTTGTGCGCGGCGTAGCTATCGGCGTCATGCTGCAAGGCCTGCAAAGCGTCAGCCACCTCCACGAATGCGCCGATCACGGTGCCGTGGTAGCTCGAGAGCGCTTGCGCATAGCGCTGCTTGGCTTCGTCAGCCCGGGCCGCGAGCGTGCCGCCGTGGAACAGCGGGGCTGCCAGCCCGAGACCGGCCGACCAGACGCCGCCCGGTTGGGTGAAGAGATCGCTGAGCTTGCTGCTCTGCTGGGCGTATTGCGCCGAAAGACTCAACTGCGGCAGGCGGGCAGCCTCGGCTACGCCGATCCCGGCGCTGGCCGCGTGCAGGCTCTCCTCTGCCGCGAGGACGTCCGGACGCTGTTGCACCAGCGCCGATGGCAGTGAGACCGGCAACTGGCCGGGCAAAGTGAAGTCGGCGAGCGTCAGCGCGGGCATCTGGAACTGATCCGGTGTCTCGCCGCTGAGCCGGGCCAGCGCGTCCCGGTAGGCATCGCGCTGCTGCTCGAGGCCGGGGAGCGTCGCGCGCACGTTCTCGAGCTGCGTTTCCGCCTGCAGGGTGTCGCTGTGGATGATTTTGCCCGCGTTCTCGAGCTGCACGTTGAGCTCGTACTGCGCCTGCAGCTCGCTCACGAGCGAGCGGGTCACTTTGATCTGGCCGCGGACGGCCGCGTAGTCGAAGGCGGTGACGACGACCTGATCGACCAGCGTCACATAGGTGTCACGGAGCTGATCGCGCACGGCGGCGGTCTGCGCCTGCTGCGACTCGATCGAGCGGCGCACCCCCCCGAAGGGATCGAGGTTGTAGGCGAGTGACGGTCCGATCTCGTAGCGGTTGCCGGTCACGTCGATCTGTTTCACCGGCCCATAGAACTCGCTGCCGTTGATGTGTGCACGGCCGATCTGACCCGTGGCATCGATCTGTGGCAGAGCGGTGCCGGAGACAGCCTTGAGTTCGTCCTGTGCGGCGGCCAGACCGTGCCGGGCACCGTCGAGGTCCGGGTTGTTTGCCAGCGCCTGATGCACCAGCTGATCAAGGGCGTCGGAACGGAACAACTGGTACCAATCGCCCGCGACTTCCCCGCCGTAGACCAGACTCTGCGGCGTACCGGAAGGCCGCACGGCCGGTGACACGGAATGCGAGTACGCGGCCGGCGGCGGTGCGGGGCGCACGAAATCAGGGCCCACGGTGCAGCCGGCTGTCAGCGCGGCCGCGACGCTCAGCATGAGCATCCGAGGCCGGGACGATCCCGGACGTCCGGCCGATCGACTTACCTGGTGCCGATGCCGGTACAGCCAAACCAGGACCGCGATCAGTGTGCCCCCTGGCAGAAGGAACTCCAGAAGCGCATACGGACCGAAGGTCTTCAACGCCGCCACGCACTTCGCGATCCAGGCGGCACGCGCCGCCGAGAGGTTGGCCGGGATCATGTGGCATCTCCTGTGCTCGAGCGCCGCACCCGTCGCGGCCGCGAGGCGTCCGGCTGCGCGGCGCGCCGCGCACGCGACGCCTCCTGCGGGTCCGGCACCGGGGACATCTGGTCCGCCTCCTGCAGCCGCACCATCATGCGCTGCAGAAGAGCGATCAGCGTTTCGAGGTCTTCCCGCGAGAAGGGTTCGACCAGCGAGTTCTGGAGGTCGACCACGATGCGCTTGCCGGCCTGCAGGTACCGCCGGCCCTCGGGTGTGAGCATGATCTCCACCACGCGCCGATCGCGCTCGGTGCGCTCACGGCGGACCATGCCTTCCTTCTCGAGATCGTCGACGACCCGCGTCATGGCACCCATGTCATGGCCGGTCTCCGCGCTCAGCTCCGTCGCCGTCAGGCGCTCGAACCGGCCCAGGTTCGCAAGGACCACCCACTGCGTGAACGACACCCGCTCCGCCGCGAAGCGGCGCTCGGCGAGCTGCGACATCAGCCCGCCGCAACGCTTTACCAGGAAGCCGATGCTGGTCTGCGCTTCGAGCGTGTCGACGTTGTAGAACGGCTGCGTCATAGTTGCTCCCGCAATATTTGCCTAAATAATATTTGCTTCGGCAATTAATGTCAAGGGCTGCCCCTAATCTGGCGGAGGTCCCCTCGAGAGGCGCAGGCAGGCGCTTGGGCACCGCAGCGGGGACATGAGTTCCGCAAGCTCAGCGGAAACAGTAGGGCTGAAGACTAGACGCGGGAATCGACAGCTTGATTGTATTTATCGGCCGGCGGCTGAATGGGATCGGCATGCGCCACCCCTTTTGGCGGCGGCGCATGCCGTGGAGATCGGCTACCTGCGGTTGAGCGCGATCAAACCTGAGTAGTGGTTGAAATCGCTGCACGTGTCGTGACCGGAGAGCGCGAGCTGCGCGCTCGGTGTCGAGCAGTCACTGTGCGCAACGACCGGTACCGGCCGCGCGAAGGCCATGGGCGCGGTGACGAGAACGGCGCCAACGAGCGTGATGGCAAGGGCACTGGCGGCGAAGGTGGCTTTCTGGATGGCGTTCATGATGCTTTCTCCTCTGTTACGCCCCAAGAACACCTCCGGCCGCCGAAAGTTACAGCATTGGCACGCCTCGCGTTCCGATCAGGCAGTCGGGCGGAAATAGGAAGCCGGGGTGCCGCCCAATGCTTTGCGAAACATGGAAATGAATGCGCTCGGCGTGCTGTAGCCGGACTCGAGCGCCGCGTGAGTCACCTTCGCGCCCGCGGCGAGAAGTTGCATCGCCTGCAGCAGGCGCAGTTGTTGCCGCCACTTTCCCAGCGACGTGCCCAAGTCGCGCTGAAAGAGTCGCTCTATGGTTCGCTTGCTGGCGCCGGCGGCGGCACAAATCGAAGCGACCGGTTGGCTTTCGGCGGGGTGGCCCGCCAGCGCCTGCGCCACTCGCAGGGCCGCGCAACTGCCGACCAGCCGGCGTGCGCCGCCAATGCGCACAGCCGCGGATTGGATTTCTGGCTCGGACACTGGACCATTGCCGACAGAGAGCAGCCGAGCCGAGGCACGAGCGTCGTCTCGCTGCAGCTGGGCAAATGCCTGGTTGTGGAGAACTGGAGCGATGCGGCCGGGCACCGGGGCGAGAACCTGTTTGGCTACAACCTGGACTCCAAGAGCTGGAACGGATTGTTTGCCGATAACGAGGGACGTATTCACCTCTTTGGCCACGGCACGGCCGTCGCGGGCAAGGCAGAGTTTTATGGCCGGAGCCGCGGGCCCAACGGAGAGACGATCCTCAACCGCATCTCGATAGTGCGAATGACACGCGACGAGGTCGAGCAGACCTGGCAGAAGTCGGCGGACAATGGCACGACGTGGAATACCGTGTTCCAGGGCAGATACTCGCGAGCAGGCGCCTGAGCGGAGGCTGGGGTGAAGGTCGGGCGTCGGCATGCGCTAGAATCGGCTTGTCAGCCTGCAAGAGGTGCGTGCCATGCGAGCTTTGCGAATCATCGGCATAGTCATCGGCTGCATCATCGCGGTGCTCATCGCCGCGGTGATCGCGCTCTGGCTGACCATCAACCCCAACGCCTACCGGGGGCGCATCGAGGCGGCCGTTCGGACTTCCACCGGCCGGGACCTTTCCCTGTCCGGCAACATCCACCTGGCGATCTTCCCTTCGCTCGCCCTGGAGCTTGGGCCAGCGAGCCTGGGCAACCCGCCGGGATTCAGCTCGGCCCAGCCCTTCGCGTCACTGCAGCGCGTCTCGCTGCGCGTACGCGTACTCCCCCTGCTGCATCACCAGCTGGACGTCGGACGTGTCGAGATCGACGGCCTCGATCTGTGGCTTCTGAAGAATGCAAAGGGTCAGGGTAACTGGTCGATGCCCCCCGGAAAAACCGCGGCACCGGCTCCGCAGAGCTCAGGGTCGCAATTGACACTCGGCGGGATCGCGGGCGTCGTGGTGAAGGACAGCCGTGTCAGCTACCAGGACATGGTGGCTGACCATGTGAACGTCACTATTGGCCATGTGGCGACGGGCGTCGCGGTACCCGTCAAGTGGAATCTTGACCTCACCACCGGCCCCGCAGCACGGCCCATCACATTGTCGGGAAATGCGACGCTCGACTACAACGGCAAGACCGCGCATCTCTCGGGCCTCGATGCGCGGGTTGATGATTCGACCCTGCGCGGCAACGCCGCGGTGACGAACCTGACCACCGGCGCGATGACCTTCGATCTGTCGATCGATAAGATCGACCTCGACCGCTATCTCAGCAGCGCGCCCAAGAAGGCGCCCGCGCAACCCGCGCCCGCGGCGCAGAACCAACCACCGACTGAGCTCCCCACGAGCGCGCTGAAGACACTGCAGCTCAACGGCAAGCTGGCCATCGGTGCCGCGACGATCTACGGCATGAAGCTTTCACAAGTCGAAGTCGGTTTGGCGGCCGACGCTGGCGTGCTGCACATCTCACCCGCGACGGCAGTTCTGTACGGCGGCACGTCCAAGGGGGAGGTGACGCTCGACGCGCACGGCGCTGTGCCAGTGCTGCGCCTCGATGAGAACCTGGCTGGCATCAATGTCCAGCCTTTGCTCACGGATTTCGCGAAGCTCAATCGCGTCTCCGGCCGAGGTGACGTCACCATGCATGTCACCGGGAACGGCAACACGACCGCGGCCCTGACGAGTTCCCTCGACGGACAGGCCGCCATGAACCTCACAAACGGAGCCATCCAGGGCATCGACCTCTGGTCCGCCATCAACAGTGCCGTGGCCCTCGCCGAACGGCAATCGCTGCCCACGAAGGGAGGCGGCAACAGCACGCGCTTCGACACCTTCAAGGCCTCCGCGACCCTGACCAATGGCGTCGCGACCACGAAGGATCTCGACATCACTTCCGGCAACCTGCGCGTGACCGGACAGGGCACCGCCAACCTCACGACCGAAGCCGTCGATTACCACGTGAATGCGGCCATCCTCAAAGGGGCCGCGGCCAGCGCCGCGCTGGCCAACGTCCCGCTCCTCATCACCGGAACCATGAAGAGTCCCAGCGTACGTCCCGACACGCAGTCTCTCGTCAAATCCGTGGCGCAGCAGCAGCTGCAGAAGCACAAGGGTGAGGTCGAGAATAAATTGCGCAGCGTGCTGAAGGGACTGATCCACTGACTGCACCACGTCGTTGCGGCGGCCGAAGGATCGGCGGCGTGAACGAAACCTCCGCCGCATGGGGGTCGGCGCGACGCCGATCCCCTGGCGGATCAGACCGGGCGCTCGACCATGCGATCCTGAAGGCGCTTGCGATAACGCCGGCTGAGCCGCAGCCTCTCCTTCGACCTCAGTACGACCTCGTACTCCCCGCCGGTTTGGATTTCCAGCTCGCGGATGCGATCGACGTTGACGATGATCGAGCGGTGAATGCGAATGAACTTCTCATCACCCAGGTCCTGCTCGAGCTCTGACAGTGACCGCCGCAGGACGTGGGTGTCATTTCCTACGTGCAGGCAGGCGTAATAACCCGCAGCCTCGATCCAGTCGATGTCCGCGATACTGAGGAACTGCACCCGCCCCTGGCTGCGGACCACGAGCCGCTCTGCCGCCCGCTGTTTCGCCGGCAGGTAGTGGGCGAGCTTCTCCTTGGCGCGATTCAGGGCGCGACCAAAGCGCGCGTCATCGAACGGCTTCAACAGGTAATCGAGCGCCCCTGCCTCGAAGGCGCGCAGCGCATACTCGTCGTATGCCGTGGCAAAAATGATCGCCGGCGGCAGATCGCGGCCCAGGAGCTCGACCACGTCAAAGCCGTCGCACTCGGGCATCTGCACGTCGAGAAACACCAGGTCAGGCTTCGACTTCCTGATTTCCTCGATGGCCTCGACACCGCATGAGCATTCGCCGATGGAACCGATGTCCGGATCGCGGCGCAGCAGCACGGTCAGATTGCGCCGCGCCAGCGATTCGTCGTCGACCACCAGCGCCCTTATCCGCGACGGGAGTTTCTCGACCTGAGTCATCTAGGCTTCCATGAAAGGTAGTGTCACCACCACCTCCACTCCGCCGGGATTGGCCCACCGCAGTTGCAACTCGGATTCGCTGCCGTGGAGGATCTGCAGGCGTGTGCGCAGGTTGCGGAGGCCCACACCAGTCGGCGTCGCCTCCCAATCCGTCGCGACGGCGGGGCCGTCATTGTAGACGCTCAAACGAAGGTGGCCCTCTTGACGCGTACCCGCGACGCGTACGGCCCCTCCAGCAACACGCTTCGCTATGCCGTGCTTGATCGCATTTTCCACGAGCGGCTGCAAAAGCAGGTTGGGAACCTGCGCGTGCAGCAGTTCCGCGGGGATATCCAGGTTGACCTGCAGACGTTCTCCGAAGCGAGCCTTTTGAATGTCGAGGTACCGTTGCACGTACTCAACCTCTTCCTGCAGCGCAACCTGCGATCGATGGGAATCCTCGGAAGAGCGTCGCAGAAACTCGCTGAGCCCGACGATCATGCTCACCGCGGCGTCATTCAGATTGTCGCGCACGAGCCCGGCGATGGAGTTGAGTGCATTGTACATGAAGTGCGGCTCCATCTGCCGGCGCAGCGCCGCCAGCTGTGCCTTCGAGAGCTCCTCGTTGAGACGGGCTGTCTCGGCCATCTGGCGCGCCATGCCTTTCTGTGCGTCCACCACGAAGGTAACGGCGACTATCAGCGCGTACGCGATCAGGAACGTAAGAACCTGGTACAGGAGCGACATGGTCCACGTATCCACGAAGGTGGGCCACACCGGGTAGCACCACGGGTTGAACAGCGTTTGGAGTGTTGTAGACCATGTCAGGGCAATCGCGGTCACGACGGCGAAGACCGCGATGTGCACGCAGATCGTTCGCACGCTTATGCCGCGAACTACCGGATATTGACGCGCCGCGCGAATCACCAGCGGCGTGGCCAGCGCCCACGGTAGCCAGGAAAACAGCTCGGTGACGAAAAGCGGCACCCATGCGTGGTGCTTGCCCTCCGCATGCATGGTGAGCACTGTTTGAATGGAGTCGATCAGGCCACCGGCGGACCAGATCGCGGCGATCCAGCCCCAACGGATCGAGCGGATACCACTCCGAGCTGAGGTCATGGCCGTCACTCTACGCCAATGCGTTACCCGTGCGAACCGGCCGATGCAGCGAAAGAACAGCCTGATGCAGTAAGCGGTCTTCGGTTGCTTCGGTCGTTTCACATACACTGCTGCGATGTCCGCAATGGAGGGAAAGGCGAGCCACGTATGCAGTGCTTTGGCTGCTCGCCTGCCCCGGGGACTTCTTTTGCTGGTTGCCTCTCTTGCGGCGATTTTCCACGCCGGCGCCGCGCGAGCCCAGCATGCATCCGACAATCCCGTCGCCTCGGCCGAAGACGCATTTGGCCTCACCCTGGGACTGGAGAGCGTCGGCCTTTACGGCGCGGGCGGGGTGCGGGGCTTCAGTCCGCAGGCGGCCGGCAATGTACGGATCGACGGCCTGTACTTCGATCAGCAGGGCGCGCTCTCCAATCGCGTGATCGAGGGATCGGCCATCAAAGTCGGCATTACCGAGATCGGCTACGCCTTTCCGGCGCCGACCGGCATCGTGGACTATGAGCTGCGTCACCCCGGAAATGGTACTCCGAGCGCCACAGTCATTGCGAGCGTCGGCCCCTACGACGCGTGGGGCATCAGCGTGGATGGCGCTCTCCCCCTGGCCGGGGACAAGCTCATCTTACCGATCGGGGTGAGCACTCAAGTCAGCACGCAGACGCCGTACGAAAACTATCCTAATTACACTTCCAGACAGACGAGCGCGGGCGCGACGCCGCAATGGTCACCCAACGACAAGGTGACGGTGCGGGGCCTGTTCGACTGGCAGGACGTCCGCCATGCAAAGACATTTCCGGAGTTCTTCTCCGCCGGTGATTTCCTGCCGCCCGCGATCGGCCTCGGCTACCTCGGTCAGGATTGGGCCCAAGGTCGCAGTCAAACGGAGAACCTGGGCGGTCTCGTTGTCGCGCAACTGAGCCGGGCGTGGTCGCTGAACGCGGGCGTTTTTCACTCCATGGCGGACAATCCCGTAAGCTTCGCGGACCTGTATACCGCCATCCAACCCAACGGCCGGTCGGAGCATTTGGTCGTCGGGTTTCCGGATCAAAAGTCGTCTTCGACTTCCGGTGAGGTGCGCTTGACGGGCCGCTTGCGGGCGGGCGATTGGCGTCACGAGATCATCTTTCTGGCTCGCGGCCGCGACGTCCTCGCGCGCTATGGCGGCGACGATACCGTCGATCTGGGCCCGGCGGTCATCGGCACTGACGTCCAGGTCCCCGAACCGGCGTTCAGCTATTCGATGCGCACGACCGATCGCACCAAGCTTGGGAGCGTCGGCTCGGCTTACCACGTCGATTGGGACAAGCTCGCCGAGCTCGAGGTGGGCATCCAGCAAGAGTATTACCGCAAGAACGTCATCTCCCCAGGGATATCCACAGGCAGGATATCGGACCACCCGCTGCGGGCCTACGGCAACTCGGCTTTCGCACTCACTCGCCGCGCCACACTCTACGCGGGCTACTCCCAGGGTCTCGAAGACTCGGGAGTTGCGCCCAGCTCGGCGCAGAATCGGGGGGCCGTCCTGCCCGCATCCCGGACCTGGCAGGTAGACTCCGGGCTGCGCTATGTCGTGACACCCCGATTGAACATCATCACGGGCGTGTACGAGCTGCAGAAACCCTATTTCAACTTCGACACGAGCAACGTGGATCGGCAACTCGGAGTGCAGCGAGCCAAGGGTTTCGAGCTGTCCATTTCGGGCCAGCAGATCGCGAACTTCGACATCAACGTCGGCATTCTCGCCGCCAAAGTCGGCATCGTCGGACCGAACCTGGCCGCCGAAGGGGTGGGCCCGGTGGCAGTCGGACAGCCACGTCTGCAGTACGTGGTCAACGTCAACTACACCATCCCGCAGTGGCAGGCCGCGTCGCTGGACCTGACGGCCTTCCACTTCGGCATCGCGCCAGCCACCGTGGACAACCGCGTTTCCGTCCCGGCGGTCACGCAGCTGAACCTCGGGGCGCGCTACAAGTTCACCGTCCTCGGCAAGAGCAGCAGCTTTCGCCTCCAGATTCAAAACATCACGGATTCGCAGTGGTGGACCGTCGCGTTCACGCCCGGATACTACGAATCGGCGGGCCCGCGCACGGTGTTCGCGTACCTCACGACGGACCTTTAGCAGTTACGTCGTCTCAGGCAGCGGCAGCTGACGCGGCGGAACTGGCGTGGATTGCACAATTGACGTCGTGGTCTGACCGTACGCCAGGAACTGGTCGAGGATCAGATCCAGGTTGTCCAGGGAATCGAGACGCACTTTCACGATGAAGCAGTCCTCGCCCGTGATGCGGTGACACTCCACGACCTGCGGCAGAGACACCGCCAGCTCCACAATTTTCGGTAGCTTGCCGGGCATCGGGCGGACGCGAATGAAAGCCGCGATGGGATAACCCAGCGCGGCCGGATCGATCTCGAGCCGGCAGCCGCGGATGACACCTGCCTCTTCCATGCGTTGGATCCGCTCGCGCGTGGCCGGGGCCGACATCCCCACGCGGCGCGCCAGCTCCGAGACGCTCATACGCGGGTCGTCCTTAAGCAGAGCCAGAATCTGCGCGTTGCGGGCGTCCAGAAGCAGGGGTGACACCTGAAGGGAACTCCGCGATTTTACCTTCAGATTGATCGATTTTTGTGCGGATGGCATTCAGAACACCATTCAAATGGCGGCAATGGGCTGCGAGTA
>Ga0126373_10003686_pt1 | contig 11537 bp, 8 predicted proteins | sample PanSoiMetPlot_11_FD_92545 | JGI IMG/M metagenome (GOLD analysis project Ga0126373, IMG submission 92545) | Tropical forest soil microbial communities from Panama - MetaG Plot_11 | ecosystem: Environmental > Terrestrial > Soil > Tropical forest > Bulk soil | place: Panama | collected 2016-02-17
AAAGCACTGAGATCTTAGCGGTCGAAAACCCGGCGGTCGCGCAAGCCCTCGGCTTCATCCAAACCAACTTTGATGATCCAAGTCTATCGGTAGACGACGTCGTTACCCAAGGCCAACTTCCGCGCCGATCCCTGGAACGCGCCTTCCGCGCTGAATTCGGCCGTACCATCCTACACGAAATACTCCGCGTACGAACCAATCACGCCGAGAAACTGCTTGAGACCACCGATCAATCGATCACCGAAATCGCCACCGGTTCCGGGTTCACGAGCGTAAACCATTTCTACCGCGTGTTCCGCGATCGGACCGGCCTAACCCCTCGTTCATTCCGCTTATCCAGAAGCACAGGGCGGTGATTGAATAGCCGCGAAAAAGCACAAAAAACGCAAAAAAAAGACTAGGAAAAATCTCACGCAAAGACGCAAAGGCGCAAAGGTAAAACTAAGAGCGAAGCCTCGTACAGCCGCGAAAAGGGACCGCGAATGGACGCGAATAAAAGAGACGAGCGCAGCCTAATCGAGCCGCGTAGCGCTGAAATATTTATAGCCTAGGGCGAAGCCCTAGGTAACCGTTAAAAAAACGTCAGCGCTGAAAGCGCGGCAGAAATCGTCGCAGGTAGGTATGTTCAGGTTTCGCCGGTTCTAACACGCCTTCAGCACTGATCGCCTTTCCAAAACCAATCCCTAGGGCTGCGTCTTGCTGTGGCCGGACTACAAATATTTCGCCGCTACGCAGCGACGTCGGCCTCGTCCCGCGGCCGCGGGAAGGCAGCGCTCCACCGCAACACCTATCTGCGTAAATCTGCGTTCATCCGCGGCTCGGATTGTCTTCGTGTCCATTCGCGGTCCACCGCCCAGTACGTATTTCTACGTATTTCCCTCTAACCTTTGCTCCTCTTTATTACTGACCGATCGATTTTTAACGGAGGAGATCCATGCAAAAGTCCGTATCTCGGAGCGCTCCCAACGCACGCACCAGCGTCTGGATCGTAGTCGCTATGCTGGCCATGGTCATCGTCCCCGCCGCGCTCACACTGAACTCCGTTCGTTCGCCTGCTAAAATAGAAATGACGGCAGACAATCCGACACCGTACGGCTATACCTGGAGTCTCCTTCTCTTTATTATTCCCATTCTGGTGATCGCCATCGGCTTTCTCCCGCGTGCGGAGATTAAGATCCCCCGGCAAGCTTTCTGGTGGACAATCGGCATTCTAGTACCGATCGGCTTCGCGACTGATTTCTTCTTCGCTAGCCGTTTCTTCCGTTTTGAGTACCCGGGCGCAACCTTACAGATTCCCGCTCCCGCCTTACACCAGCCCGTACCCGTGGAAGAATATATCTTCTACCTGACTGGGTTCATCGCGGTTCTGCTTATCTATCTTTGGTTAGACGAATATTGGTTAGCGAAATACAAGGAACCAGATTACCGAGCTGAATCCAAGAGCATTCCCCGCTTGCTCAAATTCCATCCACTCTCCGCATTCTTGGCCATTGGCCTCATTATCGGTGGAGTAATTTACAAGAAACAATTCTCTTCGGATCGCGAGGGCTTTCCGGAGTATTTTACCTTCCTAGTTCTAGTCGGCTTTGTTCCGTCAGCCGCTTTCTTCCCGGTTGCCAAAAAATTCGTGAACTGGCGCGCATTAAGTCTCACCCTCTTTTTCGTTCTCCTTTTGAGTTTACTCTGGGAAGCAACCTTAGCGGTGCCATACAAATGGTGGGGCTATCAATCTAACCAGATGCTCGGGCTCAAGATCGGCGCATGGTCCGATCTACCGATCGAAGCCGTCTGCGTTTGGATAGCAGTTAGTTACACTACCGCCATCGTCTTCGAGGTGACGAAGCTTTGGCAAGCATCCGGACGTCCAGTAAAACATGCCTTTCTAGGCGTGCCAACCGCTCAGACGCGACGCCTCCCCACAACTTATCCTTCGTAAGAGCCACACTCCCCTCTAGGAGAAAACTATGCCGCCAAGAATCAATCCCGGCACGATGATTCGTGAAACGTTAACCTTACAGCGAGACCTGCTCGATGGTTTGAAAATATCAGAATTGGATCGCTGGATCGACGACTCGGGCATACGTCAATTGCTTTTGCAGCGCCTGTTCTTCGGCAGGATCCGCTGGCCGAAATCCAACGGAAAACCAATGTCCACAACGCTCAACGAGGCATTTACCATCCAGCACTGGGCCATGGTTATCAAGGGGGCGGACTCGCAATACGGACCGATCTCCTCGCATAGCTGGGCCCCTATGCCGGAGCCCTTTAAGTTCGACGATCCGGACGATTCCGATCACTACACCGTAGGCTTTTTCGGTTGGATTCCCTCGCCATTCCCTCAAAGGATTGAGCCAACATTCGCGAGCGGCGTCGCTTGGCCCCACGTTCTGACCCAATACCGCTCCATCGAGCCCTTCGACTGGTCCGGCTCGGAAACAGGTGAGCCGGTTTTTATTCCCGACTTCACCGTCTCCCTACTGTTCTGGTGACTTACAGGTAGCCGGCAAACGCCCTTTTCCTTCCCTAGGGCTCGCATCCCCTTCGTCCGGCTGAGCCGGACTTCGGAGGACAAGTGCGAGGCAGCGCTCCACAATGGATCATCCGCGTAGATCTGCGTCCATCCGCGGTTCGTTTTTGCTTCGCGTCCATTCGCGGTTCTCTTTCACGTTTGTAATCCAACTGTAAGCGCGCTGTCACCCGTATCATCCGAACCTTCCCCGTTCTGTTAACCACAGAACCCACATGGGAAGCATAGGCAGTACATCAGACGATCGGCATCCAGCAGCACCGAAGAAGAACACACTCAAGGCAGCGTGGTCACTGACCAGACCCTACTGGACATCAGACGAGAAATGGTCCGCTTGGGCCTTACTCCTTGCAATCATCGCGTTGAACCTAGGCACCGTTTACATCTCGGTTCTATTCAACCAATGGAACAACGCCTTTTATGACGCCCTGCAGGAATTAAACTTTCAAAAGTTTCTTCAACAGATGGGCGTCTTCACCGTCCTGGCTACGATCTATATTATTATCGCAGTTTATTCTCTTTACCTCACCCAGATGCTGCAGATCCGGTGGCGGCGCTGGTTAACCCGGAGATTCGTTGGATCCTGGCTCAGCAACCGAACCTATTACCGGATGCAGTTCGCCTCAAAAACCGATAACCCGGACCAACGAATTTCGGAAGATCTCAATCAATTTACCAGTTACGTATTACGACTCTCCCTAGGTCTACTAACCTCCGTTGTTACCCTCGTCTCATTCATTGTTATCCTGTGGGGACTCTCCGGCCCGGCTGACATCCCGTTAGGTAGCTGGGGAGCATTGCACATCCCTGGTTACTTGGTCTGGGCGGCATTAGTCTATGCCGGGATCGGTACCTGGCTCACCGTTATAATTGGCCGGCCGTTAGTCGGCTTGAATTTCGCCCAGCAACGTTTCGAAGCCGACTTTCGTTTCAGTCTGATGCGGGTACGGGAAAACGCTGAGAGCGTCGCCTTCTACGAAGGCGAATCCGCTGAGCTCGGCATCTTCAATAAACGGTTTAAACACGTATTCGCGAATTTCTGGGAAATAATGAAACGCCAGAAACAACTTACCTGGTTCACCGCCGGCTACAGCCAAATCGCCATCATCTTCCCCATCGTAGCCGCAGCACCCAGATTCTTCGCGAAACAGATCCTTCTCGGCGGTCTGATGCAGATAGTAAACGCCTTCTCCTCTGTACAAAGTTCCCTCTCGTTTATCATCACGTCATACACTGATATCGCCACCTGGCAGGCCATCACTAACCGTCTAAGCGGCTTCCAAGCCGAACTCTCGTCGAGCGCCGCCTCGCCTACGAGTCCGACTCGATCGGAACCGTGGAGCGCTGCCTCGCTTGCGAGGCCAAAGGGGTCGCCACCACGGGGGGCTCAGAGGACTAAGGAGGACGCTGAACCAGACCAGATCAACTTCACCCGAGGCAAACTCGGCCTGACCGTTGACGACCTCGACATCAACTTGCCCGACAACACCCCCCTACTTCGCGGGATCAAAACCGCAGTAAATCCAGGCGAAGCCCTGTTAGTCACCGGCCCATCCGGCACCGGAAAAAGCACCTTGTTACGTGCGATCGCAGGCCTCTGGCCATTCGGCCAAGGCGAAGTTGGCCTCGGACCAAACCCAACGCTTTTCCTTCCTCAACGCCCATATTTACCTTTGGGTACTCTTGCTGAAGTCATCCACTATCCCCGCACCCTGGAGACGATGGAATCAACCACCGTCATCCTTGATGCGCTCAACCGAGCCGGCCTACAGAAACTAGCCCCTGACATCGACATGGTAGACGACTGGTCAAAACGACTATCGCTAGGCGAACAACAACGCCTTGCCTTCGCCCGTCTACTTCTCATCAGACCCGCTCTAGTCTTCCTGGATGAAGCCACTTCAGCCTTAGACGAAAAATCCGAAGCCGCCCTTTATCGCATGCTCCGCCACGCCCCCTGGCGACCCGGCATCGTCAGCGTCGGCCACCGCAGCACCCTGATACAATTCCACGATCGAACCCTCGACCTGACAAAGCACACTCCCGCTGCATCGGAAAACGACACCGTAGAGTTACCCGGCTTCGCGCCCGCCAGCAGCCAAAACGGAACCACCCTTTTTACCGCGAATGGACGCCAATGGACACGAACCTAAAACCCAAACCTTAACCCCAGATGAACGCAGAACCTGTCGCGCCGTAGGCTTTGCGAAGGCGGATTTACGCGGATGGGTTCGTTGTGGAGCGCTGCCTCGCTTGCGAGGCCGACTTAGCCGCGTAGCGGCGAAATATTTATAGCTTAGGGCGTAGCCCAGGTACGCATTTAAAAAACGCAATTAGCGCTGAAGGCGCGACAGAGACCGCCTTCTTTCCACCATTTTGCCGATGACCTTTCACGCCCCTTCCCTCTCAATGTCAGATTTCTCTTCGCGTGCATTCGTGTCCATTCGCGGTCCCTATTCGTGTCTATTCGCGGTTTTATTTTTTCACAGCTTGGCAAAGGAGTGATGGAGATTTGGAGCGTAGGAGTAGTGAAGACCCGAGGCGCTGCCCGAGAGCTTTAGCCAAGAGCTCCCTAGGCACAAATTCGGCTTTCGCGATGCCCATGCTCCATTACTCCCCCGGCTCCATCACTCCGATTCTTTCCAGAGACCCACAGCGAGGAACTCAAAGAGTAGAACGAAAATCTCACGCAAAGGGGCAAAGACACAAAGGTACCAATCCAGAGCGAAGCCTAATAAAGCCGCGTAGCGGTGAAATATTTGTAGCCTAGGGTGAAGCCCTAGGTATCCAGCGCTTCGCGCCTCAGGCAGTCTTTTATCTCCCGCCTCCCTTTGCGCCTTTGCGACTTTGCGTGAGATCGTATTCGGTCTTCAGCCTCAGAACTGAAACCTAATCGGTCCTTGATCGGATCCATTAGAAATTATCGCTTCGAACTGCCTCAGATCCGGATTTGGATGCACTTCCACGAGACGCAAATGATCGATGTTAGGCTGGGCGGTAATCCGCTGCACATCGTTCGTCTCGATGTTTTTAACCGAGATCACATCCTTTCCTCGGTCCTGGAGGTAGCTAACAACGACGAATTTGCTGAATGGACCGGTTCCCGTTTGCACCGAAGTCTTCGTATTCTGCGGCGGGACCGGAGTAGGTTGAGGAACTACTGGATCACCCGGCGTTACCGGATCGGGAGCGTTATGCTCATTCGGGTCCTGCATAACGAATCGCTGTTGCCCAAGCGCGCTGGTGGGAACGTAACCGTTATTGGCGTACCCACCATTTCCCTTGGGATCTATTGGCGCACCGGAATCCGTTGGACGCGAGTTGCCGGTGTTGATTACGACGATCACCGGACTCTGAGAAACGCCGCGATTAGTTGGTTGCTGCTGAAACTGCGCCGGCGATTGCTGACGGTATCCGGACGAATTATCCCAATACTGATAGTCAGAAGCTGAGTCCGGTTCGAGATAAGAATAGTTTAAATCGCCGTAAGGATACCAGGGATACCAGTAACCAGGCCAAGCAAACTGTTGAAAAACAATCGGACGGTTGCGCCGGGCGAAGAACCGGCCCCGAAAAGCACCGCGATTAAACCCACCACTACGAACCGTGACCCGGTTGAAATTTCGAGCAGCAAACCCTGTATGAAAACTGCGACCACTGAACCCACCGCGGACCGTCCCCGCTTGAGAGATCGCCGATAACGTCAAAGAGAGCCCCAGCAACAACAATCCGATTTTCACACGATTAAGCCGCCTTTCTTCTATCCAGGAAACCATCGCCCCGCGTCAGACGTTGTCAATCATGCGAAGGGCTAAACCCCAGCAAGCCAAAGCCCAAAAAAAGACGAAGAAAATCTCACGCAAAGACGCAAAGGCGCAAAGGTAAAACTAAGGATACCAGCTCCAACACCACCTTCGTGCCCATTCGCGGTCCCTTTTTTTTGTTTTTTGTGCCTTTTCGCGGCTAATCTGGATTTCGTCTTCCCTTTGTGGCCTTCGTGACCTTGCTGTGAATTGTCTGCCTTTATCTGCGTAAATCTGCGTTCATCTGCGGTTCGTTTCTGTTAGTCGTGTCCATTCACGGTTGGTTTTGATTCCCTCTCCGCCTTAACCTTTGCGCCTTTGCGTCTTTGCGTGAGGTTTTTCTTCGCTTTTGTTTTGAGCCTGTTGCGCCTTTTTCGCGTCCATTCGCGGTCCCCATTCGTGTCCATTCGCGGTCAGTATCCATTCGCGGTGACCGAAATCCGTTGACACTCCGCCACCTGTTTCGATATGAGGAACTGTCGTTCCCCCGTTCAGCGGTCCTGGACAAATCGCCCCCATGAAAAAGCTCATTTCGTTCCCCTTCCCCCTCCCTCTCCTCATTCTAACGATGTTTCTCTGGTTTCCAGCTGCGAACCGTGCCGCTGCCAAAGAATTGACGTTCGGGTACATCACTCCCGGTCCGGATACCTGGTATAAGCGGGATGTCGATGGCTTTGGGCTAGGCGCTAAAATGCTGGGTATCAAAACCGTCGTTTTGAACTCCGATTACGATGTGCAGAAAGAGGTATCCAACATCGATTCTCTGATTACACAGGGAGTCGACGGAATGGCGATTTTCTCCTTCAACCAGCAGGGAGCAATCACCGCTGCTAACAAGTGTAAAGCGGCCGGGATCCCGCTGGTAACCGTCGATAACTGCGGACAAGCTCTCGCCAGCGGCAGCGATATTGTCGCCGCCATCGATTTCGACTGGAAAGCGATGGGCAAAAATTATGCCGATTATATCGCGGAACATTTTCCCGGTAAGAAGGTCGCCCTGATCACGGGAATTCTCGAACATCTGCCGGTCCAAATGGTTACCGGGGCAATGAAAGACCGGATGAAAGAACTCGGAAAAAACGAGATCGTTGCCGTCCGAGACGGCAAGTACAACCCTTCCGTCGCTGTCACCCAGGCTCAAGATCTGGTTCAATCCGGCACTAAATTCGATGTCCTTTGGATCATGAACGAGGATATGGCCGCCGCCGTGATTCGGTACCTCAAAAATCAGGGCGTACTCGACCAATATACCGTTATCGCCCAGAACGGTTCTCCCGTAGGAATTCCATTGGTTCAGTCCGGTGAGCTGAATTACACCATCAGCAGTTCGCCTGGATGGGAAGGTCTGGTGGCCTTGCTGGCCTTGAACCAATATGTATCCGGCGAATCCAAAAAAACGCATCAGCAGATTATGCTACCGGTCATTCCAGTGACTAAAGACACCATCGTGGACAAAACGAAGGTCGTCCCGTGGGAGTATGATCCGGTCTGGATCCAGCTAACCAAACAATACTTCCCCGATCTTGGCACTCATCTCCCGGAAAAAGCTCCATAAAACGGTAGGGACGAGCTCCTGCTCGTCCGGTTCATAACTAAAGCGGATGGAGAGCGATAGTGGCGAAATTCTGGCAATCCAAGGCCTAAGCAAGAAATTCGGAGACACCATCGCGCTCGACAAAGTCGACTTTAACCTGCGGGCAGGCGAGGTCCATTGCCTGGTCGGGGAAAATGGCGCGGGAAAGTCCACGCTGATTAAGATATTGGCGGGCGCCGAGAGACCGGATAGCGGATGCACTACTGTCTTCGGACAAACCCACAGCCGGCTATTACCGCACCAGTCCTTGGAAGCTGGCATCGCCACCATCTATCAGGACGTTGAACTAATTACTTCGCTCACGGTCGCAGATAATATCTTTCTCGGGCGCGAGATCCGCAATTCCTGGGGCTTCATCGATGCCAATGCTCAAAACCGCAAGACCTCGGAGTTGCTGCGCTCGATGAACGTCGAGCTCAATCCGCTCAGTTTGGTCGAATCTCTCTCGCCGGCACAGCAGCAGTCGCTCCAAATCGTCAAAGCACTTTATCTAAATGCCAGCATCCTCATCATGGATGAACCGACGGCTTCGCTTGGCGTCGAAGAAGTCAAAGCCCTCTTGAAACTGATCAAGAGTCTCACCGCACAAAATAAAGCGATCATCTATATCTCACATTTTCTGAGCGAAATCTTCGAGATCGGCGATCGCGTGACCGTGCTTAGGGATGGAAAAGTCTCTGGGACCTTCAATATCGCAGAAACGACCATCGCTGATGTCACCAGGTCGATGATCGGAAGAGACCGGTCCCTATTTCGGGTACGAGATCGTGTGAGCACAGCAGAAGTGATTCTGCAGGTCCGAAATCTCACGCTGCGGAACGAGTTTACCGATGTTTCATTCGACCTTCATCGCGGCGAAATTCTCGGGTTCGGCGGCGTGGTCGGGTGTGGCAGATCCGCCGTCATGAATGTCCTTTTCGGAGCGCAGAAGAGGACGTCGGGGCAGATCCATTTGCATGGCCGCGAAATCGCCGTGTCAACCCCAGCCGAAGCCATCGCTCAAGGAATTGCGATGATTCCGGAAGATCGAAAAACCCTCGGCCTTTTTGATATGCGGTCGCTTCTGGAAAATGTCGCCATTGTCCGTAACGAAAAAAATCCGCCGTTATTGAATCACTCAGCGGAAATCACGGACACGCATACGCTCGTGGACCGTCTGCACATTGTGTCCGCTGGCTTGCAGCAGCGCATCGGCTCTTTAAGCGGCGGCAACCAACAAAAAGCCATTCTGGCCCGCTGGCTATTGAGTCAGGCTTCCGTCTACATATTCGACGAACCGACTAAGGGAATCGATATCGGCGCCAAAGAAGAGATCTACAACCGAATGATTGAGCTCGTGAAGGAAGGCAAAAGCATCCTCATGGTCTCATCGGATATGCCGGAACTAATTTCGATGAGCGACCGTATCGCCGTGATGCGCAACGGAAGAGTGGTCGCGCAAGTCGATGCCCGGGAAACATCCGAGCACGATCTATTGCATTACTTTTTAGGGATTGGAGAAGACTGACGTGACTGCGGCTAAATTCGGAGCCAAGCTGAGACAGGCGCTTCTGAGCAATCAATGGTCATTTCTTTTGATCGTTGTCGCCATCCTCTCAATCATCGCGGGCGCCATAAATCCTCGTTATTGGTGGCTGGGAAACATCACGAACCTGCTGGGACAGATCTCCGTACTCAGTCTTGCCTCTTGCGGAGCAACCATCCTAATCATCTCGGGCAACTTTGATATCTCGGTAGGAGCGAACATCGGTCTCTCCACCGTTGTGATGGCGATCCTGATGCGGAGCGGTCTTTTTCCGCCCTTAGCAGCCGCTATCGGCGTACTTATCTCCATCGTTTGCGCGACTTCAATTGGCGCAGCATCGATTCTCTTTCAAGCACCCTCCTTCATTATTTCGCTGGCGGCGATCGGGGTTTTTCAGGGCATCGCCCTCTTTATTACCCAGGGCACTATTCAAACGATATACGGGCAGTTCGAAACCCTGGGGGGCGCTAAAATCTTCAATTTCATACCGCTCCTCTTCGTGATCGCGCTAGCCGGATACGGTGTTATCCACTTCATCCTGTCGCATACGCAACTTGGTAGAAGTATCTACGCGATCGGCAACAACCCTAGAGCCGCGTATTTGGCCGGTATCAACATTAACCGTCGAAAACTGATCTTTTTCGCGATTAATGGACTGTTTATCGGCGTGGCAGCGATGCTCTTGCTCTCCCGCGTCGGAGCGGCCCAACCCAGTACCGGCACAGGTATTGAACTGCAAGCGATCGGCTCGGTCGTGATCGGAGGCACGCCGATGTCTGGCGGAAAAGGAAACGCGCTCGGCACGTTTTGCGGTGTCTTGCTCTGGGGTGTGATCGGAAACGCACTCAACATGATGCGCGTCGACCCCTACATTCAAGATGTCGTGATTGGCCTCCTCATCATCTTCGCCGTCGCCGTCAGCTCTCTACGTCTTCGAGCAGAACGGTAGGAACATAACGGTAGGGACGAGCTCCCGCTCGTCCGGATCCGTCCCGTAGGGACCACGTGATCGTAGCAGCTCCGTAGGAGCGAAATCTTTATAGCCTCGCGACGTAAAGAACGGGTTAGCTCCGTAGGAGCGACATCTAGTTCCGAACGTGGCTCAACCGTAGCCGCGCGTTTCTCTGACGCCGCTCCTAACGGAGCTAACTGCGTATGGGTTGCCCATGGCTATAAAGATGTCGCTCCTATGGAGCTGATCACCCCGCTAACTCCGTCTTAACCTTTGCGGCTTTGCGTAAGATTTTTCTGTGCTTTTTGTGCCTTTTGCGGCTATTCCGGATTTCGCCTTCTCTTCGTGGCCTTTGTGACCTTGTGTGAGATTCTGTTCGTAGTCCCAGGGACAAAAAGATAGAAGATGTCTGCAAAGAACAAAAAAAGAGATGCATCTTCCCGTCCTGCGCGGCGTCGCACTGCTTATCTTTGTATTACTGGGAACGAGCTTTGAAAGCTTCGCCCAGCACAACAACACCACCACCGATCCCCAGATCACCCAGAAGGTCCGTGTCCTGAGTCGGGCTTTCGACGACGCAGTCAACAATAACGATGCCGCCGCTGTCGCAGCCCTCTTCACCGAAGACGGAGTTCTGGTAAGCGACCGAGGTCCGATCCACGGCCGGAAAGCCATTGAGAATTGGTATTCAGGCGTGTTCCAGACTTGGCACCCCAGAAACCATATCGGCACGCCGGATGGCAATGATCCTCATGTTAGCTGTTTCTCCGGCGACGAAGCCTGGGAAACCGGCGAATGGTCTGAGACCGAACAAGCCAGACCAGGCCGCTCCATCCAATCCAAAGGCTATTGGTCCACCGTCTACATCCGCGAGGGCGCCGATTGGAAGATCGGGATGCTAATCTACAACGTAACCCCAGCAAAGTAGCCGCCACTAAAGACAAGAGAAAACAACCGCGGATGGACGCAGATTTACGCGGATAGTTCTATCCTGGAGCGCCGATCCCTATCCGCGTAAATCCGTGTGAATCTGCGGCTAGTTTTTTGTCTTCGCCTTTATTCGTGTCTATTTGCGGTCCCTATTCGCGTCCATTCGCGGTTGCTATCACGGCACGTTCCATTTTTCCTTCAGCCGC
>Ga0126373_10003687_pt1 | contig 11536 bp, 10 predicted proteins | sample PanSoiMetPlot_11_FD_92545 | JGI IMG/M metagenome (GOLD analysis project Ga0126373, IMG submission 92545) | Tropical forest soil microbial communities from Panama - MetaG Plot_11 | ecosystem: Environmental > Terrestrial > Soil > Tropical forest > Bulk soil | place: Panama | collected 2016-02-17
CATTAATGGCTCGGTTCTTGAACTTGAGTCGACAAGGGCGAGTACCGCATTCGTCAGGTTTCCCGTCATGACCGCGGTTGAGGGAGCGACGGGCATAGTCAACCGTAATACAGCGAACTGGCAGCCCATCGCAGTAACCGCAATCATCGCCGCGATCGTGGCCATGAGGCCGTGCGGATCGGTAGAAGGTCTGGTAATGACGCTGAAAATAAACAGGCAAGAAATCAGTAGAAACTGAATCACGAGAAGACGTCGCATCAAGCCACTACCGCGCTTCCTCGATGCCTTGGCGATCAGCCAAGTAGCCGCGACGGCAAGAATAAAAACCGGAACAGCCAGAATCTGTGCGGGATTTGCGCGGCTATGGCGCACCATGAGGGCACCGATGAGAACGATGTTACCCGTTACGTGCGCGGTAAAGATGCCTAAGCTCAGGAATCCAATCACGTCAACCATGCCGGCGATTACGCTAAGCAATGGGGGTAGCCAGACTTCCGACCGCGAGGGCGTCGCCGAGTCATACGACCGGCCGACTCCAGCACGTGTGGCGGTTGGTTCTATCGTGGACATTTCAAGAGCCGGCCTTTACTTCGCTGACGTAATCGATGACTAGCTTCGGGACGATGAGCCCGAAGCTCATGGCCAAAATGATTAGAATGGCGACTGAGCCGTCAGCGAGCGTCGCGCCCATGAGCTCCCACGTTCTTTGCGAAGCGTTGGTAAGTTGCACAAGGCCGCTGGCCATTCGGAACATGAAGACTCCGGGCATCATTGACACCACAGAGGCAAAACCGACGGCCGCGAAAGGCAGTTGCCAACGGCGTGACACGGGTGTGAGGATCACTCCGACGATGAAGCACGCAACAAATGCTCCGGTCGCGGCACTCGCCCCAAGCATGGTGAGCGCCACCCACCTAAAAGCATGGGCCGCAGCGCCGACCGAGATCGGCCAGGCCACCATGCGAAAAGGGGTAGAATAGAATATGCTGTAGCAAGCGACGGCCAGACCTGCGGCGATCACGTCGCGCCAGAGTGACAGCGCCCTTCCAGCCGGGTCTACTGGTAAGGAGACACCAAGAAGTGCCAGTCCGACGAGCAGTCCCGTCGAAATAGCGACAACGACGAGCAGAGCATAGATCAGCCGGGACGCTCCGAGACTCATGCGGCTCCTGATTAGGTCCAACATGCCATTCAGGAAATGCGGACCCGGCACGAGCACCATGCACGGACAGACGGCAACGAGGCGCAAGGACGAGCTCAGTTCATAGCGGACAGCTAAAGCGCCGACGACACCGGCAACCAACGCAGCGCTGAATGGCTGAAGAAAGATGTTTGCGCTATATCGAGCCAAGGCGCGACGCAAAAGACCACCTGCCCCTGCACTGACGAAGATGAGCGCGGCCGCGTGCAGGTGCTGAACACCGAAAAGCACTGCTAATGCCACCGCGCCTACGGCGGCCGCGAGCGCGAACAGCCAAGTCGGCGCAGGCGGGGCCTTTGCGATTGCGTCGATCGCTCCCATTGCGTTTGCTGGGGCCAGCCGACCCCCACACAATTCCTCAACTACTCGCAAAGTCGAAACCACGCGATCCATGTCCACGCCAGAAGGATCGGCCTGAGCTACCGAAATGAACTTGCCATTTGCATCCTCGGCTTGAAGTTCCAACTCTCCCCAACGCGGCAAGATCTTGGCGCGAAATCCTAGACAGCCACCTAACCGTTCAGCAGAGTTCACTGTCTTCTGCGTGGATTCGCCGTTGACGTACAAGGCTCGGGCAAAGGAGAGGACGAGATTCGACCGCTCTTCGCGAGTGGTAGTTAACAACGGCGGTTTTGCTGCCGGCGTCATTTAAAGTCCAAACATGCTCAAATCTTGAAATGGAGCCGGCCTGAACCTTCCGAGCCGGCTCCAGTCTTCGTGGGGGTTCGATGCGATGTGAGCCGATGCCCTAGGCAGTCGCAGTAGCCACATAGGGTCTAACCATTTTCTTCGGATCGACGACGCGATCGAATTCAGCCTCTGACACAAAGCCGAGCTTCAGTGCCGCCGCCTTCAGCGTGAGGTCATTGTCCATCGCATAGTGCGCGATCTTCGAAGCTTTGTCGTAGCCGATGACCGGCGAAAGTGCCGTGACCAGCATGAGCGATTCCTCGACGTACTGGTTGATCTTCTTCAAATTGGGATTTGTTCCTTCGACCAGGAATTTCCGGAAATTGGTGCAGGAATCAGTCAGAAGCGTGATCGAATGCGTGTTGTTGTAAATGATGAGAGGCTTATAGACATTCATTTCGAGATAGCCGCCCGCGCCGCCGAATCCTACCGCCACATCGTTGGCCATTACCTGCACCGCGACCATTGTTAGCGCTTCGGCCTGCGTGGGGTTTACCTTGCCAGGCATGATCGAAGAACCTGGTTCATTCTCCGGAATCTTGAGTTCAGCGAATCCGGCGCGCGGACCGCAGGACATTAACCGCACGTCATTGGCGATTTTGTAGAGCGAGACCGCGAGGGTCTTGAACGTCCCGGAGAGCTGGATCTGGGCATCGTGAGCGCCCTGCACAGCAAATTTATTCGGTGCCGTGATGAACGGGAGCCCCGTGAGCTTAGCAATTTCAGCCGCAGCCGCCTCCGCGAATCCAGGCGCCGAGTTGATGCCCGTGCCCACTGCGGTACCGCCAAGCGGGAGACGATAAATGCCTTTTAAAGCGTCTTCGAGTCGGTCGAGATCATCCTCAAGCATTCCTTGATATCCCGACCACTCTTGCCCAAGCGTAAGCGGCGTCGCGTCCTGCATGTGCGTCCGGCCGATCTTGACGATGTTGTCCCACGCCTTCACCTTCGCTGCGACGGCATCGTGAAGCTGCTTCACAGCCGGGATCAGTCGCTGTTTCACGTTGACCGCGGCCGCTATATTCATGGTCGAAGGAAACGAGTCGTTTGAAGATTGAGCCATGTTGACATGGTCGTTGGGGTGCACAGGAGTTTTGCTTCCGAGCGGCGTACCAGCAATCTGGGAGCAGCGGTTAGAGATCACTTCGTTTACGTTCATGTTGAACTGCGTGCCACTTCCCGTCATCCAGACGTGCAGCGGGAACATGTCGTGGTGTTGGCCTGCCAAAATCTCGTCACAGACTTGCACGATCAAGTCGTGACGTTTCTGGTCGAGACGTTTACCGGCGAAATTGGCATTCGCTGCTCCCTTCTTCAGAGTCGCGTAAGCGGCAATCATCTCTCGGGGAATCAGATCCTTTCCTATGTTGAAATGTTCGAGTGAGCGCTGTGTTTGTGCACCCCAGAGCTTGTCTGCCGGAACGTCTACTTCACCCAAGCTGTCGCTCTCCTTGCGAATCTCAGTCATCCCATTTCTCCTTTCGTTCGGTCAGGCTGGAACCATCTAGAACTCTGCCCTTATTCTGAATCCAAAAACCTCCGCGTACCCCGTCTTTGCTCCGGCAATCCATTGCCAAAGAACCATCGGCGCCCGTTTTGCAAGCAACATCCCCGTTGCAAAGCTAGGGCAGATAAAAGCGAAGCGATGTGAAGGCCACAATCTCGCCTCCTTGGGGTGTTCTGCCGATACCGCTCCACAAGCTGCGATGTATGTAAACGACCTGGTTCCCTTGTTCAATCCTGCCGTACTCGCCCCGAACCAGGCGATACCAATAGCCCACAGTCGCTTCATAGATGTTGCGATTCGCCCCGCCGCAGGTATTTAACCCGATCTCGTTGGTGCAATCTGTGTAGCTAACAAGAGGAGAACCGTAACCCGCAGCCGTCCCATTGGGTGAGATAAATGCATACCGGCCCACGTACTGATTCCCGCCATAGGTATACAAATCGAGACGGCTACCCCGATGATATACAAGCCCTCCCATGATCCTGGCTTCGCGCAATGGACGAAGCTCCCCGGTCGTCGGATTCAAAGTAGCATCGGGTAGTCCCGAAGAGCCGTACCGTCCGATGCCTTCGCCAAGAAGCCCTTCCAGCGACACGTCCAATCTCTGGGCCGCAAACGGCATTAGCGCACCGAAACCAACACCCCAGCCTTCGGTGGTGTTTGTAAAGCCATTCGTGGTTGCGGTTGATGCGATTCGATCGCGGAAGAAACGGCCTAGGGCTTTGATCTCAAAGTGCCCCCAACCCGGTTCAAAGGCTACCTTCGCTAAAAGATCAGGGGCCAAGCTCGTCGCGAAACCGCTGCTGTAATTGACTAGAAAGGGTAGAAGGTTAACACCGCTTGAAGTATTCTGACTGGTGTTCAATCCCATGATGTTGGCGGGCACAAACGCCGCCGAATATGTAGTCTCTGGACTTTCAACTGCAAAAGCTGCCCAGAGCTTGTTGTTGAAATTCTTCGTTACTCGAAATGCTCTCTGCCGAGTCCAGGTGAATCCAACAACATACGCCCCGTCCTCCGTAGCTGGCCTTAGTTCCGATAGGGTTGCAATGCCTTGCTCGTTCGTAGTGAGAAGGGACCACGTCTGACCGATGGTGAGAGTCCATCCTGAAGGCCTATCGAGCTGAACCCATAGTTGTCTCAGGCGGGGCGTCCAGGAATTCGACTCAACGTAATTGGCAGTGGGTGCAGCACCGAGAAAATCGGCTTCGACATATCCTTTTAGCTTCGTGCTTCCTTCGGTGCCTTGGGCCAGCAGCGAGAACATTGAGTTGCGCGAAGTTCCGCGGAACTCGGTAAGTCTCGCGTTCGACGATCCGTCCAGTGGAATCGCGGAATAGCTGTTCGCAATATCCGCATTTTCATTGCGGGCGCGGACCAACATGGTTCCTTCCAGAAAGCCACCCGGAGTCAAAGTAAGCCCCTTGTAGCGGAATGCCATCGGCTCTTTGGGACTCTTCGCCTCGTCAGCTTGTAACGAAAGAGCTTGCGCTGGAGTAGCCTCGCCAGGAAGCGGGACTGGATCGGTAATGGCGCTTGCTGCTATGGCGCCTTTTGCCCCCTCCAACTTCGCAATTCGATTCTGCATGGTGGCCATCTGCGAATGCATCTCTTGCAACTGCTTTTGCAACTCTTCGATAGCTGCGTCCTGCGGAGAAGATTGAGCGAGACATTCCCCGGCCACCATTGTTGTGAAAATGCCAATTAAGAGGATTTTTCTGTTCATAAAAACACACCTCATCATCAGCGCGAAGCGGTGATTACCTAAGCGGGTATTCTGCCCAGATGTAATCTCTCGACGCCACAGTCGTGTGGCACTTAAATCCGCATTCGGAGCCGGTCACGGAAGGTTTTAACGTCTTAGAGCCAGCATCATACTCAAACTGAGCGTATGCCCACCCGTGCGTATTCGGGAACCTCTTCGAGTCCTTCTCAATGAACGACAGCGACTTTAGGGTGTCCGGCACCTCCACAAAATAAGGCGACGCTGTATTCCTCTTCAATAGTCCACTCGATTTTTACTACCTTGACGCCTTCGGGGAAAGGCTCACCGTTATCGGGAATGCCCTCTTTGTAGGCTCGAATCATGGTTGGGTTTCCCAGAATCGCCTTGACGCCGCCTTCCGTTTCGCTGACCGCGACGTCCTCCCATTTGTCGTATCCTTTGAATTCAGAAAATGCGAGCCCATCGGGCACTTTCAGCGTATCCCAGTCCTGCTGCGCTGCGACCGCCGACGCCGCGAGGATCGTGACCGACGCGAGCGCCATTGCCGGAATCCGTCTTTTTCTCATCTGAAATGTCTTTCTTCCGCGTTCGTCGCTGACGCCTTCTTGAATTCTCCGCCTCGGATGAATGTGACTCCTCCTTCCTAAAGAATTGAGTCCGCAACTACTCGGCTGCGCTGGTGGCCAGGGTTTCTACAACGGCAATATTTTGCACCAAGTCCTGTGGCAGGCCGTGGCGTTCTTTCAAATACTCCGGGCTGTTGTAGGAGATCCAGACTTTACCCTGAGCGTCTTCCGCGACAAGAATCTTTAGGGGGAGATCAATCGCGACGCTTGGAGCAGCAAGCATTAGAGGTGTGCCGCCTTTGGGATTGCCAAAGATCAGCATCTTGGTATTGGGCATTTTCATTCCCACCTTTGCAGCTTCTCCGCTGTGGTCGATTACGGCAAACAAAGTGATCCCTTTTGACCGCAGGATGGCCTTGAGTCGCTCTACGGTCTCCGAATCCAATTTCATACTCTGAGATCCAAACCCTCTAAGATTCCGAGATCTTTACGAAACCTTCCTGAACAAGTTGTGTCAGCCTCGACATGGCGTCGGTGTTGATCTTGATTCCTGGAATGACGTCCGCATTTCCCCAGCCGTGGACCTTTGCTGTAGCGCCACAGAGTTCGACTTGAACACCACGCTCCATCAGGTCCGTGATCAGTTTCTTGTACGGATTCCCGGTGGCAATATTGCGGTCGTGGTTGTAGGCTTGGTCGTGTAACGTCGGGTGGCCCGCATTCGTGTGAAAGACTACGATCACCTGGGATTTCGCCTTCCAATCCGCGATGTCATTCACAATGAGCTGAAGGTGAAAGACAGACGTCGGCAGATCATTCTCGAACGATAGCGACGCGATGCTCCAAACATTCTTCACCTCTGCCAGTTTGACCGGGATATCGATGTGAAGCGCTTTTTCTTGAGTAGCCATGTGATTTCCTCCCGTGGATGAGGCTTCAGGTCGCGTTAAACGCCCGAATACACAAGGGTTGTGAAGAAGGCTGGGGTAATCAGAAATTGTCCCCACTTAGTGTCGTACGCCGCTGTCGGCTTGGCGGCGATCGTCTCGTTGAGGGATTTGCCTTGTTTCTTGAGGGCGGCCACATTGGCCCGAATGGTGGTCAGCATATCTCCGAATTGGATTACGTCCGCTCTCTTTGCCACCGGCCCGTGTCCAGGAATGACTATCGTCTTGTCCGTGATCACGCTCAAGTTCCGGTCGGTGGCACGGATCATTCCATCGATGTTTCCCCCTGTGGAGTAATCGATAAATGGATAGATGCCATTCCACAGTGTGTCTCCGACGTGAATCACGTCCGCTTCTTCGAAGACCACGGAGATATCGCTGTCGGTGTGGGCGGGGCTGTAATACTTGAGCGCAATATTCGTGTCATTGTGATGCACACGGTGCTCATCACTAAAAATCGTCGTGGGAATTGCTCCGGCTGGTGCAGGAGGAAACGTGTATTGCCATCCTTCAACACGAGTCGACGTGGACAGATGCTTCTTTGTGTTCTCGTGAGCTGTGATTGCCGCCCCTGCTGAATGCACCCAGTCATTTCCATCCGTGTGATCCACATGCCAGTGAGTATTGATCAGCTGCGTTATAGGATCCGCACTCAAGTTGTTGAGAGCCTGCGTAATGCGTGCTTTCGAGACCGAGAATCCTGAGTCGATAAGAAGCTTGCCGTCATTGCCCGTGAGAACCGCGATGTTCCCTCCGGAGCCCTCCAGAACACTGATGCCTCGGCGAAGATGGTACGTTTCGATCTTCGACTTGGCCGCGTCATCGATCATCGTTGGAACAATGCCCTTTTTCTGCGCAAATAGAGAACGCGGCACCAAAGTGACAGCAGCGCCGACACCCGCAGCAGCGATGAACTGGCGGCGCGAAATACGAAGATCCAGTGTGCTACGCATCTGAGTCCTCTGCTTTCCTGATCTTCTGAACCTTGTCACTGGTTCCTGGAATGGAGTGGTCCGGCCTCGCGACAAGGCAAAAGGCCGGGCCCACTGGCGATTACGCAGTTGTTTTTGCTGGACTACAGGAAAGCCGCTGCCGCGCTGGCTGTGCCTTTGAAGAACGCCAGCAAATCCTCGTTAATCTGCTCCGGATGGAGAGTGAACATCCCATGCGGATATCCGGGATACACTTTGAGCGTTGCGCGCTTGAGGATCTTGACGGACTTGAGTGCGGCATTGGCAACCGGCACAATCTGGTCGTCATCGCCGTGCATCACGAGAGTGGGAATGTCCATCTTCTTCAGGTCTTCGGTGAAATCGGTTTCGGAGAAAGCTTGTATGTAGTCGAAGCCCGCTTTGGCGCTACCCATCATGCCTTGCAGCCACCAGTGTTGCCGTATACCTTCGGAGATTGTCGCGCCAGGCCTGTTGTACCCGTAAAAAGGTAGCGTCAGGTCCATATAGAACTGCGCGCGATTTTTCAGATATGCGGTGCGAATATCGTCAAACACCGAGATCGGCACGCCATCGGGGTTCTTGTCGCTCTTCACCATGATCGGAGGCACGGCTCCCATCAGCACCGCCTTGGCCACGCGTTTCGTCCCATGCCGGCCAATGTAACGCGCCACTTCTCCGCCACCGGTGGAGTGCCCAACGTGAATTGCGTCTCTTAGGTCCAGCTTTTCCGTCAATTCCGCCAGATCGTCGGCGCAATGGTCCATATCGTTGCCGTCCCACGTCTGATCCGACCGTCCGTGCCCGCGCCGGTCCAGTGCGATGACGCGGTAGCCGTGCTGCAAAAAGAACAGCATTTGCGCGTCCCAGTCGTCTGAACTCAGCGGCCAGCCGTGACTGAAAACAACGGGTTGTCCCGAACCCCAGTCCTTGTAATAGATTTGTGTGCCGTCTTTCGTTGTAATGGTGCTCATGAGTTTTCTCCTTATGACGAGCGTCGTGGGCCGCTCAGGAGCCGTGCCGACTCAACGCGGGGGAGAGTAGGACCGAGGCTGGAACTGCTCTACCCCAAAACTCCGATTTTGTGCGAAACTTCCGATATAAATTCGCGCGCACCGGTTTCTCCGACGGAAAGCTTCCCCGATCGGAGACCACATGCAGCATGACAAGTCAGGGAGACGTTCCCCACAGGGTTATGGCCGAGAGTAAAGCACAATCGCCTGCCATAAACCATCCGTTTCTTCGGGGAGTAGGTGTGGTTCGTGAAGGCCGCCAGGAACGATTCCTCGAAGCCCCTCCCTCGCTGTCGAGCTCGTCTGTGCACTGGCGAGGCATCGCGTTAGAGGATTGGAGCGTTCCCGCGGTATTGATACCCCACCATGAACATCCCGAACACTTCTTGCACGTTGTGTTAGCCGGAGCAGTCGAATATCAAGTCGCGACGAAGGGTCGACTTCTGCGTTTCACCTCACGCCCCGGGACAATTTTCCTTCTGCCTCGGGGCACGGTGGATGAAGTGAACTGGGCAGGTCCGACGCATCGCGTGGCTCTGGCGATACACCCGCGGCTGCTGACTGGCGCATTGGAGGAGACTGCCCATCAAGCTGACGTAGAGCTAAGAGAGCACTGGGATTTAGTTGACCCGCACATTTCATCGCTGGTCACGGAGATGACAGCCGATCTAGGAGACTCCTCACCGGCAGGAACGATGTACGGAGAAGCACTTGCCAACGCCTTGGCCGTGTACCTCGTAAAACGTTACGCCGTGTGGCGAGTCACGCCTACGTTTTATAAGGGAGGATTGTCAGCATATCGTCTGAAGCGCGTGCTCGATTACATTAGCGACAACCTGGAGTCGGCCATCAGCCTTTCGGACCTTGCCACGGTCGCGGGCATGAGTCCGCACTACTTTTGTGAGCTTTTCAAACAAAGCATAGGGCGCTCTCCGCACAATTATGTGCTGCTTCAGAGGGTCGAACGGGCTAAGCAGCTTCTTCGCGATCCCAAACACAACATTATCGAAGCAGGCCTCGATGTAGGATTCCAAAATCCGAGTCATTTCGCCCGAATGTTTCGAAAAATTGAAGGCACTACCCCTTCAAGGTTTCGGGCGAATTGGGTGCCGACTAGGAGCTCTTAGACTGCTTCGGTTGGGGCCGTTACTCTACTATCCGCTGCGAATCGTATTAGGGCGATGGCGAGCCCTGTCTCAACGCGTGCACCCTCTGCAGAAGAATGCTCTCTTGTAATTCGGTGGATGGCGCGGATGATTCATCCGTGCCGATAACGAGAATTTGGGTTGCAGTCCGCTGGACGTATTCGAGGCTGAGAAGCTTCGCGTCGCCGCGGTCTGTCTCCACACCGGCACCGGCCGTGCAGGAAGAGGCAGACGCAGGATCTGCATCTGATCTCCCGGTGCAACACCAGTTATGAAAGATGCGGCGGCAAGCTTGCCGCCGCATCCCGGCAGTCCCCTTGCATTACCCACAGAGCGGAGTCCATTTCCTTATCCCTTCGCCCATTAGCTCTTCCCTTTGATGGCCTTCCATCTCACTTACCCATTCCCTTTCGCACCCACAACGACAACTTGTTCTTTGTGAGGCGAAGGCGAGATGCCGGAGACACAGAAGCCGAGTGATGCTATCGTTTTCACGACGCCTGGGCGACGGCGGAGAGGCAAGAACGTGGATCGTCGCCGTGGTCAAAGAGGACAAGTTTTTCAGAAAGGATGGTGCCGTGGAAAGAAGTGGGACCCGGAAGCATCCGCTTACCTTCGATATTTGGTGGATGTACCGGGCCAGGAAGAGAGAAAACTGCAATGCGTAACCCTGGGGAAGTTTCGGACGCTAACGCTTGCCGAGCAAGCAGCGCGAGAGTACATGCAGGCGAATGGCGTGAACGACAGGCACGCACAGGAACAATCGGTCATCTCTCTGGCCTTCCGTCAGCAGGCTGATCGGTTCTTGAGTGCCGCGATTGACTCTGCCCGACGCGGAGGCCCTGTTGCACAGGCAACCTACGACTTTTGGAGAGGAGCAATCGACACTTGGCTGAATCCGCTTCTCGGGGACTTACAGCTTACCGATATCGGTAACGCTCAAGCCAGGAAGCTGGTAGACGCCATGCGTGCTGCCAAACGCTCGGATAAAACCATTGTGGAGTATCTCTCCATTATGAAGGCCATCGTGGCATCCGCTGTAGACGGCGAGGGAGAGCAATTGTTCCCGCGTCACTGGAACCACGATTTCATGCGGCTTCCCATCGTGGACAAAACAAAGCAGAGGCGTCCAAAGGTCACGGACAAAGAAGTGGCGAGAATCATCGCGGAAACGAAACCGAAGTACGGCTTGATGTACGCACTCATGGCCGGGTGCTCGCTACGCATGGGCGAAGTAACCGCTATTCGCGTTGAACCGTATTCCGACGGTCACTCTACAATCTCTCCTGATTGCCGGACGATTTGCGTCAGAAAATCCGTGCGTCATGGGGTGGAACAGGACCCGAAAACGATGAACGCAGTTCGTGACATCGACGTGGCCCCTGAACTAGCGAAGGCGGTCAAACGCTTCATCGCAGGTCAGGACTTCAAGAAATCAACTTACCTCTTTCAGACACCGCGTGGTGAACCGTTATCGCAGAGGAATGTTCTGCGCGACAGTCTCCATCCGATTTTGAAAAAGATGGGTAGAGAAAAATGCGGTTTCCACATCTTTCGCCGCTTTCGTGCATCTTGGCTCCGTAGGAATCGTGTGCCGTGGGATCTCGAAAAAATGTGGATGGGACACGCACACAAGGACCTCACGGACCAGTATGCAGAACAGCTACGAGTAGGCCGCGCTCGTCCGTGAAGACGATAGACACTGAAATCCTCGCGGTCCACAGTGAAGATTTTTCGGATACCTTCACGCTCGGCAACTCTAATCAGTGCCGCGTCGGCAAGATCCATCGG
>Ga0126373_10003689_pt1 | contig 11535 bp, 9 predicted proteins | sample PanSoiMetPlot_11_FD_92545 | JGI IMG/M metagenome (GOLD analysis project Ga0126373, IMG submission 92545) | Tropical forest soil microbial communities from Panama - MetaG Plot_11 | ecosystem: Environmental > Terrestrial > Soil > Tropical forest > Bulk soil | place: Panama | collected 2016-02-17
TGCCTGAAAAGCAGTAACGGGGCCATGGACCGCCGAATACGACCCAGCCGCAGCAGGGAATAGGAAGATGCCGATCACGCAAACAATTGCGATGAGAGCCAGCTCATACCGGAAGCGGCGTGGATTCATGGCGTGTATTTCTCGATTGTACTCACAACCCATTAGTACTGATGCAGCTGAAAACGCTCAGAGTTGTTACTAAAGTGGTGCCTGGGAGTAGCCTTATCTCGACGAGATGGAACGCTAGACGTCGGTAATCCATAAGATTTTTTTGGCTTTCACGGGCTCTCATTGTACGAACCAGCGTCTCCACCCGCTTCAGGCATCTCATTATCCATTTCGTAGTTTGAGCGTTTGAGCGCCAGCCATTCAGATTGAGGTCACCCCCCAATGGTGAAGTACAAACTAGTTCTTGTTGTTAACCGCAATTTGAACTCCTTGGTCATAAGACTTGTGCCGAGCCCGAAGGTTCACATTCCTGTATAGGATGTCTGTCTCGTCGTCTCAGTTCTTGGGGCGGCACTTTTCTGCCTTACTGGGGGTTCTGTCTGGCGGGGCTGACGGTCGTGTTCGAAGTGTGATCGGCCCGCGAACAAGTCGCCGAGCACATCCAGAATTGTTGCAGCGCCATCGGTCCCGCAAAGATTTGCGGCCACGTCCGGCATCTGCTCTGTGAATGGATTTGCGTGTAGGACCAGAACCGGCAGTGCCTGCTCTTTGGCTGCCCTAGCAACCGTACTTTGAAGAGTCGGCGAAAGACTGTGGCCAACGATTACGACGTCAAACTCACGGGACCGCATAGCGGCGAGTGCTTGCGCTGCGGTTCTTGCTGGTGTTACTTCGTAGCCTGCGGTTTCGAAGACCCTGTTGCGAAGTCCTAACAAGCTAAGATTACTGCCAACTGACAAAAGCTTCCTACACATGACGCCACCTTTCTTGCATTGTTGCGTCATCGGCCGGTGCGGATCCGCTTCGTATTCTAACGAACAAACAATAGGATGCAGGCACAGAGCTGGATGGTTTTCTCAAAACGTGCCGGAGACCAACGCGCAAACCGGGTTCCAGCTTGCCACGGATGCTTTGGCCAGACCGGGCGCTTGCGCTGTCACTGGTTCAGTCACGCCGGATGGCCTCGATCAGCGCTTCCGGCCCCTCAACTCCGTACACGAAAGTGTCTGCGAAATCCGATTTCTCCATTCGCTCATTTGTGATCTCGACAATGCGGCCCTCTGGACAGTGTTTTCTGAATGCGTCCGCCAAAGCTTGTCGGATGGGCTCCTTTAGGGAATAGCAGATTAGCAGCGTACCGCAGTGGCCACGCTGAATCGCCGCTAAGGCATGGTCGTGGTGCTCAGCGCTTTCAACATCGAAACCGGCACTTTTCAGCGCAGCATTCCGCAGCCATAGCAGTTCTGGGTCTGAGCCAACCGAAATGACCTTCAGTGCGGGCATCGGGAGATCCGCTGGGAAGTGCGCGGGAGCATCGGATTTGGAGGTTTGACCTCACTTGGCCGGCGCCATTGCACTTGATGCAGACGTTGGTTTTAGAGCGCTTGGATGCTCATTGCGCGGTTTCCGCGTCCGGTCCTGTACCAGCGCTGATGCAGTCAAAACTGACTGATTTGGCTCTCCGCGTGCCGCGCTACAGTTCGCAGTAGAAGTGCCGCGAATCAACAGCGCAGTACGGAACAGTCCGAAGGTGTGTTTTGCTCAGGAGTAAATGTAAACATAGAGTGCAATAGTGCAGTGAAACCGGGGAGTGCCGCAGTTGCGGTGGTTGTGGCGCACTTTAGGGAGGGTGCCATCGCACGAAAAATCCGGCGGGCTGTGCGAACCGCATGGAACGCTGTGGCGGGGCCATACACAGCCGAGAAGGGACCCGACGGTGTCGGAACCAGGAACATAACCAGAAGGCAGATACCGAGGACCAGCAGACCGACCTTGAACAATGCGAAGGTCACGCCTCTAGTTTTGCGCCGCGGCTGCGCGATGTCAATCGCAAAAGCTGTGCCTGTCAAAAGCTGTGTCGAAATCTGCCCAACCACAGCCTCTTGTTACATCTGCGCACGGTCGGAAGAATCGGATTATGCTATTGATTATCAGCCCTTGATGTCCCACACCGCGTGAATTGCCATTTGGACCCTGCCGATTCTTTTCCATAAACTGAATCCGCGCGGGGAAAGAGCGGTCCGCTCGGTGGCACGGTAACGCGGCGTCTTGGTTCGTTAGAAGCGTACCGGTCAGCATTGTTAACACAGGACGTTCACTGGTCGGAATTGCTGCATCAAAAGCTGATAGTGAGCGCAGTAGGAGCATTATTGATGATCCGTTCGAGTGCACCGCAAAATCTGAGACCATTGTTTCTTCTCGCCGTAGCAACTGTGTTCTGCCCACTTATGGGATTGCCGACGGCAGCTCAGTCCACCGGGGGAAGCGTCCAAGACGCTTCTGGAGTGCCGACGCGCAAGGGCGAACTGCCGCCGATTCTCCGATCTGTGGGAATTACGCAAAGACTGGGCGCTCAAATACCGCTCGACGCAACTTTCAAGGACGAAAACGGAAACAACGTTTTGTTGAGTTCATATTTCGGGAAGCAGCCGGTTGTTCTGATCCTGGCTTATTACCGGTGCCCCATGCTCTGCAGCGAGGTGGTCGGCGGTGCGGTCACGGCACTTAAGAATGTTGGATTCGAAATCGGTAAGCAATTCCAAGTCCTCACTGTAAGCTTCGATCCTCGCGACACGCCGGAGACCGCAACTGCGAAGAAGCGAACGTTTATTAATGAGTATGGTGATCCGCTCGCTGCGACCGGCTGGCATTTCCTGACGGGAGAGAAGACCCAGATTGACTCATTGGCAAATGCGGTCGGATTCCACTATTCCTACGACGCAAAGACCGGGCAGTACGCTCATGCTGCCGGCTTGGTTGTGATCAGTCCCAAAGGCAAGGTCGCCCAATATTTTTACGGAGTAGAATTTCCCAGCCGCGATCTTCACCTGGCGATTGTGCAGTCCTCGGCCGAAAAGATCGGATCACTGGCAGACGAGATCGTCTTGTATTGCTGTAAATACGATCTGGGGACAGGTCGATATGAGGCCGTGATAGCGCACGTCCTACAAATCGTGGGAGCTTTCACGATCCTGATAGTTGGCGGCGGTCTGCTGCTCTTTTTTCGCATGGACCGGAGACATAGAGTCGTGAGATCGTGAAGATGTGCTTGCCGCGATCTTTGAAAATTCCGCCACTTGCTTCTGCTCGCCATTCTGATTGCGACCCTGACTTCACGTGTTGATCGTCAGTCAGTAGCTTCGTCGGACTCAGCCAGTTCTTCTCCAAGGCGTCGATATCGCGCCAGCACATCCTGCTTCGAGATAACACCTTCGAGTCTGCGAATGTTGGCGCGGCTCACCACTGGCACAATCGGCCAGCGGTCCACATACCGAAGGGCGACCTCAAGAGGATGGTCCGGGTGAAGGTACGGAACCTGCTGCTCGGAAAGAACGGAACTAAGACTCAAGTCTCCTTTGCCTTCCCGAAGGGCAATGCGAAGGTCTGCACTCCGGAGGTAGTTCCATCCAGCAGGGGTCAAGCAAACCAGCAGATTTTCTGATGACGAACCATTCAACTGTTGGGAGGCCCGGGCGACAGATTGCTCAGCATCTAAGACGGTGGATGGTACTTGCTGCATCGCATCTTCAACTCGAAGGATTTCCTGTTCGCGCTGCTCCTCCATGGATGGCAAGTCCAAACCATCTTGACGAGTCAAAAGATCGAAGATGGGTGTGGGCTGGAGTGAGCGCGAGATCAGGTATGCGAAAGTATTGGCTATGAGTACCGGCAGGATGATCGAATAGTTTCCGCTCACTTCCAGGACCATAAACACGGATGTCATCGGGGCCCGCAGAAATCCTGCGAACAAAACCCCCATGCCTACGAGTGCGTACGAGCCTATCGACACATGCAAATATGGGACCAGGGCATGTTCAACTCCTCCAACACAGGCGCCAAGCATGGCGCCAATGAAAAGCGTCGGAGCGAACATTCCGCCGGGAGTGCCGCTCACAAATGAAAGAATTGTAGCAATGATTTTCAGTCCGGCGAGTATTCCCAGAATCTGCCATGTGAATTGACCATGAATTGCCTGGTCAATGAAATCGTAGCCTGCGCCCATCACCTGCGGGGCGCCCAAAGCGCCGATCGAACCGATGATCAGTCCGGCAATTGCTGGTTGGAAATACTGCGTCCAGCGTGGCATCGCCTTCAGGCGAGGACGTAGTTGTGTAATCCCCCCTGCAAATACGATGGACGCAACACCGCCTGCGACGCCCAGCACCGCGTAAGCGAGCAATTCAGACGGCCGCACGATCTCCACGGCAGGGATGCGAAACAACGACTCCGAGCCCAGGAACCAACGCATCACCACCACGCTTGAGACCGCGGAAAGCACCACCGATCCCAGAATCCCGGCGCTCCAACGTCCGATTACCTCTTCGATTACAAACAGCACTGCAGAAATCGGAGCATTGAAGGCTGCGGCCAGCCCGGCGGCCGCGCCCACCGGAGCAATGAGGCGCATGCGATCCCGCGACAGGTGCAATCGGCGTCCCAGTGCGGAAGCCAGGCCCGCACCGATTTGCAGCGATGGGTCCTCGGGCCCCAGGGATTGTCCCGACCCAATGGCGAGGGCTGCGGTAATGAACTTGCCAATCGCAGTGCGAAAGGGGATGAATCCGTTGTAAATGTACAAAGCAGCTTTGGTTTGATTGACGCCGCTGCCTCTCGCAAGTGGGAAGAGGTGCAGCACCAACACAGCGATAACCAACCCTGTCAAGCTCGGGGCCAAGATGAGGCGCAGCGGAGACGAAGTGGCTTCTGGCCCCAGAAAATACATCCGGCTCCAATCAATCGCGAAGCGAAAGCAAACTACCAACAGGCCGGAGAAGATTCCAATAAAAATTGAGAGCACCAGAAAGAAACGCTCTTCCCGGAAAAGAAGGCGGTACAGAGAGCGCGATTTTACTGAATGCGAATCGTTCAATGGTGGGCCCAACTCTCCAGCTTGCACCGAGGGCTCTGCAGTCCTTGGCTTTGATAAGGTGTTCACTATTGATTTCCTTCGCGTGAGTTTGCGATAAGCAGCAATGCGAGATCCGTGCCCGTTGGAGGCCCGCAGCTCTGGCTCGTTGTCCGTTCGATCGTGAAAACCAAATCAGCCGCAGCATCCATTAATTCCGGATCACTTCGTAATGCTTGGTTGCTGAGCCGACGCTTCATCTGGAGCCAGCGCGTCTCGAGTGTTTCCTCCCCGTCGCCTGCGCCAATGTGGGTCTCATGGCTCTGAACTGCACAGGAGTTCAGTCTGTCGCCTGCAGTCTTGAATGCTTCCATTACAACTCTGCGCCGCCCAGCAGCCGAGATTCTCATCCGATACGGATCCATTCTTAGGACGAGTCGAACGGTGTCGAGCAACTGTGCGCTTTGGCTGTCATTTGGGTTGGCAGAGACGGCAGACTCAAGGTAACGTCCGGCCAGAGTGTAAAGACCAAGTTCGAAAGCTGCGCGGCCTGCGGCGGCCGTGGCAGCTGGATTCTTATTCTGGCGCCGAAGCGCCTGCTCGAATTCCGCCAGGGCGCGTTCATAATCGGGTACCTTCAGGAAGAGATCGCCCGCGTACGCGTGGTGGGCAGGGTCGTCCGGAAGGTTGCTTGCTAATGCCATCAACTCGGACTCGGCTTGGCCCTGTAGTTGGTGACTCAGCAAGAAATCGATCAGCTCAACCCGAGCAGCCCGACGTTGCAGTTCTGAATCTTCACTCCAAACTGCGTAAATGGCGTTGTGGTAATAACGAACCGCTTGGTTTACGTCTCCTTTCTTTGCGAATATCCGGCCGAGTTCCAAATTCACGTTGCCATTGTCCGGCTCTCGTTGCAAGAGGTTGATCAGGTATGCGTAAGCCTCGTCCGTACGGTCGAGACCCAGCAGCGCCCGGGCGAGGCCAAGCTGATATTGGTAATTCTCGCGCGAGTAGCTGAGGGCGGCCCGGAACTCGGCAACCGCGCTCCTGTAGTTTTTGGTATTGAGATCGGCATTTCCCCGATCAAACCACATGAGGCCGCGCGATTCTTGTTGAAGGTGGTAAGCGCGTGACAATACTGCCACCGCCAGAAACATCAAGACGGCCGCGACTGAGAGCAGAACCAGGACAACAGGCTCGCGACGCGCATACCAGTTCAGATTCCGATCTTCGGCAATTTCCGACATCAGCGCTCCTTAAATCCAGTTGCCCCGGTTCACGCCGACCTTCAAACGAGCCTGATTCTCAGGAAGGATTTCCTGCAACGCCTTCACCAAACCGGGGCCTTCTGTCGCCAGTGCCGCAACGCTTCTGCGCACGATGTCCTTTAGCAGCCGCTCGCCCTTTGGAGTGAGGCTCAGAGTAAGCGAGCGCCGATCCGACTCGCTCCGTTCAACTTGCAGTAATTGCTGGTCGCCTAGGTACCTCGCCATGGTTGCGACTAGGCGATGATCCAGCAGCAGTCGTTCCGCCATCAACGCAATGTTCGGACGCTTATCTTTACAGGTCTTCACAGCCAGAAGGAGTTCGTATTGGTCGTTGGACAGACCAGCTACCTTCGCAAATTGACGCCTGACCCGTAGAAAATGGTCAATGCAAAACCAGAATGCGATCAGCGGATCAGGTGGCTTTCGATGGACGACAGATGTTTCAGGCATTTGAGATTCTCCTTCGCCTGAGGGAATGCGTGCCCTCGGGGTCTACATTCCTCAATAGGGTTGGTCGTTAGCCGTGTCCGGCGAAACGCTTCAAGTCACAGCCAATTAGACTCGGGCCTCGTTCAGAGGAGAAGGCCGCAACTTAACAGCGGAGAACGGAACTGACGGGAGGTGGCTCTTCGCCAAGCGCAAATCTAAACGCCGACTCGAATACAACAATGAAACCAGAGAGTGCGACAACCCGGTAGACTGGGCCACACTTTAGGCACGTCGCCATGGCGAAGAGCATCCGGCTGGCTGCGCGAATGGCGCGAAAAGTAGTTGCGGGACCATGAACAGCCGAAAAGGGGCCACACGGAGTCGGCATCAAAAGCATAGCCAAAATGCAGATACCGAGAACGAGCGGGCCGACCTTGAACAATGCAAAGCTCACTTCTCTAGTCTTGCGCCCATATTGCGCGTTGTCAATTCGCGAAGCTCTGCCCCATATCCGCCAACCCACAGGAATGCGTCTGCTCGCAACTGGAAGAATTGGACTAGTGATTCTCGACCGTGGTCGTCCTAATGTTGGGTGAATCGCCGCCTCGGCCCGGCTGATTGTTCTCCATGAACTGGATCACAGTTCGAGACGTAATCACGCCTTCTATTGTTCGTGGTTCGCCACGGGCTAATACTGGCAGTAGGCCCGGATTTTTCCCAAGTCGCTCCAGGGCTATTCCGATCACCTGATCAGGGTAAACATAAGCTGGATTTCGAATAATGGAATCGGTGATTGGCGTTTCCGTAAGCCCGGACCGGGTAGCCTGGTCGATCGCATCCCGGGTAATAATTCCGGAAAACGAGCCGTCATTTCCCACCAGGAAGCACCTCTCAGGATGTTGAGACACAATCTCTAAGGCACGTTTGAAGGTGCTCTCCGGCGGAATGGAAATGTAATCCCTGCTCATAATGTCTCGGGCTCGCCATGCACTGGTAGTCATCCGTGCTCCAACCTCAGGCAGGTAAAGGCGGTCTTGCTCAAGCAGGGCATGGTACAACGGCTTAGGCTGATACTCTTTCGAAATCCAAAAGCTGATCATGTTCGCCACCATCAGTGGGACCAGGACCTGGTAGTTGTCGGTAAGCTCAAAGATCATCAGGACGGACGTCATCGGCGCACGGATTATGCCCGCAAACAGCGTGCCCATACCCACCATGGCATATGCCCCGGGGTTGCCGGTAGGAAACGGAGCAAACCGATGCACCAGAACACCTATGACCCCGCCGGCCATTGCGCCGAGGTAAAGACTAGGAGCAAAAATGCCGCCTGCGTTACCGGAAGAATACGAAATAACGGTCGCGACGAGTTTCGCCAGGCATAAAGCAAACATCGTATGCAGCAAGAGTCCGCCATTGAGCGCCTGGTCCACGTACTCATAGCCCACGCCAAGGACTTGCGGAAAGAAGATCAGCAACACACCGATGATTACGCCTCCAATCGCAGGCTGGAACATTTTTGTCCGGGCAGGCAGACGGAGGAACACTGCTCGGAGCTTCAGCAGACTTGTCGAAAATGCAAGTGACACGATGCCGCCGACTAGGCCCAAGGCCGCGTAGGCGATGAGTTCGGCCGGATGCACAAACCGATACTGGGGGACATGAAAGATGGGGCTGCTGCCAAGAATGGATCGCTCCACAATGACGGCAGTGACTGAAGCCACAACCGTCGAGCCGATAAGTTTGGCATTCATGTCTCCGATGATTTCTTCCAAGGCGAAGAGAACAGCTGCAATGGGAGTGTTAAAGGCTGCCGATAGAGCCGCAGCAGCCGCGACCGGCACCAGGCTTTGAGCGCGAGTGGGTGACAGTCGGAACAATCGCCCAACTGACGAAGCCAAACCTGCTCCAATTTGGACCGAGGGTCCTTCTCGTCCCATGGAGTGACCACTTCCAATGCACAGCACGCCAGTGAGGAATTTTCCGAACGCCACGCGCCCGGGAATCTGTCCTTGTTGGAGATGGAATGCTGCCTCGGTTTGTGGGACACCGCTTCCGACGGCTTCTGGGAAGAATCGAACCAGCAAAAAACCTGTTCCTAAGCTGATCAAGCTCGGCACCAGCAGAAAACGCAGAACAGAAGGCGACACCCCGAATAGCAGAACCGTTGTTGCCTTGATAGCGAGGGTGAACAGCACCGCGCACAAGGCTGCAAGCACACCGACAACTATCGTCAGAACCAAGAAGATACGGTCTTCGCTGAGGCGAAGCCAAGCCGCCAGTGATGAAACCGAAAGGTTCATTGCTGAGCACCATGCCTCCGGGCGATCAGGATCACGGCTTGATCCAGCCCGGAAGGTTCCCCACATGTATCGCTGGTTGCTCGCTCCATGCGATAGGCGAGATCCAACCCGGATCTCACCAGGTCTGGGTTTCGGCGAAGGCTCTGGATCTCCAACTTGGGTCTGAGCGCCACGGCTTCGGACTCAAGCTTCTGCAGGCTTCCGGTGTCCCGGTTCTTTGAAAACTGCGCGAGACAACTTTCTAAGCGCTGGAGCGCTTGCGTGTAAATTCTTAGGAGGCGCTGCTGTCGTTCTTTTAGGCTGATATTCGGGGTCAACGGATCGGTCGACAAGATGATTTTGACTGTAGAGAGGAGTTGCTTGGCAGGTTCGGATTCAGGTGACTGAAGCACCGCGGCTTCCAAATAGCGCTGCGCCTTAACGTAATCCCCCAAATCAAAAGACGCCTCGCCTACGCCGGCTAATGCTGATGCGTTGTGATTGTCCAATTTTATCGCTTCGCTGAAATCGTTCAGTGCATGTTGCGCGTCTCTGACCTGAAGAAACAGCTCCCCGGCTTTCTCATGCGCCTCTGCAGTGCGAGGAAGTTCCGCGTCCAGAATCAGCAATTCCGATAGCGCACGAGCACGTTGTTGGTGTGCCATCAAGAACTGGATCAGTTCAATGCGAACTTCTCGGCGACGCTGATCGACCTCAGTACCCGCCCAGCGGCCATAAATTGCGTTTTCGTAGTAATGAATCGTTTCAGACAGGTCGTTGTGTTTCGCGGCTAATCTGGCAAGTGCGAGATTGATATCGGCATTCTCCGGATCGAATTCCCGCAGTCGTAAGATCGTCTGCATCGCTTCCTGGTCATGATTTCCTGCAGCTAGAGCATTGGCCAAAGCAAATGCATATTTGCGATTTTCACGTTCGCCGGCGACCGCCTTTCGAAAAGCATCGATTGCCTGGGTGGTCGACCCAGAACTGAGTAGACGCTCTCCCTGTGCATACCAGAAGGCTGCTATGTCAACCTCCATCCGCTGTTCTCTGGCTGCTATCGTTCTCGTGAAGAAGAACAGGGCGACGGTGACGAGTATGAGGAAAGTCAGAAGAAAGAGATCTCTGTCCAGAGCGCGAGAACTGTCCTCTTCACTGACCAAGGTGCTGTGCCTAGAAAAAGATCCGGCGGCTTGACCGCTGTCGATCACGGGCGTGGGCTTTCCCAACCCGGCAAAGGACACGCCGACATATTATCCCCCATAGATGCCGATTGTCATTGAGGTGTATACTTCGGCGGCATTGTGACTTCACTGGTATCTTTCGAACGCTGACAGACATCCTACCTATTGGTCGGACTGATCGGGCTTTGCGCTTCTGTCATTGGGAGTCATCTTGATGAGTACCGCCTCACCGCTTTTGACTTCTGAAATCGCATTGAGGAACATCCTGTTCGCGACCGATTTGTCTCCAGGCTCCCTCCTAGCTCTGCCATTCGCCGCCAGCGTCGCACAACGCTACGCCGGAAAACTGTTTCTCGCCCATATTCTGCCGAATGAAGATTACGCTTCTGTTTCATCCGAGTCGCGCGCAACCTTGGGCCGGTTGGAGAGCGGTGCGGAAGAAGGCCTCGTCGGCGCACTCGGCACGCTCCGCAATGTCGATCACGAGATCCTGACGGATCACGGAAGCCTTCGTTCCAGACTGCTGGCGGTTGCCGAGAAATGCCGAGTTGACCTCATCGTGATTGGTACGCATGGCTGGCGTGGCGTAAAGAAGCTATTGAGAGGATCGACGGCGGAAGAAGTCGCCTGTGCGGCGAGCCGGCCAGTTCTTATTGTCGGACCTCACATTTCAACTGGACCTGAATTCAGGCACATACTCTACGAAACGGATTTTTCACCAACGTCTGAGCGCGCCATGCGGTTGGCATTTTCTCTTTCGGAGACCTACGATGCACCGTTGCTTTGTTTGCATGTCAACGACTGGGACAGTAAGGAACCGCCCATAGAGGCAGCACCGAAGACGGTTGAGTTCTTCCGCGAACACTTAAACAGCTATCGCGGTCGCCGATTCGCCGAAAAGTGTGAAGTGAGGGTGGAATTTGGATCGCGGTCGGACCGCATTCTGCATCTTGCAGACACGCAAGCGATCGATCTGATTATCATGAGCGCGCCCAAAAACAAAGGTATCAGGGCGCGAATTGCATCTCACCTGCCGGGATCGCCCGCGTACGAAGTCGTCTCCGAGGCGGTATCTCCCGTCTTAGCAGTGCCAGCACAATGAGTGCCAGGAAAGCTAGAAGAATCTGTGGATTACCGTCCTTTCCCCACCGGGCCGCTGTGGGTAACAACTCCGAACGTATTTAACTGCATCAGTACGAATGGAATCTGGGTACAATCGAGCAACACAAGCCATGAACCCACGCCGCTTCCGGTATGAGCTGGCTCTCATCGCAATTGTTTGCGTGATCGGCATCTTCCTATTCCCTGCTGCGGCTGGGTCGTATTCGGCGGTCCATGGCCCCGTTACTGCTTTTCAGGCA
>Ga0126373_10003690_pt1 | contig 11534 bp, 8 predicted proteins | sample PanSoiMetPlot_11_FD_92545 | JGI IMG/M metagenome (GOLD analysis project Ga0126373, IMG submission 92545) | Tropical forest soil microbial communities from Panama - MetaG Plot_11 | ecosystem: Environmental > Terrestrial > Soil > Tropical forest > Bulk soil | place: Panama | collected 2016-02-17
ATGCCCGGCATGATTGGCAGCGAGGTGGAAATCCAGATCGACGTCGAACTCGTGAAATAAACGCAGGGATTTCTTCGCTTGAACGCAGGCTAGGTGGTTCATTCGACTTTCATGAACGAAGCCGAAACGCGAGCCGAGGTGCTCAGGAAGACTGGCGATGAAGTGTCTCGCATATGGTCGTCTAACAGCAAGGCTCAAAAGCAGCACTCTTCAGAGCTGCCGCCAGCCGCTCCACGAAGTCCTTGTCCTTCGTACTGTGGGCTCCACTTGTGCCTGCTCGGTGATCAACCATTGACGGTATAAGGAGAAGTCCCTAGCATAGGGACGACTTCCATTGGTCCGGAGGGCGCGCCAATGGCCCGAGCGGAGCTCTGAAATGGCCGGAAACAGTAATTCCGTTGAGGTCAGCATCGTATCGATGCCATTCAAAGATCTGCGGCACCCCCCCATTCAACTTGGGATCTTGCAACGCTGTCTGGAGCGTGCCGGCTTCTCAGTTCGGTCGCACTCTTTCGAGCTTGCGTTCATGGACTACCTTCACGCTAAGACCGTCGGTAGCGAACCGCTGACGATAAAACATTACCAGCGTGTCGCTAATCGGGAATATCACGTTCAACTTGGTGACTGGATTTTCAAAGTGCCTCCATATGCGGAGCTTCCCTCGGATGATGAGGAATACATCGCACATGTGCGCAGTAAGGGAGTTTCAGACGAAACTCTCAAGACAGCGCTTCGGATGAGGAACTTAGTTCCTGAGTTTTTGGAAACAGCGGCGGACGAGTTGCTCGTTGGAATGCCACAAGTTATCGGCTTTTCGACGGTTTTTCAGCAGAATATCTCCTCGCTAGTGTTGGCAAAGATTCTCAAAGCTCGAAATCCACATCTGAAAATAGTTTTTGGGGGAGGAAACTGCGATGCCCAGATGGGCCAAGCAATACACGAGTCTTTTCCGTGGGTCGACTTTGTCGTTCGTGGCGAGGGTGAGAGAGTTTTCGTTGAGTTGGTCAGGGACGTTCTTGAAGACCGACCGGTCTATCCACGTCCTGGACTATGCTACCGCGTTGACGGGCTGCCGATTGCGGTCCCGCAGAAGGGTGAGCCTGAAGTTGCAATGGACGAGGTTCCAACACCCAACTACGACGAGTACTTTGAAAGACTTGCGCTTACCCCGTTGCGATCGGAGCTTTGGCCAGAAGTGGCGATTCTCTTCGAAAGCTCTCGCGGTTGTTGGTGGGGCGCCAAATCGCATTGTACATTTTGTGGGTTGAATAGCAGTGCAATGATGTTCAGAACCAAGCCGGCGCGACGCGTGGCCGAGGAGATCCTGGGTATGGCGGCACGCTATCATGTGCTTGACTTCGTCGCGGTCGATGACATTATCGACCTTCGTCATATTCGTGAACTGTTCCCTCTACTGCATGCGAGTGGTGCCGATCTAACCCTCTTTTATGAGACTAAAGCAAATCTCACGAAGGATCAACTGCGAGCGTTCCTTGCTGCGGGGGTAAACTCAATCCAACCCGGCATCGAAAGCTTGAGCACGCCAATACTTCGATTGATGCGCAAAGGCGTGACGGCTCTCCAAAACCTGCGCCTACTGAAATGGTGCGCCGAGATAGGCATCAAACCTACTTGGAATCTGCTCTACGGCTTCCCTGGGGAGCCACCAGAGGAATACGCCCGCATGCATGAACTTTTACCACTGCTTGCCCACCTGGAACCTCCGTACTTCATGCCAATAGAGCTCGAGCGGTTCAGCCCCTACTTTGAACGTCCAGCCGAATTCGGCATCGAAATCGTTGGGCCATTGCCGCATTACAAATTTCTGTATTCAATTGCACCGGAGACGCTGAGCAATCTTGCGTATGACTTTGAATACCGATATTTGGATGGACGGAACCCGGAAACGTACACGAAAAATCTAGCAGAAGCTGTTGAGCGCTGGCACGCGCTAAAGGAGCGAGCGGTAGGCTCTCTTTCCTATCGGCGGGGCCCAGGGTTTTTGTTAGTACAAGATCGACGCCCTGGCCTCAAGGCCGCGGATTATCGATTCGATGACATCGAGGCCAAGATCTACCTCGCATGCGATGCGGGAGCAACAGTCGATGAAATATACAGGAAATTTGTCGCTGAGGGCAATACTGGCCTAGATTTGCAGGCGATTGAAGATTACCTCCAAGAGTTAGTTAATGCCAAGCTTATGTATCGCGAAGGTAAAAGTTTTCTTTCTCTGGCGGTTGGAGTTAGCGGTGCCGAAATTCCGTTTCCGAGACTAAGTCCGCAAACTGATACGTCCGTGTTGCCTGTAATGGTTTCTGGGCCAGAAGTTTGATAATTATCGAGGGCAAATATGACAAGCAATATCGAAGAGGGCAAGACTGGAGAGGGTCGCTCAACAAAGCGGCTTTCAATCAGGATGGAACCCATAAGTGTCTTAGAGAAAGAGGTTGGACACTTAGCGAGAAGAAAAAAAACTCCTAAGGAAATAGCCAGGAGACGGCCTGGTAAGCCTAAGCCGAAGACCGTCTGACGCGCTTTCTTAACAGGTTGGGCAGAACTGGCTGGGTCCTTCGCGTGGTGTGCAGTGACATGCCCTAATTGTTCCATTTGTGCTGGCGGGTGCGTGTCGATTCGAGGTTCCTCCCACGCTGCAGGCCTATTGATCGTGTCGCCGTTTTCAAATCGATTCCTTTATGATACCAGCGTAGAATCGCCAAGATTAGAAAGGGCGGCCTTCTCCATGGGTGGGAGCTCGCTAGGACAAGATTTCCCTACCGACCTCGTACTGGGACATTACCGCATCCTCAAGAAGCTGGGCGCTGGCGGAATGGGTATCGTTTACAAGGCTGAAGATACCAGACTGCACCGCTACGTTGCGCTGAAGTTTCTGCCTGACAAGGTAGCCAATGACCCTCGCGCACTTGCGCGTTTTCATAGAGAGGCCCGGGCGGCGTCCGCATTGAACCATCCCAACATTTGCACGATCTACGACATTGGCGAAGCGGAAGGTAAAGTGTTCATCGCCATGGAGTACTTAGATGGCGTGACCTTGAAGCGTCTGATCCACGGACGCCCGATGGAGTCGGCACGTCTACTGGAACTGGCCATCGAAGTATCAGAGGCGCTGGAAGCGGCCCATACTAGAGGAATTATCCATCGCGACATCAAACCAGCTAACCTTTTCGTCACCAAGAATGGGCACGCGAAGGTTCTGGACTTCGGATTGGCGAAGTTAGGGCCCGTGAAACCGACAGCAAGCTCAAACGCCACGACAGTGACAACCACAACGGTCGAAGTCGGCAACGAGCACCTAACCGGCCCGGGGAACGCGTTAGGTACAATTCCGTATATGTCGCCAGAACAGGTGCTCGGGAAGAAACTGGACGCTCGGACGGACCTGTTTTCCTTTGGGGTGGTTTTGTACGAAATGGCCACGGGACTATTGCCGTTTGCAGGAGAGAGTACAGGTGCGGTGTTTAACGCCATTCTGCACAAAGAAGTGATGGAACCCAGGAGACTTAACTCAAGTGTGTCTCCAGAACTGCAGCGCATTATCAGCAAGGCCATGGAGAAGGACCGCAACTTGAGGTATCACACCGCCGCAGATTTGGCAGCAGATTTAAAGCGGCTGAAGAGGGACAGCAAATCAGGGCCGCCTAGCACATCCCAGCCGGACGAAGTCTCTAGGCCCCAGATAACTGTTGCAAATCGAGTCGTCATAGCAGTTGCAATTGGAGTGCTCGGAGTGGTTCTTGGATATCAGTGGTTGACCCGCCCGCGCACTTTGAATCTCCAAGACTTGCGAATATCGAGGCTGACCGATAGTGGCAATGTCCGCACAGAAGCGATATCGCCGGATGGACGCTACGTCGTCTACGCTCTTGTGGACGGCGAACAGCAGAGCCTTTGGGTACGGAATGTTGCGACCAAGAGCGACGTGCAGGTTTTGTCTCCAGACGTGGTGTGGTTCAGCGGATTGAGCTTCTCCCCCGATGGCAACTATATCTATTTGGTTCGCTCGGAGAAGCGTATGCTGTACTTCCACAGTCTTTATGTGATGCCTGTTCTAGGGGGGGTGCAACGACTGCTGTTGCGAGACGTTGATGGCCCAGTTAGCTTTTCACCAGACGGCGGGCAGTTCACGTTCATGCGCGGCGTACTCCACGATCAAAGTACAGTAGAAATTCGAATCGCGAACTCGGACGGAAGCGGTGATCGTCTTTTGGCAGACCTGCCCATGTACCTTTCATTTACGTACGGGGCGGTATGGTCACCAGATGGAAAAACCATCGTTGCGTCCACGATGCCACGCACCAAGGGAAGGAGGTTTGTGCTCAGCGCGATTAATGTGGCTGACGGACATATCCACGACGTGTATGCCGGATGGGGAAAAATAGGCAGGCCAGCGTGGATACACGACGGGAGTTCATTAGTAGTGCCCATTGAATCCGCCGATCGGGAACTCCCGACACCTGGCGGGACGCAGTTGTGGATCATATCTTTTCCGAGCGGCGAGGCGATGCGGTTAACCAACGACCTGTCGGACTACGGGACCAGTGTAGACGTGACGCGTGATGGTCATACGCTAGTGGCGATGCAGAAGAAACTGGTCTCACACATCTGGGTTTTGCCACAAGGAGAAACTGCGAGAGCGACGCAGATCACAAACCTGGAAACTCCGGATAGTGCTGTTGCACCGGGACCGAATGGGAGGCTGCTGATCCGCAGTGGAAACGGGAGAATTCAGATGATAAATCTTGATGGAAGTCAGCGAACGCCGTTTCTGCCAGAGGTTTTCAATTTCTTTTCGTTGTCGAATTGTGGTGAAAGGTACGTGGTATTTGATGATCAGAAGGAAGGCGCGAGTCAGCTGTGGCGGACCGATGCTGACGGGTCGAACCCTCTAAAGCTGGCAGAGGACGTAGTTGTATCCGATTGTTCCACGGACGGGAACTGGGTTCTGTATCTATCAGGAAACACACTCTATAAGGTTTCAGTCGACGGCGGACCACCCCACAAGGTCGCCGATGCGCTTGGTGGAGGGGGAGTGATCTCACCGGACGGACGATGGATTGCGTGTCTATATCAAACAGACGAGCCTGTTCCACAGTGGGAAATCGCAATCGTACCGGCCGCAGGCGGAGCTTCAGTGCGTTCATTCAGTGCACCTTGGGACACAAACGAAGTTCGGTGGTCGCCCGATGGCGGGGGGGTACAGTACTTAACGACAAGATCGGGTGCGACGAACGTTTGGGAACAACGATTCGCTGGTGGAGAAGCGCGCCGGATCACGAGTTTTGGTTCGGGTCGGATATTTGATTTTTCTTGGACCCGTGACGGGAAACGGTTGCTGCTGGCCAAAGGCGAATCAACAAGCGATGTAGTCCTGATCAGCAACTTCCATTTTAGGTGACCGGTCTTTCTGTGCCCATGGGTGGAAGAGGCAGGATATCCCCCGCACCAGTCTATCAGTCACGTCACGATGCAATGCCGGGCATACCTTCAATTAGCAGTGAGTGGGGCGCAATCAACAAAAGGGGCCAGGGCGGCCGCGGTACCCTCTTTCTAAAGCTCTCACACAGCTGACGGGCCAGTTCTCTTCCGCCAGCAGCGTGGTCTCAAAAACACGTCACTTCACTTTGATGCGCCATATACTGCGCCCATAGGTGGCCGCCCACAAGGTGCCTTCACCGCTGTGGTACACCAGATCCACCACCATTACGTTCGGCAAGTTCCGAGTGACATTGGCCCAGGAATCCCCGCCGTCATTGGTCAGGTAAACTCCTGCGTCGTTCGCGACATAGAGCGCTTCAGGGTCATCGGGAGGCACCACCGCAGCACTGTGTGGAACCGCAGGGAGTTTTCCCTGATCAATGTCGATCCAGGTGGAACCCCCGTCGACAGAGCGGAATACGTGCGAAGAACCGGTTCCCGCAACCGTGACGAATACTGTGCGGGCCCTCGCGGGATGCGTTTCGATGCGCGTGATCTGGCGCCCTGGCAGTGCGGCGCCCGCGACGTTTCCGGACCAGGTCTTGCCGCCGTCAACGCTGCGGAACAGGCCACCGTTCTCCGTCCCCACGTAAACCAACCTCGAATCGGCCGGGGGTACTTCGATCGCGCTGATAGGGCTGCCGTCGAGATCGTCGGAAACCGGCTTCCAAAGATCTCCTTCGTTGGTGGTCTTCCAGACTCGATACGATCCCGTGAAGATCGTCTTGGGTTGATTGGGATCGTAGGTGATGTAGCACATCCAAACGCTATTCTGCTCGGTCTTCGGTGCGGGAGGCGAGACGTTCTTCGGCGGGGTTGATCCAAGGAACCGGTAGATGTGAAAGTTGTAATAGGAAGCCAACAACTTCGCAGCGTTGTGCGGGTTATAGACCATCCATCCACCGTCGCCGCCCAGGATCTCGAAGAGCGTGTCCGGCTTGCCGTCGGTAGTGACGTTCGTGCCGTTATCCTGCGCGCCGCCTCCGAAGTTCCTTGCGTCGCTGGGCGCGACATCGAGATCGTAGAACTCGGTCACGGCCAAGCCGTTGCTGCAATTGTGCCAATTGCTGCCGCCGTCGTCGGAACGATCCAGCCCGCCGTCGTTGCAGTCGTAGACGCGGCCTGGAGCCTCAGTCGGCATCACCACGCAATGATGGTCGCCATGCGCGTATTGAGCATTCCCTCTTTCAAGATCCCAGCGCGTAATCTGCTGCCAGGTGGATCCACCGTTCGTGGACCGGTGCAGATCCACGCCTCCACACAGCACGTGATCGGGATTAGTCGGATGCACGACGATGGCATTGCCGTAGGACATCTGTCCTTCCTCGCCGAAGTACGATCCGCTAACGTTAGTCCACGTGTTGCCCATGTTCTTGCTTACGAATACGCCCAACACGCCTTCATTCGCATCGGACGCCAGCGCGTAGATCATGTCTGGCTTCGAAGGCGCCACAGCCAGACTGGCGCGGCGAAACAGGTCCGGGCTGGGGAGTCCGGTATTCAGGTGGGTCCAGTTCGCGCCGCCATCCACGGTGCGCCAGATCCCGCTCTGCATGCCACGTTCGAAGATTCCAGCGAAGATCACACCTTGTTTTTGTGGATGAAAAACGATCGCATGGCAGAAATACCCCTGCGGTGAAACGAAGTTCTCGCGCTTCCAGGTAATACCGCCGTCGGTAGTGGTGAACATGCCGGAGGGATCGGTATCGGTGTGGGTTACGCCCCCGATACGGATGTGCGAGGAGTTGAACGGATCGATCGCGATCACCCCGATGCGTCGCGGGAGATTGAACTGTTTGGCGCCAGCCCACAAAGTCCACGTCCGCCCGCCGTCGGTGGATCGAAACACGCCCACCCCGGGATACGAATCTGCGGAAAGGTCCGCTTCGCCGGTTGCAGCATAGACCGTGTCGGGCGCGTTGGGGTCAACCACAAGTGCCCCGACATTCAAGCTGTCCTGCTCATGCCACAGGCTCTTCCATGTGGCGCCGCCGTCCTCGGTTTTCCACACGCCGCCTCCGGCTGAGCCCACCCAGAAAACATCTGGTTGGCCCGGATGAACCGCCAAGCTGGTAAGGCGGCCGCCGATGTTGGTTGGGCCCATGGCCTCCCATTGACGATCGGCCGGCCACGCAGGCTGGACCTTGATTTTTCTCCTTTGCGTAGCGAGGTGTTCACCACTGGCGTCGCGGTACGGCCACGCCGCCCGCGCGCGAAACCACTGCGCCCGCGTTTTGTGGGTGCTCTTTCGCGGCTCCGGCGGGCCCTTCCGTCGTTTCTTTCGAGGTCCGGCCGCCAGACTCAATCCATTTGTCGGCTTCTTGCTTCTCGTTGCCATCTGTGCACCAAGGAATGTTTAGGACTGTGAAAGCGTCAAACCGAGTTTGCGGGCCAGCCTCATCGAAGCCAGCGCGCTTCCGGCCACCAGCGCTATGTCGACCAGGAGGTACCCCCAGCTCACGCTGAACTCACCGCTCGCTACGGCCGCGATAGCGCCCAGCAGAATTGCGAGTGCTGCTTGGATGCGCAGCGGCAGTGCGGGACGAAGATGGGCTAGGACGGCCCCCAACACGATACCGCTCGCTATGGGAAGGAGTTCGTTCACATTGCACCTCCCTCTCAGGGACTACGGAGACTAAGCTTAGCAGCGACGGTTCGAAGCAGAAACGGCTATTTGCTCCTGCGTGCGGGTCCCGCCCATTGCCCCCGGTCGACCTGCCAACGCGAGAATCCAGTTCAACCATGTGGTCGCTCACCAATCTCGCCTGGCATTTCTGATGCGATGATCGCTTTCAGATCGCCTTCGAAGCTTAGCGCGTCGTCGGCTGGCCAAGAAACCGAAGTGCCGGATACGCACGAAGGCTTGCGGAAGCAGGTGCAGCGGAAAGCGGCTCAAGAATTCGCCGACCGGTAGAGGCACCAACTTCTGTTTGTTGTGCGGACAGTAGCCTAGCGCCGAGTGTAAGCGGTACTCGTTGTAGTACCGTTCGACGAATTCCTCCACCCGCTCGTGCAAATCTTCGAAATCGCGGTAGGTGCTGGCGTAAATCTCTTCACGTTTGAGTGCTATGAGAAAGCTCTCGCATGTGGCGTTGTCATAAGGATTCGCAGGCCTGCTCATACTGGGTAGCATTTCGTGCTCCCTAAGCTTTTGCAGGTACTGCCGACTTGCGTACTGCACGCCTTGGTCCGAATGGTGCACGACTCCTGGCGGTGGCCTCCGATTAGCAATGGTCCGCTCAAGCGCACAAATAGGAAGCTGGGCTTTGAGGCTTCGGCCTAACGCCCAACCAATGACCTTGCGAGAAAAGACGTCCAGAACGACCGTGAGATAGACAAATTCGCGGGTGAGACGGAAATAGGTTATGTCGGCGACCCAGAGTTGATTTGGTCCCAACAGCGTCATTCGCTTCGCCAAGTTAAGATAAATCCTTGCCCCACGAAGAGAATGATCAGCGGGCTGAAACCAGCCTTGGCGGGCGGCAAGCAGATTGTCCTCCCGTATGATTCGCGCTAGCCGCTTGTGGTTAACAACCCGGCCTTGGGCGCGGACCTCTTCTGTTACCCTCCTATACGCGTAGCGCCATCGATGTTCAATGACAGCGTCCTGAATAGCGGAACCTAGCGCTACTTCCTCTTCGCCTCCCCAACCTTGTTGTAAGTAACGGTAAAACGCAGCCCGGCTTACCACAGCTAACTGGCACATTCGCTCGACATTCAGGGTACCTTGCAAGCGCATCCTTGCCCTTATCTCATCGTAGATGCGTTGTCGCCAGAACTTGGCTTCCGGTGACGTCGAGCCCCTACTCTTTGCAAGGCATGTCTGAAAAAATCGACTTCCAGAGTCTTATTCGCTAACAGTCCCTTCAGTCTTAGGATTCCGTTCGCGATGGAGGAGAGTTGCTCTCGTCCAATCGATCACGCCAGTTGTAAAGAGCCCTGCGACATATGCCGAGCTCGCGCGCGAGTCGAACAATATTGTCGCACCCGCGCATTCGTTCTACGGCCTCTTGCCGAAACTCATTGCTGAACCGCTGTCCTTTCTTTCGCTCCACGTTGCGCCTCCTTTGCCGCAAGTGTGCACGATCAAACTTCCTCACTCTAGGGTTCATTGGAGCGGCGTGCTGCCGGTCATTGTGTTTCGAGAGGTACCGCTTACACTCCATGCCTTCGAAGCCTCTTTTCGGGCCAGTGTCCGGATAGCCGACGATCCACTCACTGGCGATCTGGCTGTTAAACACTACGGCGTGAGGGAGGACTATTACGTAGATTGCTTGTGGGAAGGGCTGTTATCGCCACCTACCCAAAGACGCGACAGCAGTTCAGAGTGATCGTCTGGAATTCTTGAAAGACCGCAGTTAGCCTCGATTCTTGTTAGAATCCTTCTTCCGTTGCAAGAAGCGCGGCGAGATGCCTGAGTCGGCCAAACGTACGGTGTTCATCTCACATGCCGGACCCGATTCGGCGTACGCTTTGATGATTGCTGGTGGCCTGGAGAAGTGCGGAATCCATGCTCGTGTGGATCAGGTAGAGGTTAAGGCCGGAACCAACATCGTCATGTGGATGAATGCGGCCGTCGCTGAATCAGACTATGTGCTGTTACTGCTGAGCCCGAGTTCGCTGGGTCGGTATTGGGTCGAGATGGAATGGTCGAGCGCCCTCATGAAGGAGGCCGATCTTCGACGCACATTCGTGATTACATGTGTTCTACCAGGACTTGAGGACGACGCCATACCAGCCCTGCTTCGCAATCGCGCATATATAGACTTTCGCACGGACCAGGAGGCGCCGCTCCTTCAGCTGATTTCAAGACTTAAAGACGACGAGTTGATCCGTCGTGACCTGGGTAGGTACCCTGTGCCAGCCCCTGCCAGTATGCAAGGTCGCGTATCGAAGGCCTATGCGGGAAGCCCATCCGATCTCGAAGTGGTGGTGCACTCTAATCGGTTCGGTCGTTCCTTCAAGCTCTGTGCGCCAGAATCGGCTACACCGAGCTATCTGATGGGCATGCTCAGAGACGAGTTAAACCTGAAGTTCTCCAATGTTGATCCGGCTATAGGCGTGGAACTGTCGTATACCTACTACCTAAAACATAACGGCGAGGCAATCACTTTGAATACAACGCTGCGAGACGCAGGGGTTCGGAGCGGTGATCGACTCGAGCTCTGGATACGCGTCACCCTTCGCGACCTGATTGAGGATAAAGACGTCGGCGAGAAAGTACTTCACGACCTCTATATGATCACATTCGATCATGCCGGTCCAATTCTAAAGGCCCGGAACAAGGCGTTCTCCTCGGCCGAGATCGCAAATATAGCTAGCAAGTTTTTTGCCCACGTTGACAAGTAGAGTACGGTTACCTTGCGAACTTTGAGCATCCCCAGCACAAGAAGACGGTCGAGTGATGTGGCGTCGCCGGCATTCCTACCAGGTTTGCATGGCGGGAATCATACCTGTCGAGAAATCCCCTTATCACCAATTATCACCACTGATCTGGAAGGCATACTAGGCGCACAGCGAAAAATGGGCCCTCCTTTGTCGCCAAGTTTACCAACAGTTCGGTCAACACTACGGCGTTAGATCGGCATAGGGGCGGCGGTCACCCGCCGACCCCTGCCACACCACCGTGCGTACGGGTCCGTACACGGCGGTTCGAGACGGTTACGCTGCACTCATCGGCCAAAGTCGGAAGTCCGAGGGATTTGAAGTACGCATTAGAAAGCCCCACAGTGAGAGCCTTGGTTCGGGCGAGAGGCCAAGGGCCACGCCCGCTGCCTGCCGTGTTGCGGGCCAGACGCGGGGAAACCCCGAGCTTTAAAAGAGCCGCCCGGCGACGGCGCGGTGTTTTCCACTGCCGCCATAGGGCCGCTCGTAGTCGCAACCGGACCCAGCGTGTGAGGTAAAGCAGTACCGTAGGTGTTTCGCAGAAACCGAAGTAGCTGCGCCAACCCCGCATGTACGGAGCTAGTTCCTCTATCGTCGTTTCAATGCTGACACCCTTGGCCCGACGCGTGATTTCACGGACTCGCCGCTTAAAGCGA
>Ga0126373_10003692_pt1 | contig 11533 bp, 9 predicted proteins | sample PanSoiMetPlot_11_FD_92545 | JGI IMG/M metagenome (GOLD analysis project Ga0126373, IMG submission 92545) | Tropical forest soil microbial communities from Panama - MetaG Plot_11 | ecosystem: Environmental > Terrestrial > Soil > Tropical forest > Bulk soil | place: Panama | collected 2016-02-17
GAGCCATTAGAAAATTAAAGACATAATTTAATTTTATTAGCTGAGTGGTTTTTTATAAAGAAGTTAAACTAGATCAAGGTGTAGTTTAAATCTCATTATTTGCTTAGATAAAACCTCTATCTTCCTGATAAAACTAATTTGTTCACCAATATTACAGTTTTACTTTAGAATTGTAATTTGAAATCGCGGAGTTAACAAGTAAGCGATTGTTAGATTCAAAAAACGTAAATAATACTTACAGTGTCACATGTGTCACTCGCCTTGAAAGATCAAGTAGTTGCGGTTTGGTATAAAGCTTGCTCAGTTGTCGCGCCTTGTCAACCAATGAGCATGGTTAGTCTGCGCAGCTAACTACGCATGGGTTGGTGTAACCAAAACTACGAGGAGGTAAGGATGAGACAACAAAGATTAGCTTCATACGTTTTCCCAATAGTATTTTTTCTCGCGATGACATCTGCAGCGAGGGCCACGCTAACGTATCAAGTCTCCGATGGCGTAAGCACATTTACCGTTGCTGATAACGCTTCTGCTGATCTTTCTGCCCAAGCCGGCGCGGTTCTTTTCACAAATAGTTTTGGCAATGTTATCTTGAACGTTGGCACCGGTATTTCGAGACCACTGATTGGCAGCACCGCGCTGCCGCAGCACCACCTGGACAGCGTGATTGTTTCAACCGGCGCGGTTAACTTGACTATTTCCCTGTCTGACACAGATTTTTCCGGGGCGGGAGTGCCAATTTTCTCGCGAGCATCGGTGGAATCATCAACTCCGCGCCCGGATCAACGGCGACGTACTCAGTATATCGGGACCTAGCAAATAATTTGTTTGGAACAGGCCCGGGCACATCAGTTTGTACAACGGGCCCGCTAAGTGTAGGCAGCATTCCATTTACCTTCGCTGGTAGCTGCGCCGCCGCGCCCACAATTGACAGTGCGTATTCGTTAACCTCGGTGACAAACATACACCTCCTCGGTCCTGGAACTACTAGCTTCGGCGCCATTCTGGTTGACGCTTCCGAGCCCGCGTCAATAATACTTCTTGGAGTCGGCTTGATCGGCGCAATGAGTTGGAGTCGACGCAACGCAAGAAAGACTGCTTGAGATCCGACGCCAGGTGGTTTTAAAGCTCCAGCGGATCAGTGGCTGTTTGTTTTTGGCCAATCTTGATTTCGATAGTGCGTGCTTGGGCACTGAGCTGGTCTACGCTGTTGTACACGTCAAGCGGCCGTTGATTGCGGGTCGCCCGGGTACAACGGCGTAGACGCTAACGCGGCAAAGGCGTAACCAAAACTAGGACAGCGGGATTTACCGCAGAAGCCCAGGGTACGCAGAACTTTTCTTTTTTTGCCGACGCCAATGGTGCCGAAACAGGCCGGCCGCTCGGGTAAATAATGAAACCCGACAGCGCGTCGAGCGTTAGCGCCTTTTCTTCCTGTTAACTTTACGGGTCTTCTTGATGATTTTTCTGACAGCCGGCTTCGCGTATTCTTTCATTCCAGAGATATCAATGACCACTACCGGTTCGTCTCCAACTACCCAGGCGTCATGGCCGGGAGGTATTGCCGCCACATCACCGGGGACTCTGGCGTTTCCGGACGAGACCCGAACAACGAACAATAGAATCCAATTCCTGACCTGTGAATTGGCGCTCACGAGAGGAAAGCACACCACTACGCAAGTGTTAAATTATCGCTGCAATCGCCATCCCAACCTCGCCGGTGCTCGCTGTGCCCCCGATGTCACGCGTATGCGGGCCGTCCGTGAGGACCGTCTCGATCGCCTTCATAATAGCTTGAGCAGCATCCTGATGGCCTAGATGTTCGAGCATCATTGCCCCCGACCAGATTTGGCCGATCGGATTCGCGATCTTCTTGCCCGCGATATCCGGAGCAGAGCCGTGTACCGGCTCGAACAAGGACGGATACTCACCTTCGGGATTGATGTTCGCCGACGGTGCAATGCCGATGGTGCCAGCACAGGCCGGTCCTAAGTCGGAGAGAATGTCGCCGAAAAGATTAGAGGCAACCACGACATCGAACCAGTCAGGGTGCTGGACGAAATGCGCGGTCAGGATATCGATGTGATACTGATCCCATTTGACGTCGGGGTAGTTCGCCGCCACCGCCTTCACGCGCTCATCCCAATAGGGCATTGTAATCGTAATGCCGTTTGACTTCGTTGCCGAGGTCAAATGTTTTTTCGCTCGCCGGCGCGCCAGGTCAAAGGCGTACTTGAGAATCCGGTCAATTCCGTGGCGGGTGAAAGTCGCCGTTTGCATGACCGTCTCCCGTTCAGTACCCTCAAAAATTCGCCCGCCGATCGAGGAATATTCGCCTTCCGTGTTCTCGCGCACCACCAGGAAATCGATATCGCCGACGTTGCGGGCCGCAAGCGGCGACTTAATCCCGGGCATGAGCCGGACGGGCCGCAAGTTTACATAGAGATCAAACTGCCGGCGCATCGGGATCAGCAATTCCCATAGGGAGATGTGATCCGGCACCCCGGGAAAACCGCACGCGCCAAAGAAGATTGCATCGTGATGCCGGATTGTTGCCAGCCCGTCGTCAGGCATCATGCGGCCGTGCCGCGCGCGATATTCGCAGCTCCAAGGAAATTCATCCCATCTGAAGGCGATATCAAATTTCCGTCCAACTGCTTCAAGAACACGCATTCCCTCCGGCACAACCTCTTTGCCGATTCCATCACCAGGAATCACGGCTATGCGGTAGGTCTTCATAACTGGCCTTTCTGTTCCGGATTTCTTCCTGTTGACATAAGCGGCTCAGGAAGTAAAGAAGACTCCGCCGCTTTAGGAGTGTTACACGGAGCTTAAGCAAAGAGTCACGACGATCAGTTGCCAGGATGCGATGCATGTCTAACCGCTCCGGCACTGCAATGACGGTTGAGCCGTAACCCTCCACATCTATCGTTGCCTCGGATCCAAAAGATCTCTTACTCCATTACCCAATGCATTAAAGGCGAGGATGGTTAAGAAAATCGCGGCGGCGGGAAAGAAAATGACATGGGGAAAAGTGCGCATGGCGCGCCAGCCGTCTTGAGCGAGTGTTCCCCAACTCGTACCCCAAAGGCTATATGGATCGTTGATACCGATGCCGATGAAGCTCAGCGTCGATTCGGCGAGGATGGCGGACGGAATGCTGAAGGTTAACGTGACGATAATGGGACCAATGATGTTGGGTAAAATATGGCGTTGAACGATTCGTCGTTTACGCGCACCCATCGCTTTAGCGCCTTCCACGAAGAGAAACTCCTTGGCCTGAAGCACCTGGCCGCGGGCGATACGCGCGAAGCGCACCCAAGAAACAAGGCCGAGGGCGACTAAGAGGCCGCCGATATTTCTGCCGAAGAGCAGCGACAACAATATAAAGATGAGCATGTCGGGCAGACCATAAAAGATGTCAACGATGCGCATCATGAAATGATCTAGGCTTCCGCCGGTGAAACCGGAGATGAGGCCGTAGGCGGTGCCGATGACAAGCGCGATCAACGCGGTGCCAAGACCTACCGTCATCGATACCCGGGCGCCGTAAAGAGTGCGCGTCAGCAAATCCCGTCCTAGGGCGTCCGTTCCCATCCAGTGGGTCCAGCTCGGCGGCCGTAGAATTTGCTTCTCCTCCAGCCCACCCGCCGTGTAAGGGGAAATGTACGGACCGACCAATGCCATGAGAGAAACGAGCGCGATAAAACCCAAGCTGAGTAACAGCAGGGGATCGCGGCCGGCTCGCCTGCGGGTATTCGTGGTGATCAACATCGGAGAGATTGTGTTAGTAGGTCATCCAGTCGAGATATGCTTCGCTTGGTCAGGGCCGTAAGACAAGTCCTATGAGCGCTTCGACTTAGTTCAGCACGAACCAGCTATGGACACGATTTACTTGTCTACCCTTTACCCTGAGACCCTCGAAGGGTGAAACCAACCGCTCACTATGTAGCTCTCCACGGGTCATTTTATTTCGTCCTTATGCGCGGGTCGACGTAACTATACAACACATCGACTATGAGATTGGTACAGACAAGCAAGGCGGTGTAGACCAGCGTGACACCCATAATTAAAGGGTAGTCGCGATCGGTAACCGCGGTGATAAAAAATCTTCCCATGCCTGGAATCGCGAAGACATATTCCACAACAAACGAACCGGTGAGCAGCGCCGCGGTGAGCGGGCCCATCACCGTGAGCACCGGGATAAGCGAATGGCGCAGGGCGTGCTTTAACACCACGGAAATTTCTCCCACGCCTTTCGCGCGGGCCGTGCGAATAAAGTCCTCGCCGAGAGTTTCGATAAGGCTGGATCGCAGAAGAGCTGCGAGATAAGCCGCAGGGGCCGCTCCCAGAGTGATCGTCGGCAAAATCGCGCTGCTCCACTGGTCCCAACGCCCCGCCTGAAGCCAGCCGAGTTGCAGCGCCACGGCCCAGATCAACAACGCCCCTAATATAAAGTGCGGTAGCGAAATTCCGAGGGTCGCCATAAACATGGCGCAGCGATCGAGCCAGGAATTCCGATGGCTGGCGGCGGTCAGCCCCGCGGCAAAAGAAACCGCCAGAGCAAAAAGAAGCGCCAATCCGCCAAGGGTGGCCGAAGCCGGGAGGGTATCAGCGATGATCTCATCCACACCGCGATCGAGATATTTGTAGGAAGGGCCAAGGTCGCCTTCAATCAATCCCTGGAGGTAGCGAAAGTATTGGCTGATCCAAGGCTCGTTAAGGTGATATTTGGCTTCGATGTTCTGTAGCACCTCCGGAGGGAGCTTCCGTTCGCGATCGAAGGGCCCGCCGGGCGCCAGCCGCAGCAGGATGAAGGTTAGAGTGGCGACGACCCAGAGAACCACAATGCCGTGGAGCAAACGCTTAAAAAGAAATGCGGTCATGGGAAAACTAAATTGAACGATTCCACTAAAAAGCAGCGATCGCTCGGCGTACAAATAGTTAGGCTACCACCGGATCAATTGTCTCCTCTCACCATTCCATTAACAAAGGTGGATCACGGTTTTTTAGAGTTGTAACTTTTAGCAAATCTCCCCTGGCCCCTCTTTTCCAAAGACGGGAAATCTCTGATCTTGCGTTGGCAGGAATTGTCAGTTGTGCTTTCTCATTTGTGGAGAACCAATCTCACGTCACATCTAAACGCCTATCCGACCGCATAAGAAGCAGAGTACTCCTCTAACTTCTTTTCCAGCCAACGCGTGTTGATCTTGCCGCCGCGGTAGTCGGGGTCATCGATGATAAACTGGAGAAAAGGAATTCCGGTATCGATGCCTTCCACGCGGAACGTAGCAAGAGCATTTCTTATGCGCTCGATTGCTTGAAGGCGATCTTCGCCGCGGACAATAAGCTTCGCCAACAACGAATCGTAATAGGGCGGGACAACGTAGTTGGGATAACAATGACTATCGAGCCGAACGCCTGCACCTGACGGCGGCTGCCACTCGGTAATACGCCCGGGGCAGGGGCGGAATCCTTGCCGTGGAGACTCGGCGTTGATGCGGCATTCAATGGCGTGCCCATGGAGCTTCAGATCCGACTGCTTATAGGGCAAAGCTTGTCCCCCCGCGATTAGAAGCTGTTGGGCGACGAGATCGACGCCCGTGATCATCTCAGTCACAGGATGTTCCACCTGAATGCGAGTGTTCATTTCGAGAAAGAAAAATTCGCTGCTGTCGTTGTCGTAGAGGAATTCGACGGTTCCCGCGTTACAGTAACCGATACTGCGCGCCAATGTTGCTGCGGCTGCACAAATCCTTTCGCGCACGGCCGGCGCCAGAGCATAGGCTGGCGCCTCTTCGATAATTTTTTGATGCCGCCGCTGGAGCGAACAATCGCGCTCGCCTAAATGAATGACGTTGCCGTAGTGGTCGCCCAGAACCTGTACTTCGATATGCCGCGCGTTGCCGACGTAGCGCTCCATATAAAGGGTGTCGTCGCCAAAGGCGGCCCGCGCTTCGGCGGCAGCGGTGCTGAATGTGGCCTCCATCTCTGTGGCGTTCGAGACTAACTTGATGCCACGGCCGCCACCCCCTGCAGACGCCTTAAGCAGAATCGGATAGCCGATCTTTTTTGCCAGCGCCCCAGCCTCACTCGCATTCTTGGCGTGATCAGAGCCCGGCACGATGGGCACGCCGGAGGATTGCGCGATTCGGCGCGCCTCAAGCTTGTCGCCCATTTTAGTGATGTTATCAGCGCTTGGGCCGACAAAAACAATATTGTGTTTCGTGCAGGCCTCGGGCAGCGCGGCGCGTTCAGAAAGAAACCCATATCCGGGATGAAGGGCATCGCAGCCGGTCCCTTGCGCGGCGGCGATTAAAGCTCCGACTTGAAGATAACTATCTGACGAGCGGGCGGGACCGATGCAGACGACGCGATTGGCTCTTTTCGCGGCGAGGCTGTCGCGGTCGGCTTCGGAAACGGCGGCGACAGTCTCTATGCCCAGACTTTGGCAGGCTTTGATGATACGGACAGCGATTTCACCCCGGTTCGCGACCAGCACCCGGGTTACGCTCATGACGGCTTGACCAGGAAGAGCGGTTGTCCATATTCAACGAGCTGACCGTTTTGTGCGAGCACTTCTGTGACAACGCCCTTGACGCCCGCGCTAACGGCGCTAAAGACTTTCATCACTTCAATGAGTCCCACTGTAGTGTCTTCTTTGACTGCGGCGCCGACTGTGACGAATGGCGGTTTCCCCGGCTCCGGGGCGACATAGAAAATACCGACCATCGACGCATTGATGGAAACGTGACCCTCGGGAATGACAACCGGTTTCGGCGCCTCCTTTTGAGGGGCAGAAGCCACCGCAGCCTGCGTGACTTGAGGCGCCTGTGCGGGCGCAGGGCTAGGGGTTTGCGACACGGAAACATTTTGCGCCGACGCCGAAACAGGGATTGGATCTCCTTTGCTGACGGTAATTTTCAGCTCGCCGACCTCGAGTTGAAAATAGTCGAACTTCGATTCGTCAATGAGTTTCAATATATGAAGCACATCATCTTCGCTGAGTTCCATAATCCGTTGGCCTTTCTCTACTGTGTTAATGGCTCTGCCGCGCGGCCAGCCGTCACTGGGGACCTAACATGAATTTGCCGCGCAAGGCAAATTCTTGCCAGGAAATTTGGTTTCGTTTCCCTATGGCGCGCCCGTAGACGTTCGCCGAACGTTCCGTAGGTCCATGCGCGCCATGGAATTGAACTCCAGGCCGGTGAAGCGCGGATTCAAGACCGTAGTTTCGGCAGTCCAGAAAAGCGGCATAATCGGGAGATCGGTTTCACAGAGAATCTTCTGAGCTTCATCGTAAAGTTTTACGCGTTTCGGCGCGTCAAGTTCGCGCGCCGCTTGCTCCAAGAGTTGATCGTATTGGGAATTCTTCCAGCGGGTGTTGTTGTTACCGCTGTTGGCGGTAAATAGTTTCATGAAATTGTCGGGGTCTGGATAGTCCGCGCCCCAACCGAGTCGAAATATATGCGGCGGATCATTCCGCAGCTTTTTTAGATAGACTTTCCATTCCTGATTTTCCAAGGAGACAATGACGCCAAGATTCTTCTGCCACATGCTTTGCACCGCTTCCGCGACCATCTTGTGGTCTTCTTCGGTGTTATAGGCCAAAACAATCCGTGGCAGTCCTTTGCCGTCGGGAAATCCCGCTTCGCTCAGCAGGCGCCTGGCCTGCGCCGGATCGTAAGGCAGCCCGATCTTAGGATTGTGCGCGAACATGCCGGGTGGAATCCAGGATGGCGCTGGCGCTTCGCCGCCATGGAGAATCGTGGAAAATATGCTGCGATCGATGGCCATGGAAAATGCTTTGCGCAGGCGCACATCGGCAAAGGGCTTCCGGTCCGTGACAAAACCGTAATAGTACCCCCGTAGTTGTGGCACGTGCTTGAACCCCGGTTGTTTAGCCATCCGTGGTTTGTCCAAGGTAGGAATGCTGTGGTTATCCATGAAATCGAGCTGTCCTTGTTCATACATAGCAAGGGCCGTGGTTTTTTCGTTGACCATTAGCATCGTCACGTTTTCCATGGCGGGTCTGCCGCGGAAAAAATTGGGATTGGCGCGCAGCCGGATCTCATTTTCATGCTTCCACGAGTTCAACAGAAAAGGGCCATTGGTGATGATGTTTTCAGGATCGGTCCAACGGTTTTGGAATTTCTCTACCATGTCCTGTCGCTGAGGAAAGGTTACTTCGAAAGTGGTAATGGCAAGAAAATAGGAAGCCGGGTGTCGCAGTTGAACGGCCAGGGTCGTGTCGTCCTGGGCCTTGACCCCCACGGCCTGAGCTTCGGCAATTTTTCCCTCATGGTACTCCTGGGCGTTAACGATGTCGAAAAGGATATAGGCGTATTCGGAAGCGGTCTTCGGGTTGAGAAGTCTCTTCCATGAATATTCGAAGTCCTGAGCGCGAACTTTTCTACCGTCGCTCCACTGCACGTCGTCGCGCAGGTGGAACACGATCTTGCTGCCGCCGTCAAGAATATCCCAGGACTTCGCGATCACCGGCGCCGGCTTTAGCTCTTTGTCGAACTCGGTCAAGCCGACCATTAAGTTAGCGATCACATTGAACGAAACATGATCCGTCGCCAAGGACCAGTCAAGGCTGGGCGGCTCGGTTCCGAGATTGACGCGGAATTGGTTGTCCGCCCCGCCTTTGGGAGTTGCCTTGCAGGCCGCGCACGCCATTAGGAGAGCCAGGCCAAAATAACCCAGATAGGGCGCCAGTTTGTTTCTGTGATGTGACAAAAGGTGGTTGCTTATAGGGACGTTTGCCACTATTAGTAGCTGAAGGTGCGAGGTTCTTCAAGATAAGGAAGGAATAGTCCATGGACGGGAAGGAAATCCTCAAGAAGTACATCGTCGTCGAGGGACATAGGGACGTCTACGAACAGCTTTACCGCACCTCCATCGGCGAAACTTCCCCGATACGCGATGCCATCGCGCCGCGCTTGATCCGAGACAGAATTAACGTTTGCGCTTATGCGATCAGTGGGGATTCCTACTCACATTCACAAAATACCGGCCGCTATTTGGAAACGGCCCTTGATCAGATCGATCAGTTTCTCGAAGAGGCGCCGCGCTCGGAAGGCATGATACAGATGATTAAGACCCGCGGTGATCTGCCCGACAAGGTCGAGCCCGGCACGGTTAAGTTTCTACTCCACTTCGAAGGCTGCATGCCTCTTCGCGGCAGCATCCATAATCTACGGAATTTTTACCGCCTAGGCCTCCGGTCTTTGCAACCTGTTTGGAACTTTCGCAACGAGCTCGGTGATGGAGTGTGGGAAAACCGCACCGGCGGCGGCCTGACTAATTTTGGCGTCGAGGTGATCAAAGAGGCGAATCGCTTGGGCATGATCGTCGATCTCTCGCATATGAACCGCGAAGGGTTCTTCCAGGCGCTCGACGCCGCCACCGCGCCGCTGCTGGTGAGTCATGCCAACGCTTGCGGCATGCTCGACAACCCACGGAATCTCGCGGACGATCAAATCAAAGCCATCGCCCAGCAGGGAGGTCTAGTGGGAATTTTGGCGCTCCCCGAGCGCGTTGCCAAGGGAGAGGTGGGGATAGAGGACATGTTGAAACACATGGACTACATGATCAAGCTCGTGGGCGTCGAGCACTTGGCACTTGGCATGGATTTCGTGAAATACGACGGACCGCGAACGCTCAAGGATCGTCATCATCCGCTGCATAAAGACCCGCTGATTAAGGGCTTCGAAGAGATCGAGGATCTTCCCAATCTAATCGATGGCCTTCAGAAGCACGGCTACAAAGAAGAGGAAATCGCCTTGATTCTCGGTGGCAACTACCTGCGGGTGCTGAAGACCATTCTTCCCGAACAATCCGTGATCTGAGGTTTTCGGACTCGTCTTTTTTCGCAGCATGACATGATAATCGGCTCCAAGATTCCGCGCGTCGACGGTTTGGAAAAAGTAACGGGCGAGGCGAAGTTTACTGCTGATCTGCGCTTTCCAGGAATGTTGGAAGCCAAGGTGCTGCGCAGCCCGCTTCCCCATGCAGCCATCGAGTCGATCGACGCCCGCAAAGCGGAAGCGTTACCCGGCGTGGTTGCAGTGCTCACGCGCGATGACCTTGGGGACATTAATCCCTTTTACGGCAACTGTTTTCGGGATCGACCCATCGTCGCCATCGACCGGGTGAGGTTTGTCGGGGAACCTGTCGCTGTCATCGCCGCAGACGATGGAATGATCGCAGAGGAAGCGCTTGCTCTCATGGATGTCCGCTATCGAGAGCTTCCGGTCTTGTCTACGGTTGAGGACGCGTTGGCGCCGGAGGCCATCCTGCTGCACGAGAATCTCTCTGGGGCAGGTGAGTTTCACGACATCGCAAGTTTGGGCGGCAAGCCCGAGCCGAATATTTGTCACTACGAACACTACGAGAAGGGCGATGTCGCGCGCGGTTTCTCCGAAGCAGACGAGGTGATCGAGGAGAGTTATGAATTTCCGATGGTCTACCAGTACGCCATGGAGCCGCATACCTCTGTAGCTCGCGCCACCAGCGAAGGCATAACGCTTTGGACTTCCTCTGCCCATCCATTCCTGGTCCGCGCCGAATTGGCGCACATGTTCGGCTTGCCCCATTCCAGAGTCGAAGTGATCGTTCCCTTTGTCGGCGGCGCCTACGGCAGTAAGTCCTATTTCAAGATCGAGCCGCTCATTGTCGCCATGGCGCGCAAGATCGGCGGAAGGCCGGTCAGGCTCGCGCAAAGCGTTCCCGAATCGATGCTAACCACGCGCCGACATTCGGCGCACTGCCATATGCGCACCGGCGTGAAGCGCGATGGCACACTCGTCGCCCGCGAAGCGGAAGTTGTGATGGACACCGGCGCCTATGCCGACAACGGCCCGCGGGTGGCTCGGCGCGGGGTTAGCCGGATGATCGGTCCATACAGGCTCGCTCACTGCAAAGTCGAAGTGCGCGCCGTCTATACCAACACAGTACCGGCGGGCTCGATGCGCTCCATCGGCGGCCCGCAGACAATCTGGGCCCTCGAATCTCACATGGACAGTATCGCGGAACGCTTGGGGATCGACCCCCTGGAGTTACGCCTGCGCAATCTGCTCCACCGCGGTGCTGAGCTCAAAACCGGAGCGACAGGCATTGACGCGGACCTGCGTGAGGGGGCGAAGATCGTGGCGTCCGCGACCGGCTGGCCGGGAGCAAAAAAATTCGCCAGGGGAGTCGGCATAGCAGTGGGCGTCTCGGATTCTGAAGCCATGCCTGTTTCGGTGGCTTTGGTTCGCCTGCTTGCCGATGGAAGTGTTATTTTGATCGCCGGTACGACGGAAGTGGGTCAGGGCGCTCGCACCGTGCTCTGTCAGGTCGTTGCGCAGGAGCTGGACATTCCCGTCGACAACGTGATCATGCGCGGCACGGAAACTTTGGCAACGCCATTTGACCGTTCCACAGGAGCGAGCCGTTCAACGACTGTAATGGGTAATGCGGTCCGCCTGGCGGCGTTGGATCTGCGCAGCCAGATTGAAAGCGCGGCAGCGGAAGCGTTGGGGGTCGAACC
>Ga0126373_10003693_pt1 | contig 11531 bp, 8 predicted proteins | sample PanSoiMetPlot_11_FD_92545 | JGI IMG/M metagenome (GOLD analysis project Ga0126373, IMG submission 92545) | Tropical forest soil microbial communities from Panama - MetaG Plot_11 | ecosystem: Environmental > Terrestrial > Soil > Tropical forest > Bulk soil | place: Panama | collected 2016-02-17
CCGCGTGCAGCGGCTTTGGCTCGTCGCCGAGGCTCTGCGGCCGGCGGATACGACCGGGTACTGGCGCCGCCTGCCGCCGCAACCTGCTGACGCGCTCGTCGGGGTCAGCCGCTTCGATTGCCTGAGCCCGCACCACGAAGCGCTGACGATCGCGCTGCTGCTGCGCCGCCAGCTGGAGACGCCCGGCGCCACCGCTGCGCTCGTAACCGCCGATCGCGAACTTGCCCGCAGGGTGGCCGCCGAGCTGCGCCGCTGGGAGGTCGAAATCGACGATTCCGCCGGTTTACCGCTCAACAGGACGCCGCCCGGCGCCTTCTTGCGTCTCACCCTCGAACTCGCCGAAAGCGAGCTTGCCCCGGTGCCACTGCTGGCCGCGCTGAAGCATCCGCTCGCGGCGGGCGGACTGCCCGCCGCGGCCTTTCGCGACCTCGCCCGCCAACTCGAACAGGCGATCCGGGGCCCCCGGCCTGCCCCGGGGTTTGCCGGCCTGGCGGCCGCTCTCAATGGTGCGAACCGGCGTCTGTCTCGGTTTGTCGACCGGCTGCAAGCCTGCCTCGGCGGGCTGCCTGAGTTACTCGCTGCGGACTCGGTGCCGCTCGCTCGTCTGATCGCTTCGCACATCGAGGCGGCCGAGCGGCTCGCGGCTACCGCCGCCGAGAGCGGCGGCGAACGCCTCTGGCGCGACGCAGCCGGCGAGGTCGCCGCGCGCTTCTGCCACGAGCTGCTCGATGCCGTCCGCGATTTTCCTCTCTTGCCCGGGCGCCATTACCCGGCTCTGTTCGATGCGCTAGCCGCCGATGTCGCGGTGCGCCCCGCGTTTGGACGCCACCCGCGACTGGCGATCTGGGGCTTGCTCGAAGCGCGCCTGCAACACGCCGATCTGATCGTGCTTGGCGGGCTGAATGAAGGCAGCTGGCCGCCAGTGGCCGAACATGACCCATGGATGTCGCGCCAGATGCGTCGAGCGTTCGGTCTCGCTGCGCCGGAGCGAGCAATCGGCATCGCTGCCCGTGATTTCATGCAAGCTTTTGGCGCTCCCGAAGTGGTGCTCACGCGTGCGGCGAGAAGCGAAGGCGTTCCAACGGTGCCGTCACGATGGCTGCTGCGGCTCGAAGCTCTGTTGCGCGCCGTCGGCCTCGATGAGGCGCTTGTTCCGGACGACGCGATCTGCGACGCCGTCGCGTTGCTCGACGAAGCCGAAGCGTACCGGCCGCTGCCGCCACCCGAGCCCCGTCCGCCGGTCGCAGCCCGGCCGAGAACGCTTCCGGTGACGCAAATCGAAGCGTGGCTGCGAGATCCCTATGCGATCTATGCCCGCTATATCCTGGGGCTGAAGGCGCTCGAGGAGCTCGATGCCGACCCCGGCCCGGCCGAACTCGGAACCATAATCCACCGCACGCTCGAAAAGTTCGTCCGCGCTTTCCCACGCGAGCTTCCCGCCAACGCTGAGGCAGAGCTACTGCGTATCGGCCGGGAGCAGTTCGGAGCAACTCTGTCGCGCCCCGGCGCTTGGGCTTTCTGGTGGCCCCGTTTTGAACGGATCGCCCGCTGGCTGCTCGTCGAGGAGAGGGTACATCGGTCGGCAATCATCGAGAGCCTCAGCGAATGCACGGGAAGCTGGACGTTTCTCGCGCGGGGCGGACCCTTCACGATCACCGCCAAGGCCGATCGCATTGACCGCCTTGGCGATGGCAGCTTTCTGCTCGTGGATTACAAGACCGGCGGTGTGCCGTCGCCGACGGCCGTGAGGGCAGGGTTTGCCCCGCAGCTACCGCTTGAGGGTGCGATCCTGCGGGATGGCGGCTTTGGCGGCATCAGCGGTCAACCGGCGGCGCTGGAATACTGGCGGCTCTCCGGTGGCCGGCCAGCCGGTGAGCGCCGTCCGATTGATGATGGTGAGCCTAGCGTGCTGATCGATCGCGTGGTCGCCAGGGTGAAGGCGCTGATTGAACGGTTCGATGACCCCGACACGCCCTATCTCGCGGTCCCGTTACCGCGCTGGGCCCCACGCTTTTCCGATTACCGGCAGCTCGAGCGGATCGCCGAAAACGAGGCCGAGGAATGAGCGGTCGCCTCGGCACGCATCGCGCGGTCTCCGGACCCATCACGCCGCCGTCGTCGTCCCGGCGCAGGCCGGGACCCAATTCTCCGGGGCACGGGCCTCCCACGGCTGGTAAGGCGGTGCAATTGCTTGAGTTGTTCGCGGCGGTGGAAGGCTGGGTCCCGGCCTGCGCCGGGACGACGAGCTCTGTCCGCATTTCTTTATGCTCTTCAGCTGGGCTATGACGCCATTCGGAGATGCCGATACCGCCCAGCGCGCGGCGGCCACCCCGAGCGCCTCGGTCTGGGTTTCTGCTTCTGCCGGAACCGGCAAGACGCGGGTGCTCATCGACCGGCTGCTGCGGCTCATGCTCGACGGCACCGATCCAGGGCGTATTCTGTGCCTGACGTTCACACGCGCCGCCGCGGCCGAGATGGCCAACCGGCTCAATGAAGAGCTGGCAAGATGGGCGACGGCAAAACCAGAAGAACTCGCGCAAATATTGCAGCGGCTGACAGGACGCCCGCCGGAGGAAGCCATCCTTGCGTGGGCGGGGCAACTCTTCGCGCGGGTTCTCGACACGCCCGGCGGGATCAAGATCGCAACCATCCATGCCTTCTGCCAAACGCTGCTCCGGCGGTTCCCGCTGGAGGCGGGAGTGCCGACGGAATTCGTCGTGATGGACGAACGCAGCGCGAATGAGGCGCTCATCGAGGCCGGCGAACGCGTCGTCGCGGCCGCACGTGATGGCAATGATCCTGGCCTAGCGGGGACCTTGGCGCTGGTTGCTCGCCACGCGCCCGAGGAACGTTTCGGAGCGTTGATGGCGGCGATCGCCGCCGAGCGAGAAAAGCTCCGGCAGACGCTCGCCGGCGGCCACGCGAAACTGCAGGCTGAGTTACGCGCCGCGCTCTCATTGTCGGCCGGAATGAGTGAGGAAAGGCTCGTCGCCGATTTCTGCGCCGAAGGCGCCTGCGACGAGATTGGCTTGCGGGCCGCAGCGGCGGCGTTGGCCAGCGGATCACGTACCGATCGGGAGCGCGGGGCGATCGTCGCGGCGTGGTGCGAGGCTCCAGGGCGGCGGCAAGAGACGCTGGCAACCTATGTCAGCGCTTACCTGACCGAAAAGGCCGAAATCCGCCCGCGTCTGCTTACACAGGGCGCTGCTTCCGCGGCCGCTCGCGATGTCCGATTGGTCCTCGCTTCTGAGGCGGTGAGGGTCAAGAAATTTCGCGAAACGCAGGCGGCGCTGGCGGTGGTCGAGGCGAGTTGCGCCTTGATTAGGCTCGGCGGTGAGCTGATGCAAACCTATGACGACCGCAAGCGGGCGCAGGGCTTGCTCGACTACGACGACCTCGTGTCAAAGACGCTCGATCTGCTGCAGCGGCGCGAGGCGGCACATTGGGTGCTGTTCAAGCTCGATGGCGGTCTCGACCACATCCTGATCGACGAGGCGCAAGACACCAACCCCGAGCAGTGGGAGATCGCCGCCGCGCTCGCCGAGGAGTTCTTTGCCGGGGAGAGCGCAGGCGCTCGCCATCGTACGATCTTCGCCGTGGGCGACGCGAAGCAGTCGATCTTCAGCTTCCAACGCGCCGATCCGCGCGTTTTCTTGAGAATGCGGCGGCACTTCGAGCAACGCGTTGCAAACGCCCGCGAGGACTGGCGGGTCGTGCCACTGGAGATTTCCTTTCGCTCGACTGAGCCGGTATTGCGGGCGGTCGATTCGGTTTTCCAGCATCAGGGCGCGCGCGACGGCGTGGTTCTCGGCGGCAGTGAGATCCGCCACATTACCGCCCGCGGCGGGCATGCCGGGCTTGTTGAATTGTGGCCGCCGGCATTGCCGCAAACGGAAGAACCCCCCGATCCGGGCGAGTTACCGATCACGCGCCATCGCATAACGGAGCCCCGCACCCGGCTCGCTCTCGCGATCGCGGCGAGGATCCGGCGTTGGCTCGATGATGGAGAGATGTTGCAAGCTCGCGGCCGGCCGGTGCATCCCGGGGATGTCATGGTGCTGGTGAGGCGCCGCAACCAGTTCATCGGCGAGCTGCTGCGGGCGCTCAAACAGCGCGACATTGCGGTCGCCGGCGCTGACCGGCTGGTCTTGACCGAGCAGCTCGCCGTTCAGGACCTGATTGCACTGGGCCGGTTTCTGCTGCTGCCGGAGGACGATCTGACGCTCGCGACGGTGCTGAAGGGTCCGTTTTTTGGCATCAACGAAGACACGCTGTTCGATCTCGCTTACGACCGCGGCGAGCAAAGCCTGTGGGACCGGCTGCGGGCGCGAGCGGCGTGCAGCGCCCGGCTGCGCGGGGTCGCGGAGCGGCTTTCGGCTTTGCGGGCGCGTGCCGATTTCGTCCCGCCTTACGAACTTTTCGCCGAGATCCTCGGCGCGGGGGGCGGGCGGCGGGCTCTGCTCGAGCGCCTCGGAACCGAGGCCGAGGATCCGGTCGAAGAGTTCCTCGGCTTGGCGCTCGCCTACGAACGCGGCCACCCACCCTCGCTGCAGGGCTTTCTCCATTGGCTGGTGGCGGGCGACGTCGAAATCAAACGTGACTTGGGGGCGCGACAGCGTGACGAAGTGCGCATCCTGACCGTGCACGGCGCCAAGGGGCTCGAGGCTCCGATCGTGTTCTTGCCAGACACGATGCAAGTGCCGAAGCCGCCGGAGGCCCTGTTGTGGTCAGAGCCCGACGGGTTGCCACTCTGGTGCCCGCGGCAAGATCTTTCCGTTCCATTCTATGCCGGCCAACGGGACGCGTTGCGTGCACGCCACTTGCAGGAATATCGCCGTCTTCTTTACGTCGCGCTCACCCGGGCCCAGGACCGGCTGTACATCTGCGGCTGGCAAACGCGAGCCCCTAAGGCCGAGAACTGCTGGTACAGCTTCTGCCGGACAGGTCTCGCCGAGATCGCCCGAGCGTTCTCCTTCGACACGACGCCGCTAATCGGCCGCGACGGGTGGTGTGGCGAGGGGCTGAGGCTCGCCGGCGCGCAAACCGTCCCGCCGGTTGAGGAACGTCCGGCGATCAAAGCTCGGGCGAGCGGCTCGCTGCCCGGTTGGGTCAGGCGGCCGCCCCTGCCGGAACCCGACCCGCCAAAGCCGCTCGCCCCGTCGCAGCCCGATGGGGAAGAGCCGGCCGTCCGGTCGCCGCTCGCCGCGACCGGGCGCGACCGCTTCAAGCGTGGTCTTCTCGTCCATCGGCTGCTCCAGTCCCTGCCCGAATTGCCGGACCCTGAGCGCGACATCGCAGCGCAGCGCTTTCTGGCGCTGCCGACCCATGCGCTCGCGATCGCTGAGCAGGACGAGATACGGCGCGAAACCTTGGCAGTGTTGCGCCATCCCGAATTCGCCGCGCTGTTCGGCGCGGGCTCATATGCCGAAGTGCCGCTCGTCGGACTGATCCCTGTTCGCGCTGGGAGCAGCCATGCCGTCTCTGCGCAGATCGATCGCCTCGTCGTAACCGAGGACCGCGTGCTGATCATCGACTACAAGACCTTGCGGCCGCCGCCAGCTAGCGAGCGGGAAGTGGCGCCGGTCTATTTGCGCCAACTGGCTATTTACCGGGCGGCCCTTGCGCAGCTTTACCCCGCACGCGAGATCCGCTGCGCTCTGCTGTGGACGGAAGGTCCGCGGCTGATGCTGATCAGCTCCGAGGCTCTTGCGGGCTACGCGCCTTGACGCGGCTTTTTCGGCTCCCCTAATCTCAGCGGGAATTAGCCGAAGGAATTATTCTATGAAGCCGATCGCCGTCACCGACAGCAATTTCGACGCCGAGGTGCTCCGCGCGAGCGGGCCGGTTCTCGTCGATTTCTGGGCCGAATGGTGCGGCCCCTGCAAGATGATCGCGCCGTTCCTGGAAGATCTCGCGGCCGATATGGCCGGGAAGCTGACCGTCGCCAAAGTCAACATCGACGAGAACCCGCAAACCCCGATGAAATATGGAGTGCGGGGCATCCCCACGGTCATCCTGTTCAAGGCGGGTCAAGTCGCCGCGACGAAAATCGGCGCGCTGCCCAAGAGCAAACTCTACGAGTGGGTCGAGTCGGTACTCTGATGCCGTCCGCCGAACGATCGCCGCTTTTCTAGCCGCCGTCGATAGTCCGCCATCGACGGAAAAACCGGGATCTGAGCATCAGCGATGAACTTATCGCCGCTACCGGTCGTTCGCCGCCCGTGCTGCGAGCGCTTGATAGCGCTCGAAATCAAAGTGATGAGTCCTGGTGTCGAGCCGCACTTTGAGATTGCTTCGTCGCTCCGCTCCTCGCAATGACGGTCTTCACTCGGGTCGTTGCGACCCCCGGACAGCCGGCCCTGGCGAGCCGTTCCGGGGGGAAGCAATCTCAGCGCCGCAGGTCGGATATCAAACGTCTCGGTCGCGCCAATAGGTCAAAGTCTGCGAAAATCGGGGTTTACCGCGCCCGGCGATGAAAATTGCGTTTCTTACACATCACGACCCGCGCCACAGGCGGTCGTGGTCGGGAACACTATTTTACATGCTTCGGGCGATGGAGAAGCATTGCGGCGAGGTCGTTTCGCTGGGGCCGGTGGGTCAGGGCTGGTCTTTGGCGAGAAAGGCGGCCCGCCGTGCTGCCCGCATTGTATTTCGGCAAAACATAGATGATTTACACACGATCGCGCTCTCCAAGGCGTGGGCGTCCCTCTTCGAAAGACGGCTTGCGAGGGTGGGGTCTGACATTGTGTTTGCTCCGGTAGCCTCAACCGAGATTGCCTTTTTGAGGACGGAGCTGCCTGTAGTATATTTTTCCGATCTGACTGCTAGGCTGTACCGCGACTATTTCGCAGGCTTGACCGGCCTCTCGTCGTGGTCAATAGAGCAGACGGAAGCCCTCGAATGGCGCGCTCTTCACCGCGCGGACCACATCGTCTACAGCTCGGCCTGGGCGGCGCGTTCGGCAATACAGGACTACGACGTTCCGACGGAGAAAGTCAGCGTTTTCCCACTGGGCGCCAATCTGGACGAAGTGCCCACCGGGGATGAGATCGCGGCGGCGCGAAACCGGCGTCAGGAGGGCGAGTGCCGCTTACTATTCATTGGCGTCGACTGGGAACGGAAAGGCGGCGATCTGGCATTGGAGGCGATGCGCGAGCTTCGAGCTCTCGGGATTAATGCAACCTTGACAGTCGTCGGATGCTCTCCTCCGGAGGGCATTAGCGATCCGAACGTGCGTATCATCCCTGTGTTGGACAAGGGGACGCCGGAAGGTCGCCAACAATTTCATCGGCTGTTTCTCGACTCGCACTTCATGCTGTTCCCCACGCGACGAGACGCCTCTCCGATCGTGTGCTGCGAAGCCAGCGCTTTTGGATTGCCTTCGATCGTTCCGGATGTCGGCGGTCTCCCCGTATGGCACGGCCAAAACGGTCTCAAACTTCCCGCCAATGCTCCTGCCGCTGAGTACGCCAATGCCGTTCAGTCGCTATGGAACGATCCGGCTGCCTACCGCGAACTCGCGGGGTCAGCGCGCCGCGTTTATGACGATCGCGTGAACTGGGACGCGTGGGGGCGTTCAATGGCCGATGTCTTCAACGCGGTGTCGCAGGCCCGGCGATCTGTGCGACGGATGCAAAAAGCTGGGCGACCGGCTCGCGCGGCAGATCGCGGGTAATGAAGACGAGCCGCGATTGCCGGTCGGTTCCCGGCCAGTCTTCCAGCTCGACCGGCGGATGAGCGATATGCTGCACGAACTGCACGACGACCGGGCCCTGGCACTCCTGCACGGCTATCAGCCCCTTGACGCGAAGCAGATCAGGACCGCGCAGCGCCGTCAATACCGCCATCACCTGTTCGAAGCTCGCCCAGCAGAGCGGCTGTTCGAAAAACAATGAAAAGCTGCAGAGCCCGTGGGTGTGCTCGACATCGGCATCGCCTCGGTCAAGGCGTGTCGGCATGCTAAGCGGCTCGTCGAGCAGAAAAGACGGCGAGATTTCGCCATTGACGGCGACCGTGACTGGGGCAGTGCTGAGCGCGGCGATGCGTTCGACTAGGCGCTCGCTCGCTGCAGGCTCGGCGAGATCGCTCTTGCTGACGACAATCCGGTCGGCGAGTGCCAACTGCTTTCTTGCCTCCGGCATCCGCGCGAGATTGCCTTCGCCTCCCAACGCGTCGATGACTGCGACCAGAGCCTGCAGGTAGAATTCGCGGCCGAGCCCACGGTCGGTTGCAAAGGTCTGCAATACCGGACCGGGATCGGCGAGTCCCGACGTCTCGATCACGATGCGTTCGAAGCTCGGCACGGCGCCGCGGGCGCGGTCGGCGAACAATTCCCGCAAGGTCTCCTGCAGATCGGTTCGTATATTGCAGCAGAGACAACCATTGCCGAGCAGCACGGTCACATCGCTGCTGGACCGCAACAGGGCATTGTCGATGCCGATTTCGCCGTATTCGTTGACGATGACGGCGGTATTGGCGCCCTCCGGCTTCTCGAGCAGCGCGCGGATCAGGGTCGTCTTGCCGGAGCCGAGAAACCCGGTGACCGCGATGACCGGCAGCCGCGGCCCGCGCGGCCGCCGCTGACGGCGCCCGAAGGGCCCCGTCTCAGAAGTCCATCTCAAGCGTGTAGAGGCCGCCAACATGCCGGTCGACGGTGTAGACGACCTGGCGCTCGTCGACAAAGACATCGTTTATCTGGATCGCGCCGGTCGGCGAACGTTCCGGCGCGGCCGGTACGAAATACCCGACTTCCTGCGGCTGGTACGGATTGGAGGTATCGTAGGCCCGCAAGCCGCCATTGAAGAACGTCGCGAGTACGATCGTCTCCGACTTCCATGTGTTCGGTTTTGGCAGGTTTTCATAGAGGTTGTGCGCGCCGTAACGGCCGCCGCGCCGCTGAAACGCGTCGAGCGGCGGCAGCGGACAGGTCGCGATCGGCACCGGGTTGGTCTCCGTCCGCCCGTCGACGATCCACACGAGCTTCGGCCAGTCGCCGCCTTCGATGCGCACGCATTCATCGCTGACGATCAAGAGGTTGCGGTCGAAGAACGGCACGACCGTATGCGTGAAGCCGTGATAGGGAGGGTGGTAGTCCCAGCGTGAGATCATCTTCGGGTGCCCCTTATCGGAGATGTCGAGGATGATCAAGCCGCCATCGATATAGCCTAGATAGGCCCGGTCGGGACGCTCGGGGTACACATTCGTGTTGTGCGGGCGAAAGCCGGTATCGGCGCCCTCGGGATGGCGCTTGGGGGGCGGCTCGCTGTCGCCCTGTCGCGTGCCCGGCAGCCACCAGCGGCCTACCTCGACAGGCTTCGATGGGTTTTTGATGTCGAAAACGCGGTAGAACTGGTCGTCCTTCGGATGGGTGGGCGTGAAATCCGGCGCGCCCGAGCTCATGTGGATGTATTCGCCGTCGGCGAACCACAATTGATGCACGCCGCGCGAGTGCGCGCCGGAACAGTCGAAGAAACAGATCGAGCGAGGCTTTTCCGGCACCGAAATATCGAACAGCTCGAAGCCTGCAGGCTGCTGGCCGTGCTCTTTCGTCTGATAAGCGACGGCCATGAGGTCGCCAACCGTCTCGAGAGAGTTGGAGCGCATATGCGACTGCGGCAAGTCGGCGCGGGCAACGATCCTCGGGGATCGCGGATCGCTGACATCCACGGCGGTGAAATTCTTCGGTGCGCTTTCATGTGCGAGCCACAGGACGCGGCGCCCATCCTTGGCGATCTGGATCGACATCCCTTCGCCGATGCCGCCGAAACCGTCGAGTTCGTGATGCGCTAGCTGCCGAAAATTCCAGATCGCCGTGTCCGCCATTTGTGATTTCTCCCTCTGACCGCCGCGGATCGAATCATTCTGTGGCGGCCGCCGTCAAGGGCGGCGCTTGACGGTAGGCTAGTCCACCTTATCCTTCGACTCTACGGAGCGCGCGCCATGCAGTTCGGGCTACAGTTTTTCCCTGATGTGAAACCGGAGCAGAAATCGGGCGCGCAATATTTCGAAGAGGCATTGGCGCTCGCTGAGGAAGGTGACGGGCTTGGGTTCACGCATGTCCGCATCGTCGAGCATTATTTCCACTATTACGGCGGTTACAGCCCGAACCCGATCGTGTTTCTAGCGGCGGCGGCACAGCGTGCGCGTCATGCCCGTTTGGTGACGGGAGCCGTGCTGCCGGTCTTCAACCACCCGTTAAAGCTCGCCGGCGAGATCGGGATGCTCGATGCGATCAGCGGCGGGCGGCTCGATGTCGGGTTCGCCCGCGCCTTTCTGCCGCACGAGTTCCGCCGCTTCGGTCGCTCGCCCGACGAGTCGGTGGCCCGCTTCAGAGAGGGAATGGAACAGGTCGAACTATTGCTGACGCAGGAGAATGTGACACATCACGGCCGTTTTCATGTGATCGAGAACACGACGTCGCTGCCTCGCCCGACCCAGAAGCCGCGACCGAAATTTTATGTCGCGGCGCAGAACACGCCGGATTCCTTCACCTTTGCCGGGCATAAGGGTTATTCGGTGATGGCGATCCCCTTGACCGGCGCGGCGATGCGGCCGCTGCTCAAGGCCTATCGCGCGGCGTGGAAAGAGGCCGGCCATCCCGGCGACGGCGAAGTCATGCTGGCCTTTCACATGTTCTGCGCCGAAGACGGTGAAAAGGCCCGGGCATTGGCCTCACCGTTTCTCGACTCCTATCTGCACTCGATCGTCGAGGCCGCCGGCGGTTGGCTCGACGGGCGGGTTTCGGCGGATTACCCGGGCTACGACAAGATGATCGCCAAATTGCGCGATACATCTGCGGCCGACCAGATCGCGAACGGCGCGGCCTGGATCGGCTCCCCCCACGAGATCATCGGGCAGATCCGCCGCACTGAGGAGGAATTCGGCTCCTACGAGCACGCCTCATTGCAGGTCAATTTCAACATGGTCCCGCTCGGGAGTGCGCTGACTTCGATGCGGCTCTTCGCCGAGCGCGTCATGCCGCACTTTACCGGAGCGCGGTAATCTGGTTGCTATGGAACGCCACCGTGGAAGGGATGAGCGATGCGCAAATTCATCATCGAGCGCGAACTGCCGGCGATCGGCAGCGCCGAGCGCCAGGCTCTGCGCGAGGCCGCGCAAAAGTCGAATGCGACATTGAAAGAACTCGGCCCCGACATCCAATGGGTCGAGAGCTATGTCGCTGCCGACAAGACCTTTTGCGTCTATCTGGCACGCGACGAGGAGATCATTCGCGAGCATGCCCGGCGCAGCGGCTTCCCGGCGAATAAAATCACCGAAGTCCGCCGCATGATCGACCCGACGACGGCGACAGAGCCGCATTGACCTCACCCCCACCCTAACCCTCCCCCGCTCGCGGGGGAGGAAGTAAAGGGCAGAGCTTAATTGAGGTGATAGAGCCGGGTGACGTTATCGACCGTGATCTTTTGGCGCACGCTCGGCGAGATCGCGGCGAGGTTGCGGCCGAGCACTTCGTGCGAGTTCGGCCAGATGCAGTCGGGGTGCGGGTAATCGGCGCCCCAGATGATGTTGTC
>Ga0126373_10003694_pt1 | contig 11529 bp, 6 predicted proteins | sample PanSoiMetPlot_11_FD_92545 | JGI IMG/M metagenome (GOLD analysis project Ga0126373, IMG submission 92545) | Tropical forest soil microbial communities from Panama - MetaG Plot_11 | ecosystem: Environmental > Terrestrial > Soil > Tropical forest > Bulk soil | place: Panama | collected 2016-02-17
CACTCGGGCTTGCCGTGGTTTTTGCCATGCTGGCGTCCTATGGGCTTTCCAGAACCTTGACGCCGATTGCCATCGGCATGCTGCTCAAGGGCGAGCACCACGCGACAGGAGAGGCTGCAGGTTGGTTTGCTGCGTTTCATCGGCGATTCGAGCGCAGCTTCGAACGTATGCGTGACGCTTATACCGAGCTCCTCACCATGCTGTTGAGGCGAAAGTTCGTCGTTCCGGTCATCGCGGTTCTGGTGCTGGCGTTGGGCGGTACATTGTTCATGTTCGTCGGCCGCGACTTCTTTCCCACTATTGATGCTGGACAGATTCAGCTCCACGTGCGGGCGCCAGCCGGAACGCGCATTGAAAAGACCGAGCAGATCTTCCAAGCCGTGGAGAACAAGATCCGCGAGGTTATTCCGGAAAGCGAGCGCGATATGATCGTCGACAATATCGGCCTGCCGGCGCGCACCTACAACTATGCGTTCGGGGACGGGACCGCGACGGGGGTCAACGATGGTGTGATTTTGGTGGCTCTCAAGGAGCATCACGCACCGACGGCACGTTACATCTATCAATTGCGGCAAGTCCTGCCGGCCACCTTTCCAGAAGATATCTTTTATTTTCAGGCTGCCGATATGGTGACGCAGATTCTCAACTTCGGAATCCCCGCGCAAATCAATGTCCGAACCGTCGGTTACGACCGCGCAAAAAATCTGAGTGTTGCCAAGGAATTGTGGCGCCGGATCGCGGCCATTCCGGGGGTCGCCGACGCGCATCTGCAGCAGGAAGTCAACGCGCCGGAATTTTTCGCCGAGATCGACCGCGCTCGCGCGGCACAGTTCGGCCTCACGGCGAACGCGGTCGCAACGGACCTCAATATCAGTCTAAGTTCATCCGAGCAGGTGGCGCCGAATTTCTGGACTGACCCCAAAAACGGGACCCCCTACTACTTGGCCGTACAAACCCCGGAGTTTCGCGTCAATTCGCTCAACGCCCTCAAGAACACTCCGGTCGGCACCTCGGTGACGCCAATCAACGGCAACCCGGTGCCGGGCCTGCTCAGCAATGTGGCTACGATTAAGCGAGACTCTGTCGCCACAAACGCCAATCAGGCGAATATCCAGCCGGTCTACGAGGTCTACGCGAACGCTCAATCTCGCGACCTGGGAGCTATTGCGGCCGACATCTACAAGATTGTTGCCGAGTACCAAAAGCAGCTGTCTCCAGGCAATAGAATTGAAGTAATCGGTCAGATCGACAGTATGAATAGCGCTTTTCGCGATCTTGCGATCGGGCTGATGTTCGCGGCAGTGTTCGTCTATTTGCTGATGGTGGTGAACTATCAGACTTGGGGGGACCCGTTGGTCGTGATCCTGGCCCTGCCAGCGACCTTCTGCGGCATTGTTACCACGCTGTACATCACCGGTACGACGCTGAGCGTGCCATCGCTCATGGGAGCTATCATGGCCATTGGGGTGGCTTCGGCCAATTCGATCCTACTCGTCACATTCGCGCGGGAACAACAGCTCGCCGGGATGCCCGCGTTCGAGGCGGCGATCGCGGCGGGGCGCACCCGAATTAGGCCGGTGATAATGACCGCCGCTGCCATGATCGTTGGCATGCTGCCGATGGCTATCGGCGGCGCAGGCGAGGAGCAGAACGCCGCGCTGGCGCGTGCCGTCATCGGCGGTCTCTTGTTCGCCACGCCGACCACCTTGCTGGTTGTGCCGTACCTTTTCGCAATGCTGCGAAAGCGCAATGACGGTCGAGCTGCCCACGGCGTGTTTGCGGAGGAGCGATAATGAACAAGCCGGAGAGGACTTTGGACTTTAAGGTCTCGGACGAAACGCCTCAACAACCCCTCGACCGTGTGCAGGAGGGGCTTGGCACGCAACGCAGCCGGGCTTCCAGCGGACGCGGTCGGGCTTGGTTCGCCGTCGGCGTGGTGCTCTTGGGCGAGCTACTCGGCATCGGCGTATGGCAGCACTACACGCTCCACGCGCAGGCGGCCGCAACGGCGCAAAGGCATCGCGACTTCGTGCCGAGCGTTCAGGTCATGCCGGTGCGATCAAGCGGCGACAAGATGTCGGTCGAATGGCCAGGGACGACCGAAGCGTTCGAAGCGGCCAATATCTTCGCGCGAGCGAGTGGATACATCGACAAGCGCAATGTGGATATCGGCGACCACGTCAAGGCCGGGCAACTCCTCGCCCAAGTCACCGCGCCTGAGCTCGACCATCAGATCGCACAGGCAGAGGCGACGCTCGCGCAAATGCAGGCCGCATTCCGTCAAGCGCAAGCTAACAAGGACCTCGCTCAGGTGACATGGGGCCGCGACAGCAAGCTGGTCCAAGAGGGGTGGGTCACCAAGCAACAAGGCGACACCGACCGCTTGACTTTGCAAGCACAAGAGGGCGCGCTCGATGTCGCGCAAGCAAACATCAAGGCCGAGCAAGCGCAACTGTCGGTCTTGCGTCAACAAAAAGCTTATCAAAGTGTCGTCGCACCATTCGACGGGGTGATCACGCAACGCAACATCGATATCGGCAGCTTGGTGCAGGCGGACGCGACCAGCGGTACCTTCATGTTCACCATCATGCATAGCGACGTCATCCGGATTCAGCTCTACGTGCCTCAAGATGAGGCCTTCGGCCTTAGCCCCGGCGTGGCCGCAGTCGTACGTGTGCCAGAGATTCCCGGTCGCAGTTTTCCCGGGACCGTGACCCGCATCGCGACTGCGCTGCAGCCGGGTACGAGAACGCTCTTGACCGAGATCGACGTACCCAATCCGGACCAGGCTTTGACACCCGGCATCTATTGCACCGTCGAGCTGCAGATCCCACGCAAAACGCCATCGCTAATCGTCCCTTCCGAGGCAATTATCTTTAACCGAGAAGGGCTCAGTGTCGCGGTCGTCGAGAACGGCGTCGCTCACATCCGCAAGATCACCGAGGTCCGCGACCTCGGCACTGTCATCGAGGTCAGCGAGGGGGTCAAAGACGGCGACCAACTGATCCTCAACCCGCCGGTCGATCTCACCGATGGTCACAAAGTTACCATCCGCAATACGCTGCCAGCTCAAACGTCGTGAGGTTGTGCTTCGCAGATCCACGCTATCTCGATTGGAGCGACTGGTTGGCACCCGGTGTCTGGCCCGGTCGGGCCAACAACCGCGTTGGCTTAGCGGCATCCGCCTCAACCGGCAGCGATCCGACCGCGAACTAACCAACGGCCCGAACGGATCGAGGGGATCCGTGCCGGAGCGACCCGCTACGGGTTGCCCGGCGCTTAGTGTTGCAGATGCGTTGCTGATTTGCCGCAAGAACGCCTCAACGGACGCAAGCGCATGGTAGCGCAGTCGGATTGCATCTCTACAAACCAGACAGCCCCACCATGATAGCGGAGCTGATGATGCGAATCGCACTAAACAGCGATCGACGGGAAATCGATGCGGATCCGCGAATACCGTTGCACTTGGCAGTTCGCGAAGTTGCGACGGCTGCGGGCTCCTCGTCAGTCCGGTTTGCCTTCGTGCGCAGCCTGAAGGGGGCGGCCGTCATGGGGGTCAAGACCACGGGCCTTGGCACCATCGCAATCAAGCACGATGCGGTCGGGCAGAACAATCTTGATGCCTATCCGGCGACGCGCGCCGGCGGCAGGACAGACCGCCTTGGATGCTTCATCGAGTGCGGTTCGCTTGGTCGCGGTATGCCTGTCCAGCGAGCCGGTAACCATACTCGCCATCGGCAATGCCATTTGCGCCGTGGGTGCCAACCGCACCCGCCTTCCCGACCGATCCGCAGCAGGGTGATTTCGACGCCGGCCTCATCGATAACGCGCCGGTGCCAGTCCCGAGCGCATCTTCCAGGAGATTGAAGCATCCCTGCGAAGGTTGCGGACCGACTATATCGACATATACCAGGTCCACTGGCCGGACCCGCAAGTGCCGTCGGTCTCCGCGGCGCTGGCGCTCGCATCAACTCTTGTCGCCCGGTCCTTCGTTCCCTTGCCGGCCGGTCGAGAAGCCGCGGCATAGCGGCCGCAATATCGGCGAGGGACAGATGATCGCCCCCTTGGGGCATTCATCCGCGATCACGTCACGCGAAAGCATCGGCGGCCTTGAAAGTTGCTGCGGGCAGAGAACGCCTTTGAGGCTGACGCGAAAGGTCGATGGCCGCCGGGCGTGTCGCCGCGCTTGACGTCGAGGAGACGAGGCCTTCCAATTGCGCCGATCTGACCGCGTCGCCTTGGCCCGTCGCCACGGCTGTGACGGCTCGCCTGGCGCGAGCCGAGCGCAGGGCGATAGAGTTGCAAGCCGGAGTGTCGTTGCATGGACAAGGAAGACATCATTTTCGTCGGTGTCTGCGATTTGGCCGGGCACCTGCGCGGCAAGGCTTTCCCCGCGGCAGATCTTGAATCGCGGTTGCGTCGAGGCGTGGGGTACACCGGTAGCAATATCATGATGTCGGCCTTCGGGCCTATCTATGACAGCCCGTTTGGAACCGAGGGTGATCTCGCGCTTATTCCCGATCCGTCTACCAAAGTGGACGTCACCTTCGACGGATTTGCGCCGGAACGCTTCTATCTCGCCGACATCCAAACAACCGAAGGCAAGCCATGGTCTTGTTGCCCGCGCAACTTCCTTCGCCGCGCCCTTGAGGATTTGCAACACGAGGCCGGGCTGAACGTGTTCTGCGCGTTCGAGCAGGAGTTCGTCTATACCGGTGTGGCCGGCCGGCAGGGAACAACCTACGGGTATGATGCTTATCGCTACCAAGGATTGTTCGCGGAGGCGCTGATATCGGCGATCCGACGGGCGGGCGTCACACCGGACTCCTTTCTGCCAGAATATGCGTCGCGTCAGTATGAAGTCACGGTCGCACCCGCGACTGGCATTCGTGCTGCCGACGATGCGGTCATCGTCCGGGAGATGGCACGCGCGGTCGCGTTCCGTCTCGGCCACCGCGTTATCTTCTCGCCCGTTGTCGAGCTTAGCGACGTTGGTAACGGCACCCACATCCACTTGAGCCTGAGGGACAGGCACGGAACACCGGTCATGTATGACGCTTCCCGCCCCTACGGCCTCTCGGCGGCGGCCGAGCCCTTTGTGGCCGGCGTTCTGCGGCATTTGCCGGCGCTAGCGGCTCTCACGGCACCATCGGTTGTATCCTACTATCGACTACGTCCCAACCGTTGGGCGCCGACTTGGACTAACCTTGCCTACCGCGACCGGGCGGCATCACTGCGCGTGTGTCCGGTCTTTGACACGGCGCTGGAGGATGCCGTGCATCAGTTCCATATCGAGTTCCGCGTGTGTGACGCGACGGCCAGCCCCTACATGGCGCTAGGTGCCATCGTCCACGCAGGTGTTGATGGCATCCGCGCGGGGATGAAACTCGATGCGCTGCCGCCAAAAAAAATCTGGGAGATGACGGACGACGAGCGCCGGGCCTGCAACTTCACGCCCTTGCCGGGTTCCCTCGAGGAAGCGCTGGACAAGCTAAAGGCCGATGAGGCGGCGTGCCGATGGTTAGGTTCGGAATTCCTCGATGCCTATCTACGTTTGAAGATGTCGGAGGTGACCGCCGTTCGTGGGCAGAGCGAGGAGAGCGTTTGCTCGCGTTATGCGGCAGCCTACTAGCCTGCTTGGCGATGAACCAGCTCAGACGCGATCTTCCGATTGACCCGGCGCACACCGCTCTGCTGCTCATCGATGTGCAAAACTACAGCACGCAACCTACCGGGGGCTCCTTCGCCGCTCTCGACGACGGTGAGAAGAACGCCCGATACGCATATTTCATCGAACTCCTTGTGACGACGGTGTTGCCCAATCAGGCGAAGCTGTTGAGCGCATGTCGGGCCGCAGGGATCGAGGTCATCTATACGGTGATCGAAAATCTTACCTCCGATGGCCGAGACCGGAGTCTCGATTACAAGATTTCTGGCATCAACGTACCTAAGGGATCTTGGGATGCGCAGATACCGGAAATTGTCGCCCCGCTCGCCCGTGAGATTGTCTTGTCTAAGACTTCGTCGTCGGTCTTCATCTCGACGAATATCGACTACGTGTTAAGGAATCTCGGAATCCGTTTTCTGATCGTGGCCGGAGTGCTTACCGATCAGTGTGTTGACTCCGCGGTTCGCGACGCCTGCGATCTCGGATATCTTGTAACCGTCGTGACCGACGCGTGCGCCACTCATACGCCAGAACGGCATGCGTCTTCGCTCGCTAACAACCGAGGATATTGTCGACAGCTCGCCACCGAGGAATTACTGACGGAAATTGCCGGGCGAGAGAGCTACTGATTTTTTTCAAAAGGGCAGCCATTAGGTTCCAGCCCGGTGCATTCAGCGGCGAGGGCGCGGCCTGGACGCAAGGTCTCCGGCACCCTACGCGCGCGAATGTCCACCGACGGCAGTTAATGGAAGCGCGTCGGCCTTATGCCACATCTCGCAAGTTGATGTAGAACGTGCCCCTCGAAATACTTGGTGCGAAGTTCGAAGAGCGCCTTCATCACGAGCCGTGAAACAGTCGCCCAACAATCGCGACGAGCGCCCCGATCCAGAGCACGCCTGCAGCGGCCGCTTGCACGGCAAAGCCGGTCCCGCGCTTTTCAGCCGCTTGCGTGTAGTCGCGAATGTAGACGATCCGTCCGCCGATCCAGAGAATGCCAATCGCCGCCGCGACCAAATCGCTACCGTAAAGCGCCAAGAGCCACATCGACGGAAGGAGGATCGGCATCCATTCAAGGGTGTTCATCTGCACGCGGAATGCGCGCTCGAACGCGGGGTGACCAACGACGGCGGGAGCCTTCACGCTGAATTTTTCGCGTGCTCGTCCAACCAGCAGACCCGTATAGAAATAGACGCCGACCGCCACGAGGGTAACAAGCGCGGTATAGGGGAGCATTCGAGTCTAGCCTCCGATCCACAACGATGTATGTTTGACCTAACGACGCGACCGTTAGGTAACGTTCGAAAGGGTGACGGCACCACGAGCTACTTTTCCGCAGCGCGCGCCCGAAGGCAGGCGGCGTGCTGACCTGAAAAGCCGTAGAGCATCTTCGCGTGCGGTTCAACAATGCCTCACTCCCACCGCGACGCTTTGCGCCGATAGCGGTCGCTTGCTGGTCTCGGGAGGGAGATCATTCGCAAAACAGCTGGAGGGGCCGCACGAATCGCCCGAGCGACCGTTCGTGGTTTAGCCCACGCATGTCGTGAGCATGAACAAGCGCAATCTCTGCTTTACGTCAATACCAACCCGGCTATGCTTACAATGCCGGCGCTTGATAATCATCAGAAACCGAACACGCCTGCGCAACAGCCAACTTCGCTCAATCCGAGGAACGACCGTGCTGTTCGTCTCGCTCCGCGGCTACAGCCACTCCTGGCTGCCGGGGGATTTGCTGGCCGCCACGACCTTGGCGGCCATCGCCATCCCGGAACAACTGGCGACCGCTCGGCTAGCCGGAATGCCCCCGATGGCCGGACTACTGAGCTTTGCGGCCGGTTCCCTGGCCTTCGCGGCTTTCGGCGCCAATCGCTACGTATCCGTGGGAGCGGATTCGACCATTGCACCGATTATGGCAGGCGGGCTCGCCGTGATCGCCTCCGCCGGCAGCGGTCAATACGCGGCCATGGCGTCGCTGCTCGCGCTACTGGTCGGCCTTGTTCTGCTGGCGAGCTTTCTCCTGCGCCTCGGCTGGGTTGCTGACCTCCTCTCGGTTCCGGTAACGACCGGGTTTCTTGCCGGCATCGCTGTACACATCATCGTCGGGCAACTGCCTCCAGTGTTCGGGATCGAGGTTGCGTCCCGCCACATCGTCGACGAGCTCGCTGCCATTTGGCAGCAGCTGCCGCACACCAACCCGCTCGCGTTGGCCATGGGGGTGGGGGTCTTCGTCAGCACATTGTTGGCTGAGCGCCTCAGTGCTCGCATCCCGGGGGCTCTGATTGGTCTCGTCGCCAGCGCCATGGTCGTCTGGCTGTTGGGCCCCGGGCATGTTGCCGTCCTAGGTGCCTTGCCGCTGACGCTCCCAGCTATGACTCTGACCGTCCCGAACTTTCAAGAGCTTGTCCGTTTGCTGCCGTTGTCGCTGATCGTGGCGCTGATCTGCATCATGCAGACCGCGGCAGTCGTGCAGTCGTTCCCCACCGATGCAAACGGCCGCGAAGACGTCAACCGCGATTTCGCTGCTCTGGGTGCCGGCAGCGTCCTCGCCGCGGTTTTCGGGGCGTTTGCGGTCAACGCGAGCCCGCCGCGCACCGCGGTTGTGCAGGAGTCCGGCGGGAGATCCCAGCTTGCCAGCCTGCTCGCCATTGCCGTCGTCGCCGCGACGGTATGGCTCGCCGCAACGGCCTTCGCCTTCGTCCCGGAGGCTGCTTTAGGCGGGGTGCTGTTGTTTATTGGGGTTCGAATCTTTCGCGTGGCAACAATGAGGCTAATATACCAACAGGGTGGGTGGGAGATTTGGCTCGTCCTCGCAAGTGCTGCCTTGGTGGTCTTCTTGCCAATCCAGACCGGAATGGCGATGAGCATCGTGCTATCGCTACTGCACGGTATGTACATCATCGCTCGCCCGGACTGCGCGGTGCTGTCGCGGATTCCGGGCACCACGGTGTGGTGGAACTTGCCCGCCAAGGAGCCTGGCGAACGTGAGCCAGGGGTTTTGGTCTTTGCTCCCGGCGTCCCGATCTACTTCATCAATGCGACCGACATACATCGCAAGCTGATGGACGCGATTGCCGCAGCAGTCGACCCGTGCCGTCTTGTCGTGATCGAGGCAAATGGCATGATCGATATTGACTTCACCGGATCCCGGGTTCTTCAGCAAACCATCCTTGAATTGCGTCGTCGCAAGATCGATGTGGCAATTGCCCGGCTTGAATCCGAGCGCGCGCACCACGCCGCTGCCCGAACCGAGCTGATTGCCACCCTTGGCGCCGACCACGTGTTTCGTTCGGTCGACGACGCCATCCGCTGGGCCCGGACCCGAAAAATCATTTGATGTGGCGTATCCGGATGGGGACGCCCCGCTTCGACTCGTCCCAGGTAACGCTGCCGACATCCGTTCCGCTGTCTCCCCGAAGCCTGAGCAGGTGAGTCTTCCGGATGGCAGCGATCCCGCGGTGCGACTGTCGCGGGGTCCTGCGTGCATCGCGTGGCGAATTGCGAAACCGGCGAGCAAATCTCGCAGACGGAAAGCGCACTGAACGTCCTCCCAGTTTTGGTGCTGGGCGGTCGTCGTCCCGGCCACCGGATGGCGATCGCAACCGCGCGTGCTGCCACCGCGGATCACGCGAACGCGGGCTTCTTAAAACGTCTTCAAAAATGCGATCAACGCATGCTTGTCTGAGTCGCTGAGGCCAGGCTCCTCCTTGAAATAGTCGGTGCCGAAATAATGCCCGCGATTGATAATGAAATCCGGGCACTTGCTCACCGACAGCAGGTCATCGACGACGTTGCTGAAGGTCTTGCGCGCATCCTGGTCGCTAGCCTCCTTGGGCAACGCCTTGAGGTCCTTCTTCAGCTTTAACAACAGCTTGGCGATCTTTAGCTTGTGCTCCAAGTCTTCGAACAGGTCTTCCCTCCTGTCCAGGTCTATGTTGCCCAGGAGAGCGACCGGGGTTCCCTTTGGAATAGGCCCGATCGCCACGCCGTCCTCATCAAATAAATGGCGCGTCAATTCGATCAGCGGGTCGAGGTTCCCCTCCGCCAACAGGTCAGGCAAGAATCCCTTGGGGACACGCAGATAGCTCGTTGCCGTGGTCAGATTGATCTGCCCACGCAACGTTTTCCCAGAGGCAGTCACATAGCTGATGTTGCCCGGGCGCTTCTCGGGCCAGAGCATCTGCTCGATCGAATTGTCGAACGAACTCATCCGGCTCTCGATCGCAGGGCTTTGGTGGAACTCACCCACGGAATTGTTGAGCAGAAAAGGCGCCGTGGACCAAAGGCTGATCAATGAGGCCGGACGGGTGTAGCCGCGCCCACCACCGGGCATCTCATAGGATCTCGGCTCTCCCGTATAGGGGTGATGAATGGTGATCGTTCCCACCGCCGGCAACTCCTTGTAGGAGGTCGATGAGAAGTCGTTCCAGATATTGCCCCTGATCGCATTGGTCGCGAGCGGACTGCACGCATTGGTCTCCAGCAGGGTCACGGGAACACGAAGATCGGTCGACAAGAAGTTGTCCGTCAGAAAATCATCGGCGGCCACAATACCTTTGATCGACTGCTTGAACTCGTTCGATTTCGTCCAGTTCCAGTAGTTGTTCCAGCACTGGAGATAGTTCCTCCCCGCACAGGCAGCGTCGGAGAAGAACGAATAGGCCTTCTCCGGCAACTTGCTCGAATGGCAGCGGGCGCATCGCTCAGCAAACACCTCTTTGCCGCGGTTCAAGTTAGCCGGATCGGCGGCAAGATAGGCCGCGCCGCCAGGGGCGTTTTTCAGGTAATCGGGCTTCGCCGTCGCGATGAGGAACAAAGCCAGGTTCGGGGTCTGTCGCTCGTTTGCCTGCCAATAGGACGAATTTGTCCGTCCTGTTCTAATCGTGATCGGGGAAATGCGTTTGCCGCCCACGATGGGGTTGAAGTGCGCCAGCCACTCCTCGCTGAACATTCCGATATTGACATAAACCCGATTGAGCGACCCCAGCGCCCCCGCGGAATCGGCTCCGTCTTTGAGAATATGCGGCGTAAACACCTGATCGGGCGGGACGTAGAACTGGGTCAGGGGTGTGCCAGGTGGCACGTATTCGTTGAGCTGCTTGTTGTCCCGTTCGCCCCCCGTCAGCTTTTCCCCACCGAGCTTCAAGGCGTTCTTCAACCGCGCACCCAGATTGTAGACGGCGTTCATCGTCCGCGGGTTGGCTATATAGTCCGTCGAGAGCAAAGACGTATCAAGCGACCCGGGACGCGACTGGTGAAAATACTGAAAACCGAAGTCCGCCGGGTCTGCCGTATAGGTGAATATGCGGTCCCACCAGAGATATTGGGCGCCAGGATTGGAATTAAGATTCTCCCACTTAGGGTTTTCCGGGTCGCGGGGCGGATTCGTCGGGTTCGGGCCGACATGACAGAACCCGCATGACATGCCGACCCGGTACGGGCGGATCAGCCTCTTGTCGTTGTAATATTCCGGATCGGTATAAAACCGCTCCGGATCCCACCTTTTCTCCGCCTCTTCATCGAAGGCAGGGTTGGGGAACAGGCGCAGGCCTAGGACGCCGGTAGCATAGCCGTAGTAGGAACCGACGGGGAACTTGTCGCTGCGTCCACGCGCACCGATCTTCACGCCCGGATATTTGGTCTCGTTCTCAAACGGATCAGGCGCACAGTTCGGATCGCGTTCGTCAAGCCAAAGACCGAAGCGGTCCTCGCGCGGTCCCGTTGGCTTACTGAAACACGGCTCGTTCACCAAGCCTAGACGATCCCATCGGTTGCTGCGGTTGAACTTCGTCTGGCTCGGGTGGCTCGACAGCGTTTTCAAGAAGTCAAGCTCGCCGAAGGATGATTTATTGAGAGCATCCCACAAC
>Ga0126373_10003695_pt1 | contig 11527 bp, 6 predicted proteins | sample PanSoiMetPlot_11_FD_92545 | JGI IMG/M metagenome (GOLD analysis project Ga0126373, IMG submission 92545) | Tropical forest soil microbial communities from Panama - MetaG Plot_11 | ecosystem: Environmental > Terrestrial > Soil > Tropical forest > Bulk soil | place: Panama | collected 2016-02-17
CATAGAGACCTTCGCGGGCGGCGTTCTGGCATTCCGTCAGTCTTCCCGGATCAATTTCCCCTCTCGCCACGTCGAGAATCAGGAGACGAGCACGAAGGGACTCGCCGTTGGGAACATCCTCACCGGTTGACAGAATCAGACTGCGCGGGACCTTCTGCTCACGTAGTCTGGCCTGCGAGTCGAGCCTGGATCGCGCCGAATGATTGGCCGCGTTGCGGAATACCCGATCTGCGCTGGCATTTAATCGAGAGACTTCGTTGGCACTTCCTTGCGGCGCGAAATCATCAACAACGAAGATCCCGTCTTTAAGATGAAAAGCGAGGATCTCGATACTGTTCGCCGTTGACGACCAGGAGGCCGGTAGATGACGGCTGTCCATGTCGGCGCCGAAGAACCGCTGCTCAAGAGAGGCCAACTCGGTTTTGAACGCGCCCGTTTCTCCGCACAAATGCACGGAAAAATCGGCCCCGCCGAACACGGACCGCAACGTGGCGGCGCGTAGTGGAAACCCTATAGTGTTATGCGGAAACCTGAGACTGGCCCTGACTGCTGTAACCAGTTCCTCCTGGCTTGAAGGAAGACAGAGCCTGAAATGACGGAGCTGCGCGGGCAGTCGGATTTCGACTCCATGCACCGCGCCGTCTGCGCCGATCGCGCCTCCGGCATGAAGAAAGACATGCCGACCATCAATTTCGCGCCAGCCGGTATGGGTGTAGATCCGGCTTTCAGACGCGGCCATCGAATGTGCCTGAATCGCGGTGCGCGTGTAGTCCTTCTGGCGCGGGTAGGTGATCGCGGCTGGCCCCATCTGCTCGATCGGCCAGTCCATGGCGCTGAAGTTTTGGGCCGAAACGGTGAATTGCATGGTGCGTCCCAACAACTCGGCTTCAATCTGAAACTCGCGACTGGTTTCGACCCCGTCATCAAACAGCAGGCTCGAGATGATCGAGGCGCGGTAGTTCGCGAGCTGCATTTCGGTGATCTGGTCGCCCTTCGCGACTACACGGAAAATGCCCTCTGGCCGAAGCTGAAATTGGGGTGCCAGCTTGACTTCGATTCGGGAGCCTGGAACGGGTTTATCGAAGAGTGCCAACACTCGCTCCGGTCCCCACAGAGCCAGCAGGTCGTCAATCCCGTTCACCCCGCAATCTTCGGGAAGATTTACGAACTGAACCTTTGCACCACGAGTAGTAAGTTCGCGGTCAATTCCCTTTCGCGCCCACTTGACGCTGTCGTTGGTGTGGACGTTTACGTCGAACACGATGAATACCGACCGGTTCGCCCATGGAATGCGGCTTAGGTCCGGGATAGGTCCTTTGACATCGAGGCGTTCACCTTTGGGGCCGTCCATCTTGCCGGTTGTTCCCCGCCAGTTCCAGACTCCGGCTATTGCGATCGGGATGAATCGGGGAAGTTCTGTCTCATAATTGGCGAGCCGCCATAGCGCGAGGGCTTTCTTCTCCCCTTCGACCAAGACGATCGGAATCTTAGGATCGGCCAGCTGTTCCGGCGTCACGCCGGGCGGGATGTAGAGCCGGTTTGCGCCTTTGGGCGGGCCAAGGTATTTTGCCTGCGGCTTCAGCTTGCCGTCCTTGCCCGCGGTCCACTCCGGGTTGTCGCGCCTTATTCGGTAATTGAACGCTGAGACATCGCCGGGCCAGTAATAGGGGATCAGGATTCCCGCACAATCACGGTTGCCCTTTTGACCGACGATGTCTCGGGCTTCCTGTCCGGCGACGCGGCGCAACATCGCCGCATCGGCAAAGTTCCTGTCTATCCACGACTTCTCAAGTTCGGCGTAGTCGGAACTCTCGAGCGGCTTACCCCAGTTGGGCGGAGACGGCACGACCAGTTCGCAGTCCTGCCGGATGCGTTGAGTGGATTCAGCACCCATTTTCTCTCCCGTCAACTCCGGTCGTCTTCTCACAGGGCGGCTCTTGCAGGAGGCCGAGTGCGGCCGCGATTGCGACGCTGACCGCCCGCGGAAGTTCAGCGTATTGCGCATGACCGCGCCGGTCGCCGATCCAGACTTCCACCGAAAAATCCGTTCCCGTTCTCCTGACAATGGTGAAACGAGCGCCGACTGCGTCAAGAAGATCAAACGCGCACTTTATGTCCGTCAAAGGGCTGAAGCGGGAACGTACTCGCCAGCTTCGATCCGAGCTTGAAAAGCGGTCAGGACCTGGTCGCCATCCGTATACAAGCGAAGCCAGGAGGTCCACAAGCACTCGATCGGTCATCGGGCGGCCTCCCGGGGCGATTGCAGTGCCCGCCGCTTCCAAGCCCCACCCCCGCCGGTCTCTATCCAGGCCCGGATCTGGTCAGGGCAAAAGCGCCAGGTCCTGCCGCATCGAACTGCGGGCAGTTCGCCAGCCCGCGCCATACGAGTGATGCGATCCACAGGCACGTCCAGCAGCTTCGCAACTTCGTCCGTTCTGAAGAGCTTCGTTTGCATCGCCTAACTGCTGGCGAGGTTAGAATTGTTTGCTCAATGCAGTCCAGACAAAAGCGGAAACGTAAAAGGTAAGTCTTGTGGAATATATCGGTTACGAGGACAAAAAAAGTCTCTAAATCGTAAGTGAGGGTAAACGCGGATCGTGCAGGTTTATTGATCCGAGCCTGCCTCAGAGAGCCATTTCGAGACAGCCGATGTGTGTTTCTCGTATGCCTTCGGCCACGGAAGATGCGTCCATGTCGCTCGAGGAGGCCGCTCCGAGTTTCCGAGCCGCTCGCACATTTCCTTAAAGGTGAGGTTGGCTTTTTTATATTCCCGCACTTTGGCTTTTATTCGCTGGACAACTGGGTCCAGTCGCCGATGGCCCGATTCCGACTTCACCTGTCGCCCTCTGCTCGCCGGTGATCGGCGAACTGCTGGAATCGCCTGATGGTTGCTGCCATCACCGCGCCGTAACGGGTGGGGATAGTCGCTCGAACCCACCGCTTCCCCGCGGCGTTCGATCGGTGCGGCAGAATCTACGGCAGGCTTTTGTTTCCAGGCCTCTTCCAACTCGCGCGTTTCCATCACTTGGACGACTGTTCGACAATGCTCTCCGTAGTGGATGATTATGGTTTCGCGGAGCTGTTCAAGAACGGCTTTGAGTTCAACCGGATCGGGCGTAACGGCGCGGTACTCAACCGCGTGCACGTTAAAGATATACTGCGCGCCAACGCTCTGCGCCTCGCGCATGGTTTGGCGGACCTGTTCAGTGACGAGGTCGAGACGGCCGTGCCGAGTGCCATAACCAGCCGGATTTCGCCGGGCATTACTCAGGTCGGACTCACACGCGCGATAAAGGATCTCAAGCTCAGCGGCGGCCTGCGCTTCTCGCGCTTTTATGCGTGCCTGCGCAGCCTCTGGTAGCGGGATCAGCGGCGCCACGGATCTTCCGTTCGCTGAATATCAAAGGCCGGTCGATGGCGAACTGTTTTCGCGAATCCGCGGCGGCAGCCTGATACATGATCCGGTGTTTGAAAGGGAAACCCGTCCATTGCTCCCTTCGCAATGCCCTGTGAGGAAATGCCGCCAACCGGACAGGGAATCCGGCTTGTCGCCCCGTCGAGTTGGGCGGCCGCGACAATCTTACTCAATGCATTCTCTTTGGCAAGCGGAGGTCGACGGCCAGCCGTTCGACTTCTGGCGCGCATGGGACAGACGACCGTCCCCTTGGGCCAAGCTGAATTACCTCCACGCTGGCAATCTGTGTCGCGGCCACCTTGAACCGCATGATCGTTCGCTTCATTTGCCAGCCCTGATGACCACATGCGCCGGGATTCATATGCAGAAGACCCGACCGAGAGTCGCAAACCACCTTCAAAATATGGGAGTGGCCGGTGATGAATAAGTCCGGCTGAACCCGTGCGATCTCCTGCGCAGCCCGCCGATCGTATTTACCGGGGTGGCCGCCAACGTGAGTCATGAGAACGCGCAGACCTTCGCACTCCCATGCGAGGTCCCGTGGCAGGGCCGCCCGCAGTTCAGAACCATCGACGTTGCCATACACGCCGCGGACGGGACGGAACGTCCGGAGCCGGTCCAGCACTTCGATACTTCCGAAATCTCCAGCGTGCCAGAGTTCATCGCAGTCTTCGAAGCACGTGAATACGGCCTGATCCAGGAATCCGTGAGTATCGGAGAGAAGGCCGATCCGCATCAGTTCATGGTGACAAATCCAAACCTGCATGAGCGAATGCCTAGCGATAATGCGGAATATCGAGCCGCGCTTGATCCGGGGCCCGATGCTGCCTCGATCCTCAATCACTTTCGTTCAAGGAGAAAAAGCGTTCAGCAAAAGTACGAGGCAATGGTCAGGGCCCTATACCGGCGTTTACTTGTTTCATTCCCAACTGCGTCAAGAGCCGCTTGAACGCGGGTCCGGATCGAAGCGGATCGTAAATTGGAGAAACCGCCGCTGCCGCCAGATAAGGCTCCTGTTCCTGAATGGCGGTTTCGAGCCATAGCCGGCACGAATCGAGATCGTTGAGCCCAAGCCACGCCCATGCGATCGGGAGTGCGGGCGCGTAGCCGCGTTCGCGACGCGCCGTCAGATCCTCGATCACGTTGATCGTCTCCGCGGCATGCCCCAGTTTGCCCGCCATATAACCAAACTGCCCTTCATAGAACGGCAGCCTCCAACTCATCTCCCTCGATTTTTGGGCCGCCCTCCACGCCTCCTCCTCGCGACCCGCGGCCAACAACGCAAATGCCAGGAAAAGACGGGGCGGATGAAATTCGGGCGCGAGATCGATTGCCGTGTGCGCGCTCTGAATTGCGTCATCATAGCGGCGCGCGTAATATGCGGTCTGAACAACCCGGAAGTTCATCATCGGATCTACTGGATCGAGATTGAGTGCCGTGCGCGCTTCTCTCCGCGCTTCCTCGTGCCGGCCGCAAAAACTGTGGTGCAGAGCAAACATCATATGCGGGTGTGGGTTCGAAGGCTCGAGATCGATGGCTCGCCGGTAAGCCTCCTCCGATTCTTTCCATTTGCACTGGAACATCCTGAGCATCGCCAGGGTGTTTTGAAGCATGGCAGAGTCTTTTTGAATGGCCAGGCCTTTTTCGAGAAGGCGCTCCGCCCGCGCCATGCCGTCGCGGGGAGTCAGGATGCCCTCGAGCGTATCAAGAATGTAGACAATCGCCGCGCCGTGGTAAGAAAGCGCGTAACCCGGATCAGCCTCGATCGCATTGTCGAAATACTGCAGCGCCTTTGCGGAGTTCACCGGGTTGTGCCGCTTGATGAGGAAATGGCCTTTCAGGTAAGCGGTATACGCCTCCGAGTTCTCTGGACGGTCACCCGGAATGGCTGCCGTCAAGCGCGACTCGAGAACCCCGGCGATGCGATTGGTAACGCGATCGCGCATCGCGAACGCATCCGGAAGGGCGCCGTCAAACTGTTCGCCCAAGATTTCGAGGCCGTCTTTGCCACTGACGAGATGAACGCTGATTCGAATACGATCGCCAATGCCATCGATCGAACCCTCCAGGATGAAATCGACCCCCAGTTCTCTGGCCGCGCCCACAAGATCATACGTCTGCCTGCGGAACCGCGATACTGTGGCCTGCCCCGCCACGCGTATTTCCGCGATGCGCCAGCACGCGCGGATCAGCTCCTCCGTCAGGCCGTCGCAAAGGTAATCGGCTTCGTGATCCTGAGTTCGATTCAGGAACGGCATCACGGCCAACGAATATTGCCTGGCAACTGGGCCGATAAATCGGTATCCACGTTTAGGAACTGTCCCGATGTAATGCGGCGATGCGGCCGGATCGTCAAGGACCTCGCGCAAACGGCTGATGGCGGTGTTCAAACCGGCCTCGAAGTCAACGAAAGTGCCGTGAGTCCAAAGCCGTTCGCGCAGCTCCTCGCGCGTGACCAGTTCTCCCGGACGTTCCACCAACGCTATCAGAACGCGGATCGCCTGCTCGCGTAACCTCACCGCGATTCCACTCTTTCGCAGGGTGGCGCGCTCCATGTCGAGTTCCCACGCGCCGAACCGGACGATCACAGACAGATCATGGCTATCAATAACTTACGTGTCAAGGTTAAAGACAGATCGACCCTGCCGCAGTTTCGCCTAACATCAGTTCGGAGCAGGGTTTGAAGCGGTGGTCAGTCAAAATGTGGCATTTCTTCGCAGGAGCGGTATTCGTGTTTGCGGGGTTGGCGGGCCAGCAGATTCAGCGAATCCCCAAGGTGTGGGATGACGCTGCCGTTGCTTCGGCTATCGTGCCGCTGACTGATGTCCGCGCGACGCCTGTTCAATTGCCTTCGAAATACTATTACGGCATTCCGGTTCGGCCGATTTACAGAAGCTATCCGGTCTACCATCCGGAGCACGAGCCGAAAGGGTATATCGACTGGCTGAAGCAGCAGGACCCGCAGATCGCGTTCGACGCCGCAAAACTGAAGACGCCGGAAGACTGGATCAAAGCCGGTGAAATCGTTTTTGACGCGCCGATTTCCTACGGCCACATCTTCCGCCTGGCGGCGACCTCCGATCTCTATCTTCGGTTGCCGGACTGGTATCGTTCGACGGGGGCTCCGCTTGCGAAGGACGGATCTGTGCCCTTTTACCGCTACGTCATCCGGGAGAAAGGCAAGATCGAAATCGGAGTCAACTCCTGCGGGATGTGCCACACAAGAGTGATGCCGGATGGCTCCGTAATCAAGGGGGCGCAGGGGAATTTCCCCTTTGACCGTTCCTTTGCCTGGGAGATGCGGCACGGGCCGAAACTGCTGGGACCAGTTACCAGTTTCATGGCGCGGGGTGTGGAACACATGCTGTATTCGGCGCCCTGGATTCAGCCGGATGTTTTTCCGGAGATCGATAGTCTGAGCTGGGAAGGCCTGGCCGAGCGGCATGAGGCAGTCCCGCCGGGCGTTGTTTCACGTCATGGCTCGAGCCCGCATGTTCCCACCAAAGTTCCCGACCTGATCGGAATCGTCGAGAGACGGTACCTGGATGCGACCGGCCTGGTTCGTCACCGGGATATCGACGATCTCATGCGTTATGCGGTGATGAATCAGGATACGGACGTTGCGGGCAAATACGGGAATTTCGTGCCTTTGGAGTCCGTGCCCTTCGGTTTGGGAAAGCTGCCCGCTGACCCGGCAAAAGACGCTGGTGGACGCTACTCCGATGAACAGTTGTATGCTTTGGCGCTTTACATCTATTCACTGCGGCCGCCGGTCAACCCCAACCGCCCGGATGCGCTTTCCGCCGCCGGTAAGAAGATTTTCGAGCGCGAAGGCTGCGCCGGCTGCCATACGCCGCCGCTGTACACGAATAACAAGCGGACGCCGGTTGCCGGTTACCGGTCTTCGCCGAACGATGCCGACGTTACGCGCATCCCGGTCGGAACAGATCCCGCACTGGCATTAAAGACGCGACGCGGCACAGGCTATTACAAGGTACCGTCTCTCAAGGGCGTCTGGTATCGTGGCCCGTTCGAACACAGTGGGTCCGTTGCCACCCTCGAGGACTGGTTTGATCGGCGCCGCCTCCGAGATGATTATGTGCCCACAGGATTCAAGGGATTCGGGGTTGTGAGGCGGCCTGTAAAAGGCCACGAATTCGGGTTGGACCTCTCGGACGAGGATGGAAGAGCGCTCATCGCATTCCTCAAAACATTGTGAATAGCTTTGTTGGCAGCAGCGCCGACGAAGCGCGAGGGCCAGGATCGGAGTTCGGGAACGGTAAGTCGGCATCGCAACTTCCACGAATTCTGGCGACCATCTCATCGGGAGCGGTCGATGCGTGTCCGTCCGAAGTAACTTCCTCTATGGAGACTTATGTCCCGCGTCAACTCCAGCTCAGCGGAGGGGCGTTCTTAATCGAGTTGATTTCGAAAAAACGCCCTCGGGCAGAAGGATTTGAAATCTTCAGAGCGCACGCTCTCAAGAATGCCCGCTCGGCTACTTCCCTGTCAGCACATCTAAGAGAAACCGGAGTTCAGACTCCACCTCGGCGGGATCGGCCACGGTGTCGGCGATCTCCTGGCGAAAGAGTTCCCGATACCTCTTGCGCAGCCTGTGAATCGCAACTTTGAGGGCTCCCTCTGAAATGTTCATTTCCCGAGCCAGCGCGGCATACGGGGCATCGGAACGGCCGAGCAGGAACACCTTTAGGCGCTCGAAATGCTCCGGCCTACTGTGTTGCACAAACTCGGCTCGCAATCTGTCCACCACGCGATCGATCACCGAGAGTGCCCAACGCCGTTCGAAGATTCTCTCTGGCGTCTCATCGTGGGCCGGCTCGCGTTGGTAACGTCCTTCACCGGATGATAGCTCAAGCGGCAGAACGACCCCGCCGCCCCGTTTCTGCGCTCGATCGCGGTCTTCTTCATCGGACACAAAAAACTTCAGGGAAGTCAAAATGAAGGATCGGAAGCGGCCCTTTTGCGGGTCGGCACGATCGAGATAGCGCCCTTCCAGCACGCGCATGAAGAACTCCTGGGTGAGATCCTGCGCCTGTTCGGCCGGATGGCCACGCCGCCGCAGAAAGGCATAAAGGGGATACCAATAGGCCTCGCACAGCGATACTAACGCGGATCGAGCTTCCTTCCGATGCGAATCACTCGCCGCGATAACGAGGGTCCAGCGTGTGGTCGGAAACTGGGATCGTCCCGAAAGGGTGTGCATGGTCTGGCCGTTCGTCACAGTCTCATCCTCAAAAGTTCCGGCTAGAGCGATTAAGCAATCGGCAAGCGAAAGGTTACAGCCTGGCGTACTCCGCTTTGGCGCGCTTCAGGATCGGGACATCGGGGTCAGCATTGTTCCAAAATGAGAGGAACGTCTCATAGGCAGCTTTCGCCCTGCCCTTTTCCCCGGATAACGCGAACACTCTACCGAGTTGCAACTCCGCCAGCGGCCCTATAGTATCCAGCCCCACGGCCCCGCGATGGTCGAGAATTTTCTGAAATTCCGCAGCCGCTTCCGCATACCGGTGCGTGGCAAGGAAAGCCTCGCCGCGCACATAAGCCGAGTGTAAGCCGCCAAGATAAAAACTGAAACTGAGCCCATTTGGCGCCAGTTCATATCGATGAGCGATTTCGAGGCGCTCCACGGCATCCGCTGGCTTGCCCTCGCCCAGTCTGGCCAGAGCGCGAAGGACCGGAGCGTAGGTAAAGTTCACAAAAGTATCTTCTGGGAATCCCTTTTCTAAATCGCCGGCAGCCTGTTCCGCTCGAGACGAATCCCCCGAGAGAGCCATGGCGAGGCGGGCGGCGTACTGGACGTCCCGACCGCTGGCAATCTTGAGCGCCGAATTGGCCACCTTTTTCGCTTCGGCGGCATTTCCGCAAAGAGCCTCCCAAACCGCTCTTGCGGCTTGGTAGGTCGCCGCCTCCTCGCGCCCCCCTTCGCCCTCTTGCAAGACCAGGTAAACTGCGCGGCTCGACGACATACGGGCGGCCCGTAAGTGGCCGGATCGAGCCAAAGCAAGAGCCTCCGCGTGAGCCACGCGCTGTTCCGCCCGATGCTTGCCTTTGGCCCGAGCCACTACACGACCCATCTGGTCAGTGTCACCCTTGAGCAGGGCGAGTTGGTATCGCATCACCAGCTCATTAAGGGGCTCCAGCCTGCGTTCATCAGCCTGCTGAAGGGCGTTATCGGCTTCGGGAAAGCGGTCGAGGAAAAAAAGACCGGACGCAAGATTGCCGTACCCGATTTGCACGTCGGGTGCGGCAGCGATTAAGCTTTGGGATGCCTCGACGGCTCTTTCAAGTCGGCCTGTCCCGTGGGTGGAAATGCCCCCTAATAACCCCAGAGGATTTGGATCTCCGCCGGGATAGGTCTGCTGCCACAACTCGAGGGTCTGGTACGCCTTTTCCAGATTTCCCGTCACCTGCCGGTCATAGAGGAAATCGATAAAAAACCGTTCCCGCCCGCTGACCCGATCGCGCAGTTTCCAGGCTCTTGTGGTGCACTCGGCCGCCAATATGGACTGTCCACGTGCGCTGTAGGCGAAGCCGAGATGCGCGATGGCCAGCGCGAATTGTGGGTCAATCTCGACAGCGCGGCGGAATAAAGGTATCTCGGTGCCCCCGCCGGATAAAATCGCCTTCACCGCCGTGCTGTATGCCTTGAGGGCATCGAGCGATGGTGTCGTCGCCTCAACGAGCGGCATCGAGTGTTCTTCCACCGTAGTCAGCGATTCGCCAACTCTGGTTCGGAAGCGGCGCGCGATCTGATTGAGAGAGTTGAGGACATCCTCTCGCGATGCCGCCTGAATCTGCTCTTGATCTAGGACGCTGCCCGTCCTGCAGTTCGTTGCGCGCAAGCCCAGTACATACCGACTCCCGAGGCTCGTGATCGAGCCCTCAAGAGTCGCAGCGCTCCCGGTGCGCTCGCAGATTTCCCTCGCGATTTCAGGGGTCAGCCGCGCATTTTTCGGCTGGCCCATCAGGGCCAGTGACTTCTGGACTTGCGGGTCTGCGATCAGACTGATGAACGGTGATTGTTGCAGTTCGACCGACAACCCCTGACGCAGCGTGTCGTCGAAGACCGGATCACCGGTCTTGTTATCGAAATCCGCCAGGACGATCATGTCCTTGTCGCTTAACCTGGATCTGTGCGTGGCGTGCGCAAGCGACCAGGCTGTCACTCCGCTCAATCCGACGAATACCACCCCCGCGGCGGTGCCAAGCGCAGCTTGCCTGTGCCTGAGGAGAAACTTGCGCGCGCGGTAGAGCCGACTCGGGGCCGACGCCAGCACCGGCCGGTACTCCATTTGTCTTTGAAGATCGGCCGCGAGATCTGCGACCGAGGCATAACGTCGTCCTGGTGCCTTCTCGAGCGCCTTCATTGTGATCGAGTTCAGGTCGCCATCGACGAGACGCCGCAACGAAGCAGGGTCAGTCTGGCGGCGCGCTGCGATGTCGGTCGCAGCCGCGCCCATTGAGGTGAGCTTCCGCGGCAGTGGCGGCGCTTCGTCTTCGCGGATGATTCGCAGCATTTCGGCGAGGCCCGCGCTGCGCAGCCTGGCCGCGTCGAACGGCACGGCGCCGATCAGCAGTTCGTATAAGAGCACGCCGAGCGAATACACATCCGAAGCCTCGTCTACGTCTCCCGCCATCGTGTCTGCCTGTTCCGGGCTGGCGTACTCCGGTGTCCCGACGATCTGGCCGAACTGCGTGAGCAGCGTACTCTCTGCGGCCCACTGGTCAGTGGCCTTCGCGATACCGAAATCGATCACCTTGGGAACAGGGCTGCCGTCCTGTTCGGTAACCAGCACATTCGACGGCTTCAGATCGCGGTGGATGACGCCTTTCTGGTGGGCATGCTGGACCCCACGGCAGACCGCAAGGAACAACGCGAGCCGCCGCTTTGTGATCATACGTCGGTTATCGCAGTACTCGCTTATCGGTGAGCCCTCAATGTACTCCATCACGAAGTACGGGCGCCCTTTGCTGGTCGCCCCGGCATCGAAGATCTGGGCGATGTTCGGGTGGTCCATCATCGCCAGCGCCTGGCGCTCGTTGTGGAAACGTGCCAGCACCTGGCTGGTATCCATGCCGGCTTTCACAACC
>Ga0126373_10003696_pt1 | contig 11524 bp, 9 predicted proteins | sample PanSoiMetPlot_11_FD_92545 | JGI IMG/M metagenome (GOLD analysis project Ga0126373, IMG submission 92545) | Tropical forest soil microbial communities from Panama - MetaG Plot_11 | ecosystem: Environmental > Terrestrial > Soil > Tropical forest > Bulk soil | place: Panama | collected 2016-02-17
CCAAAGACCGCGTACACAGCGCTGACTTCGTCGAAACGCATCTCGTAAATTAACTTCTTAAATACCAGCGGATCGTCGGCGAACAGGTCGACGCCCCACTCCCAATCATCAAAGCCGATTGACCCGGTGATAATCTGCTTCACCTCGCCCGCGTACCTGCGGCCGACCAGCCCATGTTCGTTCATCTGCCGGGCGCGTTCTTCGATCGGGAGCGTGTACCAGTTCTTGTCCTCACCACGCCGGCGATCCATGGGATAGAAGCAGATATATCGCGCCTTTGGAATCTCCGGGTACAGCCGCGGACGCATGGCCTCGCGCTGGCGGCTCAGGGTATCGTTCACCGCCTGCTTCCATTCGGCCGAGTGAGGCTCCAGCCCGCCCTCGATTAGCTCTCGATAGGTCTTGAGGCTGGACTCATATAGCCCAAGCTCGATCACGGAAAGATACGAGGTCGCCGGTTCCAGGTAATCGCTCAACCGAAGCTGGGCAAACCGCATTTCGGCACGATTTAATTCATCAAACGACTCCCGGAAATGAAGCAGCAGCAAGTCGCCTTTGTGACCGAGGAGGGAGTACAGGGTCGACTGCCCGGTAGCACTTTCCTCCCACTGCTGGAAAACCTGAGCCGCCTCTTCGGCGATCTCCTGCTTATGCGCCGGCCGCAGGGGCCGCCACTCTGAGCGAAAGCGGAACATCTGATGAAGAACGCTGTAGCCCTCAATAGTGATAGGGACGGCAGGCATTTCCCCCGACGCAGCATGGGGACGGGATGGGCGGGTCGTGGTCATAAGATTCCCTGCAGCAACCATACCACGTCGCAGCAACGATTCTCACTCAGGTCCGAAGGCGGCGTCCGCCATGAACTTTGGGCGTTTTTTTCGAAAGCCACTCGCAAAATTCATTGACAATATTTCCTTGCTCGGCCCATTCTCAGAAGATGAGCACCATCGCGCTGACCGAGCTGCTGGGCGCACCGGTTCTGGAGGCTTCCGGGGCGCGATGCGGGCGTGTGCGCGAGGTGGCGCTTACCCCAGCCGAGGATGCAAATCGGGTTTCCAGCCTGATTGTGCGCACGAAGAGTGGGGACCGTATTCTGCCCTTCTCTGCCGTCGCTTCGCTCAACGGCGGCGTCCGCGCTACTTCTCCCGCTTCCGGGTGGGCCTCTCCTCATCCGGACGGCTTTTTCCTCCTGGAGCGCGACCTGCTCGATCAACAGATCATCGACGTCCACGGGCGCAAGGTCGTCCGGGTGAACGATGTCGACCTGCACCCCGAAACCTCCAGTGGCAAGATCCAGCTCAAGATCGGCTCCGTCGATGTAGGGGCCCGTGGCGCGGTTCGGCGCCTGCTCAAGGGAGTGGTTCCCATGGGCGCGCTGCGCTTACTCCTCGAGAAGATTCCGCCCCGGCTAATTCCCTGGGAATTCGTGGACCTGATCGAAACCGACCCCGCACGGCGGGTGAAGCTCAAGATCTCTCACGAACGCCTGGCCAAGCTACATCCTGCCGACATCGCTGACATCATCGAAGAACTCGCTCCCGACGAGCGCGAAGCTGTCTTTGAGACCCTCGACCAGGAGGTCGCCGCCGGTGCGCTCGAAGAAGTTCAGCCCAAAGTTCAGAAGTCCATCGTCGAGTCTCTCGATTCAGAACGAGCCGCCGAAATCGTCGAGGAAATGAACCCCGACGCGGCCGCCGATCTGCTCGCCGATCTGCCCGCGGAGCGCACTTCGCAGATCCTGCGCGAAATGGCACCAGAGGAGCGCGACGAGGTCGCCGAACTGCTCGAGTTCCCCGAAACCACCGCCGCCGGGCGCATGAACACGGAATTCATGGCGCTCGATTCCAGCTCTACGGTGACCGATGCGATCGAGGCATTGCGAAACTTTGAGGGCGGCGTAGAGACGGTCAGCACGATTTACCTCGTTGACCAGCTAGGAAAGCTGACCGGGGCCGTACCCCTAGCCAGAATTGTTTTGGCCCAGTCTCATGACCAGCTCGCTTCGCTCAGCATGGAGCCCCTGGTTTCCACTCACGCCGGCGCCAACGAGAAAGAAGTGGCCGCCCTGTTCGACAAGTACAACCTCCTGACTCTTCCCGTCGTCGACGATCAAGGCATTCTCACCGGCATCATCACCTCAGACGATGTGATCGCGTTGCTGCGAGCCAAGCTCTAGCTCCCAAAAGGCCCGGTGTCCCAGGAGTTCCGTAGATAAATTCACAAATCTGGCTTTTTCACCTGTTCAATTTCCCACTTCACCGTTTATTCTGAGGGACCGAAGTCATGAGTGCTCGAACCCAAAGCAACGTTGGCGCTCACGAAACTCATGAGACTCTGGACGAGACCGACTCCGGCGGCCCCATAGGTTTTCCCCATGACCGAAGAAGCTGTCCTCAATTCGGCGCCAGCAGCTCCGCCCCGGAGAAGGCGGCGCCGCAGCATGGCTTGGCGCAGCATGAAATTCCGGGTGCTGGCCTTCTTCGCCATCTTCGGCCCCGGCTTTATCACCGCTAACGTCGATAACGACCCCGGCGGCATCCTCACCTATTCCCAAGCTGGCGCGAAATTCGGATATGCCCTGCTCTGGACGCTGATTCCGATGACCATCGCTCTCATCATCGTTCAGGAAATGGCCGCGCGCATGGGTGCGGTCACCGGCAAGGGGCTGTCGGATCTCATCCGCGAGGAATTCGGCTTCCGCTGGACGTTCTTTACCATGTTCATTCTGGGCCTGGCGGATTTCGGCAATATCATGTCGGAATTTGCAGGAATCGCCTCCGGCATGGGCCTGTTCGGCGTGACCAAATACATCGCGGTCCCGGTCGGCGCGGTGCTGGTGTGGGTGATGGTGGTTAGCGGGTCGTACAAGATGGTGGAGCGCATCCTGATTGGATTCTCCCTGATCTACTTCACCTACATTGCCTCGGCGGTGCTGGCCCATCCGGACTGGAGAACCGCGATTCACCACACCTTCGTGCCCACGGTCAGCAGAACTTCCGAATATTTAGTCGCGGTCATTGGTCTCGTCGGAACCACGATTACTCCCTGGATGCAGTTTTACCTGCAGGGCTCGATCGTCGAAAAAGGGATTGGCAAGAAGCAGTACCCCCTCAGCCGTTTGGACGTCATTTTTGGTTGCATTATCACGGACGTGGTCGCGTTCTTCATCATATTGGCGTGTGCCGCAACTCTGTATCCCGCTGGCATTCATAACATCAATGATGCCGCCGAAGCCGCCTACGCCTTGAAACCGCTGGCTGGTCAATGGGCTGCTCTGTTGTTCGCGATTGGATTGGTCAACGCGGGGCTGCTCTCAGCCGCAATTCTTCCCCTTGCCACTGCGTACAACATCTGCGAAGGCCTGGGATTCGAATCGGGCGTCAATAAGAAATTTTCCCAAGCCCCCACGTTCTACTGGCTCTATACCCTGCTGATCGCGTTCGGCGCCGGCGTGGTTCTGATCCCTCGTATCCCGCTGATCAAGGTCATCCTGTATTCGCAGGTTGTCAACGGCATCCTGCTTCCCTTCCTGCTGATTTTCATGCTGATTTTGGTCAACCGGAAAGAGTTGATGGGCGAGTACCGGAATTCCCGGGTCATCAACATAGCCACGTGGATCACGGGTGTGATTTTGATCCTGTTGTCGCTGGCGTGGATCTATACCTCAATCACCGGCCAATAGCTTGGGACTAGTCAGGCGCGCGGAGGCGAAGGTAGAGCACTTTCGAACTAGAGTCCCATCAAGACCACGCCACCCGCAACCAGCAGCGCCGCCGTCCAGCGCCGCCGGTCCACATGCTCGTGCAGAAAGATTCTGGCCGCGATAGCATTGGCCACAAAGGTTAACGACGCTGCGGCCGGCCCAATCAGGCTGACATCATTCCATGAGAGTCCGAAAAGCAGACTATAGAACGCAACCGCCATGCAGCCTACGCCAAGGAGAAAATAGCGATTCCGCACGATGAGCAACCCCACGAAGACCAACCCACGTCGCGCCCGCCAGTGGCCAAGGTCGCCAATCTGCTTCATCGCCCGCGAGAGCAGAACGTCTCCCGCGCATGAGGATAAGACCACGAGCAGAATCGCCAGCCAGGCGTTGAGATTACTCATGGCATGGCGGATCATGGATGCTCCGTGGCCGCGCTATCGTCCCTCATGCGAGGCCGTCCTGGCCGTTTCGTGACTTCAGGTCCGCTGGTCACGAATCCTACCCCGCTTGAAACCAGTGCAATTCCGATCCAGCGTGTCAGGCTGATTCGTTCATGTAAGGCAAAGCGCGCGATCAGCGCTAGGAGTACATACCCCAGAGAACTGGCGGGGAGGACATAGGTAAGATCGGCCCAGGACAGGGCCGTCATGTAGGAGGCGAAGAAGCCGAGCAGCATCACGATGCCAATACCCACCCAAGGGTTGGTAATGGCCAGGAGAAGGTTAGGAATGTCGCGAATCGAGATATTGCCCACCTGCTTCATCCCGTAGGAAAGCAGAGAGTCACCAACCGGGGCAAAGACACTCACCCCTGCCAGCACCAGATATTTGCGAAGGTTCACGGAACCTTAGACCTGCACCGTTTCCTGTGGTGTGGGAACCGCTGATTCCACCCCTCCTGGAGTTCCATTACTGCCGGCTTTGGTTTTTACGAGCTTGTTGCGCATGGACCGGACTTTCAGGAACGTCTTAGCTTCCTTATACAGCCGCCTGCGCTCGCCGGAGTTGAACACAGCCTTTTTCAGGATGCGGTAGACTGCCTTGGGCCGGAAGTAGTATTCGTCGTAAAAACGATGCACCGAGTGCAGGATCTCCTCGGCCGGGAGCCCCGGGTATTGAATGTGCGCCAGTTGATGGCCGCCTTCGTCCACCATCTTCCCGTTGACCATAAAGCCGTTCTTCACCGCGAAATCGTACTGCTCGGTTCCAGGGTAAGCATGAGCCACCGAAACTTGAATGGTCTCGACATCCAACTCCTTGGCAAATGCGATCGTCTTTTGAATGGTGTCGCGGGTTTCACCGGGCAGACCAAGAATGAAATCGCCATGAATGACTAGCCCAAGCTTGTGCGCGTCTCGAGTAAACTGCCGTGCGCGCTCTACGGTCGCACCTTTCTTTATATTCTTCAAAATCTGCTGATCGCCAGATTCGTAACCGACAATAAGCAAACGGCATCCGGCCTCGCGCATCGCCTTCAGCGTCTCGTAATCGGTGGTCACGCGCGATGTGCACGACCAAGTAAGTCCCAACGGCTTCAACTTCGCACAAAGCTCTACTGTGCGCGCCTTCTGAATATTGAAGGTGTCGTCGTCAAAGAAATATTCCTTGACGTATGGCCAATATTCTTTCGCCTTGGCCATCTCGCGCGCGACGTCGTCACTGGAGCGCTTGCGCCAGGCGTGCCCGCTGGTCGTCTGCGGCCACAGGCAGAACGTACACTGCGCCGGACAGCCGCGGGTTGTGTACAGCGAAACATAGGGATGCAACAGGAACGGCACGTTGTAACGCCGCACATCCAGATCGCGATGGTAAATATCGGTCACGTGCGGGAGCGCGTCCAGATCCTGAATCTGCGGCCGATCGGGGTTGTGCGCGACCGAGCCATTCTTGCGATAGGAAATTCCTAGAATTTCCTCGAGCGGCTTCCCTTCTGCAAACTCCTTCACCGCATAATCGAATTCCTTGCGCACGACGAAATCGATCGCCGAGCTATCTCGCAAACTCTTTTCGGGAAGAATCGTTACCTGCGGACCCACGAATGCGATCTTAATCTTCGGATTTGTATCCTTGATTCGCTGCGCAAGCCGGATATCGCCAGGAAACCCCGGAGTGCTCGTGTAAAGCACCAAAAACTCATAATCCTTGGCAAGGTTGATGGTCGCTTCCGCTGACACATAGTGCGGAGGAGCATCCAGTAGCCGCGAACCCTCGAGCATGCCGGCCGGGTATGCCAGCCATACCGGATACCAGTAAGATTCGATTTCGCGGGTTGCGGGCCAACGAGAACCGGCGCCGCCATCAAAGTTTTCAAACGATGGTGGGTTCAAAAACAGAGTTCTTAAAGGCATAAGGTATAAAGTCTTTATCTTAACATTGTCAGTTGGGCCGCTCCGACCAGCGGGTATCCAAGGCATCACTGGCCCAACTAGCGCAAGGTCAGAAAATTCCTTTCTTTTGTTAGATTTCACCCTATAGTGCAAGCCGGACTAGCCGCAATCGAGTTGCCCCGAACGGCATTTGGATGCAGCGAACGGGGCAAAAGTCCCGCCCGAAATTTGGCCCTTGCCGCTGACGCCCTGACCCTCGTCTGCCGCCTTTGGCCCTTCGGTATGCCAAGCGGGACGCGAATTTCCCGGCCCGCGCTGGGGCTGCTTCGGGAACTCGGCGGTTACAAAATCTGCGTTGGGCGCCGAACCCATGCGGGTAGGAATCAAATGCCAGCTACCAAATGCTTCATTTGCCTTCCACCCAGTTTTGCAAATCCCCGGTCGTCCGCAGCAATCCCACCTGCGCTTTCAGCAACTCGAAATTCGCATCCTGCAGCGAATTGTATTTTTCATACATGTCGGTGCGAGCGTCAGCATCGTCGTGGATCGTCGCCGTCCCGGAGCTCATGCGGATCTCAACCGCGTCCACGTCGGATTTCGCGATTTCGTACTCCAGTTGCGAAACCGCCTGCGCCGCCTGCAACTCTTCGACCGAATGCTGCAGCTTTAAAACCTGCTGCGATACCTGATGCTTGGTGGATTCAACTTCTTTCTTTGCACGTAGAGCTTCCGCGTCCACGGCCTCGGCGTGCGCATGTTGGGAAGCATTGAAGAACGGAAAACGAATGACGACGCCAATCGATGCGTTGTTCCGCTGAAATGTTCCTTGAGGAAAATACGTCACCCAATTGTTGTACTTGGCCAAGACCGCATATTGCGAGGCAAAGTCCACCGACGGCCAAAGTGCTCGATGCTCGGCGCGCGCGCGAAACAACTCCGCCGTGGCATGCTGCTGAGCAGATTCGACGGCCGGATTAGACTCGACCGCTTTCGCCGCGGCATCGGCGGGCGGGTCCTTCTGGGACATGGCGGGCACGGAATCGGCCACTGCCTCAATCGAGCTGGCCGGCAAACCGGTCAGCTGGGAAAGGCGATCGCGCAGGACATCGATCGAGCCCTGCGCCTGGGTGATGTGCAGATTCGCGCGCGCGGTCACCAATCGCGCCCGCATGAGCTGCTGCTGGCTATCGATTCCCTGCTCCACCCTCTGTCGAACCGCCTGCTCCAGGCGTAAGGCATCGTCATGCTGCTGCCGCAGGTGATCGCTCATTTGTTGCCATTTGATGAGCTCGAGGTAGTCGAGCGTCGTGTCCTGGATGATCTGATTGCGGCGATCTTTCTCTTGCTCCTGGGTTGCCTTGACTTCGCTCCGCCCGGAGCGCAGGCCGTCGCGCAGCGCGGGATTAAACAGCGCCGATTGCGCGGTCATGTTGATGATCGAAGGTGCCGTCCCCCCGAGGGTCAGAGGATAACCCCAGGTCTCGCCCAGACCGGAGCCGATCAGTAACTGGGGAATGAATTGGTCGCGCATCTCGCGATAGGAAGCCAGTGCACGCTGCTCGTCTGCGCTCGCCTGCCCTGCTTCCGGACTATGCACCAGTGCTAAGTCGACCGCGCGCTTCAGGGTCAGGGGCTCGGCCTGCGCAGAAGGTGCCAGGAACAGCAATGAGGAAGCCAGCAGGGCAAACCACGCCCTCGACAAGCACTGCCAGGCAGGTTTCATGTCTCCACCTTTTTGCGGAATTAAGAATCGAATTCTCAAACGGCGACGCAGCGCGGCTTGGGTTGAGTCGTTATCGATTCATGCGCTCGAGCGCTTGTCGCGCGGGCTGGAACTCTTTAGCGAGGTCTAGCGCTTCCCGGTACTCCGCCGCCGCGCTCTGCTTGTCACCGAGCTTCTCTTGCGCCGTGCCCAGCAGGTAGTGAACCTTGAATACCGGCGCTTGCTCCATCTTGGAATCGGAGTTGAGATACGCGCGAAGCAGTTCGACCGCCTCTGGAACATTGCGCTGCGCGCGCAGCAAGATTTCGGCGGCATCCACCAGCGCGTCGGAACGGTCCATGGGCGCCTTTCGCACGTGCCTCAATGCTTCCTGCATGTCGCTCCAACGGCTGCGGTGCTGATAGTACAATCCCAGGTTCAACCAGGCGCTGGCCGCACCATGGCTCGCGCCAATGGCATTGCGGTATTCACGCTCCGCGGTACCGTAATCCTTCTTTTTTTCGGCTATGCGCGCTTTCACCCAAGCTGCACGTGCCGGATCAAGCGCTTCGAGAGAACTAGCCTGCTCGACCGCCTTGTCACGCCCGCCCCCGACGATCCCTGGAGCCTCCACGTAGAACTCCGCCAGATCAGCACGCGCGTCGACATTATTAGGATTCAGGTGCACCGCCGTTTCAAACTCGCGCACCACCCGCTTTGCCAAGGAAACAGCTGAGAAGGGTCCGACCCGGCCCGCCTTTTCGCCATAAATCCTTCCCAACCAAAGGTGATACTGGCTATTGTTCGGTGCAAGAGAAACCGCTTTTTCGCAGTCCGCGATCCCGCGATCCCATTCGCCCAGCGAGAAGTAGGCCCGGCACAAAAGATTGTGGGCCAGGGCATCATTCGGCGCGGCACTGATGCGCCCGTCAAGGTCAGCAATGGCTTGATCCACACTACCCGACGCCAGCAAAACCGGGGCACTCTCATCCGCGCCGGCTATAGCCGGGCATACGGTCACGATGGCAATTACCAAGACAGGAAAGATACGATGCTTCATCAATGGACTACTCTCACAGATAAGTTGTCATGCAGGGGTTTGTTATTGGTCGACGCCACCGCGACTTGCGCATTGTCGGGAAGACCGTGAGTAACCTCGACGCTGGTGAGATTGGAAATAGATGTTTGGATGTTCTCCCGGTGCAGCTCTCCGTTCACAATGCGGTATACATAGGGAACAGAATCGTCCTGTCGCAATGCTTCCCGCGGAATGGTCAGCACGTTCTCGTGCTCCGCAGCGATAATGCTGACCCCAACATTGATGTTGGGCAGGAGCTTGAAGTCCTCATTGGATACAGTACAGGTGGTCTGGCCGACGTTACGGGTGCCAAGCTGGGTCACCGCTGCAGGAATCGTCGTTACCATCCCGGTCCATACCCGCCCCGGCATAGCATCCCAGGTAACTTCAATGCGCTGACCGGGAGCGAGGCGCGCGATATCGGGCTCGTCCACAAACGCGCGCACGCGTACCTTGGAGAGATCAGCTTGCTGCACAATTAAATCGCCGGGATTGACGTAAGCTCCCTGCTTGACAGGCAACGAATAGACAGTCCCGCTGAATGGCGCGCGAATGACGAGTTGCCGAAGAACATCTTCGGCGGCGCTGTAAGCGCTCTCGGCCTGCGACTTTTGTGCCTGTACCCTCGTCACTTCTGGGCGCGAATAACGCTCAGTTTGCTTCGACTGAAGTAGTTTCAATTGCGCCGCCGCGGTGTCGACCTGACTCTGAGCTGCGCGAACCTCCCCCGGCGACGCCGCGCCGGTCTGCTCGAGCCGCTTCAAAGCCTCCAGGTTGTGCTGCGCGGTGTCGTAGTCCACGCGCGCTTTGGAGAGCTCAGCGTCGAGCGACAAAACTTCTTCGTGTGTACCCCCGCTCTCGAGGGCGCTCATATCCGCCTGCGACGCTCGCACACCCGCCAGCGCTCGTGCTGCATCACTCTGCGCATTGGCCGAATCGAGTTCCACCAAAAGTTGTCCCTTGCGGACGTGCTCACCTTCCTTCACCAGAACTCGCTTCACGGTTGTGCCAATCGGCGCATGCGCCTCAAAGTTCAGTATGGGCTCAATTTTTCCATTGGTAGAGATCACGCTGCGAATGGTGCTGCGGGAAGCCATCGCTACCGTGACCGGCACAGAATCATCACGAGAAGCGAACGACGCAAATAAAATAACGGCAAGCACTATCGCAGCACCGACCCAAATCCAGCGTCGCCGCGCGCCAATGCCGTTCTGTCCTCTGCGATTGGGAGGCATCTAGGTTAACTTTGTAACTGTATCACTGCGTCGCGTCAGAATGACGGAACGCCTACTTAATCATATAGATGCAGGCATTTCGAGCAAGAATGCGAAAAAAGTACTTGACCCGATGATCCTTGTACCCGATGCCTGATTACAATCGAGCTATGCCCAAAGCGCCACGCTACACCCCCGAACACGCCAAAGCGGGACTCGACCATGCCTTTCCCGAGATTGAGACTTGGCCTAACCAGTTCCCCGCATATGAGATCGTAATTGACGACCCAGAATTCACCTCGGTATGTCCCAAAACCGGCCTGCCCGACTTCGGAGTAATTACGGTTCGCTACATGCCCGATCAACAATGTCTTGAGCTGAAATCTTTCAAGGAATACCTGCAGTCGTATCGCAACTTGGGAATATTCCAGGAGAATATCGTCAATCAGGTATTGGATGATGTGGTGCACTGGGCCAAGCCAGTGTGGGCCGAGGTCAAAGGCGATTTTCGCCCCCGCGGCGGAATTTCGACGGTAGTGGTAGCTCGCTGGCCGAGACAAACACCGTGAAGCCAGCGGCGGTTTCAAGACCCATCGAGGCGGAGTCAAGCTCCACAGCGACAGACGCGATTTCACCCCTAGGGCGGGGACAATTTAGGTTTCGTTACAAGGGAGCCTTCTGGCAGCCTGTCCGTCACCTCCGCCAGGGTGGCCAACTTCTCCGCCAGTTCCGGTTTCAGCGCACCGGGTGTATACCGCCAGTGGTAATTTCCTACATGCGTACTCGGAGTATTCAGCCGCGCTCGGCTGTCGAGTCCCAGCACATCTTGCAGGGGCACAATTGAGAATGCCGCCTGCGAACCCTGTGCCAGCCGGATCAATCCCCAGTTCGGCCCATCCTCGCATGGTCCAATCAGTGCCCTGGCCGCAGACTTTTCCTCCTTCGGCAATGCATTCCACCAGCCCAGCGTCGTGTCGTTGTCATGCGTTCCGCTGTAGATCACGCGGTTAGGTCCGAACCTATGTGGCAAATACGCATGCGCGCCGACATCGCCAAAAGCGAACTGCAACACCGCAATCCCAGGAATGTTATGCCGATCGCGCAGCGCCACTACGTCGGGAGTAATAAACCCGAGGTCTTCCGCAAAAAAAGGCAAACCGCCTAATTCCTGCTTGATTTTGTAGAAAAGCTCATCTCCCGGTCCATCCACCCAACGCCCGTGAATCGCGGTCGGCTCTGTTGCCGGAATCTCCCAAAACTGGGCGAATCCGCGAAAATGGTCCAGCCGGATGAAGTCGCATGTCTCGGTCGCCCAGCGCAGGCGCTCGACCCACCAATGGTACCCATCGGCACGAATTGCCTCCCAGTCATAGAGCGGGTTTCCCCAGCGCTGGCCGGTGGCGCTGAAATAGTCTGGAGGCACTCCGGAAACGACCTCGGGCTCGAGCGTCTGTTCGTTGAGCCGGAACAACTGCCGGTTGGCCCACACATCCGC
>Ga0126373_10003697_pt1 | contig 11522 bp, 8 predicted proteins | sample PanSoiMetPlot_11_FD_92545 | JGI IMG/M metagenome (GOLD analysis project Ga0126373, IMG submission 92545) | Tropical forest soil microbial communities from Panama - MetaG Plot_11 | ecosystem: Environmental > Terrestrial > Soil > Tropical forest > Bulk soil | place: Panama | collected 2016-02-17
ACGGCTTCCGCGGCCGGACAAGCAGGTAGGCTCGATAACACGTTTGGCAATGGCGGCATTGCTAGTCAGCAAGCCACGGTCTCACAAACGAGTAACTTTTATTCGGTTGGTGCCGTTGCTATACAAAGCGACGGCAAGATCGTGGTGGTTGGAGGAGTTCCTGGTAACAACGATTTTACGGTGCCAGCTGTGTTTCGCTTCCTTTCTAATGGCAGTCTCGACAAGACCTTTGGAGCGAATGGCATATTTTTCCTTCCCAATAACTTTGGATTCTATGCTGCTACGGCGATTCAGCCAGATGGCAAAACCCTGCTCGGGACCAGCGCAGGCGGTGTTAATTCCGAAGTGGATCGGTTAACCACCGCTGGGCATCTCGATGCTTCATTTGGCAGCGGCGGGCGCGTCACGTTCCCGGACACCTCGTTCCTTGGAATGGGCCTGCAACCCGACGGCCGTATTCTCTCCGGTCTGATACCCCTATTTGGCGGCGCGTCTAAGGTGGCGCGGTTACTGTCCAACGGCAGCATGGATACCAGCTTCGGCACGAATGGCTTCGCATTTCCCCCTGGAGGGGCCGGCCCGCTCGGACCTCTGGGGAACGGCGACATACTGGTTTTTGGCGGTCTTATCTCGCGCCTCACGAGTTCAGGGGCGATCGACACGACGTTCGGAGTCAATGGTCAGTTGCTGGCCCAAACGGGGGGCATGCCTCGGCCGCCGACGGCGACATCCTGGTTGTAGGTACGCTCTCTAGCAGTCCTGCCGTCCCCATTTCAGGGTTGGCGGCCTTCTCCTATTTGAGCGTCGGCATCGGCGATCCCGCCTCCGGCACGAATGGAGGCGTGTTGACGGCATTTCCGGGCTTTCCGACGGTTATGGCTGCGGGCATGGGCCTCGAGTCCACGGGCGACATCGTGGTGCTTGGAACTGTTTCAAATACCACTTCGGGTGTGTTTGGTCTCGTGCGGTACACCGCGCTGGGGCAACTCGACACCAGCTTCGGGACAGCCGGCACTGTGACGACATCGTCTGGCAACAATGCTTCAACTGCTGCTTCCGCCATTGCGATCCAGTCCGACGACAAGATCGTGGTAGCAGGAACTGTTGTTACGCCCGCTCTTCACGGGCAGTTCAATACATCTCTCGTGGTGGCGAGGTATCTGGCTAAGTAGAAGATGGCGGAGTAACGACAGGTCTCGGGCGCGAAGAGACAGAATCACTCGCCCCGCCCTCTTCCAATTCGCCCGCTCGCGAACGCACGCGACCACACGCGCACGCTGAGCGCCCGCACATTGATCACGAGTGTGTTTACTCAGTAGTAATCATTATTACCAACTCTTATTTATTAACTAATCGATTACAGGTGCACTTTTCGAGGGTTCTTACCTAATATGATATCCCCAAATCTTGTTGAGTTCGATAGTTTCGCACCTTAATGTAGGCGAAGATAAAACAAAGATTCGGCGTAATTATATGAAGCGTACAACCGGGTAGGAGCACCAGCCCTCAGAGCTGCGGTCGAGTGAGGCCATCGACGATTAGTTCGGCAACCTACTTCTACTTTTATGCCTGCCGTTGTCGGTTGGCACTTTCACGCTTGAATCAGCCGTAAGCTAGCCACGGCGGCTGACTTCGCCACGGTTCATCAAGCTGTTAAAGACGAAATTGGAGGCATCAAGGGGTGGTCACAGCAGTACAAGCTGCCATCGTGCTCTAGCGCCACGCCCTTGCTGCAGAACTGGTGATAGACGCTCACAGATATGGAGAACGCGTTCGCCGCCGCAGGCCCGGTTCGAAATGAAGCGTACTGGTCGCAGACTCCCCAAGTGGCGAGCACGATTCTGGTCGCGCCCCGACTTACGCTGCCAACGCAACTGATTGAGATCAAGTTGATTGCAAGGGTGCGATAGTTTCGTTCGAAAACTTTTGTCACATTTCACTGCGTCTCACCCTCGATAGCCGCTGAGGGTGCTGCTCAATCAAGAACCTCACAGCTCGCACCATCAAAACCCTCTCGTCCATTGGGTTGCTGTAAAATTCAGTCTCAGCAAATGAATGCGAGGGTATTCTCGCCATTCCTCAGACACCACGAAGTCGTTCCGGATCATGAGCACCTCCTGGATTACTCTTCTTTCGATCTTGCTCTCGGCGTCAATTTCAACGGCCTCAAATGAGAGCGATAGCAGTTTGGTGTCCAAAGGCAAAGTCACGTCTGAGGATGAGCAATTCGTGCTAAGCGCGAACGATCTACGATTAATGCGTCTTTTCCTCTCCTCCACTTTGTCACAGACCCGCGAGGATCGCAGATCAAGCGTCTCCGATGTTGCGCTGCTAACACGCTTGAGAACTGAAACAATTAAGCTCCCGCTTATTGAAGGGTATGACATCCGCTTCAAAAGACTCTCCAGCTCTCAAGGCTTGTCTCAGGTCAGGGTTTCTCAGATCATCCAGGATAATCAGGGCTTTATTTGGTTCGGAACACAAAACGGACTAAATCGCTACGACGGGTACAAGTTTAAGATTTTCAAGCACGATGCCAAACGTCCCGAAAGTCTCAGTGGAGTCTATATATATTCACTGTTCAAGGACCGAACTGGCCAGATTTGGGTTGGATCCGATGAGTTTCTCGACCGATTTGACCCTGTCACCGAGGCATTCACCCATTATCGCTTCGAACTGTCTAGCTCCAACACTCTCAGAGTCAAGGTCAACCACATCAGTCAAGATCCAGGTGGAATGTTGTGGGTATCTACCGGCAACGGTCTCTTCCGGCTCAATCCCGGTAGTGGGGAGTTGACGCACTACGGCCATGTTCCCGGTGATGTATCCAGTCTCGGCGACGACGACATCAAATCGACGGGCGAAGATAGGGAGGGCAGATTTTGGGTCGCCACCAGCAAAACACTCGACGAATTTGATCTAGGCACGCAGAAAGTTAACAGACATATTCCCCTCGGCGACTCTGGATTTGGGGCTTTCTTCCACGAGGATCGGCTTGGTGTATTTTGGATCGTCTATGGCCTGGATGGCCTACCAGCTATCTTTGATCGCAAGACGAACAAGATGACTCGTTATGAATTCGAACCGCGCGATCGTCCGGGCAAATCGAGAAACCGCGTGTATGCAATGATCGAAGATCACGAAGGGAACATGTGGTTTGGAACTGAGGCCGCAGGTTTGCTCAAGTACGATCGTGAGCATCGACGTTTCATCAGCTACAACCAGCGACCTGGCGACAACACCAGCCTGGCTGATACTCGAGTAACAACTCTACTTGAGGACAGCGAAGGAAGCATTTGGGTCGGCTTGCACCAAAAGGAACCAGACTTCTTCAGTACCAAGCGGCCTGCGTTTGAGCGGTTTTCGCATGAATCCGGGAAGGCCAATAGTCTCGATTCATCCTTGGTTGGTGTTGTCTACGAGGACCGGAAAGGAGTTTTGTGGGTTGGCACTGAGCAATCGTTGCAACGAATCGTTCGCAAGACTGGCCAATATTCTACCTTCAGGCAGCTTAGCGGTACAGAAGTGCTCTCCATTCTTGAAGAGGGAGCAAACACCCTTTGGTTCGGGACAAGTGACGGACTCAAGCGTTACGATCAGAGGTCTGGAAAACTAAAAGCCTATCGTCCGATTCCAGGCAATCCTTACTCTTCGTGCAGCGCTGTGATACAGCGATTGCTTCTTGATCACAGTGCAAATCTTTGGGCTGCAACATGGGATGGTCTGTGCCGGTTCGATTCCCGGAGACAACGCTTCACAACATACAAACCGGATCCGAAACTTCGCGGCCTCAATTACTACGCGATCGCGGAAGACAGGAAGGGGAACTTGTGGCTCGGCAGCAATCTCGGGCTGCAACGATTCGACCCAACTACGAGTAGGTTCACGGTATACAGCCACAAATCGGATGATCCTGGGAGCCTCAGCGACGACCGGGTGAATTCAGTTTATTTCGATCGCTCAGGAACACTCTGGGTCGGCACGCAAAACGGGCTGGACAAATTTGATCCCAACACGAACACCTTTGCAATTTACGACGAGCGCCAAGGGATAGCGGGAAATGTTGTGAGCTGTATCCTTGGGGACCGACACGGTCTGCTTTGGCTCAGCACCAACAAAGGGATATCAAGCTTTGACCCGTTGAGCGGGGCATTCAATAACTATATTGAAGCTGACGGACTTCCGGGCCCAGACCTTACCGGATGGGGCGCTTGCTACGAGAATGCTGCGGGTGAGATGGTTTTTGGAGGTTTTAGTGGCGCCACCGCATTCTTTCCCGCTAGGGTGGTAGACGAACCGTTCGCCCCACCCGTCGCGTTAACCGATTTCAGATTATTCGGAGCTCCAGTTGGGCTCAATCGTGGCTCACCTCTAAAAAAGTCAATCAACTTCGCCGATACAATTACCCTGTCGCACAATCAAAGCGTTTTCTCCATCGAATTCTCGGCACTGAGCTATGTCAGTGCTGCAACAAACCGATATCGTTATGTGCTCGAGGGATTAGATCGCCATTGGAATGAAGTGGGCAGCGATCAACGGATCGCCAGTTACACCACACTGCCTGCGGGTGCCTACGTGTTCCGTGTGCAAGCCGCGACGACCCGCGGGTCTTGGAGTACCCCAGGGGCAACACTGCACATTGAAATCCTGCCACCTTGGTGGAATACCCTGTGGTTCAGAATGCTGTACGGCGTCCTGCTCCTTTTTGGCGCGTTTGGCGCTTACTTTTACAGGTTTCATCAGATTCGGAAACAATTCGAACTGCGCTTGGAGGCTAGCGTCAACGAGCGCATGCGTATTGCGCGAGAGTTGCACGATACGCTGCTACAGAGCCTGCACGGACTGATGTTTCAATTTCAGGCGGCTCGCAACTTGGTCCACAAGCGTCCCGAAGAAGCAGTCCAAACTCTTGAGAGCGCAATCGCTGGCACCGAACGTGCCATTACTGAGAGTCAAGACGCAATCCAGGACATCCGTTCCGAACAGCTGACTCAGAGTGACCTTTCAGAGTTGCTGAGGGAGATGGGCGACGAATTGGCAAGGTCCCTAGATGCAAACCGCGATTCGCCGATCTTTCGTCTCATCGTGGAGGGCGAGCGACGGACTTTAGCTCCTTTCCTGCAGGATGAAATCTATCGCATTGCGCGAGAAGCATTGCGAAATGCATTCCGCCACGCAAGCGCCCATCAGATCGAAGCCGAGATTCGATATGATCTGCGTGAGTTTCGCTTGCGAATCCGGGACGATGGAAGGGGAATAGCCCGAGAAGTTCTAGTCGAAGGTAAGCGAGCCGGACACTGGGGGCTGCCTGGCATCCAGGAGCGAGCTGACCGAATCGGAGCCAAGCTGGATGTATGGAGCGACGCTGGGGCGGGCACCGAAGTACAGCTAACCGTTCCAGCTGCCGTTGCCTATGAAACGCACAACAGGTCTCCTTTCAGGCTATTCGGCAAAGCGAGCAATCATGGACAGTGATCTTAAGTTGATTCGAATTCTCACCGTCGACGATCATCCTCTCCTCCGTCAGGGGATTGCCGCACTGGTTAACGCTGAACCTGACATGAAATTGGTCGCGGAAGCATCGAACGGTCAGGAGGCCATTGAGAAATTCCGACTGCATCGGCCTGATGTCACGTTAATGGATCTCCAGATGCCTGAATTGAATGGCGTCGAGGCAATCGGCCGAATTCGCACCGAGTTTCCCGACGCTCGCATTATCGTGCTCACGACGTACACAGGTGACGTTCAGGCATTGCGCGCTCTCAAAGCAGGTGCTCGCGGTTATATCTTGAAGAGGCAAGTACACCGAGAGCTATTGGACACCATCCGCGCTGTCCACTCCGGGAAAAAGCGAATACCTTCAGAGATTGCGGTAGAGCTAGTCGACCATGTCAATGATGAATTAACACCCCGCGAAGTTGATGTGTTGCGGTTGATAGCGGCCGGAAACGCGAACAAACAGATTGCGGATCAACTTTCCCTCGGCGAAGCGAGCGTTAAGAGCCACGTCGCGAATATACTCTCCAAGCTTGGCGCTAACGATCGGGCCCATGCCGTCTCGATTGGTATCAGACGCGGAATTATCGAAGTAGAGCTCCCCTAAAAGAAGGAGGGCGAGACGTCCGTTTGGCTGTTTCGAGCCTGTTGCGAAAGGCCTAACGTGTAGGAGGAGGCTGGGTGTTGCAACGGCTATTCTCGACATTCGCTAACGGTTGGCCCGGAATCGGCCTTCTGCTCCAACGCCTACTAATCGCTTCTGCCCTCGGACATTTTGGGATGTCCCACCTTAATGCAACATCTGATCTTGCATCCATCGTCCCCTCGCTGATTGGAGTCATCGCAGGGATACTGCTCCTCATCGGTTTGTGGACCCCAGTTGTGGGAAGCTTGATTGCAGTCCTTCAAATGTGGATTGCTTTCTCGCACGCCGGTGATCCTTGGACCTCCATCATGTTGGCAACCCTCGCTGGCACCTTGGCAATGGTCGGTCCCGGTGCCTGGTCGATCGATGCTCGACTGTTCGGCAGGGAGCGTATCGAGATTCGTGGACACTAGCCGTCACTATATCCGCACAAAGTGGTAACCCAGTAGCGACAAATGGCAGGAATAGAAATGCCGATTTGGGGTTGTGCGCCGGTTGGACCCGATTCCATACTGACGGCATTGCGAGGTATAACCCCATGATCGGGCAGACAGCACAGCTTCCAGACGATCGCACATCGGCAAGCTTCCCCTACCCTGGGCACGGCCAATTCCGCTATCGAGCACCAAAGGAACGATGGGAGGCAAGTTCGGCAGCATTTGGAATCGACACACCTGAGGAGCAGAGTGTCTGTGAGATACAAGGCTTTGACGGAATCGTAGGAACGAGCCCGAGATTGCTGGAAGTGATTGAGCTGATCCGAACGGTTGCCCCTACGGACTCGACGGTGTTGATTGAGGGCGAAACGGGAACGGGCAAGGAACTTGTGGCAGGGGCCATCCACGCACACAGCCGACGCAGCAACCGCCCGTTCATTAAGCTGAACTGCGCCGCCATTCCCCTGGGACTACTAGAAAGTGAACTTTTCGGTCATGAGAAGGGAGCGTTTACCGGCGCCGTCGCGCGCAAGGTCGGGCGCTTCGAGGCGGCAAACTTCGGCACGCTCTTTCTCGATGAAATCGGCGATATACCGTTCGAACTGCAGGCCAAGCTGCTGCGAGTCTTGCAGGAGGGTGAGTTCGAAAGGCTTGGCAGCACGCAGACGCAAAAGGTAAACGTACGTCTGGTGGCGGCAACAAATGCAGACTTGTTGAAGCTGGTTTCAGAAAAACGGTTTCGCGGCGATCTCTACTACCGTCTCAACGTGTTTCCAATACCGGTTCCGCCCCTGCGAAGTCGCCCAGAAGATATTCCTCTGTTGGTGAAACATTTTGTGGCCAAGTATGCCGCTCGAATGCAAAAGCGCATCGACCGGATTCCCAAGGGGGTAATGAATGTGCTCGTTTCTAATTCCTGGCCCGGGAACGTACGCGAACTGCAGAATGTCATCGAACGCAGCGTAATCCTGACACGCGGTAACACACTTTGTCCTCCGCTTGCCAAGCTAAGTCCAGTGCAGTTTGAGTCGTCGGAACCACCCACCACTTTGCGCGACACGGAGCGCGAACTCATCTGCAGGACACTGGAGCAGACGAATGGAATTATTGACGGCCCGAGGGGAGCGGCGGCTCGTTTGGGCGTGAAACGTACAACACTCTACTCTCGTATGCAAAAGCTCGGAATTTCGCGTGCTATGAGTAAAGTTACGTGATACTTGTCCGGCTTTTTCTTTGACCCAAATGAGGCCCAGGTGCTCTAGTCTTCGGCTCTTGATTCAGCCTCCGATTGGACGTCGGGGTTTCGTCAAAATGCCGATGTAGCCTACCGACTGTGATCTGCGGAAGGGCCGCAGCACTCGGCTTACTCGCCTGAAATGAGGTGTTGGGCCTTCGGTTCCGACACAACGTCTCGCGTCACTGCCTCTTCTGTCTCGCGATCCGCCTGCGACAGTGGCGAGGCTATCGAACCTTCGCAACGAACTTAATTTCGACAAGCTGCGTTGGCAGTGCCAGGCGGGGCGTCTCCAAAATAGTACTTGCCACCGCTGGCTTCTTTGACCCGTATGCTTCCCTGCGAACTGAGCCAGCCACGGCGAACGCCATCTCCATATCTGTGACGTAAAGAACCTCCTCGACAACGTCGTCTAAGGTCGCGCCGAACTCATGGAGGATCTTCTTTGCGTTCGCGTACGTTTGGCGCATTTGCGTTTCCATGTTCGAGTGGTCGAGGATTCTTCCCGTGGCATCAAGCGGCGCGGGACCGACGATGTTCCCTTGGTTGTCATGGCTAAGCTGACCGGAAACGTAGATCGTGTCATTCACCTTTACGGCTTGCGCGTAGCCATATTGTTCTTCCCAGGGCATTCCAAATTCTTTCACATCCTTGCGCATTGACATCGAAAGGCTCCCTTGGAGGTCGGCCCGAGTTCGTAGACTGCTCGAGGCAAATGCTCGGCACGAGTTCGGCTAGCGCCTCGTGCTTGATGAATTCATCGTCGACGACACCAATGCCTGAGGTGTCAACACACCCAAAAAATCTCGCTCTTCGTAACCATGGTGCTACCAGCCCGCCTTTGCACGGATGCACTATTGCTCGCAGATTGCAGGATAAGCAGCACCACGGAGAACCTCATGTTTGTTGGCGATACGGGCCCTCATTCGGTTCCATCCTGAAAGCGTACACCGGGAGTTCCGAATCCCCGAACATTGAGGCTAAGCATTTTTCTGCGGAAAACCAATCAGCTTCCGGCGAGCCGAGAGGATGCCCTCTCCGTTCCCACAGTTCGTAAGCCAAACGTTCCGTAAGCATGTGTGCATTCCTTGCTGCGGTCTTGTCGATTGCCATAACGTCTCCTTAGCTGTATTGATTGGCGGGCTACCGCCAAAGAGTACTTCCATTTCCACGCGAGGTCGCTCCATTAGTCGACGGCCGAAATGGCCATCTGCGTCGCCAGTTCGAAAGCACTCATCGCACAATCTGCAGCCCATCCCAGGCTTTCGATCGGATGGCGAACCGACTCTTTGCATATGAATGTAGCGGACTTCGTAAATGCTGCTCTGGCCTCCTTCAGGTGTCGGTTGCGTAACAACTCGATTGCAGCTGCACTTAAGGTGCTTGCGGCGGACTTGGCCGTTCGCCAGAAAAAAGGCCGAGCTAAGAGTTTCCGCGCCGGCACGATGCCAGTAAAAAAACCGGCTGCGATGTCGTAATATTCGGAATCGGTCTCTCCTCTCTTTCCGATAGCATCCAATGCCGCTAGCCAAAATGACTTCAGCGCACGATTTTGCGCGAAGTCGATGATAAGCCGGGAGAGCGCCATGTCATATCGCATCTCTTTCTGTACTCGCCTCGCATAACGCCTTAGTCCTGGGGCGGATAAGCTGTCGCTGGAAAGAGCGTCGCCCAGCTCTTCCGAGCACCAGCGTGCACTCCGGAGAGCATATTGAATTCCTTCACCGCTCAGCGGATTGATCAAACCTGCTGCATCGCCGATGAGAGCAACTCGATCCGCATTGATGGGCAGTCGCGGATTGAAAGTCGCAAGAGGCCATCCAACAATTCGGCCGCGCATCTTCGCCTTGGCAAGGCGACAACGTATAGCTGCATCAGACACGATTAACTGAGTCAAGAGTTGACCAAGCTGTTGTTGTTTGGTGCCGGCAGAAGCCTCGAGAGGCATGCCAACCCCAACGTTCGCCGTATCTGTGCCGGTTGGAAACAGCCAGCAGTAGCCCGGAAAGCTGGACGAATTGACATACAAATCTCCCTGATCCATCTGCCCCTCCACGCCTTCGAAATAGGCTCTTACCGCAACAATGCGGTCGCGTCTTGGGGGCTTCGCACCGCGGAGAATTCGCGAGATAAGCGACGAGCTGCCGTCCGCTCCAATCAAGAGCCTCGTCCGAAGACATTTCTCTGAATCGCCCTGTTGATAGAACACTTTTACACCGGTTTCATCGGTCTCATAACCCTTGACGTGGGCCTCTTCTATTAGGTGTGCACCAGATGCGACCGCGGCCTGAACTATCGTCTCGTCCAGCAGCATTCTTGGGATGCAGAGTCCGTAATCTCGAAGACCTTCGATATGCGGAAACGGCCGTCCGACTACTTTGTGGCCGTTAAGGTACAGCGCACCATTACGAATTTTGGTGGCATTAATAAAGATCTGCTGCGGGAACAAGCGTAACCGATCGAGTTCTGCCAGTGCAGCAGGCCCCACGAAGTCACCACACACTTTATCGCGGGGGAAGCGTCGCTGGTCCATCAACGCAACGCGGTAACCAGCGCGGGCAAAATGACAGGCAGTACCCGCGCCCGCTGGCCCTGCACCTACAATTGCTACATCGACATCGATTGCGCTTTTCGTTTGAGCGTGAAGCATCACGAAACCTCCAACCGTCGCGCTCAAGTCGCGACCATCACGCTTGTGACCAACAGCAAGAATGTCTCCAACTCGGATGAACGCAAATTTCCCTTGAACTCTCACTACCGAACCTGAGTTGAAAGAAGCGTCGTGTGCGGAGCCGTCGATAGTCCGTCACTTTTGTCAAAATCGCTTCTTGACTAGGCCGTTTTCAGGTCGTGCGATTCCGGGAATTTGGGGAGCTATGAACTCGTTCCTGTCCCTTTTAAGGCTCCGGGCTGCAATGGATCGGCTAATTGGGATTTGGCAGATCAGATGCATGGACGACATGCAGGACAGAACGTCACGAACTTGAAGACTTCTCGAAAGGAACAAGTGGTATGCGTGCCAACAACCGACAACTGATGTGGCACGGCATGTTTCTGTTCTTGCTCGGACTTGTTACAGGCTTTCTTGAGCAACGTTTCACCAATATGAGGATGGGACTCTCTGCACATTTAGAGGGCGTGATGAACGGTCTGTTCTTGATTGCATTGGGCTCCATTTGGAACGAGGTGAGATTGCCGCGACCGGCAAGAGCGGGGGCGTACGTGATGGTGCTTTACGGCACGTATGGGAACTGGCTGACGACAACTCTTGCGGCGATTTTCGGCACCGCGGCCAACACTCCTATCGCAGCCGCCGGCCACCACGGGCAACCTAGGCAGGAGAGTCTTATCGCTGCCGCATTCCTGAGCGTTGCTGTGGCGATGGTCGCTTCCGCCATGCTTACTCTGTGGGGTCTCCGGGGACGAGGTCCCCGAAGAGCGAAGCTGGGAACAATCGATGCTGACGGTCTCACGCGAGCAGAAAGGTAGAGGGTACCGCTATGAACGTGCGGCTTGGTGTGGATGACTCGACAACGGTGCTCCATTGGTACGACTTCATATGTCCGTTCTGCTACGTCGGGCAGCAGCGAAACGCGATCCTCGCTCATCACGGCTTGCAAGTCTTCGAATTGGCATTTCAAGCTCATTCTGAAATTCCCACCGGAGGCGTTCCAGCCGGCCCTCGGAATGGGCCGATGTACGCTATGCT
>Ga0126373_10003699_pt1 | contig 11519 bp, 11 predicted proteins | sample PanSoiMetPlot_11_FD_92545 | JGI IMG/M metagenome (GOLD analysis project Ga0126373, IMG submission 92545) | Tropical forest soil microbial communities from Panama - MetaG Plot_11 | ecosystem: Environmental > Terrestrial > Soil > Tropical forest > Bulk soil | place: Panama | collected 2016-02-17
AGCGAATACAGGTGAAGACCGGTGGCGCTGGCGGGTTGAGTGGGAGACTGGTGAGCTCACGGAGATCGCCAATGAGAAGCTTTCGAGCCAAAGCACGCGCGCCGTGGCGATGAAGGGCAGCGTTCTTTGCGCCAGGCAAGAGGACGTGCGATGGCTGCATGCAACACTTGGGGAGCTCATTGCGTTTTGGGATAAGGTAGATACTTGAAACAATTGAGCGAAATCGAAGCGACAGTCCTTATCGCAGCAGCAGACGATGTTGCTTGGGAGTTTGGACCGGATTCAATTGAGCGAAACATATTACATGCTCTTTGGGAACGCGGATTACTACATCGGGCCCTACACGATGACAGAGTCAATTGTACATACACAGTGAACAGCTTAGGAAAAACAGCCATTATGGTTCACAAATTCATGATTAGATTCAAATGATTGCAGTACGCGCTCAGCGCCACACTGACGGGCGAATCTTCCTGCACTCGCCTTACGACGAGAAATTCGTCGACATCGCACATCTGTTCCCCGGCCTGCACTGGGACAAAAACCATCGTGTTTGGGTCGGCTACCAGGACTCCGTTGAACTCCTTGCCAAGCGGCTGCACGAAGAAAAAGTCGGCAAACTTGAACTGCCGGCCCACCCTATCGTGCGAGATGTGTCGTTCACGCAAGTCCTGCGCGACTATCAAAAGACCGGTGTCCATTTTCTGCACGCTACGATGCAAGAAGGTGCTTTCCTGGCTGATGTCTTGGGCCTCGGCAAGACAGCACAGACCCTAGTTGCTGTTCAAAACGAACTCCCAGCCGTTGTCATCTGCCCATCGGTCCTGAAGTCTGAGTGGGTCAGGGAGGGTAAACGACTATGCATCGATGTCTTGGCTCTATCGTCTACCAAGCCACCTAATGCAAGCCTTGGCAGGTCGGACGGAATTGTCGTCGTAAATTATGACATCATCCATGCTTGGCATGAAGTACTAAAGACAGCAAAAACAGTTGTATTCGATGAAGGCCAAGCACTATCCAACTCTAGAAGCCGCCGTTCGACCATTTGCAAAGAATTGTCCCATAATGCCAAGAACCGAATCATCCTAACCGGCACTCCATTCGCCAACCGTCCTATTGAGCTCTGGAATTTAGTTGATACCATCAGCCCCGGACGATTCGGCAGCTATGTCAGTTTTGGCAAGCGTTACTGCGGTGGCTTTCAAGAGGAGATTGAAGGCCGTAACAAGGAGATGCTGAAGGTCTGGAACTTCAAGGGGCACTCACACATCGACGAGCTCAACGTCCGTTTGAAGCAATTCATGCTTCGGCGGACCAAAAAAGACGTAGCTCTCGAGCTACCCGACAAAACACGAAAAATTATCGAAGTTGACGTGGTAAAAAAACAGGTTGGCAATATCGACGTCAGAGACTTCGATGAAAAGTGGCTTCGTTACGCATTGTCAATCTCTGCTGAAGCCAAGATCGATAAAGTTGTTGAATTGGTAAAGCTTCATCTCGACAACGGTAGTACCGTTATTGTTGGTGCCTATCACAATCGAGTTGCCAATGAAGTACGTAATGCCTTAGCCAAGGAACTTGGTATCGAACCGTTTTTGGCTACCGGCGAGATGTCGGTCACGAAACGGTTGGAAGAGATTGAAAGGGCTTCTAGTAATACGCCGTGTGTTTTGGTCGTAACTACCCATTCCGTTGGTGAAGGTCTGAACCGCTTGGTTTTTGCTGACGTTGCAATCATTGTCGAACTGGACCATTCACCGCGATGGCTGGCACAGTTTGAAGGGCGCCTTCACCGACCAGGGCAGAAGAACAACGTCTTGTTCGAGTACGTCATCGGTCTGGGAACCATCGACGAGCTGATTCGTGACAGGATTATTAGTAAAATAGCAGTTATAGAGGATGCACTGGGTCAAGGAGACGACCTACTTCGAGAGGATCTGCTCAACTCGGGCGACAAGGACGTGATGGAAGAACTCAAACAGGCCCTTCAAGGGCTATACTGACGGCCATGACCCTAGATGCAGCAAGCTATGATATACTCTGGTCGATCTACGACCAGACAGGCATTCGACCGGAGTGGCTACTACCGGTGTTATATTTTGAGAGCGGTCTCAATCCGTCAGCACAAAATGCGTACGGCTATTCCGGGATAAACCAAGCATCTAGTTCTATTATTAGCAGCTATGCAGGTACCGACCTTGGCACCTATGTTACGTGGCCTGCTTCTCGGCAACTCGATACGGTAGTACGCGGCATGTACGCAGATCTAGTAAACCATTACGGACCAATTCGATCTGCAACGCGTGCTTATCAAGCAAACTTTTTGCCGGCAACGTTGGCAACAGCACATGCGCTTAGCGATGTCATCTCATCCCAAGGTGATTCCTACTACGGACCAAACGCAGGGCTCGACGTAGATCACAACGGAGTCATCACACTTGGTGACCTTGCAATCGTCATGGCTAAGAGCGCAGCTGCTCCTGCAGTACAGACAGCCATTGCAAATGCTTATCAAGTGCGACCAAACGAGACGCCACAAGATCCTGTATACGGCCAAGATTTCACTTCGAACTTTCAAAAGTCGGTAAGCATGGCCATCGGTGGCTTGGCACTCGGTGGTGGCCTGTATCTGGCTTGGGAATGGGCTGCGCGACGCTACAGACTCGCGTGAACGACACATCTCACACGATAGGTTTGCCTTGAATTCAAGGCTGAGATTGCACTACACTGGTTGTTATGAAGAACATCTTCGTTCCCCATCTCAATCGACACATCGTTCTCGGTGCGTGCAAGCTTCCCTCGCCGCATCGGCCGCGCATCAAGCTATCGAGCTACATCGATGCGGCGACGATCCCCGATTCGCCGGACCCGTGTGACTACAGTCAGGCGGCTCTCTCTGTCATCCAAAATGTTGAGGGTAATGATTCCGTTGGCGACTGCGTCCTCGCTGAGGAAGCGCACTTCATCGGCGTCGTCACCGGCAATGCAGGAACGCTTTACAGCTACACCGCGGCGCAAACGCTTGCTGCCTACTCGGCTATCACCGGCTACAATCCCGCGGACCCATCGACCGATCAGGGAACTGATCCCATTACATGTCTCAACTACTTCTGCAAAACACCGTATGCAGACGGGACCGCCCTCGCAGGCTATGCCGAAGTCGACATGACCAACCAAAAGGAGGTCGAATTTGCGATCTCCGCATTCGGCAACTTGAAGCTCTGGGCAGCATTGCCTGACAAGTGGGTCAACCCATTTCCGAGCTCCAACGGGTTTGTATGGGACGTCGCGTCGCCCAACCCCGAGCAAGGCCACTGTTTCGGATCGGGTAGTTACAACTCACCGCTCATCGTTGGAGCTCCCAATGCGAAGGGGGTTCAGATCTACACATGGGGCCTCATCGGAACGCTCACGTGGGCCGGAGCTACGTCGCTCTGCGCAGGCGCAAGCGGCGGTGGGGCGGCAGTTCGCATCACGCCCGACTGGCTCATCAAGTCGAGTGGAAAGACGCCAAGCGGTTTCGCCTACGCAGATCTGATCAGCGACTTCAACAAGATCTTCGGTGGGAGCGTGCCGGTTCCAACCCCCGCACCTGCCCCGCTGCCACCAGGTACCGTCGTGACGCCAGACATGGTCAAAGCATGGATCGACGCAGGCTTCGCAGCGTCCCCCCATGGCATCTTCACGCGAGCTACAGCAACGGAGGTTGCGGATGCGGTGCTTGCAGCCAAATGGCCCGCGTCATGAGGTGGTGTATTTTGTTTGCTGCTGCAGTTACCGCATGCCGACCAGCGCCATCGCCTGGACCTGGAGTGACGCCAGCTGCGGTATACGGTGAGCTCATCGAAGGGGGGTGTTTGGCACCATCCGATGACGGGGTGAAGTCGGTCTCTGACGAGCATGCGCTACATTCCTTTCCGTGGATGGAGTGCCTGTTCGACGGCGGAACGATCGGATCGTGTGCAGTGCCATGCAAGTAGTTGTCTAGATCTAGGATTTAGCTGCCAATGAAACATTTTGCCATTACGATCTTCGCCATCGTTGCTGCTGAGGATGAAAAAGAGGCTGAACAGAAGCGCCATTCCATAGAAGAGCTATTGAAACACGACATGGCGCGAATGGCATTGGCAGCCGAAGGTGTGGAGTTGCAGTCGGTTTATACCGACGGCAAGATTTATCAGTGTCTACCGAAAGGGTGAAGTCCATGTCTGGTGAAGAAGGGTCTGTATTTGAGCAGATAAAGATGATTGGCCGTATGGTCGGTGCAACAGCGGATACGACCAATCAACAGAAACATGAGCAGCAGTTAGAGGTCGAAGAGCAGCGAGCCTGGGATGGGTTTGCAAAGCTTTGGCGAGACGGCAAGGTTTGGAGAGACGGTGAGAGCATTGGGGATCCACAATCAGCAGCAAATGATTCGGCAGACTTTGCCGATCAAATGCTCGAACGACGGCGAAAAACGTTCAGCCGACCATGAACGAAGTCTCCGGCCCCTCCGGTGACATGGGCCCCATCAGCCCAGCGGGACTCACCGGTCACGAACCGTCCACTACCCCCCTTCCGACTGACGGCCCATCTATATCCCCAAGGCGACTATGCCTCGTCATGATCGTCAAGGACGAGGCTCCCGTCATCGAACGGTGCCTGCGCTCGGTCCTGCCCATCATCGACTGCTGGTGCATCTGCGACACGGGGTCTACGGATGGAACCCAACAAATCATCAAGGAGGTGCTGAAGGATCTCCCAGGCACTTTGCACGAAAGGCCCTGGAGAAACTTTGCACACAACCGTTCCGAGTCTATCGAGCTCGCCCGTGGGATGGCGGCCTACGACCTGACCATTGACGCCGATGACGTGCTTGATATCCCGGACGGTTACGAGCTCCCAACCCTGACACTTCCCATCTACAACCTACTCATACGCTACGGAAACACGGTGTATCCACGTCCGCACATTTTCAGAAATGATGCAGGCTTTCGGTATACCAGCGTTGTACATGAGTATTTAGATGTACCAGCAACGACAGATTTCTTGCCTGGCGTATTCTATCGAGTCGTCGGCGGTGGCAATCGGAGCACGGACTCCGTTGGCAAATTTGAAAAGGACGCTCGGACGCTGCACGAAGCGTTGGAAAAAGAGCCCAACCATCCCCGGTACACCTTCTACTTGGCCCAGAGCTACAAGGACATCGGTGTAGAGGTCGTCGCAGCCGGATGGATGCGAGCGAGGGTAGAGGGTACCAATACGATTGGTAAGGAAGACAGGAGAAAGTCTTTCAATGCCTGGAAAAAGGCGCTGACCTACTACGAGAAGCGTGCAGCGATGGTTGGTACGTTCTACCAAGAGGTGTTCGTATCGCTGCTCGAAGTGGGCCGATTGCGAGAACGATTGGAAGAAAGTGAAGGGGCAGTTCAAGCATCCTATTTGAAGTGTTATGACAACGCCGAGATGAGCAAGCGGTACATCGAACCGTTGTACGAGCTTGCACGGTACTATCGGACGGCTAAATCGAAGTTTGCTCGGGCGTATCTATTCGGATGCAGTGGTCACGAACTGGCGCCGCCGATGGACGCTCTTTTTGCTGACTCGAGTGTATATGCCTGGCGGTATGACTTCGAGCGGGCGACGTCGGCCTTCTATATTGGACGGAAGGAAGAGTCCAAAGCTTTGTATGAAAAGCTTTTGACGATTGCTCCACCGGAGCAGCGTTCAACGTTGGAGGACAATCTGAAATACTTTTGAAAGGGTGGAAACATGAGTGAAGGGTGGTACCAAGATATGTATGCTGATCCGCCTGAACCCGATGATTGGAAGCGGATAGCAAGGCCTTTTGTGAAGATGGTTGGAGGCAAACGGCAACTGTTGCCCGAACTTCAGAAGTACATCCCACGATTTTTCAAGCACTACTACGAGCCGTTCGTGGGTGGAGGTGCACTGTTCTTTCACCTCAAAAACCATATGCCGGATTGTTTTGCAACCATCGGCGACAACAATCCATACCTAATTCAGGCATACATAGGCATTCGGGATTACATCGACGACGTTGTTAGACACCTCAAGGCTATGGTCTATAGCGCCGATGAATACTACGAACGTCGGCAAAATATGCCAAACCTATGGATTGCTAAAAGCAGCGAAATTGCTGCTTGGTTCATCTATATGAACAAATGTGGCTTCAATGGCCTTTGGAGAGTGAATCGTTCAGGGCAATTGAATGTGCCGTTTGGTCGGTACACCAATCCAACGATTTGTGACGAAAAAAACTTGCGTGCATGTAATGCGGCTTTGTCAGGAACTGTCTTTATGCACGGCGATTTTGAAAGAACAGTCGAAAGTGCAGCAGAAGAAGACTTAGTCTATTTCGACTGTCCGTACATGCCTGTATCAGATACTGCTAACTTTACATCATATACAAGCGACGGATTCAAATTAGCTGACCAAATTCGGTTGCGTGACGTCGCCGTCCAATTGAAGAAAAGGAATGTGCACGTAATCCTATCCAACGCCGACGTACCCGAAGTTCATGCTCTATACACTATTGACGATGTATTCGATATTCATCGAGTAAAAGCCAACCGCGCTATCAACAGCAACGCCAGCAAACGCGGTGCTGTTGGGGAGCTTATCATCACATGACTGCAATCTGTCTAGTGATGATCGTCCGAAACGAGGCAGCGGTTATTGAGCGCTGCCTTAGGTCTGTATATCCAGTTATTTCACGGTGGTGCATTGTTGATACAGGTTCGACTGACAACACCATTGAACTGGTGAAGAACTGCCTACAAGATTTACCAGGCGACATTTACCAAAGGCCGTGGAAAAACTTTGGCCATAACAGGACCGAAGCCATCCAACTTGCTGCCGGCAAAGCTGACTACAACCTGACCATCGATGCCGATGAAACGTTGGAGGGTGATTTGCGTACATCGGAGCCAGCTAAAGACATCTATATAGCTCGGTTCGATGCAGGTGAGTACAGCTACTGGCGACCGATTCTTTTCAGAAACGATGGCGGTTTCTACTACAAAGGCCCAGTGCATGAAGAGCTCACTCGAGAGCAGCCAAGCACAAGGGCTAAGCTAAAGGGTGTTACGGGGAAGGTTTTCGACCATATTAGTGCTCGCGGTGGCAACGAAAAATATAAGCGTGACATTGAGCTACTGTTGACTGCGCTTGAAGATGAGCCGCACAACAGTCGCTATTGGTTTTATCTGGCTCAGAGCCACAGAGACTCAGGGCAGGATGAGCAGGCACATTATTTTTATGGTCTTCGTTCAACCATGAAAGGCTGGGACGAAGAAACATTCATTGCTTTGCTCGAGAGAGCAAAACTAATGGAAAAACTAGGTCGGTTCACATCAACCGAGGTCCTTGATGCCTATGATAAGGCATTTCAGTTTCGTCCGATCCGGGGGGCAGAGGTCATGTGGCGGGCTGCAAGGTACCTTCGCCTGCATGACAAGCCGGGCCTGGGCTACAGCTACGCAAAGACCGGTGCCCGCTGCCACGAACCTACCGACGACCTTCTGTTCGTCGACGTGGGGGCCTACCAATGGAAGATTTACGACGAGCTGGCACAGTGTGCCTTGATGCTGCCAGATAAGAAAAGTGAAGCAGCTGATATCTTTCGGCAGCTGCTGGATCATGGGGGCATTCCAGATGGCGAAGCAGAACGAATTGAGCAGCAGCTTGCCGAGGCGACCAATGCATAACGACTGCTATTTCAAAGACACCTGCCGGCTGTGCAAGAGCCGAGTGAAGCTGGCCCTGGAGCTGACGCCCACGCCGCCAGCCAATGAGCTGGTACGTCGAGAAGACCTAGGAAAAGAGCAAGACGTCTTCCCCCTGGAGCTCTGGACCTGCAGTACATGCGGACACGTGCAGCTCGGACACGTAGTGTCCCCGCAGCGGCTCTTTGGCCGAGGAAGCTACCCGTACCGGTCGGGAACGTCGCCAGTGTTCAGGGACCACCTTCAGCGCTACGCGATCGACCTTGTACAACGCTATGGCAGGCCGAAGCGGGTGCTTGAAATCGGAAGCAATGATGGAACGTTCCTTACCCATTTTGTTCAAATGGGAATTGATGTGGTTGGCATTGAACCAGATGCTGAAGCAGCCCAAGAAGCTATAGAAAAAGGCGTTTATACAATAAACGATTACTTTGACAGGAAACAACTAACTGAAGATATACAAGTAGCTGATCTTATTGTGGCCAATCACGTATTTGCACACATAAATGATTTGAGCGATGTCGTAGCAGGCATAAAACAACTGCTACCCGATCATGGTCATTTCGTGTTCGAAGTTGGATATCTGCCCGACGTCATCAAGAACAACCTATTCGACACTATCTACCATGAGCATGTCAGTTACCATACACTCGGCCCGCTCGTTCGATTCTTTGAATCGTTCAGCATGGTGCTATATGACGCCGAACGAGTCGCAACGCAGGGCGGAGCCATTCGCTGCTACGTCCAACCTAATCGTGCGAGATGTGTCGTTCACGAACGTCTTGCCAAATTGCTGGCTTATGAAAAAGAAAACGGCTTCTCACCAAGCATCATAAACATCACAATTGGATTTTGGGGACAATCCATTCATGAGCAGTGCAACCGCATAAGCAAAACACTCCATGAGTATAAACAAAATGGTTTGCACATTGCGGGCTATGGTGCTCCCGCCAAATGCGTAACCATGATGCATCACATGGACTTTGGCTCAGACGTTCTTGACTTCATCGTTGACGACAACCCAAAGAAGCACGGACTGTTCACCCCTGGCCAAAACGTCGAAATTCTGCCCGTGTCTGCACTCTATGAGCGAAAGCCAGACATCGTTGTCGTTCTGGCTTGGAACTTCGCAGATTCAATCATCGCCGCCCATCCAGAATTCAACTTCTTGGTACCACTGCCTGAACTAAAAATGGTTCAACGATGAAACTTCTTGTTACTGGCGGTGCTGGCTTCATCGGTCACAACTTCATTCGCTACGTCTTTCAAAACTACGACAACGCGTTAGTAGTTTGTCTCGACCGAATCGATGAAGCCGGCAACATGAACAACCTGCTCGCCTTCGATGGAAGCCGTGCAACGGCCCAACGTTTGGGCTTCGTCCATCACGATCTGCGCGCATCCATCAATGATTGGGTCGGCGAAGAAATCCTGACTGGACGAGGTAAGTTTTCATCAGAGCCATTCGACCATGTGATTCACATGGCCGCCGGCTCACACGTCGACCGAAGTGTCAGAGACCCTGCTGGGTTTATACAGGATAACGTCATCGGCACTGTGAACCTTCTCGAGTTTTTCCGAAGCCACCCGGTTCGGCATGGTGGCAAGATTCTATATTTTTCAACTGATGAAGTCTTTGGACCTGCATGGTATAAAGATATTGCGTTTCTGCCATGGGACCGGTTCAACCCATCGAACCCCTATAGCGCGTCCAAAGCAGCTGGCGAAGTCATGTGCGGAGCGTTCGCAGCCACTTACGGCCTGCCCATCATCGTTACGCACTGCACCAACGTTTTCGGGGAACGCCAGCATCGCGAGAAGTTCATCCCGCTGCTCATTGATCGAATTCGGCGTGGACAACTGATAAAAATTCATGCGGACGAGACCTGCCGCATTCCAAGCTCTAGGTACTATACCTACGTAGACAACGTTTCTTCGGCAGTCCTGTTTTTGCTGAAAAACGGACAGTGCCTAGATGGCAGCTCTGTTCACGGAAAGTATAATATTTCTGGTGACAGGGAAATATCGAACCTGGAGCTGGCTGAAACGATTGCGGCTGCTTTAGGAAAAGAGCTGCGTTACGAGCTAGTATCGTTCTCGCCGGACAGGCCCAAGCATGACATGCGTTACGCCGTCGACGCACAACAGTTGCTTGATATGGGTTGGAAGATGGAAGTTCCGTTTGAAGAGGGCCTGGGTCGAGTCCTAAAGAGTGAAATGTGAGAACGCCGATCATCACTGCTCCTGGGCTGATGCCGCTCGACCTAGCCGAACGGCTCTACCAGTTTTTGAATCAGGCCATGCCGCCCACGTGGTGGCAGTACTGGGAAGCCAAAGACGGCATCACTTGCATGTTCAACCGTGGTGGAGAGAGTCATTTTCCCGAGTGCTGGTGTGTGATGTGTGAAGCAATGAAATTCATCAAGTCTGATGAATTCTGCCAAAAATTGGCGTGGCATACTGGAACTAGAGCACTCAAACCTGGATTGCTATTTTTTAGCCACTACGGCCTCGGTCATGGTTGCAGTCAACACACCGATGCCGGCAACGGCGACCTCGCCTTTGTTTGGAACCTGACCAAGGACTGGAACATCGATTACGGTGGGAATTTAGAAATCAACGATATGACGATTGTTCCTACGTTCAACCAAGTGAACGTGTTCGACGTCTCAGGCGGCGGTCGACCGCACACCGTCACTCCGGTCACGGTTGACACTCCCAAACGCTTTGCTCTGTCTGGATGGTACCTAAAAATGCTGAGTTTGAACGAATTAGCCAACAAGCACGGCACCGACAAGGGAGACGGCAACTACGACAAGCACGACTACGCAAAGACATACGATATGCTGCTGCAACCGTTCAACGGCAAGTTGAAGCTACTGGAGCTCGGCATATGGGACCCACGTAACCCCGGCGCCTCGATTCGCATGTGGCGAGAGTACCTGCCGAACGCAGAGATTCACGGCATCGACGTCGTTGAAGGGTGCATGGTCCTGGAGCAGGAATGTAGGATCAAAGTGCATCTAGTCAACCAAGCGGATAGGGAACGGTTGAAGGCAGTGATGGACAGCATCGGACCTGTTGATTTTGTATGTGACGACGCATCACACATCATTGCCAATACGTTGGCAGCGTTTGCAGTTATTTGGCCTTATGTAACCAGCGGTGGCTACTACGTCGTTGAGGACCTGCACGCACCACAGGCGCAGCCACGCGATGCGATATTCAAGTTGGCCGTAGATCGTGGAGGGGAGCCAACTTGGTACGGAGAAAAACTATTGGTTGTAAAGAAGCCATGAATGTTTTGATTACAGGTGCCACCGGGTTTATCGGTACCCATTTGACAAAACTTGTTGCCAAAGAAGGCCATCAAGTTTTGGCTATTGGTACTAAACGAAACAATGTGCATATGTTCGGTGTACAAGTTCATGCAATACCACTAAATGAAATAGGATTTTTTTGCGAAGACTTCGAACCGGACATCTGCATCAACCTCGCTTGGTATGTCAATCCAGTTGACTACATTCACTCCAAAAAGAACTTGGATATGATGAACGCAAGCATCGCGCTCGCTAGTCAACTAGCAAAGGTCAACTGCGCTCGATTTGTCGGCGTCGGAACGTGCCTCGAGTACGACATCTCTAAGGGTCGTCTACAGGAGGATTCACTTATCAAGCCCGAATGTCTCTATGCCGCTGCCAAAGCTGCAACATTTTTTTGTACGAGCAACATGGACCTGAAGGACATGTCCTTTGCCTGGGTCCGTCCATTCTACATCTATGGACCCTA
>Ga0126373_10003700_pt1 | contig 11517 bp, 9 predicted proteins | sample PanSoiMetPlot_11_FD_92545 | JGI IMG/M metagenome (GOLD analysis project Ga0126373, IMG submission 92545) | Tropical forest soil microbial communities from Panama - MetaG Plot_11 | ecosystem: Environmental > Terrestrial > Soil > Tropical forest > Bulk soil | place: Panama | collected 2016-02-17
CGGGGGAACTCCGCAATCCGGTTTTGCGGCCGGGCGAACTCGATGAGCTGCGTGCAGCCACGGCGCGTGTGAGTGTGAGCGAAGCCGTCAGTCAGTATATCGTCAATTTGGTTCGACAAACGAGGCAGCACGCGGCTATATGGGTCGGCGCCGGGCCGCGCGCGACCCTGGCGCTACTGTCGGCATCGCGCGCGCTCGCGGCGCTCGAGCAGCGCGATTTCGTGCTGCCCGAGGACGTAAAGACGCTGGCTGCTCCGGTCCTCGAACACCGCATGCTGCTCCGGCCAGAATTCGAGATGGAAGGCGTCGAGCTTCGTGAAGTCATCAAGGCAGTGTTGGAAGCAGTCGAAGTGCCGCGCTAGACCGCATAAGGAGTACGTGCGGCAAGGCTGAAGCATAGAAGCATGCGAAATCATGACGGCTGGAGATAAAAAGTTGGCGGGCATCGGTGCGCCGGGCTCTATGGTGGCCGGAATGGGAACCAGCCCGGAGCCGACAGGTCGCCACTTGCAGTCGCCCGACAAACTTGGGCAGCGGGTCGCGCTGCGCCCTGCGGGAACGCAATGTATTCCAGCGGATCCGCTCGCGTGGGCGCTCGGACTGCTGGGTGTGGGGGCGTGCATTGCACCATGGCTTGTAGGCGGATGGCTCTGGCTCAAATTAATCGGAGCAATTCTGGTGCTGCTGGCGTGTTATGACGGGGCTGCGCTGTGGCTCGCCCGGAAGGAATTTACACCGGTCCAGCTATTGCAAGAAAAAGGCCTTGGTGGACGCGAAGGGCAAACAATCCAGGTTCCGCTCGCACTCGCCGGCTCCGGGCGGCACCGGCTCCGCAGCGAAGTCCGCGTGGCGATCATGCCGGCTACGCAAGAGAGTGAAACCGCCTTTGAAGTGCTAAGCAGACCACAGCGGCTCAAGCTCGAGCGACCGAATCCAGCCGACGGTTCGACGTCTGCGGGCAGCTCGCCAGCCCTATTATGGTCCTGGACCTCCGAGATTGCCTTGCTTCGGCGCGGTCTCTGGCCTGGACCGCGCCTTGGCGTCGAATGGCTCTCGCGCTTTGGAATCTGGCGCCTCAGGCAGTGGTTTGAGTTGCCAGAGCCGTTGCGAATCGAGGCGGATTTGCGCTCCGGGCGGCGAGAGATTCTGCGCAGCCAGATTTACCGTGCGCTGGTGGCATCCGGCAGACGCCGTGGACCGGACAGGGGCGCGAATTCGAGCGCTTGCGCGATTATCAGCCCGGCGATACGTACCCAGAGATCGCGTGGAAGGCCACGGCGCGGCGGAATGCTCCGGTCACGCGGCTTTTCCAATGGGAACAGAAGCAGGAAGTGTATTTCGTGATCGATCAATCGCGGGCGTCCGCGCTTAATCCGGCTGAGGACCGCGAGGATGGCTTCCTACAAGAGCACCAGAAACGGCTGCTGGATCTCAGTGTGGAAACCGCGCTGGTGGGCGCTACGGTGGCACTGGAACTGGGCGATGAATTTGGTCTGGTCACGTACGCGGATGAGCCCAAGTCGTGGTTGCGCGCGGGAAGCGGCCAATCCCACTTTCACCAATTTCGGGATCGCTTGCTCAATCTCGAGCCTTTGCCCACCACTGCGGATTACGAGGTGTTGTTCGGCGAAATCCGCCTGCGGCTGCGGCGGCGCGCATATCTGGTGGTGCTGTCGGATTTGACAGAGCGTTGGGTTTCTGACCCGCTACGCCGCTCAATTGGGCTGGTTCGCTCGTCGCATGCGGTCCTGATAACGAGTATCCTGCCGGCTCACGCGCGGCCGGCATTTTCGCCGGGCGAGGACCCGCAGACGGATTTGGACGTGTACGCGGCGCTGGCACGTGAAAGAGAAAACCAGCGAGTCGGGGCGCTGGCGCGGCAACTGCGTCAATTGAACGTGCAGCTCCGGTTTGTTCCTGCAACCAGATTCTTGCGAACAGCAGTGGAAGGATACTTGGAAAGCAAGCGGGAGCAGCGGCTGTGATTTTGGATCTCGAACGATTTCAGGCGCAGGCGCGACCGCGCTGGAGCGCACTCGAATCGCTGCTCACGGTGCTGGAGGACCGGCCCAGCCGCCGGTTGAACCTGGCGGAAACCGAACAACTGCAAGAGCTTTACGCCCACACCGCCACCGATTTGAATCGCGTCACGCACGGCGCTCTGGCGCCGGACCTAAGACAATATCTCGAGCGCCTGGTAGCACGCGCTTATGCCGAACTCTACTACGCTCCGCCGACGCGCTCCGAAATCTGGCAGCCTCGTCGATGGTTGCGGTTCTTCACTGCGTTCCCGGAAGCGTTTCGGCGGCAGTCCCGCTACTTCACGCTGGCCGTCCTGATCACGGCATTGGGCTGCGCGCTCGGCGGACTGGCGGTTCGCTACGACCCCGCTGCGGTAGACGTGCTGCTCCCGGCTGACTATCTGCGCAATCCAGGCCAGCGGATCAATGAAGAGACAAAAGGACAGAATCGTCATTCAAACTCAGCGCAGATGGAAGCCGCGTTCTCGGCGGCACTGATCACGCACAACATACAGGTGGCGCTGCTCGCGGCAGCACTCGGCGTAACGTTTGGCATCGGGACGGCGCTGCTACTGTTCGAAAATGGCGTGCTGCTTGGCGCAGTTGCGGTTCGTTACACGCAGCAGGGCTTTGGCCTCTTCGTGACTGCCTGGTTGTTGCCGCATGGAGCGTTCGAGATTCCGTCCATCCTGATCGCCGGGCAGGCAGGGTTCTACTTGGCGCGCTTGCTGCTGCGTCGGCGAGAAGATCGCGATATGCGCCGGGCCATGCATGAATGGCTCCTCCTGATTGGCGGCCTGGCGATGATGCTGGTGTGGGCGGGCATGATGGAAGCATTTTTTTCGCAGCATCACGAGCCGGTTCTGCCTTACGGATTCAAAGTTGCGGTTGGCGCGGCAGAGCTAGGGCTGCTGACGGTTTATCTGCTGCTCGTTGGTCAAAGAAAGACCGCGGCGGAAGAGCAGGTGAGTGGCCCCTCGGAGAGTAAATGACGGACCCTCAGCCAACTCGGTTGCCGACCGTGGCCGAACTCACCGTTGCGACCCCGGAAGGCGTGGTCTTTCGGCTGCCGTTGGCGGGTCCAGCGGCACGGCTTTACGCAATGCTGCTCGATACAGCGATTGTGCTGGCGGCGGTGAACGGACTTGGTTGGGTGGTTTACGCGATTTTCGCGAAAGCGCCAGGATTTGGAGTCATGGTGATCACGCTGGCTGAATTTGCCATCGGGTTTGCCTATGCCGCGCTGCTGGAGGGTTTTTGGAACGGTCAAACCGTCGGAAAGCGCCTGCTCCATTTACGGGTAATTGACCAAACCGGGCTTCCCCTGCGCGTCGAGCAGGCATGGGTACGAAATCTGATGCGCGTGTTCGACGCGCTGCCCTTTGCGTATCTGTTTGGTGGTATCTCTGTGCTGAGCAGTCCGTTGATGCAAAGGTTCGGCGACCGAGTGGCGGGGACGCTCGTGGTACGCGAAACACCCTTGGCTCCGCCGGCGGAGGAATTCTGGACGCGCCAGAAGTACAACTCCTTCCTGGATTTTCCCGCAATCGCGATGCGTCTACGCCGCGCGGCGACGCCCGAACTGGCAAGTCTTATTCAAGACGCGCTGCGCCGTCGTAACGAGCTAGCGCCTTACGCGCGGCGGGAGATCTTTCGCGAACTAGCGACGTATCTGCAGAACGAAATCGCCCCATTTCCCGACGAACTAGTCGAGATGCTCAGTGACGAGCAGTATTTGATTAACGCGGCCGGTGCACTGTTTGGGGACCAGCGACTCTCGAGAATCCAGCGTTGAATGGAACCACCTCTTTTTTCGCTGGGCACAAAATCGTCTCTCAGGCCGCGCTATTCCTGCCAGGTCCAGCCTGGAAACACTGGTCAGGAGGATGTACCGGAGACATGGGTAACACACCGTTCCGGTTACGCAGGCAAGCTGCTCCACTCCCGAATGCCCTTCGCTTCTATTTTCTAGCGTCAGAATCGCTCCCAAGAATTTTGCGGGCGTAGGCCGGAGCCTTGCCCTCGTCTTCGTGTTTGCAATAAGCGTACACGTCAACGCCCTGACTCATCCAGGTATCGAAGCGCTTTCTCCACGCGGCCAGTTGTTTCGGCGCGTAGTTTTCCAGCCGCAGGCGCACATAGGTAAAATTCGCGGTGAGCACCTCTGGCGGCTCCTGCTTTTCCGTCTCCGCGATGCACAGAGCCGTCTCGTGCTTGCGCAGGGTCTCATACGTTTCCTCGGTGTACCACGACGCGTGGCGCACCTCGAATGCAAACAGAAAGGCCGGTGGCCGCATCGCCAGAAAATCTTCCAGCAGCGGCTTGTCAAACTTGAACGAAGGCGGAAGCTGCACGAGAATCGGCCCGAGATGATCGCCTTCCTGCAGCACGCTGGCCACTTCCAAAAATCTTTTCAGCGTGCTCTCGCTTCCGCGCAGTCTCTGAATGTGCGTGATCTGCTGATTCGCCTTCAGGGCGAAACGAAATCCTTCCGGCACGCTTTTCGTCCAGTTCAGCAGTAAATTCTCCGTAGGCATGCGATAAAAACTGTGATTGATCTCCACGGTCGCGAATTGCGTGCCGTAATAGCGCAACATCTCCTTGTCAGGCAGCTTCTCGGGGTAGAAATTCCCTTTCCACTGCTTGTACGAGTACCCCGACGTCCCTACCCGAAGCTGGGCAGCGTTAGAAATGGAACACCTCCAAATTGTGAAATTTAATCATAGGTGCGACGCCGGGAAAAGGACGCTACCGCGTGAAGGCCGGCTAGATTCTTTTGACCCGCTGGTATTTCTGCGGTAGGTCGCTGCCGAACTTCCCGCACAAAGCAGACACGTCTGGAAAGTCTTTGTCCTTGAGCTCGTATCCGGAATGAAATCGGACCGTCCATTCGGGTGAAATGCACCTCACCCTTCGGCCCTTTATCGACCCGCTTCCCTTGAGGGAAGCTGCAGGATATTTTTCTCCCCTTGCAGGCGGCCCGTATATCCCGTCTCCCTGACCGTCGAGCACAATGACGTGGACATCAATTTCTCTTCCGCGATCGTCGCCCAAAACGAAAATCACTGCGACAAACCCCGGCTATAATTTTGCTTCAAGTCGCTTTCCTTGCTTTCGACGACATACCGTCGCTGAGAAGCTCGATCGCCCCTTCAATTCTCTGCTGGCTCCTCCAGAAATCTTTCCACAAATCGCCCTTGTCTTTCAGCCGCGCAAAAACCGTCTTGATGTTTAGATTCTCCGGTTTCAAACCCGACTTCAGTTCGCGCGGCAGGACGGGCGTGGAAACCGGAGCCTTCGCAAACGCCCGCACGGAATACGCGCACGCCAGCGGCCGGCCCATGGCATTCTGCTGGACATCAATCAGTACGCGCCCCGCAGGTCTTTTCGCCACCGACCGCTCGTTGGTCACCAGATTGGGATGCTGCGCCGTCACCGTGCGCGCAATGATTTCGCCAAACGTGCGCAATTGCTCGTACGTGTAAAGCGGCTCTACCGGAATAAAAATGTGGAATCCCGTCGCGCCTGACGTTTTCAGGAAACTCACAATTCCCAACTCTTCGAGTTTTTCCTGCAGCGCTCGGGCGATGATCACGACTACGGAAAACTCCGTTCCGTCCGAAGGATCCAAATCAAAAAAGAAATAGTCTGGATGCTCGAGGTCATCCAGCCGGCTAGTCCACGGATTATGGTCAATGCAACCGAGTCCCGTTAGAAACAAAAGTGCAGCGCGATCATCCGCCGTCGCGTAATGAATCTGTTTTCCGCGCTCCTCGGAGTCAATCGGCGCGGCCTTAAACCATTCCGGAAGGCCCTCAATCAAATCCTTCTGGAAAAACGCCTGCCCCTGAATGCCGTCGGGATAACGCCGCAGGACCAACGCCCGCCCGCGTAAAAACGGCAAAATGTAATCCGCCATCCGGTAGTAGTAAGCCAGCAGGTCGCGCTTTGTGTAGCCCGACTCCGGAAAGTAAACTTTGTTCAGGTTGCTGAACCGCAGCCGCTTCCCATCCAGTTCGATGTTGATGGTTTCCGCGCGACCTTTGAATAACTCCGCTTCAATCGCGGCCTCGCTGCTGATCACTTTGCCGACCACGTCTGGCGCCCGCACTATGGTCGGCGCGGTAACCGCGACTTCGCTCTCCCACTTGCATTCCTCAGGCTTCAAGTCCTCGCGCAGCCCGATGAAAACCGGATGCCGCAAATACTTTTCCTGCGTCCAGCCGCCAAACTTCACGCGCGCCACAAGCTCTGGCTTGATCCAAAAAGGCTTTTCATTCGTTTCCGGCACGTTCTCAAATGGAGAAGCAGCTGCCCGCAACTCCTTGAATCTGCCGCTCAGTTCCGCGTGCTTCTTCCCGTCAAATCCGCTTCCGACGTGCCCGATAAACCTTAGCTTCTTCCCTTCATACAATCCCAAAAGCAACGAGCCAAACGGAATCGCCTCCGTGCGCGCCTCCGTCCATCCGCCAACTACCGCGTCGAGGGTCTGGCTAACCTTCAGCTTCGCCCAACTCGCGCTGCGATCGCTCACATAACGGCTGTCGGCACGCTTGGCAACAATTCCCTCCAGGCCATTTTCTTTCGCCAGCTCATACAATTCCTTCCCATGCTCAGGCTGATGGTCCGCATAGCGAAACCGCTCTGTCGCGTGCAGCATCCGCTGCAAAAGTTGCTTGCGCTCCAGCAATGGCGCGTCGCGCAAGTCGTATCCGTCGCAATAAATCAGATCAAACGCAAAGTAAACGACCGGCGTCTCCCGAACCTGCTTTTCGCCCGGCGCGCGCACGTGCATGCGCTCCTGCAAGCGCTGGAAGTCGCCGCGCCCCTCGGCGTCCAGCGCCACAATCTCGCCATCCAGAATCGCCTCGCGCCCCGCGAACCGCTTCGCCAGCGCGGCCAGTTCCGGATAGCGCGCCGTGATGTCAATGTTATTTCGCGAACGCAGGGTCAGCACGCCATCCGCAATCCATGCCATCGCCCGCACGCCGTCCCACTTAATTTCAAACAGCCAGCCCGGATCGGAGAACGGCTGCTCGACCAGCGTCGCCAGCATCGGCTCGACGCGCGACGGCATCGCACTCTTGCCCGCGCCATGCACTTCCCTCGCCTCAATCGGAAACCGGCTGCGCTTCGGTGGCGCCTGCTCCGCAATCTCCGCGAGGCTTCGCCCGGTCAGAGCCGAGCCGTCGTGCTCGTCAATATTCCACTTTGCGTCTTCCGCCGCGTCTTTGTGCTTGATGAGCAGCCACTCGTTGCCCTTCTCGCTACGCTTGATCTTCACCAGTACGAAGCCGCCACGCAGCTTCTGGCCGTTCAGGCTGAACTTGATTTCTCCGCGGGCCAGTTGTGGCAACATATCCAGCACTGGCGCTTGCGATTTGCCGGGATCGCCTTCCACGACAAACGTTCCGCGGTCCCACACCATTACCGTTCCCGCTCCGTAGTTTCCCTCGGGAATCTTTCCTTCGAAGTTGCCGTACTCTAGCGGATGGTCTTCTGTCTGTACCGCAAGCCGTTTGTCTGACTGGCTTTGTGAGGGTCCTTTCGGCACCGCCCACGATTTCAGCGTGCCATCAATCGCCAGCCGGAAGTCGTAGTGCAGCCGCGTCGCGGAATGTTTTTGCACGACGAATGTGTTTCCGTGTTCCCCATGGCGACTCGGCTCCAGCCGCAGCTTCGGCATCGGCTTCGGCAGCCGAGTACGTTTTCCTCCCGCGGCAGGTTTCCCGTCTCGCACAGGTGTAGCTGCCGACCGAGGCTCAGTCTTCTGCGCCTCATCGACATCCGGCGCCCCCGTCGGCTCCGGCGTCCGGTCAAACTTCCTCTTCCGCCTATACTCTTCCAGCTTCCCCATGCCCGCATTCTACCCTGCCCTCATCCACATCGCGGAATCGCCCCGACCGTCGGGCAAGGCCACATCCAAATCGACTGAAATGCCATTGAGTTGAATCGTGGGGCTGAACTGGATGAGTTGATACCCGCGGCTCGGTATGTCCGGGACGCTGCCAGGGGACCGCCAATAATGCTGAAACGGCAAATCGAAGAGCCGCTGCCCCGTCAGGAGCGTCCTCGCGCCAACATACAGCCCCGGTGAATAGCCCGCAGCGCCGACCGTTCGGTGCCAAGCCCGACAGTAATCGATCACATCGTGCGCCTTCGCGCTGGGGTTGACCTCTTCCAGGTCACACCAGACGTTCACTCCGTCAGGAAAGCCTATTGTCTGGGCAATCGAGACCACCTCTTGCCCGTCTTGTTGTCCGAGAGCTTGATCCGGCGACCATCCCGTTGCGCGCACGTGTTGAACGGGCATCAGCGCAAGTCCGGAATTAAGAATGTCGGCGGCTTCTTGCGCAGATAGGTTCAGAGAAGCCTGGGCGTGGGCGAGATAACGAAGGCAAAATCTGTATCCTTGCGAGAAAAACTGGCGCGCAAGTGCGGCGGACAGAACCGCGTCGCAGTCAAATCCCGGAACCCAAGAGGCCGCGCTTTCGATTCTGCCGGGCAGTTGCATGTGTCGACATCCACCCTCGCCAACCTGGTGTACTATTCATTTTCCTTTTCCACCAAAGCAGAGCTGAGGGACCTGCTTTCTTGTTTCCGCCTCGGCCCTTTCCTTCTAGCTCTTTGGCGGAGGCTCCAGCAGAGGTGCGTTCGCGTCCGGGTGATCGCGCAAATACTGCTGCAAAGGCTCGTCGCGCCTCACGATGCGGAATCCCCGGCGGGTGTTCACATCAATCGTTTTCTGAACGTCCAGTTCGTCCAGACCAATCACTTCCTCGGCGGATTTCGTGCCATCTTCCTCGACCGTGGTGAAATGAACCTGATCGTTCACAAACCAATAGTCGGTCACGCTGAAGGCCGTCCCGTCTTTCAGGAAGAGTTCGACGAACTGGTGGTATCCGTCGTAGTACACGTACACGGGATACTCGTAAACCAGCGGGGTTACATAATTCGGGGGATGGTATTCGGGCGCGCGCCAATCGCCGCAGCCAAAGCCCCATACCCAGGCAGGACCGCAGTTCACCCACCAACTAGGATAGAAGAGCCTAACCGGGAAAAATGTTGCGCGAAGAAAAACATGGTGGCGAATGAAGATCGGGCGTTGTCCAAAGCCCCCGGGTGCAATGCCAGCTCTTTGCCCAAAGATCACCGGCGGGTGCGGTGCCGTTGCGTGGGGAGCTGGCGAAGGCAAAGCATGCGGAGGGCTAGCCGGTCCCGCGGGGTGCGCGCCCGGAGCAGCGTGCCCACCTCGAACAGGACCGCCCTGATGGCCCGCTTGACCACGCTGCGCCAACGCAACCGGAGCCTGAATCCAGAAACAAGCCAGCCCGCACGCAACCGCAATCCAAATCTTCCGCGGGCGCCTATGTTCTTTCCTCCCCATTTTCGCTATTCCATTTTTGATTTTTTCTGCAAGCGCCATGGCATTACCTCCTTGCAGCCAGAATCGGCTCTTCTCGTCGGCGACTTCCTCTCATAGCGCGACCGCAGATTCTTGCTCGCCCTGAACCTGCGAAAGGCCCACCCGTTCTTTGTTCCCATTTTCAATCTTCTAATTTCCATTTTCTACATTCGTTTTCATAACCGGATCAACATACTTGACGAGCAGCACCTCGTTGCCCTGCTCGCTGTAAATGAGTTCGTCGACAAGTTTCTTCGCTAACAGAAGCCCGAAGCCCCCCGGCCGAAGACCTGCAGCTTCTCGAGCGGCAACGTGGCCCAAGAGATCTTCGGCCGGGTTGTGGATGGCCGCGTGGCGTAGCTCCTCCAGCGAGAAGCCCTGACCAGGGTCTTTGACACGGCATGCAACCGCGCGGCGGGCGCGAAGGAACGAGATCTCCACATGCTGGCTCGCATCAAAATGTCCGCCATATTCCATCGCGTTCAGAAGGACTTCTTTGAAAGCAAAGATGATTCCTTCGGGAATATCGGGATCCCTGACCCCGCGAAGGAATTGCACCAGGCGATCTGCCGTAGAGATGTCGCAGCGAGCCGCCAAGCGAACCCATGCGGGCGTCGCCGAAAATACCTCGATACCGTCATCCCAGCACGGTGAGGCCATAGCGGCACGCACCATTTCGGCAAGTTCAGAGGCGTCGAAGGGAGCCGAGAAATAACTGAAGGCGCCCTCGCGCATGGCCGAAACGACATCGCCAGGAGTAAATCTATCGGCGAGGATAATCAGGCGGACGTGAGCCCGAGCGCTCCTGATTTTGTGAAGAAGCTCAACATCGTCTGGACCCAACATCTTCCGCCCGGTGACGATCAGGTCGAACGGCTCGGTCGTGGCCAGCGCAAGGGCGTGTTGATTGTCAGCGGCGCGCTGCACACCCCAGCCGCCAGCTGTTAGAACGCTCGTAAGCAGTTCATCGATCTCGCCACCCGATGCCACCACGAGCGCGGACTTTTGCTGAAGCGGATCTGCGCAACTGCAAGGACCCGTCATAGGCACACCTACCTCTAGGATGCTCTAGGGCGACGAGGCGGCATATCCGTGTGACCGGAAACTTTGCCAGGGCCTGGTACTTCTCAGGGGTCAAGTGGCCGGTTACTTGTAACAGCACAGGAAGCAGCACACCCTTGAGCAGGCTAGGCTCGCAGCGTGCTAGCTTTGATGGAATCGCGGAGGTTATGCCTTGTTAACCCCTTTTGGGAAATTGAAAGTGGCGTTCGCGCTCGTCCTGACGCCGGTTTTTATTTCTTTTGCTGGGGTTCCTTTTGGTGGGACCGCCCAAGCCCAGGAGAAAATCAAGGTTGGGTTTTCCATTGAAGCGATGAACGGCGAGCGCTGGCAGACGGACCTCGACTCGTTTCAGGCGCGCGCGAAGGAGCTCGGGGCGCAAGTCGTCTCCGCGGATGCGAAGGGCGACGACAACCTTCAGTTACAGCAAGTGAAGGCGATGATCCACGGCGGCATTCAAGTGCTGGTGCTGTTCCCGCACGACGCCGTAAAGGCTGCGATCATCGTGGACGCCGCGAAAGCCGCCAACGTGAAAGTTATCAGCTACGACCGGCTGGTGAGAAACAGCGACGTGGACTTGTACATCACCTTCAACCGCACGGAAATGGGAAAGATGCAGGCGGAATCGCTGGTTGAGAGGGCGCCCAAAGGAAACTACGTGCTCATCGCGGGTTCGCCGAACAGCGAAGACGCGAAAGCATTGCACGAAGCGCAGATGAGCGTCCTGCAGCCGTATGTGTCGCGCGGCGACATCAAAATTGTTGCCGATGACTACATCCAGGATTGGGTACCGGGCGACGCGTACCTAGCGATGCTGAAGGCGCTGGACGCCACGCACGGAGACATCGCGGCGGTGGTGTCCTCCAATGACGGAATGGCTGGCGGCGTGATCCAGGCCCTGCGCGAGAACAACCTGGCCGGCAAAGTTGCGGTGTCCGGCCAAGACGCGGACCTCGCGGCCGTGATTTGCGTAGCGCAGGGCACGCAAACAATGACCATTTACAAGCCCATCAAGCAGCAGGCAAGCAGAGC
>Ga0126373_10003701_pt1 | contig 11515 bp, 9 predicted proteins | sample PanSoiMetPlot_11_FD_92545 | JGI IMG/M metagenome (GOLD analysis project Ga0126373, IMG submission 92545) | Tropical forest soil microbial communities from Panama - MetaG Plot_11 | ecosystem: Environmental > Terrestrial > Soil > Tropical forest > Bulk soil | place: Panama | collected 2016-02-17
CGACCTGCACCCGCCCGCGCCAGCCCGCCAGTAACGGCCCGCTCCACCGAATCATCCCCCTGTATCAGTCAGCTGGCCGATGGCAGCGCATCTCCCGGCGCGCAGAATCGGCGGCGTAACCCGCACCGACCCGCGCCGAGGAGCCACGATGACCATCACAGCCGACGCCACGCCCGCCGACAGCCGGATGGGCCGGCAGGAACGGCCGTGCCAATCCCCGGTGATCACACTCCAGACACAAGACCAGGCTGACACCGTAGTGTCGGCGGTAACCGACGCCACCGGTGCGCTTGAGACCGTGCCTGAGTGCCCAGCGTTTCCGCACCTGCCTGCCGACATTCAACACGCGCTGGCGGACTTTGATGCACGCGTGGCAGACGGGCGCCTGCCCATGGCCGCCGATGGATACCCGGCGATCCCCGCTGCGGCCGAAACCTGGATCTCAGACTTTCTTCACTCCCACATTCCTACGGAGATCTGAGCACTTGCCTCCAGCGATGAGGGGAGATGGCGCATGAGCGCCACCTCGCAGGAACGCACCCGACCGGCGCGACACAAGCTTCCGGGCCCGAACGCGCAAGCACGGTGCTGGTTGACGCTCCGCAGCGGGTGACTGCGGAAGATCAGGCTGTCGCGTTTCCCGCACCGGGCGCAGCAGCGCGGCAATGATTGCGGATCTGCTGCCGTTGACTTTCCCTCACACAGGACCCGGGGTGACCGGCACCCCGGGTTCTGCTTGCCTCGTCACTTCAGCGGGCTGATCGGGTGGTTGGACCGGATGATGTCATCGGGGTCGACGTTCGCCTTGATCCGGCGTAGCCGCTGGTAGGCCTGTTCGGTCCAGAGGGGCCCCGCAGGGGTCTGGGTCTCGGCGAAGTTGAGGTACATCTGCCGCGCGGCCCAGGGCACCAGCGCGCCTTTGACCGCCTCGACCTGCGCGGTGACCGGGGCCACCAGTTCCGGGACGGGAGTCATGCTGACCGCGAACAGCATGTAGTGCGCGTCGAGGCAGGCCAGCGCGCCGTTGCCGGGGCGGCAGCGAGCGAACTCGCCGCCGAGGTGCCGCATCTCGACCGACAGCAGCGGGAACGCCGCGCCCGGTCCGGCGGCCCCCGCGAAGGCGTCGATCGCCTCGGCGGGCAGCTGTCGATCATCATTCCGTCGCCGGTCCCGGGCACCGGCTGCTCGGGGTCCATGTGCAGATGGCTGAGCGCGGGCATCGGCACGGTGGTGATGGTGTCGTTGACCGGCGCGAGTGCGCGCAACGGGGCGAACAGCGCGTCCGCCTCTGCCGGATCGCCGGTGTGGTAGGACTCCACGATCACGAACGACTTGCCGCGGACTGGCTCGGGCATCTGCTGGATCGGCGGGAAGTTGAGGAGCCGGCCGATTGTGGTGAGCTCGTCCGGGACCTGTCCCCGGGTCAGCTCGCCCCAGGCGTGCAGCACCTCAGAGGCACGCTCGATCGGGTACCACAGGGCACCCGCGTACGCCCGGGTGTGCGGGAACAGCCGGAATTCGAGCGCGGTGACGATCCCGAAGCTGCCGCCGCCACCGCGCAGCGCCCAGAACAGGTCGGTCTCATGCTCGCGGTCGGCGCGCACCAGGCGGCCGTCGGCGGTCACTACCTCGGCCGCGACCACGTTGTTGGCGGCCAGGCCGTACCTGCGGCCCAGGAAGCTCAGCCCGCCACCGAGCGTGTAGCCCACCACGCCGACGTCTGGCGAGGAGCCGGCCAGCGCGGCCAGCCCGTGCTCGGCCGCGGCTTGCACGACGTCCAGCCAGACCACGCCCGCCTCGGCCCGGGCGGTCCGGGCCACTGGGTCGATCCGGATGCCACGCATCCGGTCAGTGCGCAGCAGCACCGTGTCGTTCAGAGCTCCCAGGGGCCCGGCGTTGTGACCGGTGCCCTGAGCGGCGATCCGCAGGCCACGCTCGGCCGCGTAACCCATGGCGGCCGCCACCTCGGCGGCGGACTCGGGGAACACCACTGCGGCTGGCCGCTGGTCGATAGCGAGGTTCTACGCGCACCGCGCGCCGTCGAAGCGCTGGTCGCTGGGGAGCACCACCTTGCCGTCCAGGTTGGAGTCCAGTTGACCCGCCCGGGAGAGGAGTGTTGAGGAGGTAGGCATGTCAGGTCCTTCCGATCGTGCTGGTCCTGCGCCGCCTGAGCCGTAGTGACACGACGTCGCTGGGTACGGGCACCAGGGTCGGCGCAGCGGCTTGGCGTTCAGCAGGGTTCCGGCTTGGGCGGGCCGCCCGATCCGGGCCAAGTCGCGGCCAAGCCGAGGCCAAGCCACCCCGATGACTCTGGCCAGGTGGACACCACCGCAGGTTGCGAGCCGACCGCGCCGCCGTTGCTGGTGCGGCGCGCCGTCCTGGCCGGTGAGCGGGATGTCGCGGCGCTGCTGCGCGACGTCCCTGTCGGCCCCGTGGAGGTGGCTGACTTGATGCGGCACCACCGGGTGCTCGTCCTCGGTGACCTCATGCTGCCGCCGACGGCGCCGCCGCTCGCGGCCGCCGCCCTTCGCCTTCACCGGCCCGCTGGAACCGCGCAGTTGGTCGGCATCGGGGTTTCTGTGCGCCTGCGCCGGCGAGGCCTAGGCCGCCGGCTGCTCACCGGAGCGCTAATGGGGCTGCGGGCGGAGGGCTTCGAGCGGGTGCAGGCTGGCGCGGCGCCTGGCGGGGCGGGCGTGTCGCTGTTGGCCTCGATCGGGTTCACCGTGGACCACGGCACGGCCCCGGTGGACGGCCGCACCCGCTTCGTGCTGCTGCTCTAGAGCGCCCCCCTTGCGCCTGGCTGGGTCCGGCGGGCAGTAACTGACCAGCGCCTGTAACCAGCCGGCGTGTCAGACTTGGATGATGGGGGGCGACCGATGACCGAGATGACCGGCGGCAGCCGCCTGCGTTTCGCTGTCCTGGGCCCCTTCCGGGTGAACCAGGACGGGCGTGAACTCGACCTCGGCCCGCGGCTGCAGCGCGCCCTGCTGGCGATCCTAGTGGTAGAGGCCGGACATGTCGTGCCCGTGGACCGGCTGCTCGACCTGCTGTGGCGGGAGGAGCCACCGGTCGCAGCCATCGCCTCGGTGCAGGCCTACGTTTCGCAGCTGCGGCGGGTGCTCGAACCCGGCCGCCCGGCCCGCGCGCCCGCCCGTGTACTGGTGACCCGGGACCCCGGGTATGTGCTGCAGGTCGCGGACGACCAGGTGGACGCCCTGCGGTTCCAGGCAGCGGCCCGGCAGGGGCATAACGACCTGGCGAGCGGTCAGTTCACGGCCGCAGCCGCCAGCCTAAAGGACGCTCTGGCACTGTGGCGCGGCGATCCGCTGGCCGAATTCGCGGGCGAGCCGTGGGCGGTGCAGACTGTGGCCCGGCTCACCGAGGCGCACGACCTTGCCATGGAAGACCTGGTCGACGCGTGGTTGGCCCTTGGCCGCCACGCTCGGGCCGCAGCCGAGCTGGAGGCGATGGTCGAGGCGCGCCCGCTGCGAGAGCGGCGCTGGGAGCAGTTGATCGTCGCGACTTATCGTTGTGGCCGTCGAGCCGACGCGTTGCGCGCCTACCAGCGGTGTCGCACCATGCTGGCCAGTGAGCTCGGTCTCGAGCCCGGGCCAGGGCTGCGGCGGCTGGAGGCCGCCGTGCTCGCCCAGGACGCGTCGCTCGACTGGCGGCCCGACCTGACCGCGAGCGCGATGGCGGCACCTGCCCCGCCCGTGCCCGCCGGGGCGCAACCCGCCGCCCCTCAGCCAGCCGGGGAACCACCCGCGCCTTCCCTGGTCGGCCGCGACGCAGAGCTAGCCCATCTCCGCGACACGCTCCAGCGAGCCGCGTCTGGTCACGGCGGTGTGGTGCTGCTGGTCGGCGAGCCTGGCGCGGGCAAGACCACGCTGGCCGAAGCAGCTGCCCACGTTGCCGCGACCTCCGGAGTCACCACCGCCTGGGGCCGATGCCTGGACGCCGCGTCGACCCCCGCTTACTGGCCGTGGAGCCAGGTGCTGCGCGCGCTGCCGGACGGGCCCCTGGTCGAGAAGGCGCGCCAGCGTCTCGACGGCGACCTCGTGGGCGACGTGGACATTGCAGGTGCCGGAGAGGACAGCGCCCGTCAGTTCCGGGCCTATGAGGCGGTAGCTTCCGCGCTCGGCGAGGCCGCTGCCAGAGCTCCTGTGTTCGCGGTCGTGGATGATCTGCACGCCGCGGACGACGCGTCGCTAGCACTATTGCAGCTGCTGGCCGGCGACCTGCACCGAATGGCTGCGCTCCTGCTGTTCACGGTGCGCGACACCGAGCCGTCCCGTCCCCTCGACCAGGCGCTGGGGGAGTTGCTCCGCCAGCCCGGCGCGACGCGGCTGCCGGTCTGCGCGTTCGAACCGGCCGACGTCGCCGCGCTGGTCAAGCGGCTGACTGGGACACCGCCGGAAACAGAAGTGGTTTCCGCGCTCATGGGCCGCACCGGGGGCAACCCGTTCTACACCACCGAACTGGTCCGGCTCATCAGTAGCGAACACCGGCGCCAACCGCTGACCACCGACGATGTGCAGGCGCATGACGTGCCCAGCGGCATCCGTGATGTCCTGCTGCGCCGGGTCGGCCGACTTCCCGAGGACACACAGTCGCTGCTCATGGTCGCCGCGGTCGCGGGCCGGGAACTGCAGCCGGAACTGCTTGAGCATGTGACCGGCATCGATGCTGAGCAGTTGCTGCTCAACCTTGAACCTGCGATCGCCGCGGGCTTGGTCACCGCGGCGGGGGGCGGCTGGCGATTCGGGTTCCGGCATCCGCTCATCCACGAGAGCCTGTATGCGAGCGTCGGCCGGGTGGAACGGGCGCGGCTGCATGCCCGGATCGCGGCCGCGTTGGAGGACATCTCGTCCGCCGGCACGGCTGACGTTACCCAGCTTGCCTATCACTACCTGTCGGCCGGCCCTTTCGGCGACACGGCGAAAGCCGTTATGTATGCACGGGAGGCCGGTGCCCACGCGGTCCGGCAAGGTGCGTGGCAGGATGCGGCCCGGCACTTCGAGCAGACCCTGGCGGCGGTCTCTCCCACCCTGCCGGACGGCGACGCCATCCGCTGTGATGTGCTGGTCGAGCTGGGTCAGGCGCGCCGGTCTGGCGGCAAGATCCGGGAAGCGCAGGCTGCTTTCCAGGAATCCATCAGCCTGGCCGACCGGATCGGCGACGAAGACCGCGTGCTCGCGGCGGCGGTCGCCTTCGGCGCCCCGCAGCTATGGGGACCCCGCGAATGGGGCGAGACCGACACACACCTCATCGCCCTGCTCGAACGGCAACTGAACCGGATCGGCGATAGCGATCCGGCCCGCCAGATCCGGATCCTGGCCACTCTCGCCACCGAGTTGTATTTCGGCCAGGCGGCGTTGCGCGGAATGAGGTACGCCGACGAAGCCCTCGAGGCCGCGAGGCGGCTCGGCCGCCCCGACGAGCTCGGTGTCGCCGTCAGCGCCTACCTGTGGTCGGCGCGCGTCACCGACCAAATGACAATGTTTCGCGTGGTCCTCGACGAGATGCTCACCGAACGCTGGCCCGACCTCACCCCACGGGCGCAGGGGGTGGTGCTCGGCAACCAGCTCCATGAGCGGCTCCGCTTCGGAGACCTCGCCCGGTTCGACGCCGAGTTCGAGCAGGCGTGGCACCTGGCCGCCAACGTGCTGCACTCGCCCGAGCTGCAGGGACAGCTGGGCATCATGCAGGGATGCCGGCATCTCGTCTGCGGCGACCTCGAGCGCGCCGCCGATCTCATGGAATCCGCCTTTCAATCCCTGCAGGGCCTCGGCACCACGTGGCGGGAACCTAGCTTGATCGTTATCGGCAGCTCCCGGATGCTCCTCACCGGCACTCTCGCCGACCACGCAGAGCAGCTCGCCGCGCGCCTGGCCCGGCCGGATCATCCGTCTGTCCCGCACCTCGCCGCCCCCGCCGCGGCCCTGGGCTTCGCGCAGTGCGGCGATACGGAGCGGGCCCGCCAGATAGCAGCGCGCTGGTTTGCGCCGCCGCCGTGGTCCTGGACCTGGATGCAGCCGATCGCCTACTGGGCCCAGGTCGCAGCCATAGTGGGGGTTCCCGACCCTGCTTGGCTATACGACCAGCTCGCGCGGCACACCGGCGAACTGGCCCTAGCCGGCGTGGCCGGTGACTGCGGCGGCGGCGTCGACAGCCTGCTGGCCGGGCTCGCCTTGCGTCTCGGCCGCCTTGATGAAGCCGCTGAATACGCCCAAGCTGGCCTGGCGCTGGATACGCGGGTCGGCTCCGACATCTGGATCAACCGGACCAAAGACCTCATCAACCGGATCGATGCCGCGCGAGCCCATGCGCTCAGCCGGGATCAGATCGCGGCCGCCGCGCGCGGAGGCATGGTCCCCGCGGCGCGGCCGGCCCTGACGGTGACCGCCGGGGGCGCCTTTGAGCTGTCCGCGCGCGAGCTGGAGGTGGCCCGGCTGGTGGCCGACGGGCTGTCGAACCCGGCGATAGCGTCCGCCTTGTTCATCTCGGTGCCGACGGTCAAGACGCACGTGTCCCACATCCTCGCGAAACTTGGCCTGGAGTCTCGCGTACAGCTCGCGAGCTGGGCCGCAGGTCGCGACCTGGACCCACCCACACCCGCCCCCGGGTAGCGGCCCGGCTCCACAATCATCCCCCGCATCGGCCAGCTGGCCGATGGCATCGCGTCCGCCGGCGCGCATGATCGGGACCGTAACCATACCGATCCGCGCCAAGGAGTCACGATGACCACCACAGCCGCTAGGACCCACCGCCGCAGCCGGACGGCCATGACAACAACCGCACGCACCACAACAGTCGACCAGTACGACCACGTGGCCGCAGCCACATACCTGATGAAGCACGCCAGGACGACCGCCCTTGCCGTCCTGGATGGCCGACAGTCCACTCAGCCGATTGGGTGCATCACGGAGACCGACATTGCCGAGGCGATGGCGCACGGGAAGGACATGAACGAGACCCGGATCCGTGACTTGATCATCCTTAGCCATGCGCCTTCTGCCCCGATGTCAGCAAGTCAGGCACCGTCTTACTGACATCCGGTCGTGAAGTCCCCGGCCGAAGCCGCGAGCTGCTCGGCTACAGTTTGGTACTTAAGCCGCCGGGGGCCGGCGCCGGCTAGCCCCTTGAGCTCGGCGCGCGCAGATGGCAGGGCCGGAGCTGGTGGTCGAGCACCGGAGGCACCTGTGGAACCTGCTGAGGGCGCAGAAACGCTTGACCACCCGATCGTGTGCCAGTACTTCGGCGGACGCCGCCATCGAGGCGATCATCGAGCACGGTGAGGGCGCCCGCGGCGACTGGCGGACGGCGCGTTACGGCCGGTTCCTGCGCATCTGGGAGGAGTACCGCCAGCTCCGCGAGCAGGACCCTCTTTCGACCCGGCGCGGCCGGTCACCCAGGCGTTCACCCGTCAGCCCTTCGACATCGCCGAGCCGGAGCCGCTGCTGACCGAGCCGGCCACGCGCACCGTCGCCGAGCTGCTCAACTTCGGATACGAGATGAGGCTGTGGCTGCTGACCAGGTTCTTCACCCACGCGGACGAGACCGACGAACAACTCGATGCACTCACCGTGAGCGCATTCGCCCTGATGAGCGGCGTGCTTGCGCCGCTCGGGCGTACGCTAACCCGACTGCCTGCCGAGCCTGGGCACCCTGGACGCACCGCGGGCCCCACCTTCGAGATGTACTACCAAATGGGAAACCTCATCCCCTCGCGCGGCGCCGCATGGGCGCTGATGTCCGAACGGGCCGCCATGCTGGCCGCCCGCTGTGCAGACGTCGCCTCCCATGACGCCGCGCCCATATCGATCGACCCGGTGGCAGAGACCGCGGCCGCAGTCGCGGCCCGGCTTGCCCGACAACGTGCCCCCAGCGCTTCTACACACCTGACCCGCCAGCGATATACCCCAGGTTGGCCAGGCATTTCGGGAGCCTCGCAAAGCTCGGTCTGGACTCTCGCGTGCAGCTCGCGAGCTGGGTCGCTGCCACGACCAGGGCCAGGCCGCCATTAGGCCCAGCTCGGCACAATCATCCCCCGCATCGGCCAGCTGGCCGATGGCATCGCGCCAGCCAGCGCGCATGATCGGCAGCGTAACCAGTAATCGATAGGTGCCCGGGGAGTCACGATGACCATTACGACCGGTGGCACGCAGACCATCCTCACCTCCGCCGATCCCGTCCGGGCTGACACCCAGCAGGCCTGGGACCTGGCCGTCAGTCATGATCCCGCCGCGATCGCCGTGCCCGAGTCCGCCGACGACGAGGCAGCGGACGGCTTTGCCCGTGCGAGCGGTCGGCAGGTCGCTGCCCAGGGCACCGGCCACAACGCCGCCATGCTGGGCGGCGATAGGGGGGCGGTCGCGCTTGGGGCCTTGGCGCGCTGGGCTGCCAGGCGGGACCCAGTTGGCTGGGTGGATCGCAGGGTCTCGATGCCGGGTGACGACGAGGAAACGCGGCGCCGCAAGGCCCTGTTCACTCTTGCGTTGATCCTGCTCATACCATTCGGCATGGTGTGGGCGGGGCTGTACTTCATGTACGGCGAGCCTGCCGCTGCATTGGCCGCGATATCTTATGTGGCCGTCACGATCGCGGGCATGGCGCTGCTGTTCCGCTTCCGGAACTTCGCGTTGTTCTGGTGGATCGAGCTGGCCCTGACCTTTCCGGTGCCGATCGCGCAGCAACTTCTCCTAGGCGGGTTCGTCGGTTCGAGCGCGGTGATCCTGTGGTCGTTCCTGGCAGTGCTACTGATCGTGATGTTCGTTGGGGAACGCGAGGCGTGGTGGTGGTTCGGCGCATTCGTCATCGCGGTCGTCGCATGCCCGGTGCTCCAGCCGTATGTGCGAGTGCAGAACCACCTGCCGACGTGGCTGATGTCGGTCTTCTTCGTCTTGAACATCATCTCCGTCTGCGCGGTGTCGCTGGTGTTCTTGCATTCGTTCGCCCGGGACCGGCGCAAGCTGCGAGAGCTGGAAGTGCGCTACCTGAACCGGGAGATGATGCTGCGGCAGGCGGACAAGCTGGCCACGCTGGGGACTCTGGCGGCCGGTGTGGCGCATGAGCTGAACAACCCGGCGGCGGCAGCGGCCCGGGGGGTGGGTCAGCTGCGTCCGCTGATCGAGCGGCTGCAAAGCGCCTACCTGGAGCTGTGCGCAGAGGCGTCACCCCAGCTCGCTGCGTCGATCCAGCGGGCCAGTGAGCTGATCCGGCGGGGGGCGGGGCAGGTGGTGTCGCTGTCACCGCTGGAGCGCAGCGACCGGGCGGAGGACATGGGCCAATGGCTGCGCGGGCTGGGGGTGGACGACCCTGCGGATGCGGCCGAGGAGCTGGCCGACCTCGGCTACACCCGCGCCCAGCTGTCGGAGCTCACCTCCGCCCTCCCGTCGGGGAACATCCCGGTGTTCCTGTCGTGGATGGCGGGAGCCGGTGAGGCCCACAAGCTGCTGGCCGAGATCGGTGAGGGAGCTGGGCGGATCTCCCAGATCGTCGGTGCCATGCGGTCGTATGCCTACCTGGATCAGGCCCCGGTCCAGGAGGTAGATATAACCGAGGGCCTGGAGAACACGCTGGTGTTGCTGGGCAGCAAGCTCAAGACCGGCGTGGCGGTCCACCGCGACTACGCCGAGCACCTGCCCCGCATCCAGGCGCATGGCAGGGAGCTGAACCAGGTGTGGACCAATATCATCGAGAATGCGATCGACGCGATCGGCGCGCATGGCACCATCACCATTCGCACCTCAGCGCAGGACGGCTACGTCCTGGCCGAGATCGAAGACGACGGCCCTGGGATACCGCCCGAGGTCATCGCGCGGGTGTTCGACCCGTTCTTTACCACCAAGCCGCCCGGCAAGGGGACTGGGCTCGGCCTCAACATCAGCCACAACATCGTGGTCCAGGAACACAAGGGCCGCATCGAGGTCGACTCCCAACCCGGGCGCACCACGTTCCGGGTGTTCCTGCCGACCGCTATCCCGGCCTGACCTGTTCCTAAGCCTCGCTGAGGTAGCGGTGGACAAACATCGCTGCCACCGAGTCCTCTCCCGCTGCGGAAGCGACCCGCTTAGTCGAGCCATGGCGGACGTCCGAGGCGGCGAATACACCGGGGACGCTGGCCTCCAGCAGGTGAGGTCGGCGGTCGAGCGGCCACCCGGTGAGGTCATGCCCGGTGAGGTCGGGCCCGGTCAGGACGAAGCCGCGCTCGTCACGGGCAACCGCGCCCTCCAGCCAGTCGGTGTGCGGGATGGCGCCCATGAAGACGAATATGGTTCCTCACAAGATCCCCATGCAACCAGACAGCGTCCCCTGAGAAAGACAAAGGGCACGTCCACAGCCGGTCGGCCGCCAATAAGAAGCCTCCTTGCGCGCGGGGCTCCAGCCAGCGCAAGTTACAGCGTGTGACGCGGTCCCTCCCCCGACGGTGCGCCCTGCCGAATACGCGCGCATCCACCGCATGCCACCTGGGGCGGGCACCACGTGCAGATTATCTGTTACCCCGCGTATTTCAGGTGATCTTTGCGCGCGTGTGCCGGGTGTAGGGTCTCATCCCGCGTGACATCTTGATCTTGTGTGACCTGCGGGTCCTCGGCTGTCTCACGAGTGGCCACACCGAGCTGAGTCTCAGTTCCGTGACATTTCTTCGGAGACGAGTGACCATCCCAGGCTTGCGAGCTTCGCTTCCGGTGACACCGGATTGGGAAGGTGCGTGTCAGCCGGGAATTGATCCCGCCGAGGCGAGTCGGCGGGTGAGCTCGGTCCGGGAGGCGACGCCAAGCTTGCGGTAGGCCCGGGACAGGTGGAACTCGACCGTCCGAGTGCTCAGGAATACCGCCCTGCCGACCTCGGCATTGGTACGTCCCTGCGACACGAGCAGGGCGATCTGCAGCTCCTGGGGGGTGAGCTGCTCCCCGCCGTTGCCGGCGTTGGTCATGGTCTCGCCGCTGGCGCGCAGCTCAGCGCGGGCGCGCTCGGCCCACGGGCGGGCGTCGAGCCGGTCGAAGATCTCGGCCGCGGCGCGGAGCTGGACGCGCGCGTCGCGGCGGCGCCGCGCGCGGCGCAGCCGCTCCCCGTACGCCAAGTGCGTGCGTGCCTGCTGGAACACGATGCCGCTCCGCTCGAACAGCCCAAGCGCCTTCAGGAAGTGGCCGTCGAAGTCGCCTGCTGCGACGATCCCCTGGCACCGGGCGGCTGTGGCAGCCGACGGTGGGTTGGCATCGCCTGGCACCTGCGCCAGGTATTCGGGCAGCAACGCCCGCGCCCGGTCGAGGGCGCCGACGCGGGCGTACGCCTCGATCAGGTTGGGAATGGGCGAGTAAAACCCATGGCCTATTCCCCAGCCCGCTGCCAGGCTGCGCACAGCCTCGTAGTGGCTGATGGCCTCCTCCAGTCTGCCGCGGCCCAGCTCGAGAAGCGGGGGCATGAGGCGGGCGCGGACCTGCAGCAGCCGGAGGCCGGCTTCACCAGTCAGCCGGTCGGCCTCGTGCGCATGCCGGAGGCAATCCTCGTC
>Ga0126373_10003702_pt1 | contig 11514 bp, 14 predicted proteins | sample PanSoiMetPlot_11_FD_92545 | JGI IMG/M metagenome (GOLD analysis project Ga0126373, IMG submission 92545) | Tropical forest soil microbial communities from Panama - MetaG Plot_11 | ecosystem: Environmental > Terrestrial > Soil > Tropical forest > Bulk soil | place: Panama | collected 2016-02-17
GACCAGGGACTGGCTGGCGCGGGTCGGCGCTGAATTCGACTGGTCCAGTGTCACCGCCGATGCCGGGCGCGCGGGCTGATCGACAGTGACATCTGAGGCCCGCGGCGACGGGCGAACGGTGGCCGTGATTGGCGGCGGTGTAGCCGGCCTGACGGCCGCGTTCCTGCTCAAGGACGCTGGCCTTTCGGTGACGGTACTGGAGGGATCACCTCGGCTAGGCGGCAAGCTGTTGGTGTCCGAGGTCGGCGGCGTCGCCGTCGACGCCGGTGCGGAGGCGCTGCTCGCGCGCCGGCCGGAAGGCGTCGGCCTGATCGGTGAACTTGGCCTCTCTAGTGAGCTTCGGACGCCTGGCACGACCGCGGCCGGGATCTGGACACGCGGTCGCATCAGGGCGCTGCCGCGGCGACAGTTCATGGGCGTACCCGCCGACTTCGACGAGCTGGCCGCGACCGGCATCCTGTCCGGTGACGGTGTCACCCGGGCGCGGCAGGATCTCAGCTTGCCGGATTCGGCTCGCGACGGAGACGAGTCGGTGACGAGTCGAGTTGGCGGCCGGTTCGGCACTGAGGTGGTCGACCGGTTGGTCGAACCGCTGCTGGGCGGCGTCTACGCAGGCCGCTGCGAAGACCTGTCGTTCGAGGCGACGCTGCCAGGACTGGCGCAGGCGGCACGCGGCCGGCGTTCGCTCACGCAGGCGGCAGCCGCCCTACTGCCGCCCGAGCCGGTGCCGGGTCAGGCGGCCGCGCCGGCGCCGCCGGTGTTCACGACGCTGACGGGTGGCCTCGGGCTGCTCCCGGCGGCGCTGGCGAACGCGAGTAGAGCCGACGTCCGGACCAACGCGATGGTGCGCGAGCTGGCCAGGACGGCGACAGGCTGGCGGCTCACGGTCGGCTCAGCCCATGAACCGCAGCAGCTTGACGCGGACGCGGTGATTATCGCCGTGCCTGCTCGCCCAGCGAGCCGGCTACTCGCCGACGTTGCTGGTACGGCCGCGGCGGCGCTCGGCGAGATCCGGTACGCCAGCATGGCGATCGTCACGCTCGCCTATCCGGAGGCTGCGTTCGGTGATCTGGCGCTGGGCAGCGGCTTCCTGGTTCCGGCCGTTGACGGACGGGCCATCAAGGCCGTCACCTTCAGCACGGTGAAATGGCCGCACCTGCGGCACCCCGGCGCTGGCTTGCACATTGTCCGGTGCTCAGTAGGCCGGCTGGGGGAGGAGGCAGTACTCCAGCGCGACGACGCTGAGCTCGTTGCGCTGGCGGCTGCGGACCTGCGCGATGCGACGGGGGTGGCGGGTGATCCTATCGACGTCCGGGTCAGCCGGTGGGGTGGCGGCCTGCCGCAGTACAGCGTCGGGCACCTGGACCGGGTGGCTCGGATCAGGGTTGGCGTCGCTGCGCAGCCGGGCCTTGCCATCTGCGGCGCTGCCTACGATGGCGTCGGCATCCCGGCGTGCATCACGACGGCCCGGCTGGCGGCCGATCAAGTGCTCGCCTACCTTGGCAGCCTGGACATGTCGGTCTGATGGCCGGTATCTGCCCGACGACAGGAGGCGGCTTGATCGAGCTGGATCGCGAAAGCGACGTCTTTGTGCTGCGGATGCGGGACGGTGAGAACAGGTTCTCGCTGAACTGGCTCGACCAGGTCAACGTGGCCCTCAACCGCGTGCAAGCGACTGAGGGACCGATCGCGCTGGTGACTGTCGGCGAGGGCAAGTTCTACAGCAACGGCATGGACCTGGACTGGCTGGCGTCCGCGCCGGAGCGGGCCGGGGAGTACCTGCAGATGATCTACCGCGTCCTGGGCCGAGTGCTGAGCCTGCCGGTGATCACCGTCGCGGCGGTCAACGGCCACGCGTTCGGCGGCGGCGCGCAGCTCGCTATCGCACACGACTTCGTGGTCATGCGGGCCGATCGTGGGTACTGGTGCATGCCAGAAGCCGACCTCGGACTGGCGCTGACGCCTGAGTACATGAGTTTGCTGAGTGCGAAGTTGACGGGCCGGACGCTGCACGAGGCGCTGGTGACGGGGCGGCGTTACGGCGGGGCGGATGCGCTGGCTGCCGGCATCGTCCACCAAATCGCCAGCGAGGACGAGGTGCTGCCGCAGGCCATCAAGCTGGCCGCGGAGCTGGCTGGCAAGCATCGGCCGACGCTCGCAGAGCACAAGCGGCTGCTGTACGGCGACGCGATCAAGGCTCTGCTCGGCTAGCCGGGCCGATCAGAGACCAGCATTGATCAGTCCGCGGTTGCTGACACGATGGTCTGGTGACGACGAGGCGGGTGCTAGGCGCTGATGGCTGCCGCGCCGGATGGGTCGCAATCGCGTGGTCGGGAGATGCGATCCGCGCTTACGTGCACGCAGACATCGCGGCGATCGTCACGATGGCGGCCGCGGACGGACCTGTCGACGCGATCGGCATTGATATCCCGATTGGTCTGGCGGACAGCTCGTTCCGGCAGGCGGACCTGCTCGCCAGGAAGGCGGCTGGCCCGCGGTGGGCGTCGGTGTTCGTCACGCCGGTCCGGCCCGCACTGCTTCTCGACGACTACGCGGCGGCCTCGGCCGTGAACCGTCGCCTGACCGGTGCCGGCATCTCACGTCAGGCCTACAATCTGCGGGACAAGATCCTGCAAGTGGACGACTGGCTGCGGGGCTCGCCCAGCCCGGTCGTGGAAGTGCATCCCGAGCTGACGTTCGCAGAGCTCGCCGGCGCTCCGCTGGCTGACGGCAAGTCGACGTGGTCCGGTGTCGAGCGCCGGCGGCAGCTGCTCGCAGACGTTGGCATTGACGCGTCGGGCGACCTCGGGCTGACGGGATATCAAGTCGGCGTTGACGACGTGCTCGATGCCGCCGCGGTTGCCTGGACCGCAGCACGGTTCGCTCGCGGCGATGCGCGGCGCGTGCCCGATCCGCCTGAGCGTTTCAGCGATGGCGTCGCCGCGGCGATCTGGACCTGACGCGCCCGGCGGTCAGGGCAGTAAACCGGTTGCCGAGGCAACACGTTGGCTGCAAGCATCCGCGCCATGCCTGCTCAGCTGATCCGCGCGGACGGCCTGTACCAAGGCGCTCCATATGCGTACGCGGCCGTCGCGCCGACCGGGAGCCTCGTGTTCACGGCGGGCGCGTGCCCGATCGACGCCGATGGAGCCGTCAGCGCACCCGGTGACTACGTCGCCCAGGCCGAGCTCGCGATGGCCAACCTGGTCACCGCGCTCACGGCGGCCGGCGCGCGCCTGACCGACGTGCTCAAGACCACGGTGTACGTCGCGTCGGCCGACCAGGGCGACCTGGTCAGCGTCTGGCAGGTGATGGCGACGGCGTTCGGCGCGCACGACGCGCCGAGCACACTGCTCGGTGTCAGTGTGCTCGGCTACGCCGGCCAACTCGTGGAGATCGAGGCGGTCGCACTGGCTACGACAGCGGACCACTGAGTCTGCCGAGCTAGTCGGCTGCTTTGCTGCGGGGCCGGCCAGGCCCCCGCATCTGGCCGGCGTTGCGCGGCAGCCGCCCGACCTCGGCCAGGGCGCGCCGCAGCACGAACTCGATCTGGGCGTTCGTGCTGCGCAGCTCGTCGTTAGCCCACCTGGCGATCGCCTCGTAGACAGCCGGATCCAGCCGCAGCAGGATGCCCTTGCGCTCGGTCACGGCACCGGTGCTTGGATCGTCACTGGTACAACGACCCAGTGTTCACGACCTGCTGCGTGGCCTGCTCACTGCACAGGACGACAAGCAAGTTCGAGACCATAGCCGCCTTGCGCTCCTCGTCGAGCTCGACGACGCCCTCGTCCTCGAGCCGCTCCAGCGCCAGCTTGACCATGCCGACGGCGCCTTCGACGATGCGCTGCCTGGCTCCGACCACCGCGCTGGCTTGCTGCTGGCGCAGCATCGCCTGGGCGATCTCCGGAGCGTACGACAGGCGGGTCAGGCGTGACTCGATGATCTGCACGCCGGCGGACCGAACCCGGTCTTGCAGCTCAGCCGACAAGCGCTCGGTGATTTCCTCGGCGTTGTCGCGCAATGACAGGGCGCCCGAACCGCGGTTGTCGTATGGGTAGCTCCCGGCGATGTGACGGACGGCTGTCTCGGTCTGGATGGCCACGAACTGCGTGTAGTTGTCCACCGAGTAGATCGCCTTGGCGGTGTCCTGCACCTGCCACACGATCACGGCTGCGATCTCAATCGGATTGCCGTCGGCGTCGTTGACCTTGGCCTGCGCCGACTCCTGGTTCCTGATCCGGGTCGACACCTTGATGCGCTCGGTGAACGGGTTGACCCACTGCAGACCTGACTCGCGAATGGTGCCACGATACCGGCCGAACAGCTGGACGACGCGGGCCTGGCCGGGCACGACGGCCGTCAGGCCGCGCAGGATAAGCACGCCTGCGATGGAGATGAAGAAAGTGATGATGACCAACGTGATCTCGAACGGATGCGACAATCGGCTGGCAAGCACACCCAGCCCGATTCCGGCCAGCAGGACGACGATGCCGAGCACCAGCATTCGCAGGCCGGACGTAGACCGGGCGGCTTTCTCATAGACCGGTACACCGGTCGGCTGCTTAACTTCCGCAACGAGAACCTCTGCTGCCATGTGACCCACCTCCACGTGACGTGGCTGATACCACGTGTCTAGCTTAGTGATATCACTTTAAAAGAGCAAGAGGCGCACGACAGCGGGTGCTCCGGTCGGCCGCCTCGCCAGGTCGGGCCGCAACCGTGCCGCGACCGTGCTCTGGTAGACATGGGGTATGGCTGGGAACGAGGACGCCGGGCAGGCCCCGGCCCGCCCTAAGGCACGCGAACTGAACGAGCTCATCCGGTACGTGATGTGGTCGGTATTCCGCGTCGACGGCCCGGAGGCGATCGACGCGGCGGCCGCCAGCCGTGGGCGGGCCGGCCTCGCCGCCGAAGTGACCGATCTGTGTCAGCAGGCCGCCGGGAAGGGGATCGTGACCCGCGGCTGCTACGACATCCAGGGCATGCGCGCCGACGCCGATTACATGTTCTGGTGGGTGGCGCCGACCGCGGACGACCTCCAGGAGATGTATGCCAGGTTCCGGCGCACGGCCCTCGGCCGGGCCAGCGAGCCTGTCTGGTCCGTCATGGCCCTGCACCGGCCAGCCGAGTTCAACAAGAGTCACATCCCCGCGTTCCTGGCGGGCGAGGACCCGAAGAATTACGTCAGCGTCTACCCGTTCGTCCGGTCGTATGAGTGGTATCTGCTCGCGGATGCCGAGCGGCGGGAGCTGCTCGCCGAGCACGGCAAGATGGCGCGGGAGTACCCAGACGTGCGGGCCAACACCGTGGCCTGCTTCGCTCTGAACGACTACGAGTGGATGCTCGCGTTCGAGGCGGACGAGCTGCACCGCATCGTGGATCTGATGCGGCATCTACGTGGCGCTCGCGCGCGTCGTCATACTCGGGTGGAGATCCCGTTCTTCACCGGGCGGCGCAAGGCGATCGACGAGCTCATCGCTTCGCTTCCCTAAGCGACCAGCCGGCGAAGCGGACTCCGGCGGCGCCCTCGTGAGCGTCCCTTCCGCAGGAACTCGGTCAGTCGCTGGAGCGGCCACGAGTTCACGACGTCGTCCGCGGTCAGCCAGCCGCGCTGCGCGGTCGCGATCCCGTATTGGAGATAGCCGAGATCACGCAGCGAGTGCGCGTCGCTGTCGATCGCGAACTTCACGCCGGCATCACGGGCCGCCCTGATATGCGCTGACGGCAGATCCAGGCGGGCGGGGTGCGCGTTGACCTCGAGCGCCGTGCCGGTTCGTGCACAGGCCCGGAACAGTTCCGGTAGGTCCACCTCGACCGGCGGCCGTCGGCCTATCTTGCGGGTCAGCGGGTGCCCGATGACGTTGACGTACGGGTTCTCACAGGCAGCGATGAACCGCCTGGTCATCTCCTGGCGGGGCAGCTCGAAGTGCGAGTGGACAGACGCCACGCAGACGTCGAACCCGGCCAGGAACTCCGCAGGCCAGTCGACGCTGCCGTCCGGCGCGATGTTGAGCTCGGTGCCGTGCAGCAACGTCATTGGCTTGCCGTCGCGCGGCCCGGTAGCGAGCTGGCGGCCGAGGTCACGGACCTGCTCGCGCTGCATGAGCATCTTGTCGTCGGTCATTCTCTGCATGACCAGGTTCGGGGCGTGATCGGTGATGGCGTAGTACTCGTAGCCTCGCGCCGCCGCGGCGGCCACCATATCGCCCAGCGACGCCACGCCGTCGGTGAGGTTGGTGTGCGTATGCAGGTCGCCGCGCACATCGGATTCTTCGACTAGCACGGGAAGCTCACCACGCTGGGCCGCGGCTACTTCGCCGGTGTCCTCCCGCAGCACAGGCGGGATCCAGGCGAGGCCGAGGCGTTCGTACACCTCCTCCTCGGTGCGGGACACGATGAGCTCGCCGGACTCGACGTCGAACAGGCCGTATTCGGACAGCTTCAGCTTGCGGCGTACTGCCAGCTCGCGGACCGCGACGTTGTGGCGCTGCGACCCGGTGAAGTACTGCAGAGCTGCGCCCCAGCAATCCAGCGGCACGACGCGAAGGTCCACCTGAAGTCCCGCAGCCGTTCTGATGGAGGTCTTGGTCGGCCCCGCCGCGATGACGTCGGCCGAATCCGGCATCGCCATCAGGGCTGACATCAGCGGCTCGGTATCAGATGCAGCCGCGAGGATGTCGACATCCCCGATCGACTCAGCGGCCCGGCGCAGTGACCCCGCGACGGCGATCCGCTCACAACCAGGAACGGGGCCGACCGAGTCGATGACGGCCGCGGCGGTCTCGGCTGCCACATTGAGCAGCACCCTGGTACCGCTGGTCGCAAGGAGGTCAAGGCCGCGCAATAGCTTGTCCGTGCTCTTGGGCCCGAAGCCCCGCAGGTCGTTCAGCCGCCCTGCTGCTATCGCCATCCGGAGCTCCTCCGGTGAGCTGATGGACAGCTCCCGATATAGCTGGAGGGCTCGCCGTGGCCCCAGTGCCGGGATCCGGGTGAGCTGCCGGACTCCGTCAGGTATGTCGGCCCGAAGGTCTTCCAGTTCGGCGAACGTGCCCGTGGTGGTGATCTCGACAACCTTTGCGGCGATTGACTTGCCGACGCCCGGTATCCGCAGCAGCGCAGCTAGCGGGAGGTTGGCCACATCCTCCGTTTGAGCAGCGATCGCTTTGGCCGCCTTGGTGTAGACCCTGGCCCGGAACGGATCGCCACCGGTTAGCTCCACGAGGTCGGCGTACTCGTCGAGCAGCGCGGCGGCCTGGTCGTTCGCCTGGGGCATAAGCGCAATTCTGGCCGGCCCACGGCCGCGCATGTGCAGCCGTGTAGGTTGCCCGATGTGAGCCAGCTTTCTGCGCCCCACCCGGCAGGCCATCGCCCGCTGGAGAGCTACCAGGACGAGATCTACCTGACTGGCCTGACAGGCGCCGTGCCCGACCTGCCCACCGACCTCGGTCGCCTCGAGGAGGCGGCTCGCTCCGCCATGACGCCGCGGGCGTTCGACTATGTCGCTGGCGCCGCCGGTTCCGGCGACACCGCCAGGGAGAACCTGGCCGCGTTCGGGCGCTGGCGCATCGTCCCGCGGATGCTGACCGACGTCAGCACGCCGTCATACAGCACGACGGTGCTGGGCGCCGAGCTGCCGGTTCCGTTCCTGCTGGCACCCATCGGAGTCCTAGGAATCACCCATCCGGACGGCGAATCAGCCGTCGCGCGGGCGGCGGCGAGCGCTGGCGTGCCGATGGTTCTCAGCACTGCAGCGACAACCTCGATAGAGGACGTCGCCGCCGCGAGCGCCGACGGCCAACGGTGGTACCAGCTCTATTGGCCGAAGGACAAGGCCGTGGCGGCCAGCTTCCTCGGCCGGGCCCAGGCAGCCGGCTACAGCGTGCTCGTGTTCACGCTTGACACCCGCATCCTCGCCTGGCGTCCGCGCGACCTGGATAACGCCTACCTGCCATTCATCCAGGGCGTCGGCATCCAGAACTACCTGTCAGACCCGGCGTTCCAGGCCGGGCTCACCAGCCCTCTCGACGTCGACCCCGACTCCGCCGTGCTGCGGTATGTGCAGGTGTTCGGCGACTTGTCACTGACCTGGGCCGACATCCCGTTCCTGCAGCACCACTGGAATGGCCCGATCGTGCTCAAGGGCATCCTGTCGGCGGCGGACGCCGTGCGCGCAGCCGACGCCGGCGTCGACGGCATCATCGTGTCCAACCACGGTGGCCGGCAGGTCGACGGGGCCATCGCGGCGCTCGACGCCCTGCCTGCCGTGGCCGATGCGGTCGGAGCCCGGCTAGCCGTCCTGTTCGACAGCGGCGTCCGCGGCGGCGCGGACATGCTGAAGGCGCTCGCGCTCGGGGCGCAGGCCGTCCTCATCGGCCGGCCCTACGTATACGGGCTTGCACTTGGCGGCGAGGCGGGGGTCAGGCATGTGCTGCGGTCGTTGCGAACCGACTTCGAGCTCACGATGCGGCTCGCTGGTGTGTCCCGGCTCAGCGAACTCGGGCCTGACTGCCTCCAGCGACGGCCGTAGCCCGGCGACTTCGGACAGCAGGTTCGCGCCATCATGGATCTCCAGCAGATCGGATTGCGGCACCCGGTAGCTGACCTGATCAGGGACATCCAGAGCAACAAGACCGGCATTCCGCGCCGCACCTTCGTGGCTGAGGGTCTGTACGAGATAAACATGGTGCTTGCGACCGGCGTGCCCGTGGATGCGTTCCTCTGGTGCCCGGAGGCTGCGTATTCCGACGAGGCGCCGGTGCGCGCAGCCGAACTCGAGCAGCGGGCTCGCCGGGCGTTTTTGGTCTCGGCCAAGACGCTCGAGCGCCTCGCCGAGCGGCCAAACCCCGACGGCTTGCTGTGCGTGGCTCAGCTTCCTGACTGGCAGCCCGACGACGTCGCGTTGGCTGACGATGGCCTGATCCTCGTTGCCGACGCGATGGAGATTCCCGGCAACCTCGGAACGCTGATCAGGACCCTCGACGCCTGCGCGGCCGACTGCCTTGTCCTCACCAGTAAGCGAACCCGGCTCACCCATCCCAAGGTGCTGCGCAGCAGCCAAGGCATGAGCATGAAGGTGCCGTCACTGGAGTTCGCCGACATCCGTGCTGCGGTTGACTGGCTCCGGAGTCAGGACGTGACGATTTACCTGGCTGACACCGACGACAGCATGAGCTACCGGCACGCCGACTACTCGGGCCGGACCGCGCTCGTTGTCGGCAGCGAGCGGTACGGCATCTCCCGGCCCTGGTATGACCACGGCTTTAGCCGAATCGGCATCCCGATGCTCGGCTCGGCGGACTCGCTCAACGTCGCGGTGTCGGCGTCTGTGCTCTTGTACGAGGCCCGGGCGCGCAAGAGCCACTGGTGAGCGACCGGCCAAGGACCCTACAGATTCTCCACATTCACGACAATGGCCTCCTGTGTCGACCGGGCGATGACGACGACCGCGGCCTCGTCCGGAGAGGGATTCTCCTCGCGGTGCGCGACATGCGGTGGCACCCAGACATAGTCGCCCGCCCGGGTCTGCAGGCTGACCAGCTCGCCGGTGGCCGGGTCGCGGTACACGAAGACCGGCTCGCCGGTCACCACATAGATGCCGGTCTCGGAGTGACCGTGGTGATGATCACCCGAGGTCACGCCCGGGGGCAGCTCGGTACGGCCCATCCACAGCGACTGCGCTCCGGTCAGGTCGCCGGAGATCGCGGCCGACCTGACCATGCCGCTCGTCTGCGCGGTCGCCCCGGAAAGCTCGCCAGCGCGGATGAGCTTGAGAGCGGATCGCTCGGCCGGCGCCGCGGCGCTCACTCTTCGTCGAGCGTGAGGGACACCGAGTTGATGCACCAGCGCTGGTCGGTCGGCACGTCGTAGCCCTCGCCCTCGAACACGTGCCCGAGGTGGCCGTTGCAGGATGCGCACCTGACCTCGGTGCGGACGCGGCCGAGAGACCGGTCCTCGAGGAGGATTACCGCGTCATCCTCCGTGGGCTGGTAGAAGCTCGGCCAGCCGCAGCCGGAGTGGAACTTTGCGTTGGAGCGGAACAACTCCGCTCCGCAGGCCCGGCACTTGTAGACGCCGGTCGTCTCAGTGTCTGTGTACTCGCCGGTAAACGGAGCCTCAGTGCCCGCTTCGCGAAGAACGTGATACTCCTCGGGCGACAGTCGGGCGCGCCATTCTTCCTCTGACAGCTGTACCTTCTCCATGCCCGTGAGACTACTCGGCGGCCAGCTGGCCGGCCGACGCCAGCCGGCGCCCGCCTGCTAGTCGGCCGGGCCGAGCTCCACGCAGAACACGTTGCCTTCGGGGTCCGTCATGATCGTATGGCTCTCGAACCGCCGCTGCACCTCGGCGCCGAGGCCGGCGAGACGCTGGACCTCTGCCGCCATCGTGTCCGGCGCGCGCAGGTCGAAGTGCATGCGATTCTTGGCGGAAGGCGGCTCGGGCACCTGGTTGAACCACATGTTCGGACCACCCCAACCCGCCGCTTCGACGTAGGCGCGATCGGTCGTAGAGTCCTCGTCGACATCCGTACCGAGCGCGGCTGCCCAGAATGCGGCCAGCGCCCGGGCGTCGATGCAGTCGAACGAAACCGATTTGATCACCGAAGCCATAGGAGCAAGCTACGGTGTGGTCGCGGCGGACGCCACGTACTTTGCTGCAAGGTCACTATGAGCCGGACACATCCGGAGAGCCGGGGGAGGTCCATCGCGCCAGCCGGCGATAATGCGGGAACGCTGCCAACGACGGAACTGACACAACATGGCCCGCTTGCGATCCCGCTGGTCCGGCGTCTCCGGGCTGAGCCGTGTTCTGCTGGTGCTGTCCGCCGTCGCATCCGCCATCGCCGCGGTCATCCTGGCCCTGGTCGCGTACACCTACATCGGCGATTACGCGGTCGGTAGCCACGGGGTGGTTATCGGTGTCTCCGTGTTGCTCTTCTGGTTTGCCGGGCTGCCGTCGATGCTGCTCTGCGGTCTTCTGTGGGCCGGGTACTGGCTGTCAAGGCGCCGGGATCGCACACGCCCGGATCACGAGAGCATGGGAGGGTCGCACACCTAAGAGCCGATGTGCATTGCGTCTTGGGTGACCACGGGCTGGCCACGCCGACTGCCACGAGATTTGGTGCTGGACGGGCCAATTCTGATCTAGCGAGTCAGCTCAGGACGACATCGTGTACCGGCTCGCCGCCGGGCGCTGCCCGCAGCTCAATCCGGCCGACGTGACCCGCCGCCTGCACGTCGGCACTGGCCGCCTGAAGCGCGTCCAGGCTCTGCCGCTCGGCCGTCACGACCAGCAGTGGGATCGGGTTCTTCATCGGCACCCGCGCCTGCGACTTGGCCTTCCTGATCGCGGCGATCGCTGCTGCGGCCGCCGCCAGCACCCCGTCATCACCCGGACCTGCCGCTGCCCGCAGCGCTGACGCATCCGGCCAGCCTGTCCGATGTACCGAGCCGTCCCGCCACCAAGACCAGACTTCCTCGGTCACAAATGGCAGGAACGGCGCTAGCAGCTGCAATA
>Ga0126373_10003703_pt1 | contig 11509 bp, 10 predicted proteins | sample PanSoiMetPlot_11_FD_92545 | JGI IMG/M metagenome (GOLD analysis project Ga0126373, IMG submission 92545) | Tropical forest soil microbial communities from Panama - MetaG Plot_11 | ecosystem: Environmental > Terrestrial > Soil > Tropical forest > Bulk soil | place: Panama | collected 2016-02-17
CAGACTCCGCGACCATGTCGTCGGACACACGCTTCCAGCCGTCGGGGTCGAACGCCACCGAGTACGTGATCGGCTTCAGCCGCCCACGCGAGTAGATGTCGTAGCAGCCCCAGCGGGCCCACCTGTTCCAGAGCCTGCGGTCAGGGCGGTAGCGGTCCTCGACCGGTGGATAGACGGCGGCGCCGATCCTCTCCAGCCGTTCCACATACTCCTGGGCGAGGCCGAGGACGGTCTGCCGATCTCCGTCCATCATGTCGTCGATCACCAGGACCATCCCCCCCGAGGCCATGCCGCCCAGGTACGGGTAGCGCTCCGTCAGGAGCGCCCGCGCGCCCTGCCGCCTCGCCTCGACGGCGGCGGCGACGCCGGCCGGTCCGCCCCCGACCACCAGCACATCGGTCTCAGCCACGACGGGAACGTCGCGAGGCGCTTCGAGGACGGTCGCTGGGGCACGAGAAGGCTTCATGTCGTTTCCTCTTGTTGTGTGGGCTATGTAGCCCCACAGGAGTTCTGTCCGTAACCCAGGCTCGCCTTATCTGGGGGGCACGTCCCCCCGGAACGACCCCGCCGCCCCACCCCGGGCACGGCGGCTGAGGAAAGCCGCCGTCCCCACTTCGTGGGGGCCCCTGGTGCCTTGCCCTCATTAAGTGCAGAACTTCTGGCCATCTGCTTAGATCGGCGCCTCATCCGCCTCCCAGCGAACCACCAGTTTCTCCACCAGCGCGACCACACCGAAGAAGATCAGGGCCATCACTGAGGCGGTGGCCATGGTCGCGTAGAGCAGTGGCGTCTCAAACTGAGTGGTGGCATTGATGACCAGGACGCCGAGACCGGCATCGGAGCCGATCCACTCGGCGACGATCGCGCCGATGATGCAGGCCCCGGTCGCGATCTTGAGGGCGGCGAAGAGGAAGGGCAATGAGTTGACCAGGCGGAGCTTGAGGAAGACCTCGCGCCGGTTCGCGGACAGCACGCGCATCAGCTCCAGAGCCTGTGGATCGACCGAGCCGAAGCCGCGGACCATGTTGACCAGCGTTGGGAAGAAGGAGATCAGAGCCGCAATCGCGATCTTCGGGGCGTATCCCTGGCCAAGGAGCAGGACCAGGAGCGGCGCGACCGCGACGATGGGAATCGTGCGGAGCACAACCGCCATCGGATAGAAGGTCTGCTCAAGTGTCTTCGAGTGCACGAAGACGACGGCGAGACCGATTGCGAAGAGGTTGCCCATCGCAAAGCCGGCCAGGCTCTCGATGGTCGTCGGCCACGCGTTCTTCAACAGCATGTGCCAGTTGTCGACCAGCGCCCTGGCGACCGCCGTGGGCGCCGGCACCAGGTACTCCCTCACGTGGAGGACGGCAATCAGCGCCTGCCATACCGCAAGCACCCCGATCGCGCCGATTGCAGGCACCGCGATCGTGCCGATCCGGCGACGCCTGCGTTCCTGGCGCCGGAGATCGGCGGCCGGCCGGCTTCGGGCGGCGTCGGTCTCAGCCTTTACCGCCATGCTCACACCTCCCCCAGCAGCCGCCGCAGCCGCGCGGCGCAGTGCCCGAACTCGGGGCCGTCCTTGATGGAAAGGTGGCGGGGATAGGGCAGCCTGATCTCAACCACCTCTCTGACCCGGCCGGGACGAGGTGACATCACGACCACCTTCTGGGAGAGGAAGACAGCCTCGGGGATGCTGTGGGTGACGAAGAGGACGGTGAGGCCGGTCTTCTCCCAGATCCGCAGCAGCTCTACATTGAGGCGGTCGCGCTGGATCTCGTCGAGGGCCCCGAAAGGCTCGTCCATGAGCAGAATGCTGGGTTCGGCGACCAGCGCCCGGGCGATCGAGACGCGCTGGCGCATGCCGCCGGAGAGCTGCTTGGGAAGCGCATTCTCGAATCCCTTCAGTCCCACCAGTTCGAGAAGGTCCTCAGGCTTCGCCGCCGGCCGTCCTCGCTGGGCGAACTTGCCTACCTCCAGCGGAAGCCGGACGTTGGACAGCGCGGTCCGCCAGGGAAGCAGCGCGGCATCCTGGAAGACGAAGCCCAGCTCGCGCTGACGACGCGCTCCCTCGGGGGGCTCGCCAAGGACCGTCACCGCCCCGTCGCTGGGCCGGATCAGGTCCGCGACCACGCGCAGCAGCGTCGACTTCCCGCAGCCCGACGGGCCCAGGAGCGAGATGAACTCACCCCTGGAGACGCTGAGCGATACGCCGCCCAGCGCTGAGATCTCTCCCGCGTCAGTGTGAAAGCGAACAGACAGGTCGCTGATTACGATCGCGCCGGCCGGAGCGGCATCGAGCCGCTCCCGCTGCGCGAGGGCTGAGCGACCGATCACTGCTTCGGCCGGTCGGGCGCCCCGTTCAGGATGTCCACGGTCGCGATGTCGCTCGCCGGGAACGACTTGTCTATCAGCTTCAGGCTCACGTAGAGGTCGATCTGCTTCTGCCACAGGGTCAAGTCCATGGTGCCGAAGCCGTGCTGCTTGGTCGCCGCGTTCCAGGTGAAGGGAGGCATCGACTTCAGGGTGGCCAGCTCCTGGTCCCGCTTCAGCCCCTGCACATGCTTCATCACGATGTCGATGGCCTCGTCCTGGTGGGCGAAGGCGTACTCCCAGCCTTTGCCGGCGGCAGTGACGAAACCCTCCAACATCTTCTTGTTGTTCTTGATCGTGTCGTCGGTGGCGAAGTAGGGGTTGGCGTAGAGCTGGATGCCGAGGTCCCAGAGCAGCATGACGTCGTAGCCGTTGGCCGGCAGCGCCGCCTCCTGGGCGCTGTCGATCACCCAGCCGGATGCCGCCTGGACCTGGCCGTTGACCAGCGGCAGCGTGTCGCTGCCGATCACCACGGTCTGGAAGGAATCGGGGTTCAGGTTGTACTTGGCCACCACCGCGTTCAGCAGAGGCCGAGCGGTGCCCTGGATGCCGATCTTCTTACCGACCCAGTCTCTGGGGCTCGTGATGTTGTCCTTCTTGAGCGTGAACCAGGCAAACGGGTGCTTCTGGAGGGCCGAGGCAAACGCCCTGACCGGGATGCCATGGGCCCTGGCCAGGATAAGCGAGGGGCTGGACGAAATCTGGCCAACAGTTGCCGATCCGTTGGCGACGAGGGAAACTGAGTCGAGATTGGGGCCACCCGGCTGTACGACGAGGTTGATACCGGCCTGCTTGAAGTAGCCCTTTTCGATGGCCACGAATTCGCCCCCCTGCTGCGAGCCGGCGAGCCAGCCAAGGCGCCAGTTGACGTCCTGAACCGGCGCGGCCGTGCTGCTGGCGCTGGGCGCGGCGCCTCCGCAGGCGGCCAGCATGGCCTCGAGACTCGCGGCACCAGCGCCGACGGCCGCAGCCCCGAGCGCGGCCGTCTTCAGGAAGTTCCGGCGCGTGGGCTGGTTGGCAACGAAAGTGACCGTACTGCTGCGCGACATGGCGAGAGGCCTCCCCTTTATCGATGGGACCCGCGACTGGAGCTTCTCCCTGGCTACGATTTTGAGCTACAGTGCGCTGGAGGTTCAATTTATTGAAAGTACGCAGTGGTGTCAAGGAGACTCTCCGGTGACCAGGGGAGTGGATCGCGCGGGCTCCGACTATGCTTCCCGAGCGGCGGCAACGCTCAATGAAGCGCTGGGCCGCCGTATTCGATCACTGCGGCTGGAGCGCTCCCTCACCCTGGAGGAAGTGGCTGCCCGAAGCGCCTGCAGCGTTGGCTCCCTGAGCCAGATCGAGAGGGGCATCGGGAATCCGTCCTTCAACACTCTGGTGAAAATCTCACACGCTCTCAATATCTCCGTCGGCCGTCTGCTGGAGACCACGAGCACGGTCCACCCGGTGGTACGCAGGGGTGAGCGCAAGAGGCTGGAAGGTATCCATCCCGCCGGCGTCGACATCGCGACCCTCTACGAGGTGCTGACCCCAAGTCTCGAGGGTGCGTTGGAGGTCCTTTACCTCGAGGTGCCACCAGGCACCAGCACCGAGCCGACCCCGTTCGTCCACGAGGGCGAGGAGGTGGGCATCATCCTGGAGGGCGTCCACGAGGTGCATCTCGACGGCGAGGTTCACACCCTCCACGAGGGCGACACAATCACCTACAAGAGCACCATCCCGCACTGGTATCGGAATCCTGGCCCGGGAGTAGTGCGGGCCATCTGGATAATCACGCCGCCGACGTGGTGAGTAGCGGCGGCTCTCCCAGGCGGCGATACGTAAGCAGCGCGGGGCGCCTCGTCATTGCCACTCGACAGGCGACGCCGTCGGCAACGAGCGACACTTCTGGCTGATTGCCCAGAGGAGGGCCCTATGTACTTACCCGCAAGGGCTCGCCAAATTCGACGACGACCAGCTCCAGTTCATCAACGCGGCCGCGAGTACCGACTGGGATCGGGTCGGCGGGCCCGATGCAGTTGATGCCTGCTTGCAAGCGGCACGTGCAGTGGACGACCGAGTCGCAAGGCTGCCGGCGAGCGCTGTCGATAAGGTGGTCGCCGAGAACCGCCTCGGATTGTTAGATCTCTCGATCCACTGGGACGAGCACCTGGAGCAGATAGAGAAGGCGATCGGCCGGGCTATCTAGTCACGACGAGCCCCGACCGCGATCAGAATGTCAACGACACCCGATCCTCAGGCTGGCGCTGCACAGTAATGTCGTCCACCGGGATCGGCGTATCGCATTCGGCGCACCAGGCCTTGACCGAAACCGAGTGGCCGGTCGTGCCGTGGCTCAGCCGGGTGGCGTCCTTGCCCGTGGTCCAGCGCTCGCCCCACGTCCGTATGGCGGCCAAGACCGTCATGAGGTCTCGTCCCTTTTCCGTCAAGACGTATTCATAGCGCTTGGAGGTCTCCGAGATGGGGCGCTTCTCAAAGATGCCCTCATCGACCAGCTTCCTCAGCCGCGCGGTCAGGATGTTGTCGGCAGCGCCAAGGGCTCGGAAGTCCTCGAAGCGCCGGGCGCCGCGGAAAGCATCGCGGACGATCAGGAGTGACCACCACTCGCCGAAGACGTCGAGGCTTCGTGCGACCGGGCAGGGCAAGGGTAGATCGGAAAGGGGCCGCTTCCGCATGTGAGACCAGCGTAGAGCTCTGTCTTGCATTATGCAAGAGTTGCTGCTAGGGTTTTCTTGCATCATGCAAGAGGTCGGGCGCCGGCTACAGGCGACTGGATTGGAGGAGTCCCGATGAATGCAAGTACCAGGACCAACGCCGGCGGCCGGAACCCGTGGCTGGCCCTGGTCGTCTTAGGCCTCGGCTTTTTCATGATCCTGCTGGACGGCGCGATTGTGAACGTGGCGGTTCCCACCATGGTCGCTTCCCTGCACGCCACCCTGGATCAGATCCTGTGGGTTCTCAACGCCTATTTGCTGGTTTTCGCGGCGCTCCTGATCACTGCAGGGCGCATCGGCGACATCGTTGGACCGCGCACGATGTTCATGGCCGGACTCGCGATCTTCACCCTTGCGTCGGTCCTCTGCGGGCTATCCCAAGACGCCAACCAGCTGATCGCCGCGCGCGTTCTCCAGGGCGTCGGCGCCGCGACCATGTCGCCGCAGGTGCTGGTCATTGTCGCGGCGATCTTCCCCGCGGACCGACGCGGAGCCGCGCTCGGCGTCGTGGCATCCATCACGGCACTGGCCGTGGTCGGTGGTCCCACGCTCGGGGGGTTGCTGGTCACCCACGTCGGCTGGCGCTGGATTTTCTACATCAATTTCCCCGTCGGAGTCGTCGGACTGGTGGCGTCGTTCGTGTTGGTTCCCGACTTCCGCCCCGGCCGTAGGCACCGCCTCGATCTCGTCGGCGTGGTTCTCGCTTCGCTCGGCCTCGCCGGCATTGCATATGGCCTGATCGAGGGCCAGCGCTACGACTGGTCGACCATCGACGGCACCCTTGTGACGATCCCTGAAGTCATCGGCGGCGGCGTGCTGCTTCTGGTTGCGTTCTCTCTATGGCAGCGCACCCGCCAAGAGCCACTCGTTCCCCTAAGCCTTTTCGCCAACCGAGGCTACGTCGTCGCGACGTGGCTGGGCGCGCTGAGCTACTTCGGAACCCTGGGCTTTGGACTGGTCTTCACGATCTACTTCCAGTCGGTCTTGGGCATGTCAGCGCTCAGCGCGGGGCTCACCACGCTGCCTTTCGCGTTCTCGCTCGCCGTCGGGGCACCCATCGCGGGCCGGGTCACCGATCGTATCGGCGGCCGCTACGTGCTGATGCTCGGCTCTCTGTTGTATGGCATCGGGCTCGTCAGCTTCGCTCTCGTCTCGAGCACTACCGCAACCTGGCCGACCTTTGCACTCCCCTTCATCGTCGCTGGAGTTGGAATGGCTTTCCTTACCGCACCGTCGATGACCGTGGCCCTGCGAGACATCAAACCAGCGATGACAGGCGCCGCATCCGGTCTGTTCAACACAGGCCGCCAGGTGGGAGGCGCGATCGGCGCCGCGGTTGTCGGCGCCGTCCTACAGAACCGTCTTGTTTCGGCGATGCACGACAACGCGGTCGCCGATTCCGGTCTGTTGCCGGCCGGCCTGCGAGCCAACTTCATCAACTCGTTTGCCAGCGCTGCCCACAGCGGACTCGAGGTGGGCCGCGGCCAGTCCGGTGGGGCCCAAATCCCTGGTGGAGTCTCGCCCGCGCTTGCCCAGCAGCTGCAGGGCCTGATCCATGACGTTTTCGTCAACTCCTTCCTGACCGCCCTTCGGCCTGCCCTGTTCGTCCCGGCATTTGCGTTTGCGATCGGAGCGCTCACCTGTCTTCTCATCGCCGGTCGACACTCGGTTGTATCGGCACCGGTCGCGACGCACCCAACGACGGAACCGGCGCCGCCCGAAAGGGCGTCAGTTGAAAAGCGGGCGTGAGAAGGCCACCGCGACGGCGGAGAGGTCGGCCTTGCTGAGCTCGAACCTCTCGCCGAGAAACTCGACGCATATCACCTGTTCCACGCGGCAAGAGCGCAGATGTTGAAAGATTTGGGCCGCGATGAGGATGCCCTGGCGTGCGAGCGGCGGGTCTTGCAGTTGACATCAAACCCCGCCGAGTGACGGCTGCTCGAGAGCAGGCTCGCCTGCTGACTTCATCGAACGGTTCATCGACAACTGCCGGGCCGAGGCTTCGTTCAAGGCCTTCCCGGCGAATGCGCCAGGAGTGGCGTGGTAGCCCGCGGTGTCCTTTTAGGCCACCGGGCTACGTCAGTGTGTTGAAACGCAGTCGGCCATGTCCCGGTCAATCAGTAGGAGGTATTCGTGGTCAACTCATCCACCCTGAAGGGAAAGCGAGCCCTCGTATTCGGTGCAGGCGGCTCAATCGGGGCCGCCATCGCGCGGGAGTTCGCCGCGCAGGGCGCGGAGGTGTTCCTCTCTGGCCGCACGAAATCCAGGGTGGAGGCTCTGGCCAAGGAGATCGATCCGACGGGCAAGCGCGTCCACGCGGCTCAGGTCGACGCCAACGATGAGGCCGCTGTGGCCACCTACGTTGACGGGGTCGCCCGCGACACCGGTGGTGTCGACGTGGTTTTCAACGCGATCGGTCCGCGGCCACAGGAGTACGGCGGCGGCATTAACGCCCTCGACATCACGGTCGACCAGTACATGAATCCACTGATGACGGTGGTCCGCTCCCAGTTCATCACGGCCATGGCGGCGGCACGCCACATGAAAAAGCAGGGCTCGGGGGTGATCCTCTTCATAACCGGCAGCCCGGCTCGTCCACACACAGAGGGGGCGACTGCCATCGGTGCCGCGTTCGCGTCGCTCGAGAACCTTGCCCGTCATCTGGCCATCGAGCTGAGCCCGGCCGGCATCCGGCCCATCTGTCTCCGCTCATCCGCCATGCCCGACACCAGGACGATTCAAGATGTCACGAGAAACATCGCCGCCGCGATGAGCGTCAGTGAGGATCAGGCCGCGCAGTTCCTCGCCAGCTCGACCATGCTGCACGTCTCACCAACCACCGCGGACACCGCGAAGGTGGCGGCGTTCCTGGCCTCAGACAGTGCCAGGACGATCACTGGCACCCAGGTCATGAGCGAGATCAGATGAGCCGGATCACTAGACGCTGGTATCAGCTGATGGGGTGTTTGCCAACCCGCAGCTGGTCGCGAATCTGACTGGTTGCCACCAATGGGTTCTCCCGGATCGTCAAGCTGAGTTACGCCGTTTGGCCCGCTGCTTGGTGCCAGCGACATCGGACTCACCGCCAGTCGCTCGGAGGCCATCGAAGACGACGGTGAGCAGGCGATCGGTGGCTTGCGGCTCGCGACGGAACTGCCTCACCACCTCGTACACGCCGACGACCAGGTTCATCACGTCATCAACCCGGACGTCCTTACGCACAGCTCCCGCCGCCTGAGCTCTCCTCAGAAGTGCCTCGATCGCGCTGTTGAGCTCCCGAGCCACCTCAGGGTGGACCTGATGCAGGCTCTGTCCGCCGGCCGCCATGACCTCGATGAGGTCCTTCCTGGCCTGGAACTGGGCGCCCAGCCCTCGCAAATAGTCGAAGAGCGCAGCCGCCGGGTCGGCGACCTGAAGGAGACGCCTCGCCTCCTCAATCGATGCCCGGACCCGGTTCACCGCGACCGCCATGAAGAGGGCCTGCTTCGTCGGGAAGTGGCGGTAGAGGGTGCCGGGGCCGACGCCCGCACGGCGCGCGATCTCGTCGATCGGGACGCCCATGCCTTCGGCGGCGAACACCTCGTCCGCGGTTCGCAAGACCAGCTCGCGGTTGCGGGCGGCATCGGCGCGCAGGCGACCACCTTGCCTCTTGACAACCGGAGCGTGCGTTCCGTATTCTCTATCCGGAGCCATCGTTCCGATTCTATGCCAAGAGGAGGCGGATGGCAAAGGACATCGAGGTTTGGAGGACGGAATGGAAGCGAGCATGAGGGGCAAGCGAGTGGTTTTCACCGGGGCTTCCCGAGGAATGGGCCACTTCGCCGCGGTGGAGCTGGCGCGCCGCGGCGCGGAGATAGTTGTGGTCGGACACAACGAGGCGCGCGGAGCGGCCGCAGTCAAAGCGATCCGCAGTGTAGGCGCGTCCGCCGATTTCCTGCGAGCGGACATGGGCGATGCCTCGGACGTCCGCAAGCTCGCGGAAGCAGTGCTGGCTCGCCAGGGATCGATCGACGTTCTCATCCACAGCGCTGGCGGTCTGGCACCGGCCGGTGCTCGTACCCGCGAGGGTGTGAACCGGGGCTTTGCCCAGAACTTCCTCGGCGCCTACCTTCTCACGCGGCTTCTCGAGGAACGCCTGCTCGCGAGCGCGCCGGCGCGCGTGATCGCGGTCGGATCGTCGACGCACCGCATGGTGAAGACGTTCGATGTCAACGACCTCATGCGTCCGACCAAGGACCTGTCGCAGGGCGGCAGCTTCCAGAGGGGCAGCTATCAAATGGTCAGCTACCAGGTCTCCAAGTTCGCGGTGACCGCATGGATCCTCAGCCTGGCCCGGCGCTGGGGCGGGCGTGGCGTCACCGCCAATCTGCTCGATCCGGCGATGGTCAAGAGCGAGCTTGGGGAGCACTTCGAGGGTCCGGGCCTCCTGGACTTCATGATGTCCCGCTTGGTCCCGTTCTTCGTCGCCGCCGACCCCAAGCGCGCGGCCGAGTACTACGTGCGGCTCGCCACCGACCCCGGGCTGGAGAAGGTTTCCGGCACGTACTTCGTTTCGGGAAAGGAAAGGCCGAAGGACTGCTCACCGCTCGCACTCGACCCGAACATGCAGAGGCGCATCGTCGAGGCGGCTGAGGCATGGGCAGCCCCCTTTCTATCCGCATCCCCTGCGACAAACGGTGCGGACGTCGTGACACTCAAGACGGGGGGACGCTAGATGGCACGCGCGATCGAAGCTGTCAAAAGACCGCTGGTCGTCGATCTGCCCGTAACCGCTGTCGAGGTGGCTCCGCGATCGAGGCTGCTGATCTACTTCTCCGTCCTGCTGGCGATGCTCCTGTCGTCGCTCGACCAGACCGTGGTGGCCACGGCCCTTCCTCGGATCGTCACCGACCTCCAGGGCGCCGACCACTACGTGTGGGTGGTGACGGCATACATGCTGTGTTCGACTGTGACCATTCCGGTTTACGGCAAGCTTTCGGACGTCTACGGCCGAAAGGTGATGCTGCTGATCGCGGTTGGCCTGTTCATGGCGGGGTCATCGCTGTCCGGACTGTCCCAGAGCATGAATCAGCTGATCGGCTTTCGAGCCCTTCAGGGCCTGGGCGCGGGCGGGTTCTATCCACTAGCCCTATCGGTGGTTGGCGACCTCTTCAACCCTCGCGAGCGAGGCAAGTACCAGGGCGCGATCGGCGCCGTCGCCGGCCTCAGCTTCTTGATCGGCCCATTTGTCGGAGGCTGGTTCACCGAGCACCTCAGCTGGCACTGGATCTTCTACATCAACATCCCGCTCGCCCTGGTGACCCTGGTCGCTGTTTCAGCTCTATTGCCGAACCGCAGGCTCGAGGCGGCGAACGCCAGAGACCTCGACTATCTGGGTCTTGTCTGCTTCCTGGCCGGGGTCATTCCGCTGCTCATCGGCCTGACCAACAAGTCGGAGGTAAACCCGTCGACGCTGCAGCCGTACGCGTGGACCGATGCGAACGTCTGGGGTCCGATCGGAACAGGCGCAATTCTTCTTCTCCTCTTCGTAGCGATCGAATCGCGAGCCAAGCACGCCCTCGTCCCGCTCGACCTGTTCAGGAAGCGCAATTACGCATTGAGCCTGACCCTCACGTTCCTAACCGGTCTTGGGGGTTATGTCGGAATCATCTTCATGCCGCGCTTCTTTCAGACCGTGCACCACATCAGTGCCACCTGGTCTGGCTACTACATCCTGCCCGCGCTGCTCGGGATGATGGCCGGCGCGATCGTTGGCGGCCAGCTCGTCTCGCGGATTGGCCGCTACAAGTGGATTCTGTCAGCCAGTCTCGTATTCCTGATCCTCGGTTCGTATCTGATGACTCATCTCACGGTCTCGACAGCCGACTGGACGATCTGGGTGTGGCTTCTCCCGCTCGGCCTGGGGATTGGGCCCATGATCACTACCGGAACCGTGATCGTTCAGAGCCTGGTTCCCGCACACCGCATTGGCGCTGCTACTGGTTCGCTTGGCCTCTTCAATCAGATCGGGGCGGTGATGGGGCTGGCTGTCGTAGGCAGCGTGTTCTCTTCCCTCTACGAAGATCAGCTACCCCACTCGCTCGCGGGACAGGGCATTCCATCCAGCCTGATTCCGAGGCTGGACAGGTTGTCGGGTGTCCTTCAGAGCGTGGGCAATGGCCAGGCCCTGCTCCACAGCGTGCTGCCTGCCCGGGCCTGGCCGCTGATCCCCCAGATAACGTCTGGCGCCAACGACGCCTTTGCCCAGTCACTGGCTCGATCGTTCGTCGTCACCCTCATCGCCGGCTCGGCCGCCTTCCTGATCTCGCTGGCGCTACGCGACAGCCAGCTGCAGGGCGCGACTGTAGCCGACGAGCCGCAGGCGCTCTCCTAAGGTGGGCACCAGCCGCGGGAATCTGCTCTCCTGCCCCGCCCTGGGAGCCTGACCCGCTGGC
>Ga0126373_10003704_pt1 | contig 11506 bp, 5 predicted proteins | sample PanSoiMetPlot_11_FD_92545 | JGI IMG/M metagenome (GOLD analysis project Ga0126373, IMG submission 92545) | Tropical forest soil microbial communities from Panama - MetaG Plot_11 | ecosystem: Environmental > Terrestrial > Soil > Tropical forest > Bulk soil | place: Panama | collected 2016-02-17
CGCTTCAGGCCGTTGACCGCCAGGAGCTCGGTCACCTTGCGCGCCTCGTCCAGGGTGCGCACGAAGGGGATCATCACCTGCACGTTGGTGAGCCCCATGTCTTCACGCACCTTCTTGAGGGCCTTGCACTCCAGCTCGAAGCACTCCCGGAAGCCCGGGTCGATGTAGCGGGAGGCGCCCCGAAAGCCCAGCATGGGGTTCTCCTCGTGGGGCTCGTACTGCCGGCCGCCCACCAGGTTCGCGTATTCGTTGGACTTGAAGTCCGAGGTGCGCACGATCACGGGCTCCGGCGCGAAGGCCGCGGCGATGGTGGCGATGCCTTCCGCGAGGCGATCCACGTAGAAGCTCACCGGGTCCTTGTAGCCCGCCATGCGCTGATCGATCTCGCGCTTCACGTCCCCGGGCTGGGCGGCGTAGCTGAGCAGCGCCTTGGGGTGCACGCCGATCATGCGGTTGATGATGAACTCCAGACGCGCCAGGCCCACGCCCTTGTTGGGGAGCCCCGCGAAGTCGAAGGCCCGCTCCGGCGTGCCCACATTCATCATGATCTTGAGGGGTGCCTCTGGCATCTTGGCCAAGCTGATCTCGCGGCGCTCGAACGGAAGCTTCCCTTGGTAGATGAAGCCCGTGTCGCCCTCGGCGCATGACACGGTCACGTCCTGGCCGTCCTTGATGCGGCGGGTGGCGTCGCCGCAGCCCACCACCGCGGGGATGCCGAGCTCGCGGGCGATGATGGCGGCGTGGCAGGTACGCCCGCCTCGGTTGGTCACGATGGCGGAGGCACGCTTCATCACCGGCTCCCAGTCCGGATCGGTCATGTCGGTCACCAGCACGTCGCCCGGCTGGATGCGTGTCATCTCCTGCAGGTCCGAGACCACTCGCGCCGGGCCCGCGCCGATCTTCTGGCCGATGCTGCGGCCCTCTGCGAGCACCGGGCCGCGGCCCTTGAGCTCGTAGCGCTCGATGTTCTGGTTACGGCGGCTCTTCACCGTCTCGGGGCGCGCCTGCAGGATGTAGATCTTGCCGTCGTGGCCGTCCTTCGCCCATTCGATGTCCATGGGCCGGCCGTAGTGCTTCTCGATGATGAGCGCCTGCTTGGCGAGCTCGATCACGTCGGCGTCGTTGATGCAGAAGCGCGCGCGGGCCTCGGCGTGCACGTCTATGGTCTTCACGGCCTTTCCGCCGCCCTCGCCGTACACCATCATCACGGCCTTGCTGCCGAGATTCCGGCGCACGATGGGGAACTTGCCGGCGGCCAGCGCCGGCTTGTAGACGAAGAACTCGTCCGGGTTCACCGCGCCCTGCACCACGGTCTCGCCCAGGCCGTAGGAGGCGGTGATGAACACCGCCTTGTCGAAGCCCGATTCGGTGTCGAGGGTGAACATCACGCCGCTGGCCCCCAGGTCGCTCCTCGCCATGCGCTGGATGCCGGCGGAGAGCGCCACCTCGGCGTGGTCGAAGCCATGGTGCACCCGGTAGGAGATGGCCCGGTCGTTGAAGAGCGAGGCGAACACCAGCTTGACGGCTTTCGCCACCTCGTCGGCGCCACGGATGTTGAGGTAGGTCTCCTGCTGGCCCGCGAAGGAGGCGTCCGGCAGGTCCTCGGCGGTGGCGGAGGAGCGCACCGCCACGGACACGTCCCGGCCTGAGCCGCCCATGAGGGCCGCGTAGCCCTCGCGGATGGACTTTTCCAGGGCGGGCGGGAAGGGGGTTTCCTTCACCCACTGGCGGATGCGCGCGCCCGTGTCCGCCAGGGCGGCCACGTCGTCCACGTTGAGCTTGGCGAGCTCACGGTTCACCCGTTCGGCCAAGCCCGCGTGGGCCAGGAATTCGCGGTAGGCGTCGGCCGTGGTGGCGAAGCCGCCCGGCACCGATACCCCCAGGCGGGCGAGGTGGCTGATCATCTCCCCCAGGGAGGCGTTCTTGCCGCCCACCTCGCCGATGTCGCCCATGCCGAGTTTTTCGAAGCTGATGACGTAGCGCGCGTCCACGGTTTTCCCCCGGTCTGATTGCACTATTATACTGGCGGCAGGCGCGCGGTCTCCATGCGCGGACCCTTCGGCATCCTCCACCACGGCAAGCACGGACTCCCATGGCAAAACGGCGCACGGTGTTCTTCGTCTCCGACCGCACCGGCATTACCGCCGAGGCCCTGGGTCGCAGCTTGATGAGCCAGTTCGACGGCACCGGCGTCACCCAAGTGACCCTGCCGTTCATCGATAACCCCGACAAGGCGCGGGACGCGGTGCTGCGCATCAACGCCGCGGCCCGGGAGGACGGCGCCCGGCCCATCGTGTTCAGCACCCTGGTGCAGGACGGCCTGCGCGCCGCGTTCCGCAGCAGCGAGGCCCTGATGCTGGATTTCTTCGACACCTTCATCGGCCCCCTGGAGCGGGAGCTGGGCATGAAGTCCTCCCACACCGCCGGCAAGGCCCACGCCAATGCCGATGACGCCGCGTATCTCACGCGCATCGAGGCGGTGAACTTCGCCCTGGCGAACGACGACGGCGTCACCACCCGCCACTATCCGGAGGCGGACGTGGTGCTGGTCGGGGTGTCGCGCTCCGGCAAGACCCCCACCTGCCTGTACCTGGCCCTGCAATACGGCATCTCCGCCGCCAACTATCCCCTGACGGAGGACGATCTGGACCGGGGCCGTCTGCCGGATGCCTTGCTGCCCTTCCGTCCCAAGCTCTACGGCCTCACCATCGACCCCACGCGCCTGCAACAGATCCGCCAGGAGCGCCGGCCCGACAGCCGCTACGCCTCCCAGGACCAAGTCCACTACGAGGTGCAGAAGGCGGAGAACCTGTTCCGGAACGCGGGCATCCCATTCATTAATACCACGCACCCGTCTATAGAAGAGATTTCGACGACGATACTTCATCAGTCAGGATTGAAGCGCCGCTACTAAGTGGTCTGGCTCGGCGCTTTCAGGCCAGTCAGTTCTTCCAATTTTGCAATGCGGCGCGCCGCTTCCGAAAGGTCGGCCAGGGCCGTCTTCGCCGCCTGCCCATGTTTGGCCGCATCCGGCTCGTGCTGCTCCAGGTAAACCCGTAGTGTCGCGCCGCGGGTGCCGGTGCCCGAAAGGCGGAACACGACGCGACCGTCATTGGCCGAAAACACGCGCAGACCCTGGTTCTTGCTGACGCTGCCGTCGATGGGATCTGTATAGGTGAAGCTGTCGGCCCTCTCGATGCGAATATCGCCCACCGACGAACCGGCGAGCCTGGGCAGCGAGTTTCCCAGCGCGCGCATCACCTCAGCCGCTTTCCCGGCGTCGGGGATCTCGTAGTCTTCACGGATGAAGAAGTCCCGGCCGTATTCTGCCCAATGCTTCTTCAGGATCACCGGCAACGGCTCGCCGCGCACCGCCAGCAGGTTGAGCCAGAACAGCACCGCCCACAGACCGTCTTTTTCGCGGGCGTGCGCGCTGCTAGTGCCGAAGCTTTCCTCGCCGCAGAGGGTCACCTGGCCGGCGTCCAGGAGGTTGCAGAAGAAGCGCCAGCCGGTGGGCGTCTCGTGGCAAGGGAGGCCGAGTGTCTTCGCCACCCTGTCCACGGCGCGGCTGGTGGGCATGGAGCGCGCCACGCCCGCGAGGCCGCGGCCGTAACCTGGCACCAAGTGCGCGTTTGCTGCCAGTACCGCCAGGCTATCACCCGGGGACACCACGACGCCGGGGCCTAGGATCATGTTGCGATCCCCGTCGCCGTCGGAGGCGGCGCCGAAGTCCGGCGCCCCGTTTCCTTCGAAGAGCCGCACGAACTCGCGTGCATCGTGGGGATTGGGGTCCGGATGGCCGCCACCGAAGTCGGGGAGCGGCTTGGCGTTTTGCACGCTGCCCGCCGCGGCGCCCAGGCGCCGTTCCAGTATCTCCCGCGCATAGGGTCCAGTCACCGCATGCAGGGCGTCGAAGCGCATACGGAATTGGCCGTTCTTCAACAAGTCACGCATGCGCGCGAAGTCGAACAGTGTTTCCATCACCGCCGCGTACTGCGACACAGGGTCCACGATCTCCACCGCCATGCCCACGTGTTGCTGGGCGCCGAGGCGCGAGAGGTCCACGCGGCTTTCTTCGGTGGTGATGTAGTAGCGATCGAGCGCGCGGCTGCGGGCGTAGATGGCTTCGGTGAGGGTTTCGGAGGCCTGGCCGCCGTTATCCACGTTGAACTTGACGCCGAAATCGCCGTCGGGGCCGCCGGGGTTGTGGCTGGCGGTGAGGATGAATCCGCCGGAGGCTTGCACCGCGGGGATGAGCAGGGAGGCGGCGGGTGTCGAGAGCAGGCCGTCGCGGCCCACCACGCACTTCTTCACGCCGTTGGCCGCCGCCATGCGCAGCAGCACGGCGATGGCTTCGCGGTTGAAATACCGCCCGTCACCGCCGATGACGAGGGTGCTGCCTTTGAGTTTAGTCCAGGAATCGAAGACCGACTGGAAAAAATTTTCCAGGTAGCGGGGCTCCTGGAAGCGCGCCACGGGCTTGCGCAGCCCGGCGGTGCCGGGGCGTTGGTCGTCGAAGGGGTGGGTGTGAACGGCGGGAACCGACATCATGCCTCCGGTGCGCCGGTTTGCCAAGCCCGACCGCGACGGACCCTATGATATAGTCCTTCGCATGTTCATCGAAACCGTCCAGCAACGCGTGCGCTTGGTGCGGCCCCGCACTTTCGCGGGGCTGATGACGCTTTACGAGAGCAACCACGTGCGCTTGAAGCAGCTGCTCGGCAACCTGCGGCGCGTGCCGGAGCGCGCCGTCTCGCAAAGCGCCCGGGATCTCCCTCTTTATCTCGCGGTGGAGGAGCGCTGCCGCTATACCACCGTCATGCAACTGACATACTGGTTCGAGGACGAGGGCGGACGGGTGCCCGATCCCGATCTCAAGCTGCGCATATACCACGACGCGCGCCTGGCGGAGGCGGTGAGCTGCGCCGATACCCCCCGCCACGAGGCCCTGAAGAGCGTGTGGCAACCCGCCTATTCCGAGATGCAACGCCGCTGGACCCTCAACATCCTGCTCAACAAGTGGCTGGAGTTCTGCCTGGACAACCGCCACGCCTTTGCCCACCATCCCGCCCGCGTCCGCGCCTGAGACGTTTCGCACAAGACATATTCGGCGGCCGTTGCAGGCCTGGTTGTGGCAAGATTGGCGCCGTCGATCTCGACCCCCATCTTTTGACCTGAATCCGGCAAACCGTGGCGACGATTATCAAGAAGGCCGATTCCACCCAGACCGGAGTTGCGGTCCCGGCCGCCGACGGGCTGTCCCATCATTCCCTGGTGGAGCTCTTCCAGGACCGCAACGCCTTGAAGCGCAGGCTGGAGGAGGCAGAGGCGGAACGCGCGGTGCTGAGCACCGACGTGGAGGACTTGCGCCGACGCAACGAGGAGCTGCAACGCCAGCTCGCCAGCATCGAGAAGATGCTCACCGATCCGGAGAAGGGCCAGAACGCCATCCTGTATTACCGCCTGCGCGCGGTGTGGGAAACCTGTCGCAACATGATCCGCGGACTGGCCGAGGAGCTCTCCGGTCGCCATGACCAGGCGGAGCGCGCCCGTTTCACCGAGGCCTTCGAGCAGCAGCGTGCCTCGCAACTCGCCGACCTGCAGCGCATGATCGAGATCCTGGATGCCGACCGCCAGGGCCTCGCCACCGGCATCGCCGAGATGGAAGCGCAGGTGCCGAAGCTCAAGTGGTTCTGGCACCGGAAGAGGCGCGAAGCGCTCATGTCGGACATCGAGGCGGCCATCGAGAAGCTCGCCGCCGTGGACAAGCGCCGTGCGGAGCTCGCCGCCCAGCTCGAGCAGGTGCGCAAGGCGCCGATCCCGCCGTACCTCGGCATCGGTATCCCCGCGCGCCGCGCCATCAACGTGGCGCTGCTCTCCCTCACCCAATACCTCTACCTGCACTTCACCGAGCACAACGTCGCGCAGATGGCGCTCAGCGCCGGCACCAAGGCGGTGTCGGACGTGTACTTCGGCATGGGCAACGACTGCCTGAAGTTCGGCGTGCAGATGTGGGAAGTGGTGATGAAGCTCAAGGACGACAAGCTGCGCGCCGACAAGCTCAAGCACCGCAGCGAGTACCTGCGCGAGAAGCTCACCTACGCCTCGGAGGCGGACAGCGTGCCTGAGGAGGCCTCGCTCGACTACCTCTTGCCGTCGGCGGCCAATATGGCGCAGCTGGATACCGGTGTCACCGCCATCCCGGTGAACGTGCTGCGGCAGAATTACTGGGACATCCAGACGCTGCTATTGAAGCCGCCGGAAAAGGCCGAGCAGTCTCCCGCCGTCAAGGGCATCGGCAGCGGCGATTGACCGGCGGCAGTCCCGCTCAGCTTTCCTCGCTCAAGGTCGCCGCCGCAGGCGTCCGGCTGAACACCCGCGCCGACCACATCCCCAGGTCATCCAGCAGCACGTAGATGGTGGGCAGCACCAAGAGGCTCACCGGCGTCGAGAACGCCAGTCCGCCGATGATGGCCCGGGCCATGGGGAAGTAGGGCGGTCCGTCGCCGCCGATGGTGGTGTTGCCGATCGCTAGGGGCACGAGCCCCAGGATGGTGGTGGACATGGTCATGAGGATGGGCCGCAGGCGGTGGGTGGCGCCCTGCACCACGGCAGAGTAGCGCGACATCCCCTCGCGGCGCAGCTGGTTGATGTGGTCGATCATCACGATGCCGTTGTTCACCACCACACCCATGAGGATCAGGATGCCGATCATGGCCATGATGCCGAAGGCGGTGTTGGTGGCAAGGAAGAACCAGAACACCCCGAAGATCGAGAACACGATGCCGGAGAGGATCGCCGCCGGGTGCAGCAGCGATTCGAACAGGGCCGCCATCACGATGTAGATCATGAGCGCCGCCAGCAGCATGTTGGTGACCATGGTCTGGTTGTCGGAGTCGTCCTGCTGCACGTTCTGGCCGAAGGACCACTGGTAACCCGGCGGCCAGCTGATATTGTCCATGAGCTCCTTGATGCGCGGCCGGAGTTCGTCGAAGGTCACGTCCGGCGCGAGGCTCAGGGTGATGTTCACCGAGGCAGCCCGGTTCTCGTGCTGGATGCTGGTGGGGCCCTCTCTGATGCTGAAATCCGCCACCGAGTCCAGGCGTATCGGCTGGCCCTGCAAGTTGTAGAGCTGCAGGTTACGCAGTTGCTCCAAGGTCTCGCGGTCGCTCTTCTGGTAGGCGAGGCGGATGTTCACCTCGCCGTTGGCGCCACGGTACTGCGGCAGTTCCTCGCCGCGCAGCGCCACCATGACGGCCGTGGCCACGCCGTCCGCGTCCAGGCCGGCCCGGAGCGCCCGCTCCCGGTCCACGTGCACATGCACTTCGCGGGTGCCCGCCAGGGCGTCGGCGCGCACGTCCACCACGCCCTTCACGCCCGAAAGTATGCGGGTGATCTCCTGGGCACGCTCCTCCAGCGTCGAGGTGGAGTCGCCGGTGATCTGCATTTGCACCCCGCCGCCCGCCTGCTGGTCGTCGAAGCTCGGCTTGCCGATGGCGAGCGTCGGCAGGCCCTTGCGAATCTCGTCCTCCAACTCCGGGGCGCTCTTACGGTCCCGCAAGTCGTCGCGCAGCAGCAGGATGGTCTGGGCCCGGCCGCTGTCGTAGTAGCTGTAGATGGAGCGGTACTGGAACTTCTGCTTGTTGGCCGCGAGGTAGGCCTCCACCTGGTTCACCGCGTCTTCCACGGTCTCGAGCGAGTAGTGGCCGCTGAGGTTGTAATCCATGAACAGCCGCGTCGGATTGCCATCCTCGCTCTTCTTCACCAGCGCGATGGGCACCGCCGAGGTGACGACCACCAGGAAGATGACGCCGATCATGATCCAGCGGCGGGCCAGCGACCAGCCGAGGAGCCTCGAATAGCGTTCGGAGAGGCGCTGCACCAAGGTCTTGCCCTTTGGGGGCTTGGGGGCGGGGATGCGCGCCGAGAGCATCGGCATCATGGTGAGCGAGATGAACAGCGAAGCCACCAGCGACACCACGATGGCGATGGCCACGTGCTTCAGGAACACCGTCAGGTTGGTCTGTACGCCGAACACGTTGGGCAGGAACACGATGATGGTGGCGAGCGTGCCGGCGGTGACCGCCAGCGATACCTCTTTCGAGCCCGTGACGGCGGCCTGTGCGGCGTTGCCGGGGCGCAGTTGCCGGTGGCGGAAGATGCTCTCCGTCACTACCACCGCGTTGTCCACCAACATACCTATGGCGAGCATCAGGCCCATCATGGAGAGGATGTTGAGCGACAGCCCCATGAAGTACATGACCGCCAGCGCGATCAGCAGCGAGAAGGGCACTGCCAGCGTTACCATCAGGGTGGTGGTGAGCTGGCGCAGGAAGTAGTAGAGCACCAGGAGCGAGAAGAAGGCCCCAAGCAGGCCAGCGTTCAGCACGCTCGAGAGCGACTGCTTGACGCCGTCCGCCTCGTTGTCCAGGTAGAAGATGTTGACGCCCTGCATCTCCGGCAGGTGCGTGACATCCTCCACCTCGCGGTTCACTTGCTGCGCCACCTCCACCATGTTGGAGCCGTTCTCCTTGAACACGTCCAGTCCGATGGCGTATTTGCGGTCCAGGTGCCGTCCGTAGCTCAGCTCCTGGTTGGAGTAGTCCACGTCGGCGATGTCCTTCAGGCGCAGGTCGCCCTGGCCGATGCGCAGGTTGCGGATGTCGTCCAGGGACTGGTACTCGTCGTTCACCTGCACCAGGAGCCGCTGGCCGGCGTTGGTAATGGCGCCGCCGCTGACGCTGAAATTGCCGCGCATCAGCGTCTCGTTGAGCTTGTTCAGGTCCACGTTGTGGGCCGCGATGGCGTCGGCGTGCAGTTCCAGGCGGATTTCCTGGGGTTCCACGCCGTACATGTCCACGTGGGACACCCCGGGCACCCGCTGGATGCGGTCCTTGAGCAGCCGGTTCAGCATGTCGTAGGAGCGCGACAGGTCACGGTTGCTGGAGAGCCGCAGTTCCAGGATCGGCACGTCAGCGCCGGACTGCTTGAGCACGGCGATGTGGCGCACGTCCGCGGGCAGGTCGCCGCGGATTGCGTCCACCTTGTCCAGCACCTGCACTTCTTTCACCGAGACGTTCTCGCCCCAGTCGAACTCCAGGTCCACTTCCGACTGGTTGGCGTCGGAGGTGGAGGTCATGCGCTTCACGCCGGAGAGTGTGCCCAGCGATTCCTCGATGGGCTTGGTGATCAGCCGCTCCACTTCCTCGGGGCTGGAGCCCTGGTAGGGCACCTGCACCGCGATGAAGGGGAACTCGATGTCCGGGAAGTATTCCAGCGGCAGCAGGCGCGCGGCGATGACGCCGATGGCGGCGAAGCAGGTGAAGATCACCATCACCGTCACCGGGCGCTTGAGGGCAAATTCGGTGATGTTCATGGCTGCACGGCTTCCGCCGCGACGGCTTCCGCCTGTTTCACGTCGTGCTTGCGGTCCAGCAGCGCGTAGGCCACCGGCACCACCACCAGGGTCAAGAGGGTGGAGAACAGGATGCCGCCGATGACGGTGATGGCCATGGGGGCGCGGATCTCCGCGCCTTGGCCCAAACCCAGCGCCATGGGCAGTAGGCCGAGCGAGGTGGTCAGCATGGTCATGATGATGGGCCGCAGGCGCGAGCGCCCGGCTTCCACCAGGGCCGCGTCCCGCGCCATGCCGCGGGCCCGCAGCTGATTCACCAGATCCACCAGCACGATGGCGTTGTTGACCACGATGCCGGCCAGCATGATGAGGCCGATGAACACCACCACGCTGATGGTGGTCTGGGTGATGAACAGCGCGAACACCGCACCCACCAGCGCCAGCGGCACGCTGAACATGATCACCAACGGGTGGATCAGCGACTCGAACTGTGCCGCCATCACCAGATAGACCAGGAAAATGGCCAGGATCAACGCGAACTGCATGGAGCGGAAGGAGCTCTGCATCTCCTCGTTCTGGCCGGCGACGCGCACGAACACTCCGGCCGGCAGGGCGATGTGGGAGAGGAGCGTGCTGGCCTCGGCGGCCGCGCCGCCCAAATCGCCCTGGGCGATGTTGGCGGACACCAGCGCCACGCGCTGCTGTCCGGCGCGGCGGATCTCGCCGGGACCCTCGTCCAGGCTCACGTCGGCTACGGCGGAGAGCGGTACGGCCTCGGCCGAGCCCGGGTTGATGATGAGGTTCTTGATGTCGTCGATGCTGGCGCGCTGGTCGTCGCGGTTGCGCACCAGCACGTCGATCTTGCGGTCGTGCAGGGTGTAGCGGGTAGCCACGTCGCCGCGCACCTTGGCGACCACCGTGTCCGCCACGTCGCTAGAGAGCAGGCCCAGCTGCGCGGCCCGGGCCGGGTCGATGTGGATCTGCACCTCGGGCTGGCCGGCCTGCATGGTGCTCTTCACGTCGGCGAAGCGCGGTGAGGCGGCGAGTGTCTGGGCCACCTGCGCGCTCACCTGCTTCAGGGTGTCCAGGTTGTAGCCCACGATCTCCACCTCCAGGGGCGTGGAGAGGGTGAAGAGCGAGGGTTCCTCGAACTTGTAGTTCACGCCGGGCATGGCGGCGAGGGTGCCGCGCAGCTGATCCATGACCGTGTGCTCGTCGCGGCGGTTGGCGCCGGGCTTCAGCACCACGTTCAGGCTCGCCGTGTTCTCGCCGGCGTCCACCGGGTTCGCGTCCAGGCGGTTGCCGGTGCCGGCCACGGAGTAGCTGGTGGCCACCAGCGGCAGCTTGGCGGCCGCCGCCTCCAGGGTGGCGATGGCCTGGTCGCTGGCGGCGAGGGGCGTGCCCGGCGTCAGGGTGAGCTTCACCTGGAACTCGCCCTGGGAGAGCTGCGGGATGAGCTCCACGCCGAGAGTGGGGAGCAAGGCCAGGGCCACGAGCAAGGATCCCCCGGCGATACCCAGCACCTGGAACTTGTGGCCCAGGCCCCAGCGGATCAGGTGCGGGTAATTGTTCTCCAACCAGCCGTAACCCCGGGTGAAGGCGTTGAGCAGCGGCCGCAGCGGCCGGCCCACCAGCAAAGCGAGCACGCGGGACAGCAGGCCGAAGCCGATCACCAGGCCGCGGGCGGTCTTGGTGAACAGCCAACTCAAGCCGCGGGGAATCTTGTACAAGAAGCGGGTGACGCGGCCCTTGGGCTGCTCGCGCGGCCGGTCCTCGCCGCTGCCGCCCACCTTCAGCTTGTTCACGCCGGGCACGCCGAGGCAGGCGAGCATGGGGATGAGGGTCAGGGCCGCCAAGAGCGAGAACACCACCGAATACACCACGGTCATGGACTGATCGCGGAACAACTGCCCGGCAATGCCGGTGACGAACACCAGCGGGAAGAACACCGCGATGGTGGCGAGGGTGGAGGCGGTGATGGCGCCGCCCACCTCGCTGGTGCCGTGCTGCACCGATTCCACGGTGTCCTTGCCCATGTGGCGGTGGCGCGAGATGTTCTCCAGCACTACGATGGAACTGTCCACCAGCATGCCGATAGCGAGCGAGATGCCGCCCAGCGACATCATATTGAGGGTGATGTGGCCGGCATAC